>OGPC01000211.1_pt1 | contig 59863 bp, 47 predicted proteins | sample 1552911 | NCBI WGS metagenome assembly OGPC01 (sample SAMEA2580248, study PRJEB22360) | human gut metagenome | biome: human gut; feature: human-associated habitat; material: faeces | place: Denmark | collected 2008/2010 | reverse complement strand
TGGCGGGCTGGTACGGGATACCGATACCAGTGACCGCATCATCTTGCTCGTGGTCGGTGGATCGGAGATCGGAAAACTTGAATATTACAAGCCGGAAAACCTCAACGACATTACCGATTTGGAAGCACTTGGTTGGGATGATACCACTGATCTTGAAAACAAGGAACTGGTGCATTACCATACCAGCGAAGTCTTCCGCCTGTCTCCGGAACGTTCGCTGTATCTTATGCTGGTTCCGAAGTCTGAAAAAGTGTCAAGCCTGCTGACGAAAGAAGATTTCGTCAATGCAGTACGTACCATCAACGGAGTAAACACCATCGGTATCTGCTCACTGACTGCGGACGAAACAATCACAGTAGCCGTACAAGAGGCACAGAAGATGGTCAATAAATTCAGGGAAGACCACCTGTATATCGATGCGGTAATATTGGAAGGTGTCGGAAAGTATATCAATGCCATTGCCGATGCTGTCGACCTCCGGAAGTTGGATGCTGAAAACGTCTCTGTCGTGATTGCACAAGACCCGGCACGGGCGGCAAAGGATGAAGCATACCGGACACACGCTGCCGTAGGAAGCGCACTCGGAATGCTGTCTGTCCGCTATGTACATGAAAATATGGGCAGTGTTGATATTGAAAACCACCCACGGACGGCAAAGGGGACAAAGGACTATCCATTGACTGACAAACTGAACGGGCTTTGGCTGGATGCAGCCTTGAGCAATGGCAAACCCTTCTCACAGTTGAGCGTATCCGACCAGAAAAAACTGACTGACCAAGGGTATATCTTCGTCGGCAGCTTTCAAGGGTATGCCGGATTCTTTTTCAGCAATTCATGTACGTGTACGGAAGCGGACAGCGACTATGCATATATTGAATATAACGCTGTTTGGAACAAGGCGGCACGTATTATCCGCAATACCTTGTTACCGCGTGTGAGAAGTAAGGTGAAAGCTGACCCGTCAACCGGATATATCAGTAATACCACGATCAGCAGTTGGGACGCGCTTGTCAAATCCGCACTGGAAACTATGGTAACTTCGGAGGATATTGCAGACTTCGACATTTATATCAATCCCAAACAGATGGCTGTCAGCGACAAGCCTTTCAATATCAAGGTAAAACTGGTTGCAGACGGTATTGTACATGAGTTTGAGATTGACTTGGGTTTCACAAATAAAATCTGAAAATATGGCATTGTTAGGAACATTAATCAACAAGTTCGGAAAAATAGCCGGATGGAACAGCGTCAAGGTTGTCATGCTCGGTCGTCAGGTAGAGGGTATCACAGCCCTTTCCTACAAGGATAGCAAAGAGAAAGACAACATCTACGGTGCCGGTGAATTTCCTGTCGGTCGCGGTGAGGGGAATTACAAGGCTGAAGCATCGATCACCCTTCTGAAAGAAGAAGTGAACGCCTTGCAACTGACACTCGGTTCGGGAAAGCGTCTCACGGATATCGAGCCGTTCGACATTCCGGTCATGTATGAGTATAAAGGGCTTGTCATGAAGGACGTAATCCGGAACGTCGAATTTACGGACAATGGCGTGGACGTTAAACAGGGTGATAAAAGCATTGCCACACAATTCACCCTTCTTCCCAGCCATATCGACTGGAATGTGGCAATGTAGTTTAATAACCGTTTAAAAGACTTTTAAAATGAAAGAAGAAGAAATGAAAATCAAGGCTGGAAAGCCTTACGAGGAACTGACAACGGAGGAAAAGGCTTTGATTGTCGATTTCACAGAGGAAGAGCATACGGAACTGAAACTGAAATACGGAAAACGCCTGAAGCATGTCACCGTACAGGTGGACGAGGATGAACGTTACGACTACCTGATCGTCCGCCCGAAAAAAAACATCCTGCTGGCTATGGCAAAGAAAAAGGATGATCTTGAAGAAGCAAATGACATCCTGATCCGGAACTGCGTGGCGGCTGGCAATATGGAGGCGTTGGAAGATTCTACCGTCTATACTTCAGTCCTGACCGCCATCGGACAACTGATCGCCGGACAGGCGGCTTTTATCAGCAAAGCATAGAGGAATATTCATCAGCGTTCGGTCTTGTCGAGGGAATAGATGCCATCCTGAAAAAAGTATATGGCTTCGACATCCCGGACAAACTGGACGAAGATGAATGGCTCCGGCTCTATGCCGAATACCGCATGTTGCGGAAAACGGAGCTGGAAGAAATTGAAATAGTAATGCACAACGCATTCGCTAAAGTTGTAAACCGATTATTCTCAAAAGACAATGCAAGTGACTCAATGGATATTGGAACTGGTTGACAGGATCACGTCTCCGCTACATGCAGCAACCGATGCAGCCGAAGAAGCTACACGGGTAATCGACGACACGGAGGAAGTGGTTGAACGTCTTGGGGAGACATCGGGAAAAGCAGCCGGAAAACTGGAAGGGTTGGGAAAAGGAATGTTCTTTCTCAACCAGCTGAAAGAAGGTGTCGACAATATCCGTGATTCCTTTAATGATGCCATCGAACCGGGTATCCGGTTTGAAACCGCTGTTGCCGAAATGTCCGGTATCACCAACATGGAGGGGAAGGAACTGGACGTTCTCGCCACCAAAGCCCGTAATACGGCAAAAGCGTTCGGTACCGATGCGGCAGACGCTATGGTCGTTTATAAGGACTTGCTTTCAAAGATTACTCCGGAACTGAAAAAAGCACCGGACGCGCTTGAAATCATGTCGAACAATGTAATGACACTTAGCAAGACGATGTCAAATGATGTTCCCGGAGCATCAGCCGCCATGTCCACCGCCATGAACCAATACAAGGTTTCCCTTGATGATCCGATGAAAGCCGCACAAACAATGACGGATTATATGAACATCATGGCGGCAGGAACTGTCGAAGGTTCTGCCGAAATCAGGGAGGTCGCGGAAGCATTGAAACAAACGGGTAGTGTTGCAAAAACATTCGGGGTTGAATTTGCCGAAACAAACTCCCTGATCCAGTTGCTTGACAAATCGGGGAAAAAGGGTTCAGAAGGCGGTATCGCTTTGCGTAACACGATAGTCAAATTGCAGGCTCCGACTACGGACGCGATCAAGCAACTGAAAGCTGCCGGGGTCAATATAAAAACGATGCAAAACCAGTCCCTTTCACTGACTGACCGACTGCGTGCCCTGACTCCGGTCATGCACAACGCTACAATCATGTCCGCGTTGTTCGGAAGTGAAAACCTTGCTTCAGCGATGGCTTTGATTGAGGGTGTAGACCAAATTGACACATGGACGGAAGCGATACAGGGTTCTACTTCTGCGGTCGACATGGCAAATAAACAAATGGATACTTATGCCGAAAAGCAGAAACGTATGCAAGCGTTTATCGACGACCTGAAGATCAGTTTCTTTGAATTTGTAGAACCGATTGCCCCTGCCATTGAAGTTGTGGGAATCTTTGTAGGCGCGCTTGTCACGCTCGGAACTGTCGCATGGTCTATTTCGCAGATCATGTCACTTGGAATAACAAAGATTGCCGGGGTTTGGGTTGCGTCGATGGCTAAAATGGCATTGTCTACAATCGTGGGTAGCCGGCTGATTTCCGTCGCTATCATGGGTATCCCTGTCATCGGCTGGATCGTTGCAATCATAACGGCTGTCATCGCTTTCGTGGCTTTCCTTTATAACAAGTTTGAAGGAGTCCGTGTGTTCCTGTTCGGGTTGTGGGAAGTCCTTAAAACGGGCTTTCTTTCCTTTTTCAAGACGATTCATACCATCCAAATGGGAATCATTGAAATTCTGAATCCGGTTAACTGGTTCAGGGATGACTGGAGCATTGACGACGTATTTGAACGGGTAAAGAAAGAAGTGTTTGACAACGCTGTGGCAGTCGGTCGGGCATGGGAAGAAGGCAAGGAAAAGGGACGGGAAAGCTGGCGGAACAAGGACAAAGTCCCCGGACTTGACAAGTTCCAGCTGGACACCGCACCAGCGGCAGTCAACAAACCGACCACCGTCACAACCTCAACCGGGGGGACTTCCGGGAAAGACGTGGGACTTGGTGGAAAAGGTGGAAGCAGCGTGAGGAATATCACCATGAACGTGACATTCAACAATCATTTCAGGGTTGCGGCAGGTGCGGACATGCGCGATGTTGCGGATAAGGTCAAACGGGAAATTTTAGCGGTGATAACCGATACAGTACCAGCAATAGGATAAAGTTATGACAGGAAATACAGCGTTAAATATTGGTGCATTGTTCACGGAGGTCTTCGGGATTTCATCCCCGATTTATCTTCCGTGGGGACGAACCCTGCAGGATTACGATCCGGGGAAATACATCGGAGTGACAACGATTCCGGATGCCGAAGCCGAAGCATACAGCTGGATGGGGACTCCGGTCATCGGGACGTTTACCCTTGACGGTAACAAGCAATACAGCACCTATAATCCGGACGGGTCACGCGGCACGATGAATATGGCTAGTTTTCCGATGCCGTATGCAACGATCGTGGACTTTTCACGCTCGATGAACTGTTCAAAAACGAAGGTATTGGGTGTTCACGGAACTGTAAAGGAAGTCTACGGGCTCGACGACTGGAAAATCAATATCCGGGGATTCTGCATAGCAGACAAAAGCCGGGAAGGTTATAAGACGGTTGCCGAACAAGTGAACGCGCTCTGCAAGTTCCGCAAAGTGACGGAAGCGGTCGGAGTTACGGGAAGCATCTTCAACAACAAGGAAATTTACTCCATTGTCATTGATAACATTTCGTTCAATCCGATTCAGGGAAACAGCAGCGTAGTTCCGTTCACGATAGAAGCAACGAGTGATAACCCTTATGAACTGACACTATGAGCTATATGATGTGCAGCCGGATCACATTCCCGGCAAACAAGAGACGTGAGGAACTGGTCATCTATACGATTTCGTCGGTTCACATCGAAAGTTCATGGAAGATGCTGACAGACTCTGCAGAAATAGTCCTTCCCAGGCGTATCAAATACTTTGCCGGAAAAGACCTGAAGGAACTGCTGTCTGCCGGGGATCAGGTGAAGATTGAACTCGGATATGATTCCAACCTGTACACGGAATTTGAAGGATATATATCGCTGATCGGCTGGGGTGTTCCAGTGACGATCCGGTGCGAGGACGAAATGTATAACCTGAAAAGAAAAACAGTGTCCTATTTCGCAAAGAATGTCACACTGAAGAAACTGCTTGCAGACGTTGCCAAAGGCTATGAGGTGAAGACGAACTATGATGCTGAACTTGGTGCGGTACGGTATTCTTCCAGAACGGTCGCGGAAATCCTGAACGACATCCGGAAGAAAACCAACCTCCACTGCTATTTCATCGGCAAAGTCCTGTATTGCGGAAATGTCTATTCCGAAAAGGTCGACACCGAAAAGGTGAAAATCGTACTGGAAAAAAATGCCGTCAGTCAGAACCTGAACGAAACCAACGGTGAGTTTCAGGTCAAGGTTGTCAGCATCGGTGCTGGCGGCAAGAAACTGGAAGCAAAAGCCGGAACGGAAGGAAGTGAGGTCTATAACCTGACTTACAATGAAAAAGGAAAGTCCGTCAAGGTCGAAGACCTGAAGAAGTTCGCCAGAGATTTCTACGAAAGCCTTAAAAAGCAGAAGTACCGCGGGGGCGTCGAACTGTTCGGGATACCTGTCGTCCGCCACGGTATAACGATTGACCTGAAGAGTGAAATAACTCCGGAAATGAACGGATACTATTACGTTGAGAAGGTGACAAAGGATTTCAGTGACGATGCTACATACAGGCAAAAATTAGAGTTGGGAGGACGTGCGGAATGACTACGGATGAACAGTTACGTGATGCGCTTGAAAAATGGCGCGAAGGGGCTAGACAGGCGCAATTGCGCTGGGTAACGGTAGACAAGGTTGATAAAGAAAACAAGGCAATGGATGTGACCGGGGTCATTGACCAGCTTGAATATTATGATGTCCAGTTGGGAATGGGTGCATTATGCATCTATCCGAAACCGGGAACAACTTGTCTGGTCGGAATCATCGAGGGACAGGAGACTGACGCCTTCCTGATTTCTGCTGATGAGGTGGACGAAATTGTGCTGAATGGCGGGACATTGGGCGGACTGGTAAAAGTCGGGGAACTGACGGAACGGCTGAACCTGATTGAAAAGGACATCAATTCATTGAAGCAGAAATTGTCAGGATGGACACCTGTACCGAACGACGGGGGATCGGCTTTGAAAACGGCATTGTCTTCCTACATTTCGGAATCACTAAAAGAGACACAGGTCAGGGACATTGAAAACGAAAGGGTGAAGCAATGAAAGGACTATTACTCGACAAGGATGGTGATATCAGAATTGTCCCCCATAAGGGAAAAGACGGGCTGACCGGGTTCGTAATCGGTGACACTCTGATTCAAAATGCGGCAACCGTGCTTGAGCTGAATCAGGGTGAGTTGAAAGAAGACCCGGTGCTGGGTGCGAACCTGATCCGGTATATCCGTTCACAGGCTGATAAAAGAGCCATTGAGAAACAAATGAAAATCCACCTGAAACGCGCGGGCATTGACTATTCGGAACTGGTGGATAAAATAAATATTGAAATTACTAACGATTAAAATGATTGAAAATGAAAGCAAGTAACGATCTGATTAAAAAGTTCGGAGTAGACAAAATCATTCACGGACTGATTGGGATGCTCATTTTAGCCGTGTGCGTGGTAGCATCTGTTTTCCTGTTTGGGGTGAGCTTCCCTAGCGTATTGGGCGGCATGGTTTTGGGAACTGTATCCGCATGGCTGGCTGGTAAATGGAAGGAATCGAAAGACGATGTTCCGGATATGGCAGACATCCGGGCGACGGTACGCGGGGCATTGTTGGCGGATGTGGTCATATTACTGGTATGGATAGTTTTCCGACTGATTCTATAACCTGTATGTATCATGAAAAGACTACACGTACAGTTATGGATCGCAGTTTTCCTGTCCGTATCCGGAATGATCCTGCTGTTTTGCGGATTTTGGGTAGTACCTACGGGACAGATTGACAACTCGGTTTTAGTCGCCTATGGCGAAGTTTCGACTTTTGCAGGCGCACTCTTCGGAGTTGATTACAGGTATAAATGCAAGTATAAGAAATACATTCAAGGAGAAGACGAAACAGAAAATAAGGAGGAAAAGAAAGATGAATAAACCTACATACATTATCATTCATTGTTCTGCAACACGCGAGGACAAAGATTTCACAGAGAAGCAAATTAATGATTCACACGTAGCCCGTGGCTTTGGAAAATGGGGATACCACTATTATATCCGGAAAGACGGTCGCGTGATTCCCATGCGTGCGGAAAACGAAATCGGGGCACATGATAACTTTATCGTTCCCGGTGAGAAAACCAGTTATAACCGATGTTCAATCGGTATCTGCTATGAGGGCGGACTGGACAAGAACGGCAAGGCAAAGGATACCCGGACGGACGCACAGAAGAAAGCGATGCGCGAGCTCGTTCAGGACATCTGCCACCGCCACGACATTATTGATATCCTCGGGCATCGAGATACCAGTCCGGACAAGAACGGGAACGGCATCGTCGAAAAATGCGAGTGGATGAAAGAATGTCCCTGCTTCGACGTAAAGAGTGAATTTACCTCATTTTTACCACCTGTAATCGTTCGACCGTAATGAAAAAGATACTCGTTTTTTTACTCACAATCGTGGTGCTGTCCGTCTGTTCCTGCCGATCGTCCAAAACGGACACGACCGTCCATCAGGATAACACGGAGCAGAAGCAGACGGAACAGGAAGAAGTTTCTACGGACAAAGCACAGGTCGACGTAAACAAGAATGTTGAGCGAATGATCGAGATGATGCAGCAAATGGAATTCAACTGGCAGAAGACGAACTATTCGCCACCGGATTCGACCGGGAAACAATACCCGACCTCCACGGAGACAGCGACAGGAACGTCTACCAGACAGGAGAAAGAAACCTATAATGAACAACTTCAGGTACAAATACAGGAAATTCAGGAAACCCTGCTGACATTGAAGGAGCAACTGGAAAAACAGGAGAGGAATGATACAAAGGTCGTTGAAAAGGTCGCGTACATTCCTCCGTGGGCAAAAGCCGTAATAGCAGCCTTTTTTATTGCATTTGTATTTTTTATTTATAAAAATGTAAGATGAAAACTGTAGTACAAGCCGGACAAACCCTGCTGGACATAGCCGTGCAGGAATATGGTACAATCGAAGCGGCTTTCATGCTTGCCAGGACGAACGATATGGGCATAACGGACACCCTACAAGCCGGACAGGAAATCGAAACCCCGGAAAAGGTCTATAACAGTGAACTGGCTGATTACTGCCAGCGGAACTCCGTTTGTCCGGCTACTTCTGAAACCGCCTCAAATGCGGTACGATTGAGAATTTTCACCGAACAGTTTACCGAACAATTTAAGTAATGGCTAGAACAATCGCAGAAATAAAGAAAGAAATGACGGATGCCTATATGTCAAACAGCATTATCCGTGACCTGTATGGCATCACGGGTGATGCCGACTTTGATTCGGTGTTTTCCCCCGTATCAATAGAAAGTACCCTGTTTTACATTTTTGCGGCAACAGCGCACGTCATAGAGCAAATGTTTGACCAGTTCAAATCGGACGTGGAGGAACGGATTGACGCCAATATCATACCGACCGTGCGATGGTATCATAGCAGTGCGCTGGCTTTCCAGTATGGTGATCCGCTGGTCTATGATCCGGAGAAATACCAGTTCCGGTATTCCGTTATCGACAAAACCAAACAGCTTGTCAAGTATGTGGCAGTCAAAGATCGCGGAGGAAGTATTCAGATACTCGTGTCCGGAGATGAGGGGGGACTTCCTTGTCCTTTGACCGGGGACGTTCTGACGGCATTTAAAAGCTATATGAATTCGATCAAGATTGCCGGGGTAATCTTGTCGATACAGTCAATTCCGGCAGATGACATCCGTATCAACGCGACCATAGAAGTCGATCCTATGGTTATCAACGCTTCCGGTATCCGCCTGACGGATGGTAGTAAACCAGTACTTGCCGCCATCAACGATTATCTGAAAGGTATCGAGTATGGCGGTAAATTCAATAAGACAAAACTTGTTGACGCGATACAGAGGGTTGAAGGCGTACTGGACGTCGAACTTGGAGAATGTGCCGCAAAAGCGGCATCCGCTACGGAATATAACGTAATTAAAAATAATAACTATACGGCTGTAGCCGGGTGCTTCATCCTGAACAGCCTTGAAACCTCCCTGACTTATGTGGTATGATTTTGACATTATCAAATACGCGCAGTATGTGCTTCGTCCGTCATTGAGGAAAAGGAAGATATTTGCAATCATATCCATCTTCCTTCTCCCTTTAATCTTCATTTACACCCTGTTTAAAAGCTACCGTAAACAGGCTATCAACAAGCTGAATATAAACGGTCAGGTGATATATATCGAGAAAGTGCTGAACGACAGGTTTTTCTTGAAAAACAGGGAAATATACATCACTGATATTGCGGGAAAAGAATCGTACCTGTATCACCGCAGGGAAGAGCAAATCCCGTCCTACCTGTATAAACGGGGTGAAGGAGTGGGAAAGAAACACATCCAGCAGCGCGGTGAAGGGAACTATTCGGGAAATTACATGGTGAACATACCGTCGTTCCTGTCAACGTATGAGAATGAGATTAAAAACTTGATTGACTATTATAAACCAGCCGGACGAACCTACGTCCTTAAAATATACGAATATGAATAAACTGTTATTTAAAGAAGGCGGACAGCCATTTTATTTGGATGATTTGGAATTTATGCAAGAATCCACAGCAGACGTATTGAAAGCCATTTGTTCCGGGATGAAACTGGGAGAGAAACATATTCTGTTAAGCGATCCGGTCAGCACGGAAATCCTTGGTTCCAATACAGTGTATACTATTGTCGGAAATGGATATATCGTGATAGGTGATGAAGTTTATCCGATAAAACCGGATATTCTTACTGTGCCTACATCACAACCAGTATACTGGGTGGTTGTTCAGGAAAAATTTCAAAATGAAATATTTGCGGACAATTCCGAAGCGCAAGTATATGAGCGCAGGTATGTAAAACTGTCAACAACATATACAAAGTCAGATATGTATGTAGGCAGAAATGATGTAGTAACATTCAGGAATAAAATATTGGCTATTGTCACAGATTATTTGGACAAGACCATAATAGAAAAGGACATGAAAGCCCAGTTATCCCTAAGTGAAGTCGTTTCAGGAAAAGCAGAAATCATATACCGGGCAAAACAGACGGGCAATGAAACTGTCTATTTTAATATCTTGGCTGCTGCCAATACAGGAACTTCCATGATAGCTCCTGAAGTGAACGGCAAACGGAGATTATGTACATTTGATTCGTCTGTAAAGAATATTTCCGGAGTGTTCAGTCTATCGATGTCGTATGCAGATTCATGGGATAATCCACAATCAATGATTGTTCAACTCACATTCGATAACGGCAACTGTTATATAGCTTCAGCAGATGGCAGCCCACTTGTCCAAATGCCTGCAAGTACTATTTTAATCGAGGATACATTAAAGATTTAACTGATAATGGCAACAATATACGAATTAAAAAGACGGGCACAGGAACTTTCGGCAAAGAAAGATTCCTTATCCATATCACCTGAAGAAGTGGGCGGCTTGATTGATGAAACGCTGGATGTCATCAACGAAGCGGAGAAAAACCAGATCGGGTTGGGGATTCGTAACACATACACCACCGTCGCGGAGATGAACGCGGACAGTACTTCCCCGGTCGGTTCTGACGGAAAGCCGTTGAAATTCGGTCAGATCGTGACGGTGTATGACGAGAACACCCCCGATGCAGTCGACAATGGTAACATCTACGCCTTTCAAAATCCGGGGTGGAAACTTGTCTCAACGACAGGCAACCTTTCCGTATATGCAAAAAAAGAAGATGTAGAAACGGCAAAGAATACGGCTGATGCTGCACAAAAGAAAGCCAACGAAGCTGCGGAATCCGCTAAAAAAGCGAATGAAAATATCGGAAAGCTGTCCGATAATATCGGCACGGAATCGGAAAGCGAAGACGGGACAGTATGGGGTAAACTTAAAAGCCTTTCTGACGATGCCGACAGCACATCACAGGACGTGTCTTCATTAATGGTAGATTTCGTACATCACTCAACAGAACGCTTCGACGAAATAGTAACAGACTCTTCCATTGTGTTGGAGCAGTCCAATGCGCCTACTGAAGACGGTAAAATTGTATTTCTCGCCAGTCTGGGTAAATTTGCCTGCTTCGTTGACAACAAGTATTATCCAAGCTGGAAAGGTGTTGATGCCTATATGAATACCGACCGCACACACCCGCACGAGAATAAAATATACCTGTTCGGCAACAAGACCTACATCTACTTTGCCGGGGCTTTGCTTTCTGCCGACTCCGACGCGATACAGTTAGCCGCGTCTGCGGACTTGGCTGCAAAAGCGGCAAAGAAATCGGCTGAAGACGCACAGGCTACCGCGTCTTCAGCATTGTCGCTGGCTAACAAAGCCCTGTCCGTTATCAATGTCAACGAAATATGTGGCGGCTCTGTCTATTCCTTGTCCGCAGCCATTGCCGCAATTACGGAAAGGGAGAATGCGGATAATGTCACTTACCGCAAACCGGGTATCGTATTGACTTATAAAATTGCTGAAGGTGAATGGGAATCCAAACAGTTTGCCGGATCATCCCTTGAAGGCTTTGCCACAGAAGCGAACTGGACGGACTTCGGTGGTGCTGGTGGCGACATGACGGGCAAAGGCGCAGTGCTGCTGGTCGATGAAATTGCGCCATTATCAAACGGATACTATATTCTTCAAACGGCTATCGATGCCCTGACAGCTTACGAGACAGCAAATGAAACGGAATGCATCAAACCCGGTGTGGTTATCATCTACCGCACCGGAAAGGAAACATTCGAGTCCAAACAGTTGTGCGCGTCCCGTGCCGATTATAATGACTTGGCGGCATGGAACGACTTCGGTTCTGCCGCTGGGGGAACAGTCGAAACCGATTCCGAAATCATCAAGGACAGCGTGAACCCGGTAGCAGGTGGTGCGGTCTATGATGCCATGCCCGTCGACGTGGATGGCGAACAGGCGGAAGACGGAACGGTGCGTGTGTACATGAAGGACGCGGAAGGGTTTCCGCTGGGCGACGGTTTCACCTTTGCAGTCGGAACTGGTGGCGGTGGGGGCGTTGCCGGGACAATCGTGTATATCTATCCGCAAAAGACCTCCCTGTATGCCGCACTCGGAACTGACGACCTGACAATCAGGCTTGCGATCCTGTCACGTACCGGATCGGGTGAAATGGTTTCATACAACAATATCGAAACCCTGCAACTGAAAGACAAGTCAACGGGGGAAACGCTTGAAACGTTCAACGTGAACCGGGAAAGTTCCCCGTCAGATACGGACTACACTTTTGCGATTCCCGTTAAAAGCTATTTCAGCGAAGCGATGAACCGCAAGTTTGTGGTCGTTGCCACCGATGACGGGGGAAATACCGCGCAGAAGACAATCAGCGTCACGGCTGTAAACCTGAAACTTTCCCGTGTATGGGCTTTGTACAAAACATTGCAGGAAGGTTCGGGACTCATCACCATGACGGACGTGTTCAAACTGTCTTCCGCCAATAAGTCAACCGTTACGGCACATATCAAAATAGGCGACGAATGGAAGCTGATCTCACAAACCAGCGTGGCTTCCACACGCTCACAGGACTTGCAAATCAACGTTTCGTCTTTGGGACTGAAACATGGTGCATATACTGTCAGGATTGTCGCACAGGACGTGGAATCGGGCGTATGGTCGAACTACCAGTTCTTTGATGTGATGATTGTCAACCCGTCAAGTCTTATGCCTATCGTGGCGCTTGCGCATTCCGAAGAAACGGAAACGGCATGGTCAGTCAAGAAGTATGCAAACCTGAACATCGAAGTGGCGTGCTATGATCCCAGCCATGTCGCTACCGATGCCCATGTCGAAATACACAAGGTCGCGAAAGTTGCCAATACCTCTACCGGAGACAACAGTGAAACCGATACAGTGCTGACTACCGTATCAGTAGGACGTAACAGTACATTCAATCTGTCCACCCGTGTCGATGGCTTTACTATTGCGGACAATATCAGGAATACGTTGGGTATTTACGGGAAATGCGGTGCTGGGGAAAGCAATACGATTGAGTACTCCGTTAACAGTTCCGTCATTGACATCAATGGTGATTCCAGCTATATGATTTATTTCAATCCGGCAGACAAGGACAATTCGGATCAGGACAAGTCATGGCTGTACGGACTTTATGAAATGAAGCAGAACGGGTTCAACTATTCCACGAATGCCTTTGTCACCGACAAGAACGAAGGGAAGGCGTTCAAGGTTTCGGATGATGCCACCGCATTGTGTACTTATCGTCCCTATAACCGTACCAACATTGAGCAGACCGGATCGACTACCATCATCAAGATAAAGACGCAGAACGCTGCCGATCCTGACGCGAACGTCGTGTCATGCTGGGACGAAGCAAACCAAATCGGGTGGCGTATCACTTCAAAATGTGTGTACTTCAAAGCACTCGGAACTGAACTGATCGAACGGTATTTCAAGCCGGGCGACATCTACGAGTTTGCTTTCGTCATTGAAAAGGCAAATGCGGAAGAGGACGGCAAAGGCTATATCAAGCTATATTGTGACGGTGACCTGATTGGCGCATCCAAATATACGGCAGGACAAAGCGCGATCAAACAGTCCGAACAAATCAGCTTCTCCGGAACAGCCGGGGAACTGTATATGTACCGCTTGCTCTCCTGGGAAAAGGAAATGGCGGACGAACAGATTAACGATGAATTTGTGATCGGTAAATCTGATACGGACGAAATGATCGCTTTGAACAAAAAGAACGATATCCTAACCGACAATAAAATCGACCTGAACAAAGCACTTGAAATGTGCGACTGTCTGGTCGAAATGCCACACGGGGACTATAAACTTGAAACGCTTGACAACGTAACGGACACGTCCACCAAGATATATACAGACCTGTATCTGTTCTGCAAGGACAAAGGTATGAGTCTTATTTTCGAGAACGTGGAAACGACCAATCAGGGTACGACATCCGCCTTCTATCCAACCTATAAGAACAGGAAATACAAGCTGAAAAAGGCAATTATCCGTGCGATGTATCCGGAACGGGCTCCGCAGGCTTTGCTCGACGCGATTATAAACAAGAAAATCATTTTGCGTGGTGAGACTATTCCATTCGACAAGGTTTGCCTGAAGGTCAACTATGCATCACCCGACAAGGTAAACACCCCGATTTCCCGTATCAATAACGATATGCAGAAGGCTTTGGGCGAGGAATATATGACCCCAGCGCAGAACGCGTACTATGCGGATGAAAACAACACGCTGGACTTGCGTACAAGTATTGACGGTAACAGCGTGCTTGTCTTCAAATCAGATACCGGAAATATCAATGACGCGTACTTTTGGTGTCGCGGTGACTGGAACATTGACAAGGGAAATCCACCGACTTTCGGCTTCAAGGATGTTCCCGGCTACAATGCCGACTGTTTGAGTTATGGCGACTTCACCGACCTTCCGGACGTGACGGAATCCTATTTCATGTCCCATGCTGACGACTACGATCAGGATACGATCTACATGCTTTCCAAATCGACGGACGCTTCGTACAAGTTCATGGAATACGTCGACGGGGCATGGAAGAACACTACCGGAACAATCTCTTTCAACGGCAGGAAAACGGTCGTTACCGGACGTGTCCTGAATCCGGTTGAATGTGTTGAAATGCTTGATTATGAAGGTATGTGCATCTTCGATGATATCGACAACTTCATGACCATGCAGTCGACGCACAGCAAGTGGGTGAAAGGCTTGTACGGTGCGGAACTGTCAACGGAAAGCCTTGTTCCCAAATGGACGATGTTCTTTGAATTCCGTACACCGGACGATGACGGCATGAACCTTGCCTATGCGCTTGGAAAGAAGACACCGTACCACTGGAAACAGTTCTGCGAATGGGTGTATTCATGTAACCCGAAGAACCGTATGGCAGGCGGCAAAATCAGTATCAACGGTGCACAGGTCAGCGATACGCTCGAAAACCGATACCGGAAGCTGGTTGAGGAAATGGACAAGTATTGCAGCGTGGCTTCTTTCCGCGCATACCTAGTCCGTATCCTGTATCATTCAGGCGTCGACCAGTTATCGAAAAACAGCATGTGGGCTTTGTACCTCTGCCCGGACGGTATTTACCGTTGGTACATGAACCACGATTATGATTCGGACAGTACGAACGGAAAGAATAATTCCGGTATCTTCAAACTTCCGTATAACGTGATGCTTGACAGCGTCATGGAGGGGGAAAACGTATTTGCCGGACGTATGAGCGTCGTTTGGCAAGGCATGTGGCGTTATGATCAGGTCGGACTTGCAGCGACCGCGGAGAAAATCCGCACATCGCGCCTTCCGGGTGGCGAGTCCGCTTTCTCCTACGAAGCCGTTCTGCGTGAATCGGAAGAAAAAGACCACCTCTTGATCCCTGCGATCGTCGCTTGCCGTGATTCCGTGGCGAAGTATATCACCAATCCGGGCGGTCAGGCGTTCAACGTGATCTCCGGTATGGGTATCCCTTACCGCCATTACTATGTGTCTGCCCGTTATGACTTCCTTGACGCTTATTTCGGTGTCAGCACGATCCTGAAGGCGGATAATATGTGCATGTTCCGCGCCATCGGTGAGGACATCAATATCGAAGTGACCGCAAGCGAGCAATGGAAATTGTGGGCGGGCTTCAATACGCCAGCCGCACAACAGGGGGCATGGGCGGAAGAAGACGGCTCAAAGGTGACATTCCATTTCGACGGTTCAAACTCATCGAGCGCGATCTATATCATCGGTGCATCGAAGATCAAGTCTTTGGGTGATTTGAGCACTGTCAACATCGACGGTACACAGGCAAAAGACTTCACTACGTTGATCCGTGTCGAGGAACTGGTGTTCGGCAGCAAACGCGAAGGATATGCCAACAATAGCGTCACAGACCTCCCGCTTGGTGAAAAACCGTACATGAGACTCCTGAACGTTGAGAACTTCAAAAAGCTGGTATCTCTTGACCTGACCGGGGCAACACGCCTTTTGCGCCTGTTGGCATACGGCAGTTCCCTGCAGATCATCAATTTTGTAGGCGGCTGTCCGGTTCAATATGCGGAACTGCCGACCACCATGACACAGTTCAAGTTGATGAACCTCGATAAGTTGAGCTATAAGGGGCTGAACGCGGACACAGGCATCGTTGTTGAATCCATGCCGAACATCACCACACTGCGCGTGGAAAACTGCCCGCTTATCGACGTTGTAAAGATGATCCGCGACATAATCGATTCGCAGGAAGGTAATGTCGTATTCCGCCATATCCGTATCACAAACCGTGATTTCATCGGGAACGGTTCGGAAGTGCTGGAAATCCTGCAACTCGGTATCGGGGGACTGGATGAAAACGGTAATCAGGTAGAGAAGCCCGTACTTACCGGGAACTATCTGCTGGATGAAGTCATCGAGAACTCGGATATAGAAGCGATCCGGAACGGCTTCGAAGGTCTGACCGTCAGCACCATAATCGACGCTTATATCAAGATCATCGACTGGTTTAATGCGGAAGCGTATGGCGGAGAACCCTATTATCCCGAAGTCACATTGGATAATGTGGGTGAAATCATGGACTATTATAATGGTGAAACCTATGAAGAATACCTTCAACGGTTTGCGGAAGAAAATATGGATATTAACGATATAGTAAACAGCAAATAACATGAGTACAAAAGAACAGAGCGCAACCCTGCTGCGTCTCAATAAACAGGAACAGGTAAAAGCCTTGCAGGCGGTAGGCTTTGCCGACATTACGGAAAACTCGCGTGCCAGCGAGTTCCCTAACCGGATAAAGTGGGCTACCGGGTTGCTGGACATGCGGGTGGCATGTAACCGGATTTCCGATAATTCCAAATGGTATTTTACCCGTGAGGAGTGGAACTCGTTGACTCCTGCCAACAAGTTGAAGTTTATCCGTCGTGGTTTGTGTATCCGGGCACATTCGCAGTCTTTTGTCATTGCGGCACAAGAGTGTTATGCAGCTGACTTGTCTTCCAGCTTCTATTGGGGCGGTCTTGGTAAAGCGATTGACGGGCTTTCCGCAAAGATGCTGGGCAAAATGTACACCTGCTTCACCGGGAAAGAAGATACACGCCTGATCCTTGATGCCCTGAAAGGGACAAATTCGAACGGTGTGGAAGGCGCACCCGCTGCGGAAGCTGCCGTAGCCTATAAAGCCTTCACGCTCGATGGCGACGGTCTGGAGGATGATACTGAATGGTTCTTGCCTTCTTCCGGACAGATGATGATCATGTATCGATACCGTGACCAAATCAATGAAATGCTGCGTGCATTTTGGAGCAGTGACAGCATGTTCCTGACGGACAAATACTACTGGACGAGCACGTACTATGATACGACAAATGCATGGACGTGCAATTTGAATACCGGACACATGAACGTACAGAATAAAAATACAAGCCTGTTGCATGTAAGGGCAACGGCAGAAGAGTAATCCATTAAAACAGTACATATTTATGACAGACAAGAATAATGAAAGCGCATTGCTTTTGCGCATGAATAAAGAAGAACAGGTATCTGTTTTGCAGGAGATCGGTTTTACCAACGTGAACGAAAATACGCCTGCCAGTGACATTGCAAAATATATCAGATGGGCTGGCGGGCTGCTTGACCTGTCCTTTGCCACAATCCGGATCGAAGACGGTGTCAACGTGTTCTTTACTGCTGAAGAATGGAATTCCCTTAGCGCAAATAACCGTTCAAAATACCTGCGTGTAGGTGTCCGTATCCGTGCGGATCGTCGCCAGTTCGTCATAGCGAAAAGCGACTGCACTGACGATATAGGCGGGCGTACTTTCAAATGGGGGGCATACGGTACGGACATCCGTGGCGTTAAGAATTACGGGAACGGTAATCAAGGGCTTTATGAAACGGCAGACGGAAAGCAAAATACTGATGCTATCATAGAAGCCACTGCAGGAGTCAAGGATAATTCCGGTGTCGTCGGTGCACCAGCCGCAGAAGCAGCAAAGAACTATAAGGCTTGTACGCTTGAACAGGACGGACTTGAAGACAAAACCGAATGGTATCTTCCCAGCGAAGGAGAGCTGATCATCATCGCCAAATATAAGACCGAAATCAACGAGTTGCTATCCTCTGTATCAGGTAATCAAAATATAATTACAACCGACTGGTATTGGAGCAGCACCGAATATGACACCTCGAGCGCGTGGTACGTGAACCTGTACAACGGCAACGTGAGCACGCACGGCAAGACTAACGCAGGCAGGGTTCGTCCCGTTTCCGCAATAGACTCTTTATCTCTTTAACTCTTTATCTCTTAGATAGTTACGTTTAATTAGCCCCGGTAGGGGCTTTTTAAGTTTTAAAATTCTGAAAAAATGAGTGTTAATAGTTTGACAATCATTAACTTTGCGGAGCAAAAGAAAAATTTTAAAAATATCAAAAATTAACATGGGAAAAGCAGAGGACAGACCAGTCTATCAATTAATGTATCGGTTATTAATGTTGATACTTGATGCAAGAGACAAGTTTCCGAAGAATTACAGGTACGAATTCGGTACGGAACTTATGATGTCCGCCCTTCGTTGTTGCGAGTTGATCCGTTATGCAAATTCAAGCCTTCCGCGTCGAGTGGAATACCTGAACGAATTCCTTGTTAAGTTTGATACATTGAAACTCTTATTAAGGGTATGTCGAGACCGGAAACTGATCAATATTCAGACGACAGCAGACATCATTGAGATGATTACGTCGATTGAAAAGCAAATTATAGGGTGGCGTAATTTCACCGCTTCCCAGGAAAAGACAGCTTCCGTAAAGCCAGAGCCATAATCTTCACGGAGTTTATGGGAGAGCAATCTAATTTATCTATTGGGCATTCCTCCGGTGATGAACCGGGAAAGACTAAGACAGTGAATGCTGAATCCTCGAACGCGTGGTACGTGAACATGAACAACGGCAACGTGAACACGAACAACAAGACTAACGCAGGCAGGGTTCGTCCCGTTTCCGCAACAGATAAACCGATCTATGACATACCCTTATCTTCCATCGTGCATGCATTTGACGTCTGTTGCAAGAATAAACGCAATACAGATGACTGCATAGAGTTTTCGTTTGAATATGACACGGATTTGGTTGCCGTGTGGGATGCTATCAGATACGGTCGCTACGAACCTGATTATTCAAAATGCTTCATACGGAAAAAGCCCGTTCTTCGTGAAATTTTTGCTTCCGCTTATGTTGATCGTGTAATACAACATTGGGCTGATCTACGCCTTGATCCTATTTTGGAAGAGCGTTTTCAGGCACAGGGAAATGTTTCAAAAAATTGCCGTATTGGTGAAGGAGCACTTTCGGCTGTTACCTATCTGAATGGGATGATCATGGAAGTCAGTGAAAATTATACGAAAGACGCATACATTTTCAAGGGTGATTTCAAAAGCTTTTTTATGTCAATGTCCAAATCCCTGTTATGGGAAATGATCGACCTGTTTATCCGGGATAACTATAAAGGCGACGATATAGAGTGTTTATTATATATATTGCGCACTGTTATCTTTCACCAGCCACAGCATAAATGTTATAGGAAATCACCGTTACATTTATGGGATGAGTTGCCTCATGATAAAAGTTTGTTTCATGCTGATCCGGATCATGGTTTTGCCCCCGGCAGTCTTCATGCGCAGAAATTCGCAAATTTTATCGGCTCTTGTTTTGATTACTATGTTTCCGAAATACTGGGAATCAAGCATTATGTGCGTTTTGTGGATGATTTCGCCTTTGTAATGCGTAATAAAGAAGATATTCTAAATACTGTTCCTTTGCTTGACAGTTACCTGAAAGAGCAGCTGCTTCTTAAATTACATCCTAAAAAAATATATATACAGCATCATTCTAAGGGAGTTTTGTTTGTAGGGGCATTCATTTTGCCCGGTCGAATTTATATTTCAAACCGTGTTGTCGGTAATTTATACGATGTAATCAGCAAATATAATAAAATAGCGGAGGAAGGCTTTGCGGAAGCACACGCGGACAAATTTGTTGCCACCCTGAATTCCTACTATGGATTAATGAGGCATTTCAATACGTACAATCTAAGACGGAAAGTGGCGAAACGTATTAATCCTGCATGGTGGGAATATTTTTATGTTCAGGGACATTGGGAGGTTTTTGTGTTGAAGAACGAATATAATTTTAAGAAACAATTAAAAAAACAAATAAGAAAAGGCAATGCGAAAAAATATCTTACCCCGGAAATTGGCTAAGCCGATCGAACAATTATCCGATGGAACATGGATAATACGATATGCAATACAATCCATTGACAGAACCGATAACGAAGGAAACGAACTGGTGACATTTGCCAGTTCCATATTCCTTGAAAAACCAACGTTGGAAATGATAAAGAAAAGTATTCATAGATATGCAATGAGCGTTCTTGATGATGAAGATGTTCTTCCGCTTGTTGCCAATCCTGATTTATCAGTTTACATGATCATAGATTAAAATTAAAGCCTGTTTAAACGATGATTAAACAGGCTTTAATTTTGCACCAAAAATCACATTTTGTTTTATGTTAATATGTGTTTTAATGACACATTTTGTTTTTCGGTCGGGAATTTTTTGATTTGGCGATTGTAGAGATACAGCCGAAAATATACGACTGGTTTTATTTCGGCTATGACGCCACTCCCTACAATACGGACTTTTATCATTATGGACTTATCAGCTACGACCCCGACCGTTCTTTCGTAGATGAAGATGAAGAAGATCCGGAGTGGTCTTTTTATTCACTTTACGCCCCATCCCGGCAAACGGATTTATCGCAATGGATGAACTTCGTTTTTGAGAAAACTCCGGCCGAGATTCAGCAGATTTGCAATCAATATCCTGTGATGAAGAAGAAGTATGACGTCATCCGGGAAGCCATGCTTGAAAATGGATTCGACCTGTCCAAATTGGAATTATAGACTAAAAATAACATTATATGAATAAGATTATCAGTTTATTACTCGTAGGAGTCCTGGCTGCCGGAGTGACCACGGCCCATGCTGAAAGCCCGATTTTTAAAAAGAAGAAAAAGAAAGGAAAGACGGCAACGGAGCAGACTGTGACCAAAGACTCTACCGGGAATGGCACGACGGAATACCACAAACTCTTAAAAGGCGGCAAGATAATCGACGGAATGTTCAAGATACATATCGTCAAGGATAAATATTATTTTGAGATTCCCAAAGACCTGATGAAGCGGGATTTTATGATCTCGTCCAGGGTGTCGAGCACCAGTAATAATAAAGATGTGGCTGCGGGACAAATGCCGCACAATCCGGTATTGGTGACCTTCTCGGCCGATGACAAGAAAGTATATATGCACCGGAAAATGGTCCGTAATTTATGCGACACCACTTCCAATATGTACGAAGCTTTCCAGCGTAACTTCTCCAATCCTATTTGGGAGGCTTACAAAATAGAAAGTCTGTCTCCGGACTCTTCGGCATACGTTGTCAACATGAGTGCACTCTTTATTACAGATGTGCCCGAGTTCAGCCCGTTCCGTTCAGAGAACATCATGGATGTATTGAGAAAGAAGAAAGCGATGAAAGGAAGTTTCGTCGCTGCCAAATCTTCCATTCTGGGAATGAAATGTTTTCCCTTGAATATCAATATAAAGACACTGATGAGCTATACGGTAGATGGAGGCCCGTTCACGGTCACCATGACACGCAACATTATCCTGTTGCCGGAAGAGATGATGCGTCCCCGTTATGCTGATTCGCGAATCGGCTATTTTGATGAAAGTAAACGGTTCTATACAGAAAAGAAAGATGGTTTGCAAGAACTATCCTATATCAACAGATGGAACCTGCAACCGAAACCCGAAGATTGGGAACGTTATAAGAAAGGGGAACTGGTGGAACCTCAAAAACCGATAATCTATTATGTAGATACCGCTATTCCCGATAAATGGAGAGATTACGTCAAAAAGGGAATTGAAGACTGGCAGGTTGCATTTGAAGAGATCGGATTTAAAAACGCCATCATAGCGAAAGACTACCCCAAAGATGATCCGGATTTTGATCCGGATGATATCCGTTATAGTTGCTACCGGATGATTACCACCCCTGAACAAAATTCGATGGGACCTTCCTGTGCCGACCCGCGTTCGGGGGAGATTATTCAGGGCGATGTGCTCTTCTATTCCAATATTGTGAAACTGTTGCACGACTGGCGATTCGTACAGACGGCTGCCGTAGATCCGAAAGTGCGTAAGGCAGTCTTTGATAATGAAACGATGGGAAGTTCTCTGCGCTATGTGGCTGCACATGAGATTGGACATACGTTGGGACTAATGCACAATTTCGGAGCCTCTTACTCATTCCCGGTCGATTCGCTGCGTTCGGCTTCTTTTACCCGGAAGTACGGCACAACTCCTTCTATCATGGACTATACCCGTTTTAATTATGTAGCCCAGCCGGGAGACAAAGGAGTGACTCTGACTCCGCCGCTTTTGGGCGTGTACGATAAGTTTGCCATCAAATGGGGCTATCAGCCTATTCCGGATGCGGCATCTCCCGAAGAGGAGCGAACAACGCTGAATCAGTGGATCAAAGAAAAAGAACATGATCCGATGTATAAATACGGTCCGCAGCCGTTTATATCTGAAATCGATCCGTCCTGTAAAGCGGAAGACTTGGGAGATAATGCGGTGAAAGCGGGAATGTACGGATTGAAGAATTTGAAGATTATCGTAAAGAACCTGCCGGAGTGGACCAATGAGGATGATTATCGGTACGAACGTCTGACGGATTCATATAAAGAAGTGATTATACAGATGCAACGCTATTTATTGCACGCGATGGTGTCGGTAGGAGGCATCTATCTTGATGAACCGCGGCGCGACAATAAGCAGCCCATTATACGTTTCGTTCCGAAAGCAGAACAGAAAGAAGCGCTGAAATTTATATTGGAAACAGTGATGGAATTGCCGGAATGGTTGCTCGATAAGAACGTGATTCAATATACCGGCCCTATTTATTCGCCCAGTTCTTTGCAGAATATGGTTATCAACCGTCTGTTCTTCCCTTATATCACGTCGAGCCTTGTTTTATATGAAGAATTGTATCCGCAACAGGCTTACCGTTATAGTGAGTTTATGGACGACATTTATAATTTTGTATGGAAGAAAACCCTGTCTGGTGCCGGGCTGAATATGTACGACCGGAATTTGCAGATTGCCTATGTGGAAAAACTTCTGAAAGAAGCCGGATTGGCCAAACAGAAAGCCTCTCCATTCTCTTTTAAAGCACAGAACGAAGTGGAAGAAATGTTTCTGACAGAAAATGTAGACTGGCAAAAGGCGGGATTCGAATTAAATCCGCTTAGTAACACAGGCATGATAAGGGAACCTGCCATTCATCGGAAGATAATGGATAGTTATAAACTGTTGCAGAGTAAGGCTAATACAGGCGATGCCACTACCCGGGCGCATTATCAAAGTCTGGCCTTTAAAATTAAGCAGGCATTGAAAGACCAATAAACAGTTATCATCAATAGCATTGATTCTGAAAAAGAATCTTTCTCTCTCTCTCTTAAAAAGTTGGAACACCTCGTCACAGTGATTGTGGCGAGGTGTTGTATTGTTCTCTTTTAGAATACAGGCATCTGCCAGATAAATCCTACAGAAATACGGTTAGTACTGTAATTCTCCTGTCCCAGCACCTTGGCGCGGGAAGTGAAATCATACGAACGTCCCACGTAGGTAACAAAGAAGTGCAGATTGGTTTCCATCGGGTAATATTCGATACCGCCCAGATATCCCCAGGAAGTACGGTAATTTCCCTTCTCTATTCCCTCGGACGCCTTGCCTACGGAAGCCGTCTCATACATACCCTTCACAAAAACATTCCATTTCGGAAGAAAGCGGTAATTACATTTGGCAACAACCGAAAGATAGTTCGCATCAAAAGCATTATGTCCGCCCGGACGACCTACGATACTGGTAATGATTCCTTTGCGGTCAATATCCTCTTTTGAATACATGAAATCGACAAAAGCATTCCATTTTCCAAGATTCAACTCGTTACCTAAAGCATAATAATACATATTGTGACTTTTTGCCTCGTTCATAACAGAAGCCGACCAACGGGTTTTGAATACATTATTGAAATTACCGTTCCAGTTCAATGTATAAACCAGTGGCATTTTGCCCGATTTCAGATCGGGGAGATTACCTTCGGCATCCTCTGTGATTCCGTAAGTATTATCGAAAGAACTGTTACGGCTGTTCAATATCTGCAGGTTAAGTTGCTGTTCGGGAGTAATGTTATAACCCACATTCAATCCGGTCATGAAATTACTCATGTAATCAATCATATCACTGTATTGATAGATGTCGATCGGATTCAGGTCGAACTCGATACCACCGTATGCGGCACATTGCTTTCCTGCAAAAAGACTAAACTGGTCATTCAGCTTGATACCGATTCCGGCATAGTCGATAGAAGTCGGGAGGTTATCAATCATGCCGTTTGCATCGTTCGAGCGGTTGAGGCGCTGACGATAGCGGTAAGACAGCCAGTTGTTGATATTTCCTTTGGCTTCGATACGAAGCTGGTGCATATTAAAGTCACCCTCCTGAAAACCATTCTGGAAATGAGCGTCAAAGCTCCCTTGCATATTCAGATAAAGATTGAATTTATCTGTTTTCTTTTTCACGTCTGTCAGCTCTTCAAACAGGGGAGTGTTCGGATTGAATTTCTCCTTTTTCTCTGTTTTTTGAGCATATATTCCCTGTATGCTACCCGCGAGGAGCAGCATGAATATCCATTTTTTCATAAGTAAGTCAGGTTTTTAGTATTCGTTGAAATATTGCTGAATCTGTTTCCAGTCTGTAGTTTTTGTTAGTGCAAGCATTAACAAAACACGAGATTTCTGCGGGTTCAGTTCCTGCGAAGCCACAAACTGATATTTGGCGTCGTCCACCTCTGCATCCAGTGTGGTAGGTCCGGTCGGGACACGGGAAGAACGAACGACAAGAATACCTTTTTGACGGGCATCCGTCAGTACCGGGAAGATGTTCTGGTGAATATTTCCATTTCCTACTCCTGCGTGGATGATGCCTTTGTACCCGTTGCTAAGCATCGGAGTTACCATATCGGCCTCAATGTTGGAATAGCTGTACACGATACCTACTTTAGGAAGCGCGTTCAGATGAGTGACATCAAAAACGGACTGGGTAGTATGTTTCTTTAGCGTTACTTGGTTGTAGAACACTTTTCCGTTCAGTACATAACCCAGTGCGCCGGAGTTGGGAGCCTGAAAAGTTTGTACATCGACCGTATTCATTTTAACCGTGCTCTGCGCTCCGAGGATAAGGCCGTTCATGGCAACCAATACCCCTTTGTCTTTCGATTCTTTTGCGGCTGCGGTAACAACGGCATTGTAAAGGTTCAACGGGCCGTCGGCACTTAGAGCGGTAGACGGACGCATGGCGCCTACTAATACCACCGGTTTGTCACTCTTGACAGTCAGATTCAGGAAGTAAGCAGTTTCCTCCATGGTGTCTGTTCCGTGAGTAATCACGATGCCGTCAATGTTCGGGCGTTTCAGTAGTTCATTGATTTTCTTGGCAAGCGTCAACCAAACCTGGTCGTTCATGTCCTGCGAACCGATTTTTACAATCTGTTCTCCGGTTACGTTGGCGATGTCTTTAATTTCGGGTACAGCATCGAGCAGTGCGCCGATGGCAACTTGTCCTGCCGTATAACTGGTTCCGGTAGCCGAGCTTCCCGTACCCGCGATGGTTCCTCCCGTAGCAAGAATATGAATATTCGGTTTTGCGGCGAATGCCATAGTTACGGAAAACAGTAGTGTGACTACTACCAGTCCAAAGCTTTTGAATTGTTTCATAACTGAATGATGTTTAGGTTAATAATATGAATCTATTAGAATATTTGTATAAAAAGCAAACCTAGTGCAATAGCCACAACGGTCGATACCAGACCGGGCATCATGAACGAATGATTCAACACATATTTGCCGATTTTTGTTGTCCCGGTACGGTCGAAATTAATCGCAGCCACCACGGTAGGATAATTCGGAATAAAGAAATATCCGTTCACGGCCGGGAATAAAGCGATCAGCATATAAGGAGAAATCCCCAACGCAATGCCCAGAGGGACGAGTGCCCGTACAGTGGCAGCCTGACTATATAGCAGGATAGACATCACAAACAGGGCGACACCGAACAGCCACGGCATTTGTTGCACAATTCCCTGAATAGAGAGAGTCAACTGTCCCATATTTCCCTGAAGAAAGGTATCTCCCATCCAGGCAATACCGAAGATGGCAATCACCGCCTGCATACCTGCCGGAAATACAGAACCTTGCGTTGCCTTGATTCCGTCCGTCTTCGTTACTAACAGGATAATTGCGGCAGCCGACAACATCACGATTTCGATGATAGAAGACATTCCCAAGGTGACAATTTCCCCATCAATCAGGAAACTGGGGCGCATTCCTTCAAAAGAACCGAAAAGCACGATAAAAGCAGTTGCCAGTATAAAGATGATAACGGAAATCATTGCCGAACGTTTGTTCTTGACACTTTTAATCTCCACCTTTTTATTGTTGAATAAACCTTCTTTCAATCTTTTCTGATATTCGGGATCTTCCACCAGTTCCTTACCGATTCTCATGGAAAACAAGGCGCCTACCAACACTCCAATGATGGTGGCGGGAATCGTAATTTTGAGAATGTCGAACAGGGTAATGTCGAATCCGGCTAAAAGTCCGAGAAGTGCCACGGTAGCGGCAGAGATCGGACTTGCCGTAATGGCCTGCTGGGAAGCGATGACGGCAATACCCAACGGACGTTCCGGACGGATTTTTGTTTCGGTGGCAACCTCTGCAATCACCGGCAGCACGGAATAAGCCACGTGTCCGGTTCCGGCTACAAAAGTAAAGAGGTAAGTCACTAGCGGACTAAGCAGAGTGACGTGTGAAGGATTTTTACGAAGCAAATGTTCTGCCAGTTTCACCATATAGTCCAAACCTCCGGCTGCCTGCATACAGGAAGCGGCAGAGATTACGGCGGCAATCATTAACATAACGTCGATGGGAGGCGCAGTGGGTTGTAAACCAAAAACGAACGTGAGTATTGCCAACCCTACGCCTCCCATTACGCCAAGTCCGATACCTCCCAGGCGTGCGCCAATAATAATGGCTGTCAGAACAAATGCTAATTGTAATATCATAGATTGCTGTTTTAAGTTCAAAAACAAAGATAAGCGATTCTTCTCTTTGTATTTTCTTTTTCTTCTATTTACAACAAAAAAGTCTTTGAATAGTTTTTGCATATTTATTAAAACAATAACATCGCTGGTTGGTTATTATAAGAACTAACGAAAACGTTATTACTATAAAACAACCGATATGGAACAAAATTTATCAAAAAAAACTCGTACAGAGAGTGACCTGATAGGTAGTCGTGAAGTGCCGGAAAGTGCACTCTATGGAGTACAGACACTCCGTGGCATTGAAAACTTTCGCATCAGCAAGTTTCATTTGAATGAATATCCTTTGTTCATTCAGGCATTGGCCATTACGAAGATGGGAGCCACCGTTGCCAACCGTGAACTGGACTTATTAACCGAAGAACAAGCGGATGCTATCTTGAGAGCCTGTAAAGAAATACTCGAAGGAAAGCATCACGAGCAGTTCCCCGTAGATATGATTCAGGGAGGAGCCGGTACGACCACCAACATGAATGCCAATGAAGTGATTGCCAACCGGGCATTGGAACTGATGGGGCATCAGCGGGGAGAATATCAATTCTGTTCGCCTAACGATCACGTCAACCGTTCGCAATCTACCAACGATGCTTATCCTACAGCCATCCACATTGGACTGTATTATACTCATTTGAAATTGGTTAAGCATTTGGAGGTTCTGATCGAGTCTTTCCGGAAGAAAGCGAATGAGTTTGCACATGTCATCAAAATGGGGCGTACCCAACTGGAAGATGCCGTACCGATGACTCTTGGGCAAACCTTTAATGGTTTTGCAAGTATTTTGTCACATGAAGTAAAGAATCTCGACTTTGCCGCACAGGATTTTCTGGCAGTCAATATGGGAGCAACAGCCATCGGAACAGGAATCACCGCCGAACCGGAATATGCGGAGAAGTGCATTGCCGCTTTGCGCAAGATTACGGGATTGGATATCAAACTAGCAGACGATTTGGTGGGAGCCACTTCGGACACTTCCTGCATGGTAGGTTATTCGGGAGCGATGAGGCGTATTGCTGTTAAAATGAACAAGATATGTAACGACTTGCGGTTGCTGGCTTCCGGTCCGCGTTGCGGATTGGGAGAAATCAATCTGCCGGCAATGCAGCCGGGCTCATCCATCATGCCCGGAAAAGTGAATCCGGTGATCCCTGAAGTGATGAATCAGGTGGCCTACAAGGTAATAGGAAATGACCTTTGTGTGGCCATGAGCGGTGAAGCAGCTCAAATGGAACTGAATGCAATGGAGCCGGTGATGGCACAATGCTGTTTCGAGTCTGCCGATTTACTAATGAATGGTTTTGACACTTTGCGCACCTTATGCATCGACGGCATTACGGCTAATGAAGAAAAATGCCGGAGAGATGTGCATAACAGCATTGGAGTAGTGACAGCCCTCAATCCGGTGATCGGATATAAGAACTCTACTAAAATAGCCAAAGAAGCATTGGAAACCGGGAAGGGAGTTTATGAACTTGTTTTGGAACATAACATTCTTTCCAAAGAAGACTTGGATACTATCTTAAAGCCGGAAAATATGATTAAGCCGGTGAAGTTGGACATTCACCCGAATAGTTGATTGATATATAGTAAGTGGAGATTGGTTTAAGATGAGAAATCGCCGGGCAGATCATTGATCTGTTCCGGCGATTTTGATGATGTACTGCTTTTATTCGATATGGAAGTAATTGCTAATCTTTTAGAATATCATATCTTTGTTGCTCTTAAAAAGAATGTTCCTGAAAATGGTTATATCTGAAAAACGAAGCATATGATTAACAGATTATTGAAGCTCATTGGTGGCGGTGGAACGCATACGAAAGAGGGGTTGAACAGCCTTACGGATAATCCCTATAAAGTGGGTTTCAGCTTTGTCTTGGATTCGTCCGCAATGGCTCGATTTAAAGAAGAGGCTCTGAAACTTCCTTTTCGTTATTTGGATATGAAAGCTAAACTCGTATATATAACCTCGCCGGATGATGCTGATAGCGTATCTTTTGATATTGTTTTTCCTGCTTACCCAATGGATAAGTATTGTTATTTTTACCCTTCCTCCGATTTCCCCCATTATATTCCGAAAGGTTATACCTCCGATATAAGATTAGAGCCTAAAAATGCGGATGAGAAAAAAGAAGTCGATCCGAAGAAACTGTTGGAATGGATTTCGATCATCGAAAGTGATATTAAGAGACAGTTGAACCCTGATAAGTTTCAATATTGGCTGGCTGACAAACGTGATGAAATGTTTGCGGACAAAGAATGGTCGTCAGGATGTTCCATTTATTCGGACGAACTTGAACTGGTGGGGCACGTGCATACGTTTTGTGGAAATGCAAGTTTCGCCGGGCACGAAGAATTTGATAAAGCTGATTGCGCGAGGGTAACTCTGTACGGTGACCCGGATGATGAAGTTTATTTTATTGATTTGAAGCCGTTGGAAAGTGGGGCTCCCGTCTCATGTAAAAAGGGAACAGTCTTTTTAAAGAAGGAACCTGTCGATTATTTACGACTCGAATTTTGTGAATTAGTTCGTTTTATGTGTCGTTGGGGATTAGCGGAGAATGGACAACTTTTTATTTACTTGTGCTAAGTGTCTCGTCCTGATTTTGGTTGACTGATTTGACTTCTTAATCCTATAATAAGTAGCCTAATTTTTGATTAACGGCAGTTTCTATTTGTTTCATACGCTTGAAACACTTTGTTTCAAGGCATGAAACTATTGGTTTCTCGGTGTGAAACTATTGGTTTCTCGGTGTGAAACTTTTAGTTTCAATACTTGAAACTGCTAGTTTCACCGTATGAAACTAAAATTCGTACTATTGGACTGGAATTTTCGTATAGAGAAACCTGTTGCATGGTGAGGGTAAAAAGTTACCCTCACCATGCCCTCACCTTTACCCTCACACCTGTAATGCCGATGAATAAAGGGATTGAACCAATGGGTGAGAGTGTGAGAGTAAAAACCGCTATAACTTTTATTTGTGAGAGATATTTCAGTAATCAAGAATGAGAAGTAGAGTCGTCTTTTGTCAGATTCATTTTAATACATAACTTCCAGTATTTATTTCCATATTTCGACTGCGTTTCAAAAAAAACATATATCTTTGCCGTACGCTTTCAGCCCATCAGCGTGATGGAACAGGCAGGAAGCGGTTTTTATTTCCTATATGGAGTAAAAGCGTATTATCTCTCGATTTCAGAAATAGCTAATTCAAACAGAGGGAGATGATACGGTAGATACTCCACGTGAACGGATGTATATCAACATATTCGTAAGAGATGTGTTATATATAAACGATTGACGTGGGTGTCTGCTGTCATCATTGTTCTCTGGAGGGTGTAGCTAGCCTTGAAATCGGATAATGGTACAGCAGCATCTACGTCTTTCTTGTATTCGGCCAGTAATAAATTGCCCCAATTTTAACCTAGCCAATCGGCAGACTGCAAAAAAGCGTGGATGCCCGTTGTACTAATATACATGAATAAAATATTATTCATCCCTTATTTGTATCACACATGAAAAAACAAACGCTATGGCACAATGGATTAGTATAGAAGAGGCAGCCGCAAAGTACGGATTCGAGACAGAATATATCTGGGTCTTGATAGAGATGCGAGAAATCACTGTGGACTACGAAAGGTCGGGCATCGACATCATCAGTGATGACAGTGTTCAGGAGTTTATGAGTCGAAATGAAAAAGGGGCTACCTTGATGTATATCGAAAAACTGGAACGATATTGCATAGATAAATCAAAACTTTGTTCAATATACCTATCACTTTTAGGAAAACAGGACAAAGAAATCACAAGATATAAAGCAGCCGGAATCCTCTATGATACCTTACAAATCAAATGGCTGAAACAATGTGACCGGTTGCGGAAGTTGGAAAAAGAACTCGTCTTGGGGCAGACTACTTGCTGTACCTGTTGGCTGAAAAGAATCTGTATGAAAATCAGGAAGTAAAATCGGATTATCTTCTTCGAAAAAACTCTAACAACACAGAAAGAATAAATTAACGTCTTCTTCGCTTGTTATTTGCTTAGTTATCGTATCTTCGCAGAAATTATACACACAGACTATGAAGCAATCATTTGGCATCTTTCTACTCGTAGTATGTTACTATACTTCGGCAATGGCATTGACTATAAATAAAGATAGCCTACTTCGCGCTGCAAAAGCTACAACAGATCAAAGTCAAAAAACACACATATACAGGGATCTGGCAGACTTTTATGCAAAAAAGCCGGAAGAGACACATTATCTCAAACTATTATATGAGTTGGGCAAGGAAACGAAAAACAAAGAATTGGTATTGGACGCCCTGACCGATCTGGCTTCTTCACACACCGCCAAAATGGATTTCGACTCTGTGTTTTATTATATAAATGCAATTAAAAAGGAAGTCGATGCGCAAACAGAAAATAAACGTCTGTCTTACCTCCGGATGAAACTCTTCGATGCCAGAATAAATAAAGGAAAGGAAGAAGCGAAAGATGCACTTGACTATGAACTTGACTTATTCAAGAGTGCAGACAAAGATAATATATACATTCAGATAGAAAGAGCCTATATATCGGGAGCCAGCTTGATTGAATTTCAAAAATACCAGGAAGCCAACGTTCATTTGGAACAGGCATACCAATTAGCCAATAAGCTGTCCGACCGGGACGATATGAGATACCGTATCGTTACCAAGTGGCTGTATGCCAACAATCTTAGAGATCAGGGAAGAATGGATGAATGTGCAGAAGCACTTGAAAGTGTGGTAGAATTGTACAAAAAGAATTATGAGGATAATTATCAGGGAAAACGAATTTACTATAACGTTGACTGCAATTATCTCCAATGTTACGCATCATTGCTGATGCTTGCCGCAACATTGCCTAAAGAGAAATTGCAACATTACATCGATGAAATTAAAAAGATAGGAGCGACTGTCACCGATCCGCGTGATCGATACAGCTATCTGTTGGCTATGAATAATTACTATCTTTTTAAGGGAGATTATCCGAGTTCATTAGCCGTCATCAATGAGCAAATAGGAATCATCCGCACACTTATGCCCAAGTATTTACCTTATAAGTTCAAGTTGCAATCGGATATCTATGAAGAAATGGGCGATTACCAGAATGCATTGGAAAAGCATAGAATCTACGTACATCTCAAAGACTCATTTGCTTCACAAGAGAGGCAGGAGCAACTTAATACGCTACAAGTGGAATATGAGGTGGACAAACTGAAATATGAAAAAGCAAACCTTGAAAGCAAAAACAAGCGGATGCAGCTCATTACGCTTTCTATCATTCTGTTATTGACTATTACCGCCTGCATCTACCTCTACTATCATTGGAAGAAGGAGAAGCAGATGAAAATGAAGCTCTTCATTCTTCATCAGAAAGCAGGAGAAAGCGAACGGATGAAAGCCGAATTTATCAACTCCATGTGCCACGAGATACGTACACCGCTGAATTCTATCGTAGGATTTTCGGAGATTATCCTGGACGAGGATTGCGATGATGAATCGAAAGCCGAATTCCGCGAACTGATTAAAACGAATGCAGGAGTGCTGACTTCATTGGTTGATGATATGCTGGTGGTCGCTAATCTCGACTCGTCCAGGGAATTGCTTCCCTGCGAAGTGGTGAATGTCAGTGACATTTGCCGGGAAGAGTTCGGGAAGTTTGAACAAAGGAACCGGAAGCCTATCAAATATGTGCTGAATGTTCCGGAAGGAGAGGTGGTGTGTTCAACCAATGCGAAACATCTTTCTATCGTTCTGGAAAACTTGCTAAGTAACGCGTACAAATTTACAGAGGAAGGCTGCATCACTTTGGAACTTCAAAAGAGTGAGAGTCCCGACGGTATCCGGATACAAATCTGTGATACGGGGTGCGGTATTCCGCTCGACAAACAAGAAGTGGTTTTTGAACGATTCACCAAGCTCGACTCTTTTACACAAGGTAATGGAATCGGTTTGTTTCTCTGCAAGCTAATCATCTCCCGACTGATGGGAAGTATTGAAATTGATTCGTCGTACACCGGAGGCACGAGGTTTGTCATTTTCTTGCCGGCAATGGAGAAACTTGAAACTAAATAGCCGGGAGTGGGAACATCAACGACTGATGAAACTACTGTATGGATCGTTGCAATTATACAAAAAATTGCAGGTACTATTATTTTTTTTGTAACTTCATAAAATATTTCTTCATCTCGATTGTCTATAAGAGTAGAGGGCTCTTTTAATTAATAAGAATGATGAATTAAAAAAATGAAGTATAATGGCAACAAAAAGTTTTAATAGAAGATTTCATGGGAGATGTGGCGGTAAGTTTTCTTTTTTCAGAAATCCATTTGTATTTGTAATTCTTTGGCTGGTTGTAGCTGCGGGAATAGGAGCAATAGTCATGTTATTGTGGAATTGGCTGATGCCCGTGATTTTTGGTCTGCCTGCACTTAGTCTGTGGCAGGCATTGGGTTTGCTCGTTCTGATGCGTATTCTTTTCGGAAGTTTCGGTTTTGGCCGTAGAGGAGGGATGCCCGGAGGCGGAATGCCTGGAATGCCCGGAAGAGGAATGAATCCGGTTCGTGAGAAATGGATGAAGATGACTCCGGAACAACGCAAGGAGTTTATTAATAAAAGGAAGAAAATGGGATTCGGTCCCTGGGGTAGAGACGACTTCTTTAACAGGGATGACTTCGAGATGGATAAAGACTTCGAGATGGATAAAAATGTAGACTCTTCGAAAAAAGATGAATAAGCAAAAAGGGCACGAAGGCGATGTGGAGCGGCTGATCGAAGAACATCAGCCGCAACTGAAAGCCTTTATCCACCGGAGGGTTTCCAGTAAGGAAGATGCGGAAGATATTCTACAGGATGTATTTTATCAGTTGGTAAAAGCGGTCAGCAACACTTTGAATCCGATTGAGCAGGTGACGTCGTGGCTTTACAGAGTGACACGAAACACGATTATCAATAAGGGAAAAAAGAAAAGTGAAGAAGAATGGCCTGTTTCTGCCTATGAAGAGGAAGAAAGCGTCTTGAGTGAATTTTCGGAAGTGTTGTTTGCCAATGATGATATGGCTCCTTCACCTGAAACGGAATATATGCGTTCGCTGGTGTGGCAGGAACTGGAAGCGGCTCTTAGTGAATTGCCTGCCGAACAGCGGACGGTTTTCGAACTGATGGAGCTGGAAGGACTTTCTGTAAAAGAGGTAGCCGAAGCGACCGGTGCTTCTGCAAATACGGTGCTTTCGCGCAAACATTATGCCGTCAAGCATTTGCGCAAACGACTGGAAGGACTGTATAACGATATTCTTACTTACTGATGATTTCTATTAACTAATTACTTTCTCTTTCCTATCTGCCGTCCGGCGGATAGTTTGGAAAACTCCTGTCTATGCAAATAGTTATATCAATCTCCCTTGCGGGATATTGGTAAGGGGGATTCTATGCCCTACCGGGTACTTACTAATCACTTACATAAACGAAAAGAAAAAATGAAAACAAACTATATTTTACTGTTTGCGCTGATGTTGATGGTGTCTTTAAAATCTTCTGCACAGATATTTAGCGGTCGGGTTATTGGTGAAAATCAGCTTCCTGTGGAGTATGCCACGGTTGCACTATTGTCCGTGCCGGATTCTGCACTTGTGGGCGGAACTGTGACGGATAGCAAAGGTGTGTTTAAAATAACGGCACAGGATGCCGGACCTTATTTGTTGTCCGTGTCTTTTGTGGGTTATAAGAAGTGTGTTCAGAGGGTTACGTCCTCTGTGGAGGAAAATATCACGCTGATTCCTGATGATTTGATGTTGGATGAAGTGGTGATTACGCAGCGTCTTCCCCAGTTCCGGTTGGATAATGGAGGATTGACTACGAAAGTGGAGAATACAATATTAAGTAAGGCAGGTACTGCCATGAACGTAGTAGGGCTTTTGCCGGGAGTGCTAAAGAAGCAGGATGGCACGTTGGAAGTGTTGGGAAAAGGCGTTCCGCTTATCTATATCAATAACAGGAAAGTCCGCAACTTGGACGAACTCGACCGTTTGAACTCTGAAAATATCAAGCAGGTTGAACTGATAACCAATCCCGGAGCGGAATATGGAGCATCGGTAGGAGCTGTCCTGAAATTGAAAACAACCGGGAATAAAAACGATGGCTTTGGAGTGGGAGTGCGCTCGGTAGTGGATTATGCGCATAAGGTAGGAAACAACGATCAGATCAATATGGAATATCACCGGAAGGGACTGGATGTGTTCGGAGCTTTCCAATATCGTCTGGAGCATCTCAAGGAAACGGGAGAATCGGTACAAGATACGTATGTGGATGCTTCGTGGCAGCAGAAAGCTCAAACAACGGATTTAGGAAGAAATATCAGTTATTTCAGTCAGATAGGATTTAATTATGAAATAAATGAAAAACACTCTCTGGGTGCCACTTATGAATTGACTTCTGCCCCACGCAATAAGATGAACAATGACAACCGGACGGAGGTCTATGACGGGCAAGCATTATACGATGTGTGGAATACGTATACCTTTGCGATTGAGAAAGAATATCCCAGCCATCATTCCAATGTATATTATCATGGAGAGGTGAATAGTCTGGAAATAGATTTGAATGTAGATGTATTGGCTGGCAAGAATAAGGAAGAGGAGCATATTAGCGAATTGAGCCGCAATTATGATGATTTCTACATAACAACTCTTAGCAGAACCGATAATAAGTTGTATGCCGGAAAGTTAGTTTTGTCTTATCCGCTGGCAGGTGGAAGAATTTCCGGAGGCAGTGAATATAGTTATACGCATCGCACCAGCGACTTTTCGGGGTTCGGTGATGAAATAGAGGGAACCAGTGATAAAATCAGAGAGAAGAATCTGGCTTTTTTTCTTGATTGTGTTTATCGTTTGGGTGGTGTAAATGCTTCGGCAGGACTTCGTTATGAAGATGTGTATTATGATTTCTATGAAAACAGTCTTTATCAGTCGGATGAGAGCAAACACTATCGCAACCTGTTTCCATCCTTGTCACTGGAAGGGGCGATGGGGCAGGTGCAGTGGGCATTGGGGTATCATATTCAGGTTGCCCGCCCTCATTATGAACAGTTGAAAAATGCCATTCATTACGGGAACCGGTTTACCTATCTGGGAGGAGCTCCCAATTTGCAACCTACCTATATTCATGCGGCAGAGATGCGTGCTATCTATCGGGATCTGCAACTCTCCGTCGGCTACAATCGGTATAATGATGATATCCTGTTTTCTATCGAACAGATCACTTCCGATCCGAAAATCTCTCTTATTAAGTTTCGCAATGTCGACCATCGGGATGAAATGACTGCTTCTCTGGTCTTTGCTCCAAGTATCGGATGCTGGAAACCGGAGTGGACGGCTTCCCTCAACTCTCAATGGTTCAAAATCGGTTATCTGAATGAAATGAAGAATATGAACGGAACGACATTCGGGATTCGGTGGAATAATTCATTTCAATTGCCTGCCGGATATATATTTCGCTTGAATGGTGAATATACAGGCAAGGGAGTGTATCAGAACTGTTATACAAGGCCCGTTAGTTGCTTGAGCACAAGTATCTATAAATCGTTTTTCAACGGACGTGTGGACTGCTTGCTGGAGGGGAACGACTTGTTTCATTCGATGAGGGATGCTAATACTCAATATGATGATCGGGTTAAAATGTTCCGGGAGACAAAGCGGAATACGCAGGAAGTGAAACTGACTATTCACTATAAGTTTAATTTGCAGAAAAGTAAATATAAAGGTACGGGAGCAGGATTGGGTGAACAACAACGACTTTGAGCGAACAAAAAACCAATAATTTGTGTTTATTTAATCTAAATATATATCTTTGTCCCGAATTATAAACACGTAAATTTATGAAAAAGATTTTTGGTGCTTTAATGATTGCTATATGTATAGCTATGGCAATGCCTGCTCAGGCGCAGATACACTTTGGTGTAAAGGGAGGTTTGAACTTGTCAAAGGCGAGTTTCTCTAATGTGGGCGAAAACTTTAAAAAGGATAATTTCACAGGTTTCTTTATCGGTCCGATGGCCGAGTTTAATATTCCAATCGTAGGGTTGGGAGTAGATGCATCTTTGCTTTTTGCTCAACGGGGTATAAAAGCTTCAGAAGGAAATGATGAGTATACTACAGTTAAACAAAATGGTATTGATATTCCTGTGAATCTGAAATATACCATTGGCTTGGGAAGTCTGGCTGGTATTTATCTGGCTGCAGGTCCTGACTTTTATTTCGATTTTGAAAAGAAATCGGGAATTGATAAGAAGAAAGCTGAAGTAGGTATCAATGTGGGTGCCGGTTTGAAGTTGCTGAACCATTTGCAGGTGGGTGCTAATTACAATATTCCATTGGGCGATACTGCTGATATTGAAGGAACAGGTATTTCTTATAAGACTAAGACTTGGCAAGTATCTGTAGCCTATATTTTTTAAGTAGTCTATCACTTTACATAGTATATGAAAAAGAGTTTCCGATAACCGGAAACTCTTTTTTGTTTGGGATTGTCCTGTTGCGCTCTCGAATATATTTCTTCCAATTCTCGTATGAAGTAGAGTTTTCTTTTTAAGTGTTCTCTCTCCCTTCTTTTAAATCCCCATTTTTTTATTGTATTTTTGTAGCTGCAATGAAAAAGTATGTAGATGTCATATTACCGCTTCCGCTTCCGAAGAGTTTTACTTACTCTTTGCCGGATGAATGTGCGGAAGATGTGAAGATAGGCTGCCGTGTGGTAGTTCCTTTCGGGCGGAAGAAGTTTTATACGGCTATCGTCCTTAACGTTCATTATTGTGCTCCAACGGAGTACGAAGTGAAAGATATATCTGCATTGCTGGATGCTTCTCCCATTCTGTTACCCGCTCAATTCAAATTTTGGGAGTGGATAGCTGATTATTATCTCTGTACACAAGGCGATGTCTATAAAGCGGCACTTCCCTCCGGCCTGAAACTGGAGAGTGAAACGATCGTTGAATATAATCCTGATTTTGAAGCGGATGCGCCATTGCCGGAACGTGAGCAACGTATTTTGGATTTGCTTGCCGTAGATTCGCAACAGTGCGTCACTAAATTGGAGAAGGACAGCGGCATCAAAAATATTCTTACGGTCATCAAGTCTCTGCTCGATAAAGAAGCGATTTTCGTAAAGGAGGAGTTGAGGCGTACTTATAAACCTAAAACAGAGGCACGGGTTCGGCTTGCGGGTACAGCGGATGAAAAGCGGCTTCATATCCTGTTTGATATTCTGTCTCGTGCTCCGAAGCAGTTGGCATTACTCATGAAGTATGTGGAGTGTTCCGGTGTTTTAGGAGCGGGAACTCCGAAAGAAGTCTCCAAGAAAGAACTGTTGCAGCGGGCTAATGTGGCCCCTTCTGTATTGAATGGATTGGTGGATAAGAAGATTTTTGAAATTTACTACCATGAAATCGGGCGGTTGGATAAGCAGGAGAAGGAGATTGTCGAATTAAATCCTTTGAATGAGTTTCAACAGCGTGCATTTGATGAAGTCGTGCAGTCTTTTCAGGAGAAAAATGTCTGTCTGCTTCATGGGGTAACGTCCAGTGGTAAGACTGAAATTTATATCCATCTGATAGAAGAAGCGATTCGTCAGGGAAAGCAGGTGTTATATTTGTTGCCGGAAATTGCATTGACCACTCAAATCACGGAGCGTTTGCAACGGGTCTTCGGTGCTCGTCTGGGTATCTATCATTCTAAGTTCCCTGATGCCGAACGGGTTGAAATATGGCGGAAGCAACTGGGAGAGAACGGGTATGATATTATTTTGGGTGTTCGTTCTTCTATTTTCCTGCCTTTCCGAAATCTGGGATTGGTGATTGTGGACGAAGAGCACGAAAATACGTATAAGCAACAAGATCCCGCTCCCCGCTATCATGCGCGTAGCGCGGCTATTGTATTGGCTGCCATGTACGGAGCTAAAACTTTGTTGGGTACGGCTACTCCCTCTATCGAGTCATGGCAGAATGCAAGAGAGGGAAAATATGGTTTCGTACAACTGAAAGAACGATATAAAGAAATCCAGTTGCCGGAGATTATTCCGGTGGATATCAAGGAACTGCATCGCAAAAAGCGGATGGTCGGACAATTCTCGCCACTTCTGATACAATATATGAAAGAGGCTTTGGAACAGAAAGAACAAGTGATTCTCTTTCAGAACCGTCGTGGGTTTGCTCCGATGGTGGAGTGTCGTACCTGTGGTTGGGTGCCTAAGTGTAAGAATTGCGATGTAAGCCTTACCTATCATAAAGGAATTAATCAATTAACCTGTCACTACTGCGGTTATACGTATCAACTGCCGAAATCCTGTCCTGCCTGCGAGGGAACAGAACTGGTGAACCGTGGTTTCGGTACGGAAAAGATTGAAGATGACATCAAAATCCTTTTCCCGGAAGCTGCCGTGGCCCGGATGGACTTGGATACTACACGTACCCGCTCGGCTTATGAGAAGATTATTGCAGACTTTGAGCAGGGAAAGACGGACATATTGATCGGTACGCAAATGGTATCAAAAGGGTTGGATTTCGATCATGTCAGTATAGTAGGTATATTGAATGCTGATACCATGTTGAATTATCCCGATTTCCGTTCCTATGAACGTGCTTTTCAGTTGATGGCACAAGTAGCGGGACGTGCCGGACGTAAGAACAAACGCGGACGGGTGGTATTGCAAACCAAGAGTATCGATCATCCTATCATTCATCAGGTCATTGCCAATGATTATGAAGATATGGTAGGCGGACAATTGGTGGAACGTCAGATGTTCCATTATCCTCCTTATTACCGGCTGGTATATGTTTATCTGAAAAATCATAATGAAGCGTTGCTGGATCAGATGGCGGCAGTGATGGCGGATAAGTTGCGGGCTGTATTTGGCAATCGGGTATTAGGTCCGGATAAACCTCCTGTTGCCCGTATCCAGACTTTGTTTATCAAAAAGATCGTCGTCAAGATTGAGCAGAATGCCCCGATGGGACGTGCACGGGAATTGTTGTTACGTATCCAGCGCGAGATGTTGGCGGACGAACGCTATAAATCTTTGATTGTTTATTATGATGTAGACCCTATGTAAGGCTTTCATGCAGTAAGTAACTTTTCATGTTTTTTTGTCCGTTATTCGTATAAGTTATTTATATTTGCGATAAAATCTTAATAATCTGATTTATGAATAACCAGGACTTGACCTCCTTTAATAAGTTCGTAACAGGCTATCAACAACGTTTCACGCGTTTCGCTTTTACTTATACGCATGATGAAATGGTGGCTGAGGATATGGTTATTGAAGCAATGATGTATTATTGGGAGAATAGAGAACGCCTTCCCCATGATATAAATGTCCCGGCTTATGTATTGACGACTATCAAGCATAAATGCCTGAATTATCTTTCTCGCCAACAAATTTCACAAAGAGTGTCCGAAGAATATTCGCAGGTGTATGAATGGGAATTACAAACACGGATAACAACACTTGAGAGTTTCGAACCTAATGAAATTTTCACGGATGAAATACAACGGATAGTGGACCAGACTTTGGAGAAGCTTCCGGAACAAACCCGGAGAATTTTCATTATGAGCCGTTACGAGAATAAATCTCATAAAGAAATTGCCGAAATATTGGGTATTTCGACCAAAGGAGTGGAATTCCATATTTCGAAGTCAACGAAAGAATTACGCCAGTCTTTGAAAGATTATCTCCCCGTTCTTCTCTTTTTTTTCAATATTCATTAAAAAAAAGCATGATTCCACTAGGGATGCTTTTCTGTTAATTGCTATTCATTTAGAAACACCGAAAAAGTAGATATGGATAAAGACTTATTATACCGTTTTTTCGACGGACGTACATCTGTTGAAGAAATGCAAGAAATAAAGGAATGGTCAGAGGCATCTGCGGAAAATAGAGAGCAACTTCTTAGAGAGCGCAAGTTGTTTGATGCCATGTTGCTTACCGGTAATCTGAAGAGAAAGCCGGAAGTAATCGGAAAGATCAAACCGAATTATTTTATGAAAGAACTGCTTAAAATTGCTTCTGTCGTTCTTATTACTGTTTGTATGACGGCTTCTATGTTTATGCTCTTTGATAATCGGCACGACAGACAGACTGCAATGAATACCATCACTGTTCCGGCGGGGCAGCGTGTAAATATAGATTTGCCTGACGGTACGAATGTGTGGCTGAATGCCGGAACCAGTCTGAAGTATTCTACTTCTTTCTTGTCCGGCAAGACAAGAGAGGTGATATTGGACGGTGAAGCTTATTTTGATGTGGTTCATAATGAGAAAGCTCCGTTTGTAGTACATACTTATGCAATGGATGTGGAGGTGCTTGGAACAAAATTTAATGTAGAGGCTTATGCTGGTAGAAAAGTGTTTGAAACCTCATTGATGCAAGGGAGAGTAAAAGTATTCCAGCCGCAGAAAAAGGAAGCCGGTGTTATTCTTCAACCAAGTTATAAAACCACTTTAGTAGACGGCAAACTGATTGTTAGTAAAATAGACGACTTTAACGAATACCGCTGGAAAGACGGTTTCATTTGTTTCAGACATAAGTCCTTTGCTTATATAATGAAAGAGTTTGAAAAGTATTATGATTTAAAGATCGTAGTGGATAATAAAAATATCGGTGAGATTGAATTGACAGGTAAATTCCGTATTGCTGACGGGCTTGACTATGCATTGAGAGTATTGCAAAACGATGTTGATTTCACCTATCACAGAGATAAAGATAATGACGTCATTTATATAAAGTAATCACTATGTAAAAAGTAAATGCCTATGAGATAGTATTCATGAGAAACAAAAAACCGACGGATGATTGCCCTCATCCATCGGTATGACTAACACAAATCTGTTTACAGAAATTTATATTAATCATCTATTAGTTACAAAGATATGAAAAACATTTCTTTGGATGATATTCATTGCCCTGAAAATCCACCTTTAAAACTTTTTTTTAGAATTATGAGAATCTCAATTTTCTTATTATTCCTCTGCACGTTTACCTTAATGGCAGAGAATGTGAACTCCCAAAATGCTAAAGTAACCATTAAGCGGACCAACACTCAGCTGGAGACTATCTTGAATGATATTGAAGCTCAAACTGATTATCTGTTTATCTACAAGAAAGATGTGGATGTGACGGAAAAGAAGAGCATCGATGCCAGTAACAAAACGGTTTCTGAAGTATTGAAACTATTGTTGGCAAATTCCCGGATCGATTATAGAATGGAGGGAAACCATATTGTATTGTTGAACAATTCGAATCGTCAGGATCAGGCACAACAGAACATGATTACCGGTGTGGTGACCGATGCGATGGGGGAACCTTTGATTGGAGTTACCGTATTAGTGAAAGGAGCTACGCAAGGAGCTATTACAGATGTGGATGGCAAATTCTCGCTGCCCGTGAAAATGGGAGACGTGCTTTCGTTTAGCTATGTAGGCTATGTTCCTTTAAGTGTAAAAGTGACAAACCTGAAACAGCTTACTATCGAGATGAAAGAAGATAGTAAAATGCTCGAAGAAGTCGTTGTGGTGGGATATGGCAGTATGAAGAAGAAGGATTTGACGGGAGCTGTCAGTTCTATTAATAGCCAGAAGCTGGAGAAAGAGGCTCCCGGAACAGTTCAGGATTTATTGAGAGGTGGAATACCGGGGTTGAATGTCGGTATGACCAGTTCGGCAAAAGGAGGAGGAACTATACAAGTCCGTGGTCAGCGTTCGTTGAAAGCGGGAAATGATCCGCTCATTGTGCTTGATGGAATCATCTTCTCCGGTGAATTGTCGGAAGTCAATCCTTTGGATATTGAACGGATTGATGTGTTGAAGGATGCTTCGTCGGCTGCAATTTATGGTGCCAAGTCTGCCAATGGGGTAGTATTGATTACCACCAAGAAAGGTAAAGAAGGGAAACCGGTTGTCCGTTTTGATGCGAGTGTAGGAATCGTGACGAGAGGCTCTAATCGTGAAGTATATGATGCCGACGGATACTTGCAGTTCCGTTCCGATTATTATAATAGTACCACTAGTTTCCAGACTCCGGCCCGGTATATGAAACCAACGGCGGAAAATCTGGAAAAGTATGATGTCAGTCTGGATGAATGGCTAAGTGGTGACGGCGTGGCAGGAGATGAAGAAGAGATATGGCTGCAACGTATTGGACTGACAGCAACCGAACGGGAAAACTATTTTGCAGGAAAGACTTATGACTGGTATAAAAACTCTTTCCAGACAGGTTTGAAACAGGACTATAATGCAAGTCTTTCGGGAGCAGCTAAGAATGTTACTTATTATTGGTCGTTAGGCTATCTGAATAGTACAGGGTTGGTGAAAGGGGATGAATATAAAACCATTCGTTCTAATTTGAAGCTGGACGCAAAGATCACGAATTTCCTGGAAATGGGATTGAATGTGAATTTCCAGAACAGGGTAGAGGGAGATATGACCGTTGACTGGGCGGGACAGATTATCAGAAACACGCCTTTTGCGATGGCTTATGATGATAATGGAGAGCTGAATCGTTTCCCGATGGGAGAGAATACACAGAATCAGGGAATGAATAGTGCCTATGATAATCAGTATAAAAGCTTGGAAGAGGGTTCGACTGTGTTTAACGGAACGATGTATGCGAAAATCAAACTTCCGTTTAATATTACGTATCAGGTGAATTTCTCGCCACGCAGCAGGTGGTATCACAAGCGTTATCATGAATCTTCCCAGAACCCCAACTGGTCTGATAATGGCAAGGTTGTTCGCGAGCAAGTGCAGTATTTCAGCTGGCAGGTGGACAACATGATTAAATGGGATTATACATTTGCCAAGAAACATACGGTCAATGTAACCTTATTGCAGAATGCTGAAGATCAGAAATCTTGGAAGGATAGTATGACCGGACTTAACCTGTTGCCGACTGATGCGCTTGGATTCCACTACATTAACGGTGCGGATATGACCAAATCATCCATGTTGACTTACGATGAACACATGACTGCGGATGCGTTGATGGCACGTGCTTTTTATTCTTACGATAATCGCTATATGCTGACAGCATCGATCCGCCGGGATGGTTATTCTGCGTTTGGTAAATCGAATCCGCGTGCTACTTTCCCTTCCATTGCATTGGCCTGGAACTTTACAGAAGAGAAATTCTTCAAATGGAAACCGATGAGCTATGGTAAACTAAGGTGGTCATGGGGAAAGAATGGTAACCGTGATATTGGTAAATATGAAGCACTTTCTAATATGACTACCGGTGCAGGTAAGTATCCGTATATTACTTCCGGAGGGGTGGTTACCGAATTGGGACAATTGTATGTAGACCGTATGGCAAATCATGGTCTGAAATGGGAAACGACTACTTCCTGGAATATCGGACTTGACTTCGGTTTCTTGAATAATCGTATTAATGGTAGTGTTGACTATTATTATATGCCGACAACAGACCTCATTATGAACCAAAGCCTTACGTCGGTTTCTGGTTATACCAGTGTTACTACCAACTTGGGAGAAGTAGTGAATAAAGGTTTTGAGCTATCTCTGAACACACAGAATATCAGTAAACGTAACTTTGACTGGAGTTCTACATTCACGTTCTCTTTAAACCGTAACAAGATCAAGCATCTTTATTATGAGTATGAAGATATTGTAGATGTCAATGGCAATGTGGTGGGAAGTAAGGAGAAAGATGATATTAGTAATAACTGGTTTATCGGTCAGCCTATCGGTGCTATATGGGATTACAATGTGATTGGCGTATGGCAGGAGCATGAAAGTGAAGAAGCTGCAAAATACGGATTGGTTCCGGGAGATGCTAAGATCATGGATAATTATGATCCGGAAGCACGCAAATATACGAATGAAGATAAAGAATTTCTGGGACAAACCACACCGAAATTCAGATGGACTTTCAGGAATGATTTTACTTTCTTCAAGGATTTCAGCCTGTCGTTCAATATTTATTCTTATTGGGGACATAAAGAGGCTACAACGGTTTATATGAATAATTCGAAAACGAACGGATGGTCGAGTAATATCACGAATACTTATGTGCGTAAGTACTGGACTCCGGAAAGACCGTCAAATAAATATTGTCGTCTGAATTCGACGAATCCGCAAAATGTTACTCCTCCTTTAGTGATGGATAAGTCCTTTATTCGTTTGGATAATATCTCTTTATCATGGAATGTTCCTCAAAAGTTCTTGACTCCGTGGTCTATTTCATCATTAAGGCTGTATGGCAGTATTCGTAATGTCGCTGTTTGGACAAAGGAGTGGGAATATTGGGATCCGGAAATAACAAGCGGACCTTCACAACGCACGTTTACTATTGGAGCAAGTTTAACTTTATAATCATAAAAATATGAAGACTAAATATATGAATCGTATTGCCAGATATCTATTATTTGCTGTTGGAATTCAATCTATGGCGGCTTGTTCGGAAAGTTTTCTGGATCCGGACCCGTTATCTTTCTTCGAACCCTCTGTAACTTTCAATACGCCTGAAGGATTGCAGGCGACACTGACTAGTTGTGATAGACAAGTATTGTATTTCTTTATGGGGGAAGCAGCTCCTTACTATACTGATCTTTCTTTCTCGGATGTGGCGGTAAGCAGAATTACGGATAAAACTTCTCCAGCACAGAATATGGATATTTCTATTACTCCGACAGCGGAAAACAATCATGTAGACTATAATCAAATCGGCTGGCTGTGGCTGGAAGGTTTTAAAGGAATACGGTATGCCAATACGGTTATTTCAAATATCGACAGAGCTGAAGGCTTGGGACAGGAAGATCATGACAGGATGCTGTCTGTTGCCTATTTTCATCGGGCATGGCGTTATTATAATTTGATATTCCAGTTTGGTGATGTGCCTTTATTGACTCAGGAGGCTACGGCCCCCAAATTCGATTATCATTCTACTAAGATGAATGTAATTATAGAAAAGATGATTTCAGACTTGGAATATGCCGTCAAGTATGCACCGGAAACAGCCAACTATGGTAATATTACACGGGGAGCCTGCCGACACCTGCTGATAAAATACTATCTGGCGGCACAGCAGTTTGACAAGGCGATTAGCGAGGCCAATATATTGATCAATGAGTCCGGATATGAGTTGATGAAAGCCAACTTCGGGACATTCGTTAATCCGATGCCGAGTGTGCATAATATTACCCGTAACGTCATATGGGATTTACATCGCCCTGAAAATAAAGCGATCCCGGCTAATAAGGAGGTCATTTGGGTGATGACGCAGGACGATGAACTGAATAACAGTCGTTTGGCAGGAATGACTATGCGTACTGCCGTTCCTTTCTGGGCAGCAACCGGAGAAACGCGAATCAAACATGCAGCAAATGCGGGATATACGAGTATGAGTGTTAGCGTGTCGAGTACACCGGACTATCGTAAGACTTTCGGACGTGGAATTGCATTTTTTGGAGGAACCTGGTATTCCAATTATATGATCTGGAATGATGATCCGGATAACGACCTTCGGCATAGCAGGGATAAAGGTAACTGGATGTGTATGGAAGACCTGACTTACAACCATTCTGACTTGAAAAATAGTGGTAGTGTATATTATGGACAGCATTTGAGACTGCGTGATGATAATAATGTATTGCTCTGTTCGGATACGATTCGTAATTGGTTCCCTTGGCCTCATTACAAACTATGGATTGAGGACTCCAGAAATGAAAGTAAAGAAAACTATAATGGAGGAGCTGCTAACTGGTATGTATTCCGTTTGGCAGAAACATATCTGTTGAGGGCGGAGGCTTATTTCTGGAAAAATGAGTTAGAGAAAGCTGCTGACGATGTAAATGAAGTAAGAGGGCGTGCCGGTTGCCAGAAGCTCTTCACCGAGGCGGAAATGAATCTTGGTGTTATAATGGATGAGCGGGCACGGGAATTGACGTATGAAGAATTGCGTCATGTAGAGTTGGTACGTGCTTCCTACATCTTTGCAAAGACTGGTAAAGCGGATGAATTTGGAAAGACTTATTCCGTAGATAATTTATCCAAAGAAAGTTACTGGTTTAAGAGAGTGGATACATATAATGATTTTTACAATAAAGGGGTAAAAACACGCTCGGGCAATGAGTATAAAATAAGTCCTCATCATATTTTCTGGCCGGTTCCGCAAAAGAGTATTGACGGAAACCGTTCCGGACGTATTAATCAGAATTATGGTTATAGCGGCTATGAGAAAAATGAACCGCCTTATTCTACTTTGGAAGAAGCGATAGCCGGTGAACAGTAATTGCTCTTATAATTTGTAAAATATGAAGAATATATGCTTAATGGCTTTATTTTTTCTGTTGGGAAATAATGCCTTATGTGTTCATTCGCAGGAAACTCCGGATGAGGTGATCGAAATAATTAATAAGGTCAATGGATATTGGCAGACTAACCATTCGAATAAAGTCCGTGCCTTCTGGGATGATGCTGTGTATCATACCGGTAATATGGAAGCTTATTTGTTGACCGGAAATCCGGAGTATCTGGAATATTCACGTGGATGGGCTGAATATAATCAATGGAAAGGAGCTAAATCGGACGACAAGGCATCATGGAAATTCGTATATGGTGAAAGTGACGATTTTGTACTGTTTGGTGACTGGCAGATTTGTTTTCAGACTTATGCGGACTTGTACATGCTGAAACCCGAATTTTTTAAAATAGCTCGTGCCCGCGAAGTGATGGAGTATCAAATGGGGACATCGAAGGAGGACTATTGGTTTTGGGTGGATGCCCTTTACATGGTTATGCCTGTGATGACTAAGATGTATAAAGTGACTGGTAATTCCCTTTATTTAGAGAAGTTATATCAGTATTTTGCTTACGCAGACAGTATCATGTATGATAAAGAGGCCGGTTTGTATTACAGAGACCAGAAGTATTTGTATCCCGCCCACCGGACTTCAGGTGGTAAGAAAGATTTTTGGGCGCGTGGAGACGGATGGGCGCTTGCTGCATTGACAAAAGTTTTAAAAGAGATTCCGGTGGATCATAGGTATTTGAATATATATAAGGAACGTTTTTGCAAATTGGCAGAATCAGTTTCTGAATGTCAACAGCAGGAAGGTTATTGGACTCGTAGTATGCTGGACCCTGCATTTGCACCCGGTCCGGAGACAAGCGGTACGGCATTGTTTGCTTACGGTTTGATGTATGGTGTTAATAGTGGGCTTTTAGAGAAAGACAAGTATCATCCTGTGATAGAGAAAGCCTGGAAATATTTGTCGAATGTGGCTTTACAGGCGAATGGAAAAGTTGGTTATATACAGCCTATCGGTGAGAAGGCAATACCGGGACAGGTGGTCAATGCCAATTCGACATTTAATTTTGGAGTCGGCGCATTCTTGCTGGCAGCCTGCGAACGTGTGAAGTATCTTGAAAAGCAGCAGGGAGACCGGAAGTTGTGGACGGATGTTTTGTATAAAATGGCTGCTCCCGTACTTAGCAATATCAGTGAAGGAACTCTGCAGAAAAATATGCAACTGGAGTTAAGTCCTACTTGGGATGGCCGAGACAAACGTGTATCTTATATGGAATGTTTCGGAAGACTGATGGCCGGACTTGCTCCATGGCTTTCTCTGCCGGATGATGACACACCGGAGGGAAAACAACGGAAGCAGTTGCGTGAATGGGCTTTGAAAGGATATGCTAATGCTGTAGATCCTGCCAGTCCGGATTACTTGCTCTGGAATGAGAATTTCCAGACATTGGTGGATGCCGCTTATGTGGCGGAGAGTTTCCTTCGTGGATATGAGGCACTTTGGATGCCTCTCGACTCTGTGACCAAACAGCGCTATATCCGTGAATTTACAGGATTGAGAAGAATCAATCCTTTGTATACAAACTGGTTGCTTTTTACGGCTACTATCGAGACCTTTCTTAAAAAGGCAGGAGGTCAACCGGATTATTACCGGATTGATTCCACGTTGCGTAAGATAGAAGAATGGTATGTAGGGGACGGATGGTATTCGGACGGGCCTTCCTTTGCTTTTGACTACTACAATAGTTTTGCTATCCAACCGATGTTTTTCGAATGTCTGGAGGTCTTGACTGACGGAGGACGGAAGAGGAAAGGATGGGCTAATTGTGATTATGAGCGGACAGTGAGGCGCATGCAACGTTATGGAACGATTCTGGAACATCTGATTTCTCCGGAAGGAACGTTTCCTGTATTCGGTCGCTCTGTAACCTATCGTACCGGTGCTTTGCAACCATTGGCATTACTGGCCTGGAAAGAGTTGCTGCCGGAAGAATTGTCGAACGGACAAGTCCGTTCGGCTCTGACGGCAGTAATCGGAAAGATGTTTGGTGACGGGCGTAACTTCAATGAGAATGGTTATTTAACATTGGGATTTAACGGGAAACAACCCTATACGGCAAATGTTTATACCAATAATGGAAGTTTATACATGGCTACTTTAGTCTTTCTGCCACTGGGACTTCCTGCCGATCATCCTTTCTGGACAGCACCTGCAGAATCGTGGACTTCCAAGAAAGCTTGGGAAGGGGAAGAATTTCCCAAAGACCATACTTATTATGAGAAGAATGCTATGCATTATGAATAAAGAGAATAGATTATTTGATTGAAATCCATAAAACAAAATAGATTTATGAAGTTTTTAAATAGCTTAATAGTGTCATGTGCGCTTCTTTTTGGGGCATGCACCAATGATGATTTTATAGATCAGGGGATGACGATACTGGAGACGGGTATTATTATATGTATCAGACGGACACGTCGTATGGTAATGTACATACTGCAGGAGGGCATTTTCATTGTCGGCGCTCGAAAGATCTTGTGAATTGGGAATATATGGGAGGTACGTTGCAGTATGTACCTTCATGGATAAAGACGAAGCTGAATGAGTTCCGTACCAGTGCGGGGTTGGAACCTATTGCTACTCCTGCTTATGGCTATTGGGCGCCTGTTGTACGTAAAGTTTCGGCAGGAAAATACCGGATGTATTATGCTGTTACTGTTACGGATAAAATTGACGGCACCAATTCATGGGGTGAACGTGCCTTTATAGGTTTGATGGAAACATCTGATCCTGCTACGAATAAATGGAAAGATAAAGGCTATGTGATTTGCTCTTCTTCGGATAAAGGGACAAATTGGTCACGGCCGAATGCAAGCGGGTGGGATGCGTATTTTAAATGGAATGCTATTGATCCGTCTTATGTGATTACTCCTGGTGGGGAACATTGGTTGATATATGGTTCGTGGCATAGTGGAATAGCTGCTGTACAACTTAATCCTGAAACGGGTATGGTACAGCATGACTTGCCTTTACCCTGGGGAACAGGTGAGGATATAGCAGCTTATGGAAAATTGGTTGCCCGTCGGAATGATTCTTCCCGCTGGCAGGGGTCGGAAGCACCGGAAGTAGTTTATCGGGATGGCTATTATTATATGTTTTTGGCTTATGATGCGGTAGAAGTTCCTTATAATACGCGTGTTGTACGTTCGGAAAATATAACCGGACCTTATAAAGGCATTGATGGAACTGATATTAGCAGTGGCAATGGTGGAGTTGCATATCCAATTGTTACCCATCCTTATAAGTTTGCCAACAGTACAGGCTGGGTAGGAATTGCTCACTGTGCAGTGTTTGATGATGGGGCAGGAAATTGGTTTTATGCTTCTCAAGGCCGTTTACCTGCCGGGGTTTCGGGTATCAGCTCTTCCAATGCGGTAATGATGGGACATGTCAGGAGTATTCGTTGGACGGAAGACGGCTGGCCTCTTGTTATGCCGGAGCGATACGGGGCGGTACCGCAAGTGGCTGTCACGGAAGATGAACTAATAGGAAACTGGGAGCATATTCCGTTAAAATATAGTTATGGTAAACAACAGACCTCGAATACTATGACGCTTTCTGCCGATCACAAAGTGACGGCTGGAAATTGGAATGGAGAAACATGGAGCTATGATGCCAATAACCGGGTACTCACGATAGGAGCGATTAAATTGTATCTGCAACGTGAGGTAGACTGGGAAGCTAATCCCAGAAAAGTGACTATTGTGTTTGCCGGATATGATAATAAAGATACTCATTGGGGTAAAAAAGTGTCCTGATAGTAGTCGGATTGCAAATAAAAAGGGAGGGTATGTTAATATATCCTCCCTTTTTCCTATTTTTGAGGGCCGAATAAATAGTAGGCACATATATATTTATAAACTAACTAACCATGAAAAGACTTTCAATTTATTACTTAACATGTCTTATTGGTACAGGTCCTCTTTTTGCACAGCAAGGAGTGACCCAGTGTGGGACCCCTACAGGGCAACCGAAATTCCCTTTGGGAACTTATCAGGAACTACCTGATCCTGTTGCCCCTTCTGATCGGGAGTGGGCGAATGCGACTTCCACTCAAGTCTCTTGGGGTACAACAGATACCCGGTATGCGAAACATCAACTCCCGCAGTTGAAGAAACAACAGACTGTTTCCCTGAAAGGCTGGCGTGGCGAACGTGTGAACGCGCAAGCTGTTGTGTGGACAGGCGTAGAACTAAAAGACCTGAATTTCAGCTTTGGTGATTTTAAAGACAAAAAGGGAAATGTTCTTCCCAAAGATGCATTTACAGGTGGTTTTGTCCGTTATGTGATGACGGATGAATTGAATAAGGATGGGAGAGGTGCCTGCGGACACCGGAAGTCCATAGATTATGATTCATTATTGGTGGCCGATCCTATTGATACCAACCTGAAAACGATGGCTTTGCCCGCTCACACTGTTCAACCGGTTTGGGTGCAGTGCTGGATTCCTCAATCGGCTACTCCCGGAACTTATCAAGGGGAGTTGTTAATCAATGACGGCTCGCGTTTATTGCAACGCCTGAATCTCGAAATTACCGTTTCTTCCCGTGAACTTCCTCAACCTTCGGAATGGGCTTATCACTTGGATTTATGGCAAAGTCCTTATGCAGTGGCACGTTATTATCAGGTTCCTTTATGGAGCCAGGAGCATTTTGACGCCATGCGTCCTTTAATGAAAATGTTGGCAGATGCCGGACAGAAGATTATCACGGCTACTTTGACGCACAAGCCTTGGAATGGTCAGACAGAAGATTATTTTGATACAATGGTCACCTGGATGAAACGGGCAGATGGAACATGGGCTTTTGATTATACTATCTTCGACCGTTGGGTGGAATTTATGATGAGTGTAGGCATTGATAAACAGATTAATTGTTACTCAATGGTTCCATGGGAATTGTCATTCCAATACTACGATCAGGCAACCAACTCTCTGCAATTCGTGAAAACTGCACCGGGTGAAGCGGCTTATGAAGAAATGTGGGGAGCGATGCTTGCCTCTTTCTCCAAGCATCTGAAAGAAAAAGGATGGTTTGATATCTGTGCTATTGCGATGGACGAGCGTCCGATGGAAGTAATGCAGAAGACGTTGAAAGTGATTCGTAAAGCTGATCCGGATTTTAAAGTATCGTTGGCTGGAAACTATCATGAAGAGATTGAGCCCGATCTATATGATTATTGTATTGTTATCGGACAGAACTTCCCGGAAGAAGTGCGTCTGCGTCGTGTTGCCGAGAACAAGCGTACTAATTATTATACCTGCTGTACGGAAGCCCATCCCAACACGTTTACTTTCTCTGATCCTGCAGAAGCAGCCTGGATGAGTTATTATTCATCTAAGAAACATCTGGATGGTTATCTGCGTTGGGCATATAACAGCTGGCCATTGGAGCCGCTGCTTGATTCCCGTTTCCGCAGTTGGGCAGGCGGAGATACTTACCTTGTATATCCGGGAACTCGTAGCTGTATTCGTTTCGAGCGTTTGATTGAAGGAATACAGGCGCATGAGAAGATCAATATCCTTCGTCAGGAATTTGAGAAAAAAGGAAATAAGGCCGGATTAAAGAAAATAGAAAAAATGCTTGCTCCGTTCAATCTGGGTAGTATGCCGGAAATCCCGGCGGCAGTAACCGTGAACCGGGCTAATCAGATACTGAACTCTTTTTGAGAAACAATCATGTATATATGAAGAAAATATTATTTGTCTGTTTAGGAAATATCTGCCGTAGCTCTACGGCTGAAGGCGTAATGCTTCATTTAATAGAAGAAGCGGGACTGGAAAAAGAATTTGTGATAGATTCTGCCGGAATCCTGTCTTATCATCAGGGGGAATTGCCGGATAGCCGGATGCGTGCTCATGCAGCCCGTCGCGGTTATCAATTGGTGCATCGTTCTCGCCCCGTCCGTACGGAAGATTTTTATAATTTTGATCTGATTATCGGTATGGACGACCGGAACATAGATGACTTGAAAGACAAAGCTCCTTCTCCCGAAGAATGGAAGAAGATTCATCGCATGACGGAGTATTGCACCCGTATTCCTGCAGATCATGTCCCCGACCCCTATTATGGAGGGGCCGAGGGGTTTGAATATGTACTTGATGTTCTTGAAGATGCTTGCGCAGGTTTGCTTACTTCTTTAACTCAGGATAACTGATCCGGGTGTGATAAGCAATCTTTAGTTTTTCTTTGAACACAGCTTTCACTGTTGCTATATCCTTGAAAGTGATAGGACATTCTTTAAAGTAACCTTCAGTGACCTGGGAATCGATAATCTTATCGACCAGGTTGCTGATTGTTTCTTCTGTATATTCCGGAAGACTGCGTGAGGCGGCTTCTACGGCATCCGCCATCATCAGGATAGCCTGTTCTTTGGTGAACGGATTCGGGCCGGGATAGGTGAACAGTTCTTCATTCGGTTCTTCGTCCGGATGCTCGTTCTTCCAGGAAATATAGAAATATTTTGTTTTTCCCCGTCCATGATGCGTGCTGATAAAGTCCTTGATGGCTTTAGGCAGATTGTGTTTATCGGCTAACTTCAATCCATCCGTCACATGACTGATGACGACCTGCGCACTTTGTTCGTAATTCAGGTTCTTATGCGGGTTTATTCCTCCTGACTGATTTTCTGTGAAGAAAGCAGGGTTTTCCATCTTACCAATATCATGATACAAAGCTCCTGTACGTACTAACTGGCTTTTAGCTCCAATACGGATGGCTGCTTCTGCAGCAAGATTGGCCACTTGCATGGAATGTTGGAATGTTCCCGGAACCGTCTCGGACATTTGCCGCAAAAGGTCATTATTGATATTCGAAAGTTCTACCAACGTTACATTGGAAGTAAATCCGAAAGTCTTTTCCAATAAAAAGAGTAAAGGATAGGTGAATAATAACAGAATTCCATTGATGATGAAGTAAGTGTACATTCGTATGTTCAACTTCGAAAAGTCGGTGGAAAGACCGTTCTCTGTCATCAATTCGAAGGCGAAGTAAATGGCTGCATAAGTCAGTATAACCAATAAAGCCGTCCGGAAAAGTTGGGACCTTTGCGATAGCTCTCTTAGACTGAATATCGCCACCAATCCTGCTGCCAACTGTGTCAGGATGAATTCATGCGGAAAGCGTAAGGATATGGAGCATATCAATATAGTGATGACATGCGTCAGGAAAGCAGTCCTCGAATCAAGAAAAACACGGATGATAATGGGTAGCATCGCGTACGGGATGATATACACATTAAATAGATTATGTGTTACCATAAAAGCGGTTATGACACTGTAAAATACAATCAACGTGAATAGCAATGACAGACTGCCTTTCCGTTGATAGTAGTCTTTTCGGAACAGGTCGAGATAAAGCATAAAACAAAGCATCAGCATTCCTACAAACAGAATCTGTCCGCCGAGAATCAGACGGTTCTGTCCCATGGACTCATTCCGTTTGATGGATTCTTTGCGTAATGACTCCAGGATATTATAGGTATGCGGGCTGATGATTTCCCCCCGGTCAATAATCTTTTGCCCGCTGACTACTAATCCGTTTGCCCAGGAATAGTTGTTCAGGATTTCTTCTTTGGCAGCTTGGGTACGTTCCTCGTCAAAGGTCAGGTTGGGAGTGATGTATTCGTTCAGTGAGCATTGCCTTAAAATTTCCCGGTTGAAATGAGTGGAGTCTGCCGACAGCAAGTGCTCATAGGCTTTTTTTACCGTGTAAAGATTCTCGGTAGCCTGTGGATTAGCCAGTTTGTCATCAATCACCATGACAGATGAAGTGCTGTCTTTGTGAAGCTGCTGTATATTCTCTGTCGAAACGATACCTGCCTGATAGATTTCTTTTAAAGTGCGCTCGATGTACCGCAAATAATCGATGGAAGGGAGAATTCCTTTCAGATTCGTATGGTAATTCTCTTTCAGCTTGGCGATTGCGTCTTTTTCTATATTTTTATCCAGTTGATAATAAGGTTGGAAGAAAGCCATCAGGCTATCTTGTTCCCTTTTTACCACTGCATCCTCTTTATAAATAGGAAAGTCGAAAGTCGCGATCAACTGTCCGTATTTCCAGGGCTTGTTGATGTCGAACTGGTAATTGAATTTTCCGTCACGTGGCAGGAAATAAACAATCAGCGCCACAGTGCCCACAAATAGCAGTGATTTATATAGTAAATCTCTCCATGAAAATCTTTTTTTCTTCTTCAAATGTTCCATATCCACTGAAATTTTTGCGAAAAGTACAAAAAAAAACAATAGTGTGGAAAAAAAGGTTTAATTTTGCCACGATTTACCTATACTAACCCAAATTATGGCAGAAAGAAAAGTAAGAGTTCGTTTTGCTCCAAGTCCTACGGGAGCATTGCACATCGGTGGTGTGCGTACAGCTTTGTATAATTATCTATTTGCACGTCAACACGGCGGAGACTTGATATTTCGTATTGAAGACACTGACTCTAACCGGTTCGTTCCGGGAGCGGAAGAGTATATACTCGAATCTTTTAAGTGGTTGGGTATCCACTTTGACGAGGGAGTGACCTTCGGTGGTGAACAGGGTCCGTACCGTCAGTCGGAGCGCCGCGAAATCTACAAGAAATATGTGCAGATTTTGCTGGAAAATGGAAAAGCTTACATCGCTTTTGATACTCCGGAGGAACTGGACGCTAAGCGTGCTGAAATTGCTAACTTCCAATATGATGCATCTACTCGTGGTATGATGCGCAATTCATTAACTATGCCGAAAGAAGAAGTGGATGCACTGATTGCTGAAGGCAAACAATATGTGGTTCGTTTCAAAATCGAACCGAATGAAGATATACATGTAAATGACCTGATTCGTGGCGAAGTAGTAATCAACTCATCTATTCTGGATGACAAAGTGCTTTATAAATCGGCTGACGAACTACCTACTTACCATTTGGCGAATATCGTGGATGACCATTTGATGGAAGTTTCCCACGTGATTCGTGGTGAAGAATGGTTGCCTTCCGCTCCTTTGCATGTGTTGTTGTACCGTGCTTTCGGTTGGGAAGATACGATGCCGGAATTTGCTCACCTGCCTTTGTTATTGAAACCGGAAGGTAATGGAAAATTAAGCAAGCGTGACGGTGACCGTCTCGGATTCCCTGTATTCCCATTGGAATGGCACGATCCGAAATCCGGAGAAATCTCTTCTGGTTATCGCGAATCCGGTTATTTACCCGAAGCTGTGATTAATTTCCTGGCTTTATTGGGATGGAATCCGGGTAATGATCTGGAAGTGATGTCGATGGATGAATTGATTAAATTGTTTGATCTTCACCGTTGCAGCAAGTCGGGAGCTAAGTTCGACTATAAAAAAGGAATATGGTTCAATCATCAATATATACAGCAGAAACCTAACGAAGAAATTGCGGAACTGTTCTTGCCTTTCTTGAAAGAACAAGGCGTAGAGGCTCCTTTCGAAAAGGTAGTGACTGTGGTTGGCATGATGAAAGACCGGGTAAGTTTCATTAAAGAACTGTGGGATGTATGTAGCTTCTTCTTTGTGGCTCCTACCGAATATGATGAAAAGACGGTGAAGAAACGCTGGAAAGAAGATTCTGCGAAATGTATGACCGAATTGGCAGAAGTGATTGCCGGTATTGAAGATTTTAGCATTGAAGGACAGGAAAAAGTCGTTATGGACTGGATTGCAGAGAAAGGTTACCATACCGGTAATATTATGAATGCTTTCCGTCTGACATTGGTGGGTGAAGGAAAAGGCCCGCACATGTTCGATATTTCCTGGGTATTGGGCAAAGAGGAGACGATAGCTCGTATGAAACGAGCGGTAGAGGTTTTGAAGTAATCGACACAGTACTATGCTTTACGACCTGGCAATAGTCATTTATGACTTTATCGTCCATTTGGCTGCTCCGTTTAGCCGCAAGCCCCGGAAGATGATGAAGGGGCATTGGGTGGTGTATGAACTCTTACGCCAACAAGTGGAAAAAGGGGAACAGTATATTTGGTTTCACGCTGCTTCACTGGGGGAGTTTGAACAAGGACGCCCTCTGATAGAAATGATTCGTGAGAAATATCCTAACTATAAGATATTGCTGACATTTTTCTCTCCTTCCGGTTATGAAGTGCGCAAGCATTACCGGGGGGCGGATATTGTCTGCTATCTGCCGTTTGATAAGCCGAGGAATGTGAAGAAGTTCCTGGATATTGCAAATCCTTGCATGGCGTTCTTTATCAAATATGAGTTTTGGAAGAATTATCTGGATGAGCTGCACAAGCGCCGTATTCCGGTATATAGTGTGTCGTCTATTTTCCGTCGCGAACAAATATTCTTTAAATGGTACGGTGGCACTTATCGCAATGTCTTGAAAGATTTCGATCATCTGTTTGTTCAGAATGAGGCATCCAAACGTTATTTGTCGAAAATCGGCATCAGTCGTGTGACAGTAGTGGGGGATACCCGTTTTGACCGTGTACTGCAAATCCGCGAAGAGGCTAAAGAGCTCCCGTTGGTGGAGAAGTTTAAAGGAAACAATTCTTTTACTTTTGTTGCCGGAAGTTCATGGGGACCTGATGAGGATTTATTCCTCGAATATTTCAATAATCATCCGGAAATGAAATTGATTATTGCTCCGCATGTGATCGATGAGAATCACCTGGTTGAGATCATCGGTAAACTGAAGCGTCCGTATGTGCGCTACACCCGTGCTGACGAAAGAAATGTATTGAAAGCGGATTGCCTTATAATAGACTGTTTCGGTCTGTTATCCTCTATTTACCGCTATGGTGAAATAGCTTATATCGGCGGTGGTTTCGGGGTAGGAATCCACAACACCTTGGAAGCGGCTGTATATGGTATTCCGGTGATTTTCGGACCGAAGTATCAGAAATTCATGGAGGCTGTTCAATTGCTGGAAGCAAAAGGTGCCTATTCTATCAAAGACTATGATGAACTGAAAACTTTGCTGGATCGTTTCCTGACAGATGAGGTGTTTTTGCGGGAAACCGGAACGAATGCCGGTTATTATGTGACTAGCAATGCCGGTGCGACGGAGAAGATTATGCACATGATTAATTTCTAAATATATTGTATCGATTAACGTAAGCCCTGATATAAAAGGGCAGTGCAAAAAACTTATAAATAAATGAAGAATCACCTTTACCACAATTATCTGTGCTAAAGGTGATTCTTCATTTATAAGGTAGTTTAGGTACACTCCTCATTGTTTCTCTGTGTTGGTAGCCAAGCATTTTATTTGTTGACTTCTAACTTTCTCATAGTAGTTCTTTTATTGCATTTATTATTTCTTTATCAGTATTCTCTTTACTATAACCTCTGATTACTTTTCGTATGATTCGCTCTTGGTCCATAATGAAAAAGTAAGGAGCAGCACCACCTGTCTGATATTCTTTGATAACCTCATTGGTTGCATTTAGAATGGTATAATTCAGTTCCTTTCGGTTTGCATAGTTCCGGATAGCAGATGTTTTTCGACTCCAGGATTCTATGGCAATGAGATCAAACTCTTCACTATTGAATGAATCTTTTAACTGTTTTAAAAAAGGAATAGCTGCTTGACAAGCACCACAACCGATACCGGTGAGGTTCACCAATAGCACTTTACTTTTAAATTCGGATAACGCCACCGGTTTCTCATACATATCTTTCAACATCCAGTCGGGAGCTTTCTGTCCTATAAGATCTGTCGCCGCAGGCCGAGTGACCTTTTTTTGCTCGCCATACTTGCGGATCTCATAGTCTTGGGGCACATAATCATATAAGTTTAAACCGGCTATCGACAATTGATTCAAGACTACATCCGAACAAGTAGTAGCAGAAATCTGATGCGACATTTCCCTGCGCATTTTATAAGGCAGACCGTCCGCTTTGCTAATCCACAATTCGTAAATCGAGGTCGGGTCTCCCAAATCAAAAGGAGGCTTCGGTATGTAGTACGCTTTTCCAAAAAATTCAACCTGCCTGTCTTCATGTATCACCAACTT
>OGPC01000174.1_pt1 | contig 66989 bp, 52 predicted proteins | sample 1552911 | NCBI WGS metagenome assembly OGPC01 (sample SAMEA2580248, study PRJEB22360) | human gut metagenome | biome: human gut; feature: human-associated habitat; material: faeces | place: Denmark | collected 2008/2010 | reverse complement strand
GCTATGTTTCTAATTATAAGTGAAATATATTTATTCTTATTTCGAACTCACGTTAAATCCCATACAAAACTTTTCTAGATTTTGCCTTTAAAGCTAAAGCATACAATACACCATTATAGCTCATCAATTTCATATTCAATTTTTCTAGATCTATCTATTAATATAAAGAGGGAGAGAATTTACTCATTTAATGGAGAAAAATTAATCAAATCGTTCTATGAGTGGATTCTCCCTATTTTTTGAAACATATCGTCAGAGCAATTGCTAAGAAACACTTTTTATTTGCACTAAACGAATACATTTATCAATCTAATAATTATTGAAGATATGAAAAAAAAGAATCTGACAGTATTATCATTACTGATTGTTTTATCAATACAATCAATATCTGCTCAAAAACATGATGACATCAGTCTGTTGGAAAAGCCAGTGCCCATTTCTACTGTGAAAGGAATCACGGGCTTTTTTGGAGAACGCATGGAGGTAAACCGACAATATCTAAAAGATTTTCCCATTGATACGTATGTAGACTTTATTGTAAACCGCCAGCACACTGCATGGGATTGGACAAAGGCGGAACAACATGGGAAATGGATAGAGTCTGCTTATTTGTCTGCCATTCAGAGTGGCGATAAGGAATTACAAAAGAAAGTGCAAGCAGTACTGAAGCGCATCATCGACTCGCAGGAAGAGAGTGGATATGTGGGCGCCACTGCCAAAAGCTTTCGCACTGCCAAACGTCCAGTGCGCGGTATGGATGCTTACGAACTCTATTTTGTGTTCCATGCTTTTCTAACTGTCTATGAAGAAACTGGAAACAAGGAGGCGCTGGCATCAGCAGAAAAACTAGCAGATTATTATTTGAAATATTTTGGTCCGGGTAAGCTGGAATTTTGGCCATCGGACTTGCGGGCGCCTGAAAACAAGCATAAGCATATCGATGCGCTTTCCGATTTTGCTGGGCATGGTGTACATTACTCTTGGGAAGGCACGCTTCTGTGCGACCCGGTAGCCCGTCTGTATGAGATCACGGGAAAGAAAAAGTACCTGAAATGGAGTCAGTGGGTGGTTAGCAATATAGACAAATGGAGTGGATGGGATGCCTTTTCACGACTGGATTCAGTGGCAGACGGAAAGTTAGGCGTAGACAAATTGCAGCCTTACGTACATTCGCACACATTCCAGATGAATTTCATGGGTTTTCTGCGCTTGTACCGCATCACAGGTGACAAGACTTTGCTCCGTAAGGTGGCGGGAGCCTGGGATGATATTTGCGAACGCCAGATGTATATCACCGGCGGTGTGAGTGTGGCAGAGCACTACGAGCACGACTATGTGAAACCGCTGTCGGGAAACATTGTGGAGACCTGTGCTACCATGTCGTGGATGCAGTTGACGCAGATGTTGCTGGAATTGACTGGAGAAACCAAATATGCCGATGCCATGGAGCGCTTGATGTTAAACCACGTATTTGCCGCCCAGGACTGCGAGACCGGTGTATGCCGTTATCATACGGCCCCCAACGGTGATAAGCCGAGCGGCTATCACGGCTACTTTCACGGGCCAGATTGTTGCACGGCAAGCGGACACCGCATCATCTCCCTGCTACCCTCATTCCTGTATGCAGAGAACAAAAGCGATTTCTATATCAATCAGTACCTCTCCGCCAATTATGTTGGTGATGATTTCTCGTTCGAGGTGACAGGCAACTATCCGGAATCGGAAACAGTGGAGATAACCGTGTCTGCCGGAGGAGTTCAGAAAAATCTTCACCTGCGTATACCCTCTTGGTGCAAGCAGCCTCAAGTCTCGGTGAATGGTGAAGCGCAAACGGGCGTACAGCCGGAAACCTATTTCATCCTTAACAGAAAATGGGAAAAAGGAGATAAGGTGACGTTGACTTTCCCCATGGAAGAGAAGTGGGTGATGCGCGAACATCATAGTAAATACACATCTTATACGCTGCCCAAAGGCGAAATCATGTATCGCGAAGAGCCTACCGACCGCATTCCGTACGCTTTCACCCGTGGTCCTGTAGTCTATTGCTTAGATATGGTGTGGAATAAACAGATTGGGAATGACGACCTCAACTTCGAGAAAGACATCCGAGTAGACATCAGCCGACAGCCAAAGCGCGTAGAGAAGCTATACCCGCACATGCTGGGTCCTGTCTATCAGACGAAAGCCTCTTACAAGGGTACTAACGTAATGATTTATCTGACACCGTTTACCGACAGCAGTCAATGGTTTCGTCCGAATGAGCAGAAACCGAACAAGAATGCAGAGGCATTTACCTACGGCATTTGGCTGTATAAGGAAGGAACGAAATAATACAGAGCTGTTTTAAATAGCCACGATTGCTTAAAAAAACAGTTAATGAAATACCTTATTAACCATAAAAACAAAAAGCTATGTTGAGTTATCTATTTAAACAAAAGAACACATTTGTCGCTTTGTTGCTCCTATTGGGGAGTACTATTGCAACTCCGGTCATGGCATCTTCGGAAGCCGGTGCAATGGTAGTACATGAGTCGCAACAACAAGGTGTTACGCTGAAAGGCATCGTCAAAGATGCAAACGGAGAACCAATTATCGGAGCCAGTGTTGTAGAAAAAGAGAAAACTACCAACGGCACAATTACGGACTTGAACGGTTATTTTGTGTTGAGGGTATCTTCTGGTGCTTCGATCGTGGTTTCATATATCGGATTTCGTACAGAAGAGTTGAAAGCTACTCCCCATAAAAACATGGAAATAGTATTGACCGAAGACACCAAACTACTGGATGAAGTGGTAGTGGTAGGCTATGGCACACAACGCAAGGAAGAACTCACTAGTTCCGTTGCCAGCGTCAAGGCAGATAACTTTGTGCAAGCTTCATCAGTCGATGCCGCCAGTCTGATTCGCGGCAAGATTGCCGGACTGACTGTAGTACAGGCTGATGGCAATCCATTGTCCACTTCCCAAATCATGCTTCGTGGCGTAACGACATTGGCTTCAAGTTCAGCTCCGCTGGTGATTATTGATGGAGTGGAAGGAAACCTTAACGATGTGTCCCCTAATGACATCGAACAGATCGATGTATTGAAAGATGGATCTGCCGCCGCCATTTACGGTACACGTGGAACTAATGGAGTCATCATCATCTCCACCAAAAAGGCCCAGGGGGACACTCCGCTGATAATCGATGTCAACAGTTATATCTCTACCCAGGCCATTTCCAGAAAATTAGACATGCTGACGGCAGATGAATATGCGGAACTGGCGAAAGAGGGGATGAAAGGTGCACTCGATTATGGAAGCCGCACAGACTGGATGAAATTGATAACCCAGACTCCGTTTAATAAGACGTTCAGTATGAGTCTGAAAGGAACGTCCAAAAATACCTCCTACGTGGCCAGTTTGGACTATACCAACAACGAAGGTATCATTAAAAAGTCGGAGGTAGAAGTGCTTTATCCACGCATCAATGTGGTACATCGCATGTGGAACAACCTGCTGAAACTGGAAGCTCAAATCAGTGGATATCAGCGCTCGTATGGTTTTCCCTACAGCGACTGGTATGAGAATCCCTACTATAATGCTCTTAAATACAATCCCACCTACTCCGTCAAGAATGAAGACGGTACTTGGAATGAGAACGGAAGTTCACCTACCCGGTTGAATCCAGTAGCTTTGCTCGAAGAGACCAAAGGGGATAATAAAGATACGAACATAAAAATGTATGGTAAGGCTACGTTGAATCCGATAGAGGGGCTGAATATTAACTGGTTGTTTTCTCGTGAAATAGACAACTTCTATGGCTCTTACTATGAGACGTCACGTCATAAGTCGACAACCATGTATGGCAAAAACGGATATGCTTCCCAAACATCAAGCCGTACGCAGAATGACATGATGGAAATCACAGCACAATATGCCAACCATTTCAACGATCACAACATTGACGGACTGGTAGGATATAGCTGGAATGATTATAACTACCGTTATTCATCGATGAGTAATTATAATTTTCCAAGTGACGACTACACATTCAACAACATGGGTGTGGGTACGGCTCTGACCGAAGGCAAGGCAACAGTAGGAACAAGCCAGAACAGCAGTCGGCTGGTAGGATGCTTTGCCCGCCTGAATTATAACTATTCCAACAAATACTTTCTGTCTGCCAGCATTCGGTATGAAGGTTCATCCAAATTCGGGGCAAACCATAAGTGGGGAACATTTCCAGCTGTGTCTGTAGGCTGGAACATGGCAAAGGAGAATTTCATGAAAGATACTGGTTTCATAAACAACTTGAAACTACGTGCTGGATATGGCATCACAGGTACTATTCCGGCAAGTTCCTATATGAGTCTGACTCGCCTGAATTTGGGAGGTTATGCTTATTATAAAGGACAATGGATTAATCAGCTGAAGGCGAGCGGAAATGCCAATCCAGATTTGCGTTGGGAAAGGAAGAAAGAGTTTAATTTGGGTTTGGACTATGGATTTTTCAACGACCGGATTTTCGGCAGCATCGATTACTACATTCGCACCACGGAAGATTTGATATGGGATTATAAGGTTGCGGTTCCTCCGTATGTATCGTCCAGTATTACGGCCAATGCCGGATCTATCCGTAATTCGGGAGTGGAGTTTTCCCTCAATACAGTACCAGTTCAGACCAAGGATTTTATTTGGAATTCAAACCTAAACTTTTCGACTAATAAAAGCAAGCTACTTTCACTGTCCAACGACAAATATGTGGCAGGTAACTATATAGACGGGTTGGTGTTTAATTCCATTACGCATCGGTTGGAAGTTGGAAAGCCACTCGGTGATTTTTACGGATGGAAATCTGTGGGCATTGACGAAAATGGCGGGTGGTTGATTGAAAGTGCCAATGGAACTGTTAAGAGTTTTGCCGATGCACAAGCTAGCGACCGTAAGGTGATAGGAAACGCACTGCCGAAGTATTACCTGAACTTCAACAATTCTCTCCGATATAAATGGTTTGACATGAGCCTAACAATGCGTGGAGCATTTGGATTCCAAGTGTACAATCTTGTGAAACAAGATCTGGGTGTTCCTTCGTCATTGGGTACCGGCAATGTACTTGCCAGTGCATTGGAACCTAAAATGGGCGATCGGAACCTAGCTTACGACGAGCCTAACGGATACGTAAGTTACTGGGTGGAAGACGGTGATTTTTGGAAGATAGATAATATCACATTGGGATATACCCCTGACCTGTCAAACGCGAGATGGATAAAAAAATTCCGTATCTATGCTAGCATATCCAATTTGGCAACTTTTACCGGTTATAGCGGAATCGATCCAGAAATAAGCATTTCTGGATTGACTCCAAGGGTTGACAATATCTACCAATACCCCACGACTCGTACATATACACTGGGCATTAATCTTACGTTTTAAAAAAGAATCATTATGAAGAAAGTTACTATAACGATAATTATCTTATTGCTGGTCGCCCTTTGGACATCATGCAGCAACAATTTGGACGAAAAGGTATATTCCGAAATATTGGATGAAACCTATCAATACCAGACAGATGATTTTGAGGCAAACATTGCTGGTGCGTATAATCCGTTGCGCTCTGACAATCAGATGTACTATTGGTATGTGGAAGAACAATCTGGCTGCTGTGTCGTAGGTCCTCAAAATATTTCCATCTATAACAGCGACTATCCGCTCATTCATTATCATACCTGGAATTCCACCCTTAGTTTCTTCAATAATATATGGAACGGCTATTTCCAGGGAATCGTATTGTGTAACTATGCTATAGACCGAATTGAACGTAATGTCTTCCCTGGCATAGCAGAGCAGGACAAATCAGAAGGCATTGCAGAGTTGCGTGCGCTGAGGGCATTTTACTATTGGCGCATGTGCGACGGCTTCGGGAACATCCCTTTGGTGACTACTACCAGTCAGGAGATGCCCGAACAAAGCAGTCGGAAGGAAATTTATGATTTTATGGTCAAAGAGTTGCTCGAAGCTATCCCAGGTCTAAGCAAGAATCAGGATGAAACCACTTATGGACGTTTCAATGAATGGGCTGCAAGATGCCTGTTAGCCAATATCTATCTGAATGCAGAAGTGTATATCGGAACCCCGCAGTGGGAGGCGTGCATGGAACAGTGCAATCTGATAATCGAGGGTGGCAAGTGTGGTTTGTCTCCCAAATTCAGGGATTGCTTCCGGGCGACAGGAGTAGAAAGCTCGAAAGAGGTCTTGATGACCATTCCTTATGACTATGACAAAGGGGTGACTGCTAACTGGCTTTGGATGAATTCATGGCATAAGGAATTGAAAAAGAAATTCCTGACTAATGATACACCTAATGAAGCCGGTGTTCAGCGAGCTGTTTCTCAATACATTGACCTTTATGAAGAGGGAGACGGTAGGTTGGATGACACTTGGCTTCACGGATTGCAATATGATGCAGAAGGGAACCTGTTGTATGGACAGTACGACAGGAAAGGAGAACCTTTGAATTTTACGAAAGACTTGCCCGATGGGAAGTATGTGGATGAAATGGAAGGCTATCGTATGAATAAATATGAGGTGGAAGAGGGAGCTTATTGGAGCTCTGGTACCGATATTCCTTTAATGAGGTATGCTGAAGTCCTGTTAATGAAAGCGGAGTGTCTGCTTCGTCTGGGGCAACCGGGTGCTGGTCTGCTGGTTACAGAGGTGCGCAAGCGTAATTTTGCGAATCTTGCCGATGCGACTGTCACTGATGATGAGTTGAAGAACAATGACTCTTCGTTTGAATGGGGGTATGTGGAAAACTACAAGATAACCGACAAGGGTGACCAGACACCGGTGAAATTCGGACAGCTGTTCGATGAATGGCTTCGCGAATTTGCCTATGAGTGCTATTCCCGTCGGACTATGATCCGCTTTGGGGTATTTACTACGAAAAGTTGGTTGTCACACAAGCCCAATGGAGATTATCGGTCGCTCTATCCAATACCGGAACAGGCGTTGACAGCAAATCCTAAACTGAAACAGAACCCGGGTTACTAATTGAAGAATTGAGCAATATGTTTAAGAGGATGTGCTTTAATCTCACATTGCGGTACGTCCTCTTATTTTATACTTATCATCATGAGAATAAGGAACTATCTTTTTTTTATCGTTATCGGAATTATGTTGTGCACAGTAGTAGGACATGCCGGCATTCCGATATTGAAATTGGATGCAAAAGGAAGGGGAGTAGCATCCATGACCTATGATTTAAGTAATGGTGGAAGGAACTATCTGAATAGAAACGATTATTTGGGCGATTTATCTGTAAAGTATCTCCTATCGGGGAGCGTATATGTCGTAAAGTTATCGGATTTCTCTCCGAAGGTTATATTCAATGACTTGCAGCACATAAAGATTGCATGGCAATTGCCCGGTTCGGTCGAACTGAACCAGACTTTTTCAGTTGTCGGTACAGAAATGGACTGGAATATCACATTCCGCAATGGAAACAGGCAGTCCGTCGAAATAACAGACCTGAAGATTCATATCCCCATTGGCGAACGGGACGAAACGTTGCCGGCAAAAGATAACCTAGCTAAGCATATTTTTTTGAACGGCCATTCTTCTTATATTTATTGGCTGCCCTTTCACGGACAAGGCAATGTGCTATTAATGACAATGAAAGATGAAACATCATTGGAATATAAGGAGTTAGGGGATTATTATTACATTTGTTCTAAAACATCGGTAGACAGGACTAATGATACTTGGCGGATACCGAGTACATCGAAAGTAATCTTATCTAATAAATCTTATACCACTGGAGTTAATTTTTCCTTGGTAGATAGTTATAACACTATTCAAGATAATTTGTATGATAAAGGAAATATTGTTGCGAGAATAGTACCGGGCATGGTCGTTTCACCAGAAATGAACGTACGCTGTGCCATTGCCAGCAAACAAAGAATCAAGTTGTTAGAACCAGAGTATCCGCAACAGACACAAATTGTCAATAAAGGAAAGTCAAATGAAAAGTTTTTATTTGATTTTAAATTCTCACGTTTAGGCGAAAATACGATTACCATACAATATGGTAAAGGAAAAACGTGTTACCTCAATTTTTATGTCATAGAGCCATTAGAAAATGTCATAAAAAAAAGGGCGTCATTTATTGCTACCCACCAACAACATCGTGATACCACAAAATGGTATAATGGGTTGTATAGTTTATGGGACATGGAGAATAAGGAATTACTTTCTCCCGAAAACAAAGGTGTTTTACCATACCCATACATGGTAGGTGGCTCGGATGATCCGTCTAATTGCAAAGCTTTGTACCTGAGTGAGAAGAATGTAGTCTATCCCGATAAAGAGGAAATAGCTTCTTTGGAATATTATGAAAAGAACTTCGTATGGGGAAAGCTACAACGCACGGACAAGGAGCTTCCTTATCCATACGGTATTTATGGATGTGACAATTGGTACGAACTCCGCAACGGAGGATTGGGCGACTATAATTCTGGCGGAAGTGGCAAGGAGCGTATGTGGAGAACGTATGATTATCCTACTCATTTTACTATTTACTACAACCTTTACAGGATTGCAAAGGATTATCCCCATCTTGTCAATTATTTGGATGCAAAAGGGTATTTGGAACGTGCCTATCGCACGGCAATGGCCTATTTTGAGGTGCCGTACAATATCTTTATGGGAAAGCAATGGGCTATTAGGGGCTGGAGCGATTGGGCTTATAAAATAGGTAATTTCCATGAACGTTATCTGCTGTACATCATACAGGTGTTAAAAGAAGAAGGAAGAAACCATGAAGCGGAAAAATTACGTAAAGAGTGGGAAAAGAAGGTGCTTTATATGATATATGATGATCCATGGCCTTTCGGCTCGGAAATGTTTGTAGACCGTACTGCATTCGAATCGTCATACTATGTGGCCGAATATGCAAAACATCATAAACTCGTGCCGCAAGAACAATTATGGTATGATAAGAATGAACATAAATGGCATACCTACAAATCGCTCGATACAACTAAAGTGGACAGCTTCCTGAAAAAACAGTTAGACGGGAATCTTGCCATACGCGGATTGTATGAGTTTGATTTCAACCATTTAGGCACGGCTTGGAGTGGTGGTAAGGACAATCTCGACTATATGTCTCAGATGGGCGGTGTTGCTCTATTGGACTATGCGTTCCGATTTGCCGATGTTCCCGAGAAATACGTCAATTGGGGATATAATTCATTACTCTCTTCTTGGGCACTTGTGAATACAGGAACCCAAGAGACTGATTACGGCTATTGGTATCCCGGAAAGATGAATGACGGGGCTGCCGGATGGGTCTATTCCCCATATCAGCATTCCTACCTTTGGGATTTGAAGTCAGTCAAGCAAAGACGGGGACCTTTGCGGTATGACGGAGAGATTGATCATGGACTGACCAGTGGCATTCATGGTGCCGGGATCTATCTGCTCAGGGATCCGGATTTGGGTATGGTGGCTTATGGAGGCAATGCGAAAGTCGATAAAAAAGGGAATGTGAGCATTATGCCTTATGATGGCATTCGCCGTCAATTACGCATTTTTACTCCTGTACGCATCGCTGTCGAATTGAAAAAAAATGGTTTTATGAAAGAGAAACCTATCTTTTATAAAGAGAATGAGTTGTGTTTCTTCATTGAAAATAGGGAAGGGAAAGAACATGGTACACAGATAACGATAGAAACAGATGCACATTTGTCTCATGTTTCCATGTTGGCTTCTGGTAAAGACGTTTCTGTACGAGAACTTTCTTCCGGATTATATGAAGCCTACATACCTGTGAAAGGAGAAATGGCGGATGTGAAAATAAGGTTCCAGTAATAAATTCATTACAGTCCATGTAAAATCTTCGTTTTTTATACTTCTCTTACATAAAACGAAGATTTTTCTCTATCTTTGTTTTCAAATAAGGCCTGTACTATGAATTTTCAAACTTGCAAACATCTGTTTCTGCTATTTCTATGGGGGCTGTTCTTCATAGTTGGTTCTCTTTCGGCCCAAAAAATAGCAGTTAGACCGATACCGTTGTTGGACAAGCTGCCGGTTAAGGCTATTCACCGTATTTTTCAGGATAGCGACGGATATATGTGGTATGGGACATTTAACGGGTTATGCCGCTATGACGGGTATAACATCGATGTTTTCCGGTCGGATATCTTCACTCCTAATCTTTTGAGGGACAACTACATCACTTATATTGTAGAAGACCACAAAAAGAAGATATGGTTTGGAACGATGAAAGGGCTTTACATATTGGATAAGGCTACGTACCGAATTACTCCTGTGGAGGTGGATGATATCTCTGAAAAAAATATATTCACCATCAATGTCACCAGCGATGGCACGGTATGGGTAAGTGTAGCAGGTTGGCTGTACCGGTTCAATGCCGACGGAACGCTGCTGAAAAGGTACGAGATGACATTTAATCAGGTTGCTCAATATGTCTATATCGTGTATGAGGATCGGAAAGGAAACCTGATTATCTCTGTAACAGACTGCGGAATGTATAGGCTAAACAAGGAAACGGATACCTTCGAACCCTATTTCCATCATAAGGAATATCGCTTTATAGAACGGATCATTTGGGATGAAATTCATCATTGCTATTGGCTGGGAACTTGGGAAAAGGGCATTGTCTGTTTCGACCCCGAAGCAGACGATGCTGAACGGAGGTATATCTCCCAACCGCTTCCCGTAGATATCGCACATCAAGCTACCGGAGATGTGTTCCATATGGTGCAGGACGATGTTTTTCACTATCTGTGGGTCACTACGGATAAAGACCTTTTTGTTTTTAGAATCACAGAACAGAGAAAGCTGGAACAAGTGGATACTTCTCTTTTTCTTCCGGCAGGAAACAAGATGCTTTATGAGATATACAAGAATCGGGAAGGACAGCTATGGGTTTCAGCATTCGATATGGAGAGTTTTATGGTGGAGATCCGTGACAATGGAGTTGATAAATATCCGCTGGCTCCGTTGCGGGATAGAATAAAAGCAAATCCAGTTGTCACTTCCTTATGTAAAGACAGTAAGGGAATGTTTTGGTTCACACAAGAACGATATGGCGTATGTATCTATGATGCCGTAACAGATAAACTAAGGCATTATACAGATTGTCCGAAAACCGAAATGTTACCGTTGGGAAATGTTACGAATCTGACAGCATCGAAGATGGAGGGTTCGGTATGGGGAGTGTTGTACCTTTTTTCTTCGTCAATTGTCAGGCTGTATCAGGATAATATGAAAATTAGCCAGGAGATTCGAATCAATCTTAATGAGGTTGTCCGGCAACCAGGACATGTGGTAAGTATGTTGGAAGACAAGAAGCAGGACTTATGGATAGGGACGAACCGGGGACTGTTTGTTTACCGGACTGGCACGAGGAAACTGGAAGTGATTGACAGTGAATTGGGTTCCGTAAACGGGATTGTGCAAACCAATGATGGGAAAATTTGGTTTGCAGTTGCCGGTAAGGGACTCGGATTTATGAAAAACGACGGACAATATGAATTGTTTCCCTTCGCAAAAGATTTTATGTGTATGGATGTATCCAGCGACGGGAAGCTATGGTTAGGCACCGGATTGGGTGAAGTCTTGCAATTTGATACCCAACTGAAAACATTATCCGACCATAGCATGATTTGTGGCATGAAAGGTGATTTTATCAATCAAATTGTTGTAGATGTCTATAACCATATATGGATTGTCACTAATCAAATTCTAAAAGAATATAATCCGAATAATGGGGCATATCGGAGCTATGCAACCAATGATCCGCAGTTGTCATTGAACCGATTCATGGAGAAATCTGTCTATTATGACCGCAAGGACGGGGAGATATTCTTCGGAGGGGTTTCCGGTTTCATATCCATTGCCCCCTCCCAGGCTTTGGAGAGTATCCCGGAACAAATAGTTACCCATATCACCAATATGAGAGTTAAGGGTAAAAGCATCCTCAAGGAAATCAGTCCGGGAAATTCTGTCCGGTTGTCTCCGGATAGTCAGGACTTGGAGATAAGTTTCTCCACCCTCAGTTACTGTGGTCTGGAACAAATCCGTTATGCTTATCGTTTGGTGGGAGTAGATAAGAACTGGGTCTATCTGAATCCCGGTGAAAACAAGGCTTTTTACAATAAATTGAGCAAAGGAGCCTACACCTTCCAAGTGAAAGCCACTGATAAGAACGGACTTTGGAGCAATCAAATTACCGAACTGGAGATTTATCGCTTACCAGCTATCTACGAAACCTGGTGGGCTTATCTGATTTACGTATGCATCAGTTTGGGTTTAATAGCATTATTTGTCTATCTGTATATCTGGCGGATGAAAAGGGAAAATAATAAAAAGCTTGCCGATGAGATGACGCAACTGAAATTAAGATATTTTACAAATGTCTCTCATGAATTGCTGAGTCCTCTTGCTGTGCTTTCCTGTTTGGCAGACTCTATTCGTTCTTCGGATAAGGAAGACAGGAAGCATGTTAGCATGATGCTGATGAACATTAAGCGGCTTAAAAATCTGCTGCAGCAAATCTTGGATTTAAGAAGAATTGACAACAAAAAAATGGGATTGTCCGTTTCTTATGGCGATGTACTTGCTTTTTTGAAGGAACTTTGTAAGGACAGCTTTTCGATAATAATGAGTGAGAAACAAATAAATTTCTCTTTGGTAGCGGAAGAGGATAGTGTAAAAGGTTTTTTTGACCGAGACAAGTTGGACAAGATTGTATCAAACTTATTATCTAATGCCTACAAATATACCCCATCGGGTAAATCGGTGTTTTTTAGTGTCGGTACTAAATATACAGGCAGTCATAAATACCTTGTCTTGAAAGTAAGGGATGAGGGAATCGGTATTTCATCCAAAGAGCAAGATAAAATTTTTGTTCGGTTTTATAATAATAAGAACAGTAAGTCCGGAGTGTCCAACGGTATCGGGCTCTCATTGACGAAAGAACTTGTGGAACTGCACCATGGGCATATAGCATTGAAAAGTGCTTTAGGTAAAGGCAGTACATTTACTGTAGAGATACCGTTGGACAAAGAATGTTATCTGTCGAATGAATACCAAGAGATATCAGAGCCGGTATTGCCAGAGATAGGCGAGTCGGATCCATCTGAGGAGGGAACTTTACGGGAAACATTGTTACTTGTGGAAGACAATCGGGAACTTCTTTATCTGATGAAAGATATCTTCGCGGAAGATTACTGGGTACTAGTAGCGGAAAATGGGAGAGAAGCCTGGGAGTCTATCCGAAAAAATGGTGTGGATATAGTGGTGAGTGACATCATGATGCCGGAAATGGATGGCATGGAGCTTTGCCGGCATATTAAGAATGACATTGCGACCAGCCATATTATCGTAGTTTTGCTTACGGCACAAATAAGCATGGAGAATGAAATTGCCTCCTATGAACTGGGTGCTGATGATTATGTATCTAAACCTTTTGAACCTAATGTCTTGAAAGTTCATTTGAAAAATTTACTCAAGAAAAGGAAACAAATACAAGCGAATTTTAAAAGTAATCCTTCTATAGGAATGATTTCTAAAATTGATTTTACGTCGCTAGATGAACAGTTGATAGAGAAAGCCATTAAAGTTGTTGAACGGAATCTCTCAGATCCAGAGTTTAATGTAGTAGCATTAGCTAGTGAATTAGGCATGTCTCGTTCAACACTGGCGCGTAAGATAAAAGGAATTACGGGACGAACACCTTTGGATTTCATTAAGGATATAAAGATGAAACATGCTTGCCAAATGTTGAAAAATAAAAGAATGAGTATTGCAGAAATGGTGATAGCATTAGGATACAATGACCATAAGTATTTTGCGACTTCGTTTAGAGAAGTCTACGGGATGACTCCCAGTGAGTATCAAAAGAAAGTGGAAGAAATAGAATTAATATAAAATATATTTATTACATATGTACGGATTTTTTAAGCTATTCGGATATAAAAATGAGAGCCCATCTGGAAAAGTTTTGAGGCATATCTTTGTTTTGTGTGCGACAATTCTGCTGGTTCTGTTTATCGGTTATGAGTATTGTACATATGTGCAGCCCAAATAGCATATAGAGAGATCATGACCGACGCATTAAAACTCTATGTCTAATAAATGTTCAAAAAAGCCGTCATTCCATCCAGCTCTTTTAAGACTTCCTTTTGATTCATCCTTCTTTACAGCAGCCAATGCAATTTTATTTAATAAGGAGAAATTAATGGTCGCATTCTTTTTTTGCGTGTAGCATCTTTATTGAACGTTACATCCATTTGCCAATGCAGGTTATTCTCAATCAACTAGTGTGTCCTTATAGCATGGGCTGTTTTTTGAGTCTCTAGTGCTAATGGGGAGATATAATACTAGTTTTACTAGTCTCTTTTCTTGTAGCATTTTCTTTTCTATAAGATTGGACGCGTATGAACGATTTGAGCCTTTTCCATCCTTTACATAAAACCAGACCGTTGTAATACATATCATACATTCTTTTCTTTGTTTTTCCATGTCCGGTATTTTCGTAGTATAGGTTTTATATCGGTTCGGGGGAATTCTTTTACCGAGTTCATCCATTTGGATAAAATGTTTTTCAATCTGCTCGTATAATTTCCCTTGGTTATTTCTTAGGCAGATAACATAATCGGCATTATTGTTAATAATGGTCTCGACTATTTTCTTCTGACACCCCATAGCGTCAATCGTTACAAGACATTCTGATAGTTATCAGAACGGGTATGGCTGTTATTTTATTAGACTTGTCGTTAATTTTTATTGATATAATGTTATTCCATTGGCAGAGGCCCATGCGCTGACAATATGCAATTTTGAGAAACTGCCATCCATCCGGTTTCCTTTCTGTAGCCCCACAAATTGTCTTGCCGTCAATAGGAACCACTTTTTTGTATTTTCCACAGATTTCAGCTATCCAGACACGGAAAGCCCGTTCCAGCAAGTCTAGTTTAAGAAGTGAGAAAACACGATTGAATGTATCATGGGAAGGTACTCCTCGAAAGCCTTTGATTTTGCGGGAGAAAAAAACGTTTAGTCTCACCGAATTCCTCCATGTCATACCAACTTTTGGCGCTTGCTAAAACAGCAGCAACAGTTATATAAAAAATGACGTCTAAAGAATGTTCTTTTTTGTGATTTCTACGTGGGGGCATCAAAATATTTAAGAATACTAATTATCTCCATTCTAATATTAGTTGCTGTTTTTAAATTCTTTATAAAGAGAAAAAGAAATATTGATATATGAAACAATATATTAATTTGAGGTATAGATAATTAATAGAGAACTGATTATACGATGAGCAATGGTAATAATTATAATGCGTCAGCCCTGTTTCTGCCTTTTCATCAAGTTTTATCACTAAAGTGAAGAAACTGTATCACTTTAGTGATGAAGTTTGATTACCTTAGTGATGAACTTTCATCACTAAGGTGAAACGATTAAATGAAAAGGCAGAGATTGGGAGAGAATACCGGTGGAATCACTCAAGTTACAGGAACGGAATTCATTTTGTTTGCGCCATTTATAACGGTTGTAATGTTGTGCTTTCTATTGAAATATCCTATGACAAAATGATGAAGAATTTATGAATAAATCAATCATGGTAAATAATTGGTTATCAACACTTAATAAGTAAATGAAGAATTTGAAGGAAATAATCAGCCAACTGGATACTGTAACTCCTTGTGTTTTGAATCCGTTGTTTTTACGCCACAAATCTTCTGGTCCATTTGCATGCATACATCCCTCTGACCACCAGGTAGCTGATGAGAAAGGCTGTTACGGCCATGCAAATAATGTGTATTATGGCAGGAATCCCCTGAGGCAACAGCGAGGCGAACAAGTCATATCCCATTTGCACGAAGACGAAATGACACAGATAAATGCCGAAGGTCATGGATGCCACTTTTGAAAGAACAGGCGAAGAAGGTATTTTAAGCTTCTGTATGCAGACAAAAACAGGAAATGTCATCATAAATACATTGATGCCGCCGAAAAGCCATACTATTTCCAGATAGGCGTAGTTTCCCGGAAAATATTCCTGCATGATGAGGTAGCCGCCGAAAGTGATGGCGTACCCTGTCACAAACATAGGGATACCGATAGCCAGGGTTTTTCTCCAACTCCATTGCAGCGGGTATTTTACCAGATAATGGGCCAGTATCAGATAGCCGATAAATCCGGAAACATAATAAAATGAACCGAATGCATTCCAGTCGCACACTCCCAGGATATCCATATTGCCCCAGTTGCCGATATATCCCAGTGCGGGAGCGGCCATCTTTATGTAGGGAAGGAACAAGGAGATGCCCCAGATGGAAAGAAATAGCTTGATATCTTTCCGGGTAGCACGCTCCAGCCATGCATGGAAGATGGGGATGATGAAGTAGAGCCCCACCAGCATATACAGATACCACAGAGGAGTGGTGTCATAGTTGAAATTGAAAATGAATGTCCAAATCTTCGTGATAGTCATTTCCAGGGTGAAGGCGGACATATCTATGGTAGGATTGTCTGTCGTGGTGATGTAATTCAGATAAATGAAATACAATACAGGCAGCATGACCGACCAGAAGATAAGCGGGACAACAATGCGGCCGATCCGCTTTTTGTAAAATTCACTCATGCCGTTTCGTACAGGAAACAGCAGCACTCCTGTCATCATCACAAACAAGGGCACGCAACAGCGTACGGCACTTCCCAATGCGCACCCTTGTAGAAAAGTAGGACGGTCTGTGTCAAAACGTGCCACAAAAGGGTCACAGCAATGGGCGAATACAACTAAAAAACAGGCGGTGACGCGTAGCAAGTCTATCCATCCGATGTTCTCTCTTTTATTTATTTCCATATTCTCTGTTGGGCTTATTTTTGTTCAAGCACCACTACTAAGGGACGGTGATCTGATGCTACCGGTTCATTTACTACCTGTGCGGAGGTTACTGTGAAGCCTTTCATGTTCTGTTTCAGTGCTGTAATATAATCAATGGTTTCTGTAGGGGCGGGAGCCGGAAATGTATGCTGGTTTACGTCAGAAAGTATCTGAAAATCCTGTTGCAAGTATTTTATGAATGCGGATTCGGGTTCGGCATTCAGGTCGCCGGCCAGGAAAAAAGGTTTTTTGTGAGCGGCGGCAAAGTCTTTTATAAGCTCCAGTGAGGCCATGCGGTCTTCTTCGGTGAGAGACAGATGGGTGCAACAATAAATGTAGTTGTCGAACTCTGCCATAATCAGCGCACGTGCTTCTTCCCGTCCGGGAAGTGTCATGGTTTTCAGGCTGACGGGAATTTCTTTGGTGAGAAGTCCGATACCATATTTTCCTCCGTCGTAATCAATGGCAGGGGCAAAGTAAGCGTGCATTTGCGTACGTCCGGCTATCTCGCCCAGTACGTATTTTTGTCCGCTGCGGTGGGTCATGCTGTCCAGTTCCTGCAAGGCTACCACTTCGGGGTGGATATGATTGATTACATCGGCTATGCGTTGGAAGTCGCATACATCATCCATTCCGTTTGCATTTTTAATGTTATAGGTCATTAGCCGTAACGAATTTTGTGATTGTGCCGACAGGGCAAAAAGAAGGGTAAAAAGTAAGGGCAATGTCTTTTTCATATATTCATCAGGTTTTGATTGTTTAAATTCTCTCCAAAGATAGATAAATTCATTCTTTTTTTCTTTGCCCTCAAAGATAAAAAACAAGAGAAAGTTTTTATCAGAAAGGAAATGTTTCTGTTCAACAACTTGCCGGGGCTTTATTTCTTTCCTGCCGGAGAAGCCTGTGTCATACGGATACTGCTTACCACGCCTGCGGCAATGGCAAAGAATATGGCTAATAACAAACAAGCCTGCGCCCGATGTCCTTCGGCGAACATACGGAACAACAAAGCAACCAGTGTGGTTCCCAAAGTCTGACCTAACAGACGCGCCGTACCTAGCATACCGCTGGCTCCACCGCTTCTGTGAGTGGGAGCGGAAGAAACAATGGTTACATTATTGGGCGTCTGGAACAGCCCGAAGCCCATACCACAGAGTGCCATTCGCCAGATGATATTCCATTCTGCCGGATGGGGGGGAAGCAAATAGAGTGTGAATAGGCCGGTAGCGAAGATGGCCATGCCGATGCCTCCCAGCAATCCGGGATGTACTTTCTCTACCAGTCTGCCTGCAAGTGGTGCGGTCAGGATGGTAGCCAATGGCCAGGGGGTAAGTAGCAAACCGATCTGTACGGCGCTGTATCCCAATATATTCTGCATAAAAAACGGTAAGGAAACCATAGCCAGCATCTGGGCGGTGAATGAGGTGATGGAAGTACCGATAGAAAGAGCGAAAATAGGAATCTTCAGTAAGTCCACAGGTAGGATAGGGGTCGTTTCCTTCAGTTGGCGGCGGATGAAATAAGTGCCGATTATGATTAACAAAACCAACTGGATGGCAATGAACTTTCTGTTTTCGGCGTGTGCAAAACCTTCCAAGGTATAAATTAACAACCCGAAGGTCAGTGCGTTGGCTATCGCACTGATTTTATCAAACTTGTGTTTTGTGTCTGAAGCCGGATTATGCGGTAAGAACCGATGTCCGATCACTAATGCAGCCAATCCCAAAGGAATGTTGATTACAAAAAGCCAGTGCCAGCTTCCCAATGCTAAGATACTGCCTGCAATGGATGGACCTGCGGCGGCCGAAACAGCTACCACCATGGCATTTACGCCCATTCCGCGCCCTAGTATCTGCGGCGGGTAAATTAAACGGATAAGGGCGGTATTGACACTCATTACACAGGCCGCCCCGAAACCTTGAATGATACGGGAGACAGTCAGCATCCAGAAAGAGTCCGAGAGGGCGCAGGCCAAAGAGGCGCCTGCAAAAATGGAGATGCCGGTCAGAAATATCCGTCTGTAACCGTAAATATCACCTAATGAGGCAAATGATAGCAAGGTCATGGTAATCACCAGTTGATAGGCATTGACAATCCAGATGGCATTGGAAGGGGTGACATCGAAATCGTGTGCCAGCGTGGGTAATGCGATATTCATAATGGTTCCGTCCAGTACGGACATCATGATAGCCAGCAGTACGGCTACCACTGCGAAATATTGTTTAGGTATAAATGCGGTCTTTTCTTTGCTCATGATGCAAAATTAACGGAAATCGGTCAGATTAGGTTTAATTTCTTCTAAATAATTGCTATTCCAATGTTAAAGAACCGGGAATTTATAGAATGGTTAAGGAATAATGCTTATCTTTGCAGCCGTTAAAAACAGTGGAGAGATTTGAGTAGCTTGCAACCACAGAAAAAAATGCTAAAAAATACATTGACTTTCTTATTTACATTTATCTACTCTGATAACTTCCCAAGGTGGTTAACGAATTAACTTTTAATTTTTAATTCTTAATTTTCAATTTAGAATGGGATATTTATTCACATCCGAATCGGTGTCTGAAGGACACCCCGACAAAGTGGCCGATCAAATATCGGACGCTGTGCTTGATAAACTGTTGGCGTTTGACCCCAGTTCGAAAGTAGCTTGCGAAACCCTGGTGACTACCGGGCAGGTAGTGCTGGCTGGAGAAGTGAAAACCAAGGCGTATGTAGATTTGCAGCGCATTGCACGTGAAGTGATTAACCGTATCGGTTATACCAAAAGCGAATATATGTTCGAAGGAAACTCCTGCGGCGTATTTTCTGCCATTCACGAACAAAGTGCGGATATCAACCGTGGCGTGGAACGCGAGGACCCTATGAACCAGGGTGCGGGCGACCAGGGAATGATGTTTGGTTATGCTACCAATGAAACGGAAAACTATATGCCGCTGTCACTGGACCTGGCACATAAACTGTTGATGGTACTGGCCGAAATCCGTCGTGAAGGGAAAGTGATGACTTATCTCCGTCCCGACGCCAAGAGCCAGGTTACTATTGAATACGATGATAACGGCAAACCGGTACGCATTGATACGATTGTGGTTTCTACCCAGCATGACGAGTTTGTAACTCCGGCTGATTCTTCCAAAGAAGCTCAGTTGAAGGCTGACGAAGAGATGTTGGCTAAGATTCGTCAGGATGTGATTGAAATCCTGATGCCACGTGTCATTGCCGAAATTCATAATGAAGAAGTATTGGCTTTGTTCAATGACCAGATAGTTTATCATGTGAACCCTACAGGTAAGTTTGTGATCGGCGGTCCTCATGGAGATACCGGTTTGACAGGCCGTAAGATTATTGTGGATACATACGGTGGAAAAGGTGCTCACGGTGGTGGGGCGTTCTCAGGAAAGGACCCCAGTAAGGTAGACCGCAGTGCTGCTTATGCAGCACGCCATATCGCAAAGAATATGGTTGCTGCCGGTGTTGCCGATGAAATGTTGGTGCAGGTGTCATACGCCATTGGCGTGGCCCGTCCTATCAATATCTACGTAAATACGTACGGTCGCAGCAATGTGAAACTGAGCGACGGAGAGATTGCTAAGAAAATAGACGAACTGTTCGATCTGCGTCCGAAAGCCATTGAAGAGCGTTTGAAACTGCGTAATCCTATTTATGAGGAAACAGCTTCTTACGGTCACATGGGACGTGAGCCGAAAGTGGTGACCAAGACATACGAATCCATGTATCATGAAGCAAAGACGCTGGAAGTGGAACTGTTCACTTGGGAGAAGCTGGATTATGTGGATAAGATAAAGGAAGCGTTCGGTTTGTAAGAAACGGATTCGAATATGGTGATGTATACGGGCGAATTCAATTCGTTCCTGCGGCAATGAGCGTCATTGGCTGGCAGGGGAGGATTGGATCCGCCCGAAAACATAAGGAATTATATGAATGATATAAAGAATGTATGTGTATATAGTGCGTCCAGCACAAAGATAGCGAAGGTGTATTTTGATGTAGCGGAAGAATTAGGACGTCTTCTGGCTGAAAAGAAGATCAATCTGATTAACGGGGCAGGCTGTATCGGCCTGATGGCGGCTACCTCCGATGCAGCATTGGCTGCAGGCGGTACGGTGACGGGGGTAATCCCTCATTTTATGGTAGAGCAGGGGTGGCACCATACAGGGCTGACCCGATTGATTGAGACGGAAACCATGCACGAGCGTAAACGGATGATGGCCGATTTGTCCGATGGTGTCATTGCATTGCCCGGAGGTTGCGGCACATTGGAGGAATTGCTTGAAATCATCACCTGGAAGCAGCTGGGGCTTTATCTTAATCCGATAATCATCTTGAATATCAACGGGTTTTATAATCCTTTGCTTGAAATGCTGCAAAGGGCGGTGGAGGGTAATTTTATGCGTAAAGAGCATGTTGCGATCTGGAAGGTGGCTTCAACAGCCGAAGAAGCGATAAATTTGCTCTATACAACGCCTGTTTGGAACAAGGAAATACGTAAATTTGCAGCGATATGAGTGAAACCTGTCATCCCGGAATAGCGTATATTCTCCAACTTTATACGGAAGAGCAGAGCCGTGTTGATACGGCTTTGACACACAGCGTGTGTCATATGTCCAAGGAAGACGGGATGAGAGGAATGGAGTTGCCCTATCAGCTGCGTTCGGACTGGATGGTGACCTGCGTGCTGTTTCTTTGCTTTATCCTGGTATCATACGTGCTGGCACATGGCAAGAAACATCTTGAACAGCAATTTAAGAATTTTGCTTTGTCTAAAGAGCGTGCCAGTTTGTTTGATGATACTACCGCATCTGATGTGCGTTATACATTGGTGCTGATATTGCAGACCTGTATATTATCCGGTTTTTGTGTGTACGATTATTTTTCGGACCATGACCTGCTCCTTTTTCGTACGGTTCCTCATTGTTTATTGCTAAGTATTTACATTGGTTATGTAGTTTTTTTCTTTGTCATCAAATGGCTTCTTTATAGCTTTGTAAATTGGATTTTCTTTAACAAAACACGCAATATTATTTGGCTGGAATCTTACTTTAATGTTGTAATCGGGGCCGGATTTTTACTTTTTCCAATTGTACTTTTGATTGTGTATTTCGATCTGTCACCGCAAATTGCTCCTTATTTTATCGGTTTTGTTATAATAATTGCTAAAATTCTGCTGTTTTATAAGTGCTTTAGTAACTTTTTCAACAAATTTTATGGCGCTTTCCATTTAATTCTGTACTTTTGTGCCCTTGAAATACTCCCTGATTTTGTTCTGTGGAAAGGGATTATCTTAGCGAACAACATTTTGATTTTAAATTTTTAGTACATTGAAAATAAAAAAAGTCCTCGTATCTCAGCCGAAGCCGACTTCTGAAAAGTCGCCATACTATGATATTGCTGAGAAGTACGGTGTGAAAATTGATTTCCGCCCGTTCATCAAAGTTGAGAGCTTGTCGGCAAAAGAGTTCAGACAGCAAAAAGTCTCTATTCTTGATCATACCGCTGTGATTTTTACATCGCGGCACGCTATCGACCATTTCTTCAATCTGTGTACAGAATTGCGTGTTACTGTGCCCGAAACAATGAAATATTTCTGTACGTCCGAAACCATTGCTTTGTACATTCAGAAATATGTTCAGTATCGTAAGCGTAAAGTGTTCTTCGGCGCGACCGGTAAATTCGCAGATTTGGTGCCTTCTATCGTAAAGCACAACACGGAAAAATATTTGGTGCCGATGTCTGATGTACACAATGATGAGATCAAGACTTTATTGGATAAAAATAAAATTCAGCATACGGAGGTAGTGATGTATCGTACGGTAAGTAATGATTTCACTCCTGAAGAAGAGTTCGATTACGATATGCTGTTGTTTTTCAGTCCTGCAGGAATCAATTCTTTGATGAAGAATTTTCCGGAGTTCGACCAAAAGGAAATTGCGATAGGATGTTTTGGTCCTGCTACTGCTAAAGCGGTAAAGGATGCCGGATTGCGGTTGGATCTGGAAGCTCCTACTGTAGAGGCTCCGTCCATGACTGCGGCATTGGATATGTTTATCCGCGAGCGTAATAAGGATTAATTTTTAGTTTATATCCCAAAACCGGGGGTTTTGTATCAATAAAGTTGTAACTTTGTGATTCGAAACCCTCGGTTTCTTTATTTTAATAAAAGAAAGAAGATTATGGTAGAATATACACTCGGTAAAAAAGAGCGTCTGAATAGTAAGACATTGATTGAGCGTCTTTTTTCAGGTGGAAGCAAGTCTTTTCCGGCTTTTCCGCTACGTGTGGTGTATATGTCGGTAGAGCCTGTGGAGGAAGATATGGCGGCAGCTTCCATTCTGATCAGCGTGCCCAAGAAGCGGTTCAAACGTGCGGTAAAGCGTAATTTGGTGAAACGTCAGGTACGTGAGGCTTATCGGAAGAACAAGCATTTGTTGCTGGATGCGCTGGCTTCCCGGAACAAAAGACTGATTATCGCCTTTATATGGCTGGATAACCATATTCATTCTTCTGCCGAAGTGGAGGAGAAAGTGAAGAAGCTGCTGTTTCATATAGTGGAAAGGCTGGAATGAAAAAGATACTTTCCTATCTGTTGCTGTTGCCTGTTTATTTCTATCGGGGGTACATTTCTCCAATGACTCCTCCTTCATGCCGTTTTGTACCTACCTGTTCGGAATATGCCATCGAGGCCATTAAAAAACATGGTCCTTTCAAGGGATTGTATCTGGCTGTCCGCCGGATATTGCGTTGCCATCCGTGGGGCGGGTCGGGCTATGATCCGGTTCCGTAAAATCTGTTGTCCTTATGTTGCTGGATATTCATACGCATCGCAATGCTGCTGTACCGGGAGAATGCATTTTCAATGTAGAGCCTGCATGGTTTGAACCTGTGGAAGGGTGTTATTATTCTGTAGGCATTCATCCGTGGAAAGTTTTGGAAGCTGGTCCGGAAGATTGGACAACGTTGGAAAAGGCGGTCTGTCATCCCTCTGTTCTGGCGATAGGAGAGGCGGGTTTGGACCGTTTGGGGCCGGCAGATATTCTGTTGCAAAAAGAGGTGTTTGTCCGACAAATTTTATTGAGCGAGTCAGTAGGAAAACCGTTGGTTATTCATTGTGTGAAGGCGTTTAATGAACTGATTGAACTGAAAAAGAAGTATCGTCCGCAGATGCCTTGGGTGGTACATGGTTTCCGTAATAATCTGCATATTGCCTGCCGGCTGATGCAGGAAAACATTTATTTTTCGTTGGGAGAAAGATATCAGCCTGATGTGTTGCGGCACGTGCCTTTAGAATGTTTATTGGCCGAAACGGATGAGAGCACGCAGGATATCCGTATGGTGATAGGACGGATGGCGGAAACGAAGAATGTGGAAGTTTCCTTTCTGTGCGATAGGATAGATGAAAATGCACGGAAAATCTTTTTTCGGCAATAAGAGTTGTTTCTTCAGATAAAGAGTCGTACTTTTGTGGCATTTAAAGTATAAATCAAACATTTAAATAGATAATCATTCGATGAATTTTGTAGAAGAATTAACATGGCGTGGAATGGTGCACACAATGATGCCGGGCACCGAAGAGTTATTGGCTAAAGAACAAGTGACAGCTTATCTGGGTATTGACCCTACGGCTGATTCTCTGCATATCGGCCACTTGTGTGGTGTGATGATGCTACGTCATTTCCAGCGTTGCGGTCATAAGCCGTTGGCATTGGTGGGCGGCGCGACCGGTATGATCGGTGACCCTTCCGGCAAATCGCAGGAGCGCAATTTGCTGACCGAGGAAACATTGCGTCATAATGTGGCTTGCATCAAGAAACAGCTGGCTAAGTTCCTTGACTTTGAGAGCGATGCTCCTAACAAAGCCGAATTGGTGAATAACTATGACTGGATGAAGGATTTTACTTTCCTGGACTTTGCCCGTGAGGTAGGGAAGCACATTACAGTGAATTATATGATGGCTAAGGATTCTGTACAGAAACGTTTGAACGGTGAGGCGCGTGACGGTTTGTCATTTACAGAATTTACTTACCAGTTGTTGCAGGGATACGATTTCTTGCATCTTTATGAAACAAAGGGCTGCAAACTTCAGATGGGTGGTTCGGATCAATGGGGTAATATCACTACCGGGGCCGAGCTGATTCGCCGTACCAATGGCGGTGAAGTGTTTGCATTGACTTGCCCGTTGATTACAAAGGCCGATGGTGGTAAGTTCGGTAAGACTGAGTCTGGTAATATTTGGTTGGACCCCCGTTATACTTCTCCTTACAAGTTCTATCAGTTCTGGTTGAATGTAAGTGACGAGGATGCCGCACGTTATATAAAGATTTTCACTTCGCTGAGTCAGGAAGAAGTGGAAGCATTGACAGCAGAACATGCTGAAGCTCCGCACTTGCGTGTATTGCAGAAGCGTCTGGCTAAGGAAGTAACTGTGATGGTTCATTCGGAAGAAGATTACAATGCTGCTGTTGAGGCATCGGGCATCCTGTTTGGTAACGCCACTTCCGAAGCGTTGAAAAAGCTGGATGAAGACACGTTGCTGGCAGTGTTCGAAGGTGTTCCTCAGTTTGAGGTGTCACGAGATGCATTGGCCGAAGGTGTGAAGGCAGTAGACTTGTTCGTTGATAATGCCGCTGTTTTCGCTTCTAAAGGTGAGATGCGTAAGCTTGTACAGGGCGGTGGCGTTTCATTGAACAAGGAGAAATTAAGTGCCTTTGACCAGGTGATTACGACTGCTGACCTGCTGGATGAAAAATACCTGCTGGTTCAGCGCGGAAAGAAGAACTATTATCTGGTGATTGCCAAATAAGAAAAAAGAGAACTTCTTTTATAAATAAAAAGGGGATATTCAGTAAATGTCCCTACAAACAAAAACCGGAAGAAGAAAACCTGTTGTTTCTCCTTCCGGTTTTGTTTGTATCTTTTCTTTCGTCTTATTTTCCGTCTATCTCTTTCAACAGCTCGTCTACCGCAGCTTTCAATTGTGTGTCTTCACCTTTCACTACTGTTTCCGGTGAATTGGCCACTTTGATATCCGGCTCTAATTGTGAATTTTCCAGATAACTTCCATCCGGCAAGCGATAGCCGATAACAGGAATGCCGAATACCAGTGTCGGATCCTGCAATGTTTCCCAAGATACGCTGGTCATGGTTCCCGGTACAGGCATACCTACCAGCTTGCCTATTTTTTGATGGCTGTATACCCACGGAGTGCCGTGTGCGTTACTGTAGTTGGCTTCACACTGCACCATGATACTCGGCTTGTTCCAACGGCGGCTGGGCATATCGCAAGCTTCACGTCCGCGAACTACTTGTGTAAAGTATTTCTTTCCGCTGAACAGGATCTCAATATCCTCGTGCAAACGTCCTCCGCCATTGAAACGGGTATCGATGACGATACCTTCACGGTTATTGTACTTGCCCAGAATATCCGAATAAACGGAACGGAAGCTGTCATCTCCCATGGATTCAATGTGCACATATCCCAAACGGCCGTTCGACCATTTGTCTACATCGGCTGCCCGTTGTTTTACCCAGCGTGCATAGAGCAGATCGCTCATTACACCATTGCTGACAGGAACAACTACTTCTTCCCAACGTTCTTTGGTCTGCGGGTTATAGAGCGTAACCAGTGTTTTCTTTCTGGCTTTACCGTTCAGCAGAACAGAGTAATCGCTTTCGGGAGTGATTTCCTGACCGTCGATCTTTTCAATGATATTTCCGGCCTTCACTTTGGAACGGGCGTGGTCGAAGGGGCCTTTTTCCACTACTTCAGAAATCAACAGACCTTTGCCGTTATGATTCCAGTCATACAGTAATCCTAAGGTAGCGGTGGCATCTCCTTTCAGTTGCGGACGGAAACGTCCTCCGGTATGTGAAACGTTCAGTTCACCCAGATATTCGCTCAGTAATTCCGCAAAGTCATAATTATTATCGATATGCGGCAGGAACTTGCGATAGGCTTTGGTCATGGCATCCCAGTCTATTCCGTGCATGTTCAGGTTGTAGAAGCGTTTCTGTTCTTGTTTGTATACATGGTTGAACATATAGTCACGTTCGGCTGCGAGGTCCATTTTCACGTGGGCTTGATAGCTGATGGGCTTCAAACTTTCAGAATCAGTACCCATTTTCTGCATCGTGTTACTGCCTAGCAAGAACAAGTTCTTTCCATCCTTGTCCATTTCCATGTTGGCCCATCCGGCATCCATTTTATGGAGCAACTTGGTATCTTTCTTGCGCAGATTCATTTTCCACAGGTCATAGCCGCCTTCAAAGGCAGAGAGGTAATATAAGGTCTCGCCGTCTTTGGTGATAATGGCGCTCCCCAAATCGGAAGAGTTGGGAGTAAGGCGTACGATGCGGTCCTCTATGTTGTTCAGTTCCACCACAATGTCCTTTACTTTTTCCTCTTTCTTCTCTTCGGATTTTTCTTTGTTATCACCTTTCTTTTTATCGTTTTTCTTGGCTTCGGTTGTGTTCTTTTGTTCTTTTTCCAGTTCTTTCTGCAATTCGTAATCTTCTTTGCTCAGGCGGAATTTGTCGTATGCATCCTGGTTCATAAATACCAGCATCACATCGTTCAGTGATCCCCATGAGGCATGGGCACGCATACCATAACGCTCGGTAATGAATAAAATGGCATTACCATCCAGTACCCAGCGGGGGAAGCCACTGGTATAGCCGCTATTGGTCAGATTGATAATTTTTCCTCCTTGTGCACTTACCATACCTATATCGGAATATGGATCATGCCGGTTTCCGATAAATTCCAATGTGAACCATTTGCCGTCCGGCGACCATGAATAGTCAAAGCCACCGCCGGTACTGAACCAGGTGGAACCGTCAGTGACCTGACGTACTTTTTTGGTTTCCAGATTAAGCACCATCAACCGGTTACGGTCTTCTATAAAGGCTAGTTCCTTCCCATCCGGCGAGAATTGCGGATAGGTACGTTCTGTCTTGTCCGAAGGCAGGAGTACTTCTTCTTCAATGGCAGTCGCATTGGGGAAGTTGGCTTCCTCCTTACGTGCAATCTTGGCCATGTAAAGTTCCCAGTTTCCGTTGCGTTCACTGGCGTACGCCAAAGTACGGTTGTCCGGTGAGAAAGTAAGTCCTGCTTCACGGGCAGGGGTATGTGTGATTTGCTTGGTGGTATTATAATCGGCGGAAGTGACGAATACTTCACCTCGTACAATGAAAGCAACTTGTTTGCCGTCCGGTGATACGGTAGCTGAGGTTGCTCCGTTACTGAAATTCAGATCCGCTATTGTATTTTGGTCATCACGGATGATATCGATTTTGACTTTCTGCGGTTTATCTCCTTGTTTTTGAGTGTATATTTCTCCATCATACGTATAACAGAGAGTGCCGTTGCTGCCCATTGACAGGAAGCGGACCGGATGGGTCTTGAAATGGGTGACCGTTTTCAATGATTGAGGACTACTTATCGGAAAGGAATATACGTTGAATGTACCTCCGTCTCGTTCGCTCAGGAAATAAACGGTTTGCCCGTCGGGCGCAAATACAGGGTTACGGTCTTCGCCTGCATGGGCGGTCAGGTTGGTATGCTTGCCGTTTTCCGAATCATATAACCATACGTCACGGGTGATGGACGAGGTGTGGTGTTTGCGCCATTCGTCTTCAAAACCTTTGCGGTCTTGGTAGAGAAATGTTTTTCCTGATTTGTCAAAGCAGACCATTTCTGCGGGAGTACCCAGCACCTGTTCGGTACGTCCGCCGGTTACCGGGACTTTGTATAGTTCTGTCATGGCCGAGGTAGGGAACAAGGCACTGTTGGCAGGGTCTTGGATAGAGGCCGAGAACAGGATATAGTTGCCGTCGGTGGTGAAGGTTGACGGTATTTCGGAAGCCGAATGGGTGGTAAGGCGCCGGGCTGCTCCGCCATCGGCCGACATGACGAACAGGTCGAAATTGCCATTGCGGTCACTGGCGAAGGCAATCTGTTTACTATCCGGTGACCAGATGGGGCTGCACTCGTATGAGGCTTGTGTAGTGAGTTGGGTGGCAGTTCCTCCGTTGGAGGGTACTTTATAGATATCTCCTTTATAACAGAATGCAATTTCCGTGCCGTCGGGGGAAATTTGCACGTCACGCAGCCATAAAGGTGTAGCTGCATAACTGCTTGCTGCAACAAGGCTTAAAGCAAGGCAAGTTAGAAGTTTTTTCATGTATTTATTTCTTTTAGTTTGTACGCAAAGTTAAGCATTTGCACTTTATTGCAAAAAAAAGTGCGAAAATATTTGGAATATATTGCAGGAAAAACGTATCTTTGCACCGCTTTCTAAGGAAAGCACATAATGATTGGACTATGGTGTAATGGTAGCACAACAGGTTTTGGTTCTGTTTGTCCAAGTTCGAATCTTGGTAGTCCAACAGTTTTCAATCCGAAATGAAACAAAAGCCCGTTAAACATACAGTTTGACGGGCTTTTTTCGTATCGGATCATATCCTTTAATATAGTCAATACAAGGAGCAGCAGTAAAAAAGAGTCAGTAGCTTTTTAGTGGGGATACGCATATAGTTTAGCAATGCGGAAAAGGAAGAACCTCTTGTCAGCTACGCCTCTTAGGTTTGCTCTGAACAGTTTAATTTTAGCATTGAAAGATTCTGCCATTGCATTTGAAGAACGATGGTTGTAGAAATTCAGTATTTCATCATAGTGTTCATAAAAAGTAGCGGCAATGACGTTAAAAGAATGCATCCTTGCTTCTTCTACTTTATAATACCACCGTGCCATAGCCAGACGTGCAGCATCCTTTATGGTATTCCTTGAGAATATCATCCGCAGGGAATGGCACAAACCATATGCTTTTTTAACGTCAGGGTATTCTTCGAATAGTATTGCCGCCCTTTGTTTCTGCCTCTCTGTCCATTTATCGGCTGATTTGAAAAGTAAATACCGCGAGCGTATAAGCAACTCCCTACGGGTATCACCATTAGCATATCGGTATGGGACATAATCCTCGTTCTTCTGTTTAGCTTCCTCCATTTCCTCATTGGCCTGCTGTATGGCATCCCAACGGTGTTTGATGCGTAATTCCTGCACGGCATCACAAGCTAATTTCTGAATGTGAAAACGGTCTATCACACGGTAGGCTTTAGGAAATGCAGTCCGTACGATCTTGCGCATGGAGTCTGAAAGGTCAAGTGTCACTTCTTTAACGGCATAACGACTTTCCTCGTCAATTCGCTGAAGTACAGCTATTACATCCTCCGATTTGGTGCCTGCCACAACTGCTACAAGAGAACACTCCCTTGTGCAGGCATCGCGGTTGGTCACAAAGGTGTAAAGTTCACCGTTTGAGAGCGATGTTTCGTCAATTGCCAGATGCGGTCCTATATTCTCTGGAAACAGCATCCATTCATCGGCATGAGATAACTGTTCCCAATTACGATATCCGCTGAGAACCTCCTTGTACTGTTTTTCGAATGTATGACAGTCTATATGATAGAATTCCTCAAGCGTACGGCAAGTCACTGGGGATGTCTCCATACGTTTCTTTTAAAAAAGATCCAAATTCTTTGGAGTATCTGGTTCCCTTGGCCACAATGTCGAGGTCGATGGGAATACTAAAGCTTTTCCCTGTGCGTAAGTCCGTCCAACGCCAGCGTCTGATCTTGAGAATTACCTTATGGTCCCGTATGGGAAAGTCTGTCACATTTACAGCTTCCATAAAACCTTTGGATTCAAAATGTACGTCATTGCTTAACTTGGGATTCATCTTTTCATCCAGACTGATATGGATCTCTTGAGAGGTTTGTTCGACTCCAGAGATAAGAAAGTAATCTAATATCTGCGCAGGCAACACGAGGCTGGCTAGCATGTTCAAATAATCGTTTTTCATAATGCGAAGTAAGCAATACTTCACGAGTATAAAAAATAATCCCCGCTAAAAATCTACTGAGCCGTAAAAAAACAATCGATGCCGTTAATTAGCGGCTTAGCACATTTACAATTTCCACCACATACATCTTGTGAAAACCACCGTGTGATTCCCCATACCATCGGTCCGTAATGCTCTTGTCGATAAAGTTTCCGGGCTTGATCAGATCGGCATACAGTTTCTTGCATTCAAAAGTCAACCGCGCCTGCTCAAAAGTGATGCTTCCGTTCTCGGTGAACAAGGGCGATAGTCCTGTCGCTTTTACTTTATCCATGTCACGTCCCGATTTGGAACCGCATATCTTATGTACTTCTTTATGCTCTTCACCTAGAAAAGAGAGAGTGAGATAGTCATTCTGCTCTATAAAGTCGAATGTATAACGCTCGGGGCGGATAAAGATAAAGGCTACCGGACGGTTCCATAGAAATCCTGCACCTCCCCAGTTTGCCGTCATGGTGTTGAATTTGTCTTTGGTACCGGCGGTTACCAACATCCATTCCTTGCTGATTGTCTCAAACAGATTGTCAGTCAGTTCGTTTACTTTTATTTCTTTCATTGTTTCCGTATTTTTAGCTAGTACAAAGATATAATTTTTTTCTTTTACTGTTTCAGATTAAATTTGCTAATTAGTATCTTTGCGAGAAATATTAATTAAAAAAAGAAAGGACGATACAGTGGCAAATGATGTAGTTTTAACCCCGATGATGAAGCAGTTTTTTGAGTTGAAGGCAAAGCATCCCGATGCGATTATGCTATTCAGGTGCGGGGATTTTTATGAAACTTATTCAGAAGACGCTATTGTTGCCTCAGAGATTTTGGGTATTACGCTGACCAAGCGGGCCAATGGACAGGCAAAGAGCGTAGAAATGGCCGGCTTTCCTTTCCATGCATTGGACACGTATTTGCCCAAGCTGGTACGTGCCGGCAAGCGGGTGGCCATTTGTGACCAATTGGAAGATCCCAAGATGACCAAGAAACTGGTAAAGCGCGGTATCACCGAATTGGTGACTCCGGGTGTAGCCATCAATGACAATGTTCTTTCTTACAAAGAAAATAATTTTCTGGCTGCCGTTCATTTTGGGAAAGCCAGTTGTGGTGTGGCCTTCCTTGATATCTCTACCGGTGAGTTCCTTACCGCAGAGGGGCCTTTTGACTATATAGACAAGTTATTAAATAATTTCGCCCCCAAAGAGGTGCTTTTCGAACGTGGTAAACGGGGAATGTTTGAAGGAAATTTTGGAAGCAAGTTCTTTACTTTTGAGTTGGATGACTGGGTGTTTAATGAAAGTTCCTCACGCGAGAAGCTGTTGAAGCACTTTGAGACCAAGAACTTAAAAGGTTTCGGGGTGGAGCACCTTAAGAATGGTATTGTAGCTTCGGGCGCTATTTTGCAATACCTCAATATGACGCAGCATTATCAGATCGGCCATATAACTTCTCTTTCCCGTATAGAGGAAGACCGTTATGTGCGGCTGGATAAATTCACGGTACGGAGCTTGGAACTCATAGGTAGCATGAATGAGGGCGGAACCAGTCTGCTGGATGTGATCGACCGCACTATCAGCCCTATGGGAGCCCGTCTGCTAAAACGCTGGGTAGTCTTTCCGTTGAAAGATGAGAAGCCTGTCAATGAGCGTCTGGATGTAGTGGAATACTTCTTCCGCAAGCCGGATTTCAAAGAGTTCATAGAAGAGAAACTACATCTGATAGGAGATTTGGAACGTATTGTTTCGAAAGCTGCCGTAGGACGAATCTCTCCACGCGAGGTGGTGCAACTTAAAGTAGCTTTGCAAGCCATCGAGCCGATTAAGAATGCCTGTTTGAATGCGGATAACGGGAGTCTCCGCCGTATTGGGGAACAACTGAATATATGTCTGTCTATCCGTGAAAAGATAGCGAAAGAGGTTAAGAATGATCCTCCTTTGCTGGTGAATAAAGGCGGTGTGATAGCAGACGGGGTGAATGCGGAACTGGACGAACTGCGGCAGATAGCTTTTTCCGGCAAGGATTATCTGCTCAAAGTACAGCAACGTGAAAGTGAGCTGACCGGCATTCCCAGCTTGAAAATTGCTTATAACAATGTGTTCGGTTACTATATTGAGGTGCGTAACACGCATAAGGACAAGGTACCTGCCGACTGGATCCGTAAACAGACGCTGGTGAATGCGGAACGCTATATTACTCAGGAACTGAAAGAATACGAAGAAAAGATCTTGGGGGCCGAAGATAAGATTTTAGTGCTTGAAACAAAGCTCTATAATGAATTGGTGATCGCTTTGGCAGAGTTTATTCCAGCCATTCAGATTAATGCCAGTCAGATTGCCCGATTGGATTGTCTGCTGGCTTTTGCCAATGTGGCGAAAGAGAACAATTATATCCGTCCTGTTGTGGAGGACAGTGAGGTGATTGACATCAGGCAAGGCCGTCATCCTGTCATCGAGAAGCAGCTTCCGGTAGGGGAGAAGTATATTGCCAATGATGTCTTTCTGGACTCGGAAACCCAGCAAATCATTATCATTACCGGTCCCAATATGGCGGGTAAGTCGGCTTTGCTACGCCAGACTGCGCTGATTACCTTGTTGGCGCAGATGGGTAGTTTTGTTCCTGCCGAAAGTGCGCGGATCGGTATGGTGGATAAAATATTCACCCGTGTGGGAGCCAGCGATAACATTTCTGTGGGCGAATCTACCTTTATGGTTGAAATGAATGAGGCGGCAAATATTTTGAACAACCTCTCTAGCCGTAGTTTGGTGCTGTTTGATGAGTTGGGACGGGGAACCTCCACTTATGATGGTATTTCCATTGCTTGGGCTATTGTGGAGCATATTCACGAGCATCCTAAAGCCAAGGCACGTACGCTGTTTGCCACTCATTATCATGAGTTGAACGAGATGGAGAAATCTTTCAAGCGCATCAAGAATTACAATGTATCTGTGAAGGAGATAGATAATAAAGTGATTTTTCTGCGCAAACTGGAACGTGGCGGCAGCGAACATTCTTTCGGTATTCATGTGGCAAAGATGGCAGGTATGCCGAAAAGCATCGTGAAGCGTGCCAATGATATTCTGCATCAACTGGAAACGGACAACCGCCAGCAGGGCATTGCCAAGCCTACGGCTGAGATAGCGTCCGGCCGGAGCGGAATGCAGCTCAGCTTCTTCCAGTTGGATGATCCGGTATTGAGTCAGATACGGGATGAGATTCTGAATTTGGATGTCAATAATCTGACCCCTCTTGAAGCATTGAATAAACTGAATGATATCAAGAAGATAGTAAAAGGCAAATAAATGCCTTCATTTTTCATTAACCGTTAATTACTAACCATTAATCATTATCATGAAACACTTACTAACCTTATGGATGTTGGCCTTGTGTCTGTGTGTTTCGGCCAAGGAAACATGTCCGAAAGTAATTCCCGCCCTGCAAGAGTGGAAGGGGGGAAGTGGAAAACTCGTATTGCCTGCTGAAGGCAGTATTGTTGTAGCTCCTGCCGATGAGGCGGCACTGAAAAGTGTGGCGACTGTGCTGGCACAGGACTTGAAAGATCTGTTGGATTGGAACTACACCATTAGGACCGGGAAACCGGGAAAGAATGATATTTATCTTTCATTGATGAAACCCGACAAACAATTGGGAAAGGAAGGGTATGTGCTGACTGCCGGACGCTATGCCGGTATTGAAGCACCGGCTCGTCAGGGAGTCTTTTGGGGAACCCGGAGTTTGTTGCAGATTCTTTATAATGAAAAAGGAGAGTTGCCCAAAGGAGTTGCCCGTGACTGGCCGCAATATCCCAGTCGTGGCTTCATGCTGGATGTGGGCCGTAAGTTCTTCACAATGGATTTCCTGCGGCAATATGTCAAAATACTATCGTTCTATAAACTGAATGAATTCCAGATTCATCTCAATGACAATGGTTTTGTACAGTTCTTTGATAACGACTGGAACAAGACCTATGCTGCTTTCCGCCTGGAAAGTGAGCGTTTTCCGGGGCTGACCGCCAAGGATGGTTCTTATACCAAGAAAGAATTCACCGACCTGCAACGTCTGGGCATGGAATATGGTGTGAATGTGATTCCGGAGATTGATATTCCGGCTCATTCATTGGCCTTTACACATTATAAACCCGAGATAGGCAGTGATAAATATGGAATGGATCATTTGGATTTGTACAAGGAGGAAACCTATCGTTTTGTAGATTCTTTGCTGGATGAGTATCTTTCTGGTGAGAAACCGGTTTTCATAGGTCCCGACGTACATATCGGTACAGACGAGTACAATGCCAAGGAAGCTGAGAAATTCCGCTATTTTACAGATCGGTATCTGAAGTATGTAGAGAAATACGGGAAGAATGTCCGTATGTGGGGAGCACTGCGCTGGTTGAAAGGAAACACTCCGGTGAAAGCGGATAATGTAACTATTAATGCCTGGTCATACGATTGGATTGATCCTAATGCTTCTTTGAAAGACGGATATAAGATTATCAATACGTGTGATGCTTATCTTTATATTGTTCCGGCTGCCGGATATTATCGTGATTTCCTGGACACGAAATGGCTGTATGAGCAATGGCGTGTGGGTAAAGTGAATCCTAAGGAAGAGTTGCCTGAAGGAACTCCGGGACTGTTGGGAGGTATGTTTGCCGTATGGAATGACCATTGTGGTAACGGTGTGTCACAACAGGATGTGCATTTCCGTACATTCCCGGCCGCTCAGGTACTGGCCGAGAAGATGTGGAGAGGGAAGAATGAAATGGTTTCTTACGAGGAATTTGAGGAATTGTGCAAACAGATGCCTGAAGCTCCCGGTGTCAACCTGCTGGGGCGTGTGCAGGGTGAGGTAGTCCTTCCGGGGCAGAATGAAGAACTGTCTTTGAACGGTACGGACAGCATTGCCACTATGTTGCCGGAGGTAGGCTATCCATACGTGGTAGAATTTGAAATAAATCCGGACAAAGACCAAAATATCAACGGTATTTTGTTTAAAGGTCCTCATTCCACCGTATATGCCAATTGGGAAAATAAGGGAAAATTGGCTTTCAGCCGTGACGGCTATACGTTTGTATTCCACGCTGCCACACTGCCTGCCGGAGCATGGACGAAGGTACGCATAGAGGGAGACCACAAAGGTACTACTCTTTACATAAACGGTGAGAAAGCGGAACGTTTGGAAGGACGTATCAAGCAGTTTTACAACTATACTCATAAACGCAAGGACAAGATGTATATGCAGGAAACTTTGGTGTTTCCCATGCGGCAGATTGGGGATGTGCAGAATGGGTTCAGAGGGAAGTTGCGGAATATAAATTGCACGCAATAAAAGATATTTCTTTTCTCTTGCTGTGTAGGGGCAGGTTTTAGACCTGTCCCTATGCCCAATAGGAGTGAAATTTCTCCGAATGTTATCTTTAATAGTGTTATATTGTTTATTATCAAAGTTTTATATGCGGTAAATGTTATCTGTTTTATTTTCATGAAAAGGGCTTTATACCTTACTTTGCATTATTAAACTTAAGCAACAAACCCGATGAAAATAAAACAAATTCTACTTTGCATGCTTTTAGCCTGCTTTATTCTTCCCGCTTCCGCACAGAATAGCTGGGGTATTGTAGGAGGCGGACTTTTTTCTAAATCTCTGTCCAGGGATGCACGCTTCAGCCTGGGCGGTTATGCCGGAGGAATGTATGACGTTCATGTTAAAAACTCATGGTATGTACAACCACAATTATTATTTACTTATGAAGAATTCAGATCCAAGACAAGACTTGGTACCGATTCTTTTTTTAGTAAATTCAATTTGGAGCTTCCTATCCTTGCTTCTTATAATGTTGCTTTGAATAACAAATGGAATTTGCGCATCAATGCGGGACCGTATCTGTCCTATGCTATGTTTGGCAGGGATAAATCCATTGATTACGCCTATGGCAACGGAATGCATTCTAGTTTGGGCTGGTGGCATCAGGATTTTCCAGATCATTTTACTTACGGCGGAAGGGCCGGGGTTTCATTGGAATCCGAGCATTTCATTTACACTATCGATGGTAAGTGTTCTCTTCGTAAGAGACCTTTCGGGCAGAGTGTCAGTTTATCGGCCGGTGTAGGATATAAGTTCTGAGTTTTCTGTATCTTTGTCGCCGGAGAATAAAAATAGAGTTGCATGTATGTTTATATAAAACAGCCAGGTATTGTTTGCCTTCTATGTTGGCTTTGTCTTTCCTGTACTTTGCAGCGCACGGAACATCCTGCTTTGCGGCAAGCAGGATACTTGATGGAAGAACATGCCGACAGTGCGTTTTCATTATTGAAATCCATCTCTTCCCTAACCGGTATGAGCCCGGAAGACAAGGCCGGTTACGCTTTGCTGCTGGCTGAGGCTGCGGATAAAAATGGTTATTCACTGCTTCCTTGTGACTCATTATTGAATTTTGCTCTCCATGTATATCATGAAGAAGCCAAAGAACATGCCATAGCTCTTCTGTATAAGGGTAAAGTGCAACAGGAAATGGAAAACTATGCCGATGCCCTGAAGAGTTACCGTATGGCGCTTGAAATTCTTTCCGCCTATCCATGCGAATTCTATTGGAAAGGGTTTGTATATAATATGTTGGGTGGGCTGTATGGCAAACAGAACTTGTACGCACAGGCCAAAGATATGTATGTCAAGGCTTGTTATAATGATTCGCTGGCACGGCATAACCGTCATTTCATCAGTTCACTCAGCAATCTGGGGGTAGCTTACATTGGGTATGGAAATATAGACTCCGCTTTTATCTGCCAGCAACGCGCTTTGCAGCTTTCTCTTTCTACTGATAGTTTCCTTTTGCATTCTCTTTATGGAAATATAGGGGATTTATGCGGACGTACAGGACGGAACAGTATAGCTATTATTTGTCTGAAAAGGGCATACGATGCCTGTCGTCTTAGAGAAGACAGCTTGCAGTGTCTTTGGAATCTAGGGGAATTTTATTATAATAACGGGCAGCTTGATTCGGCTCTTTATTATTTGAACCGAAGCAAGGAAGCTGTCGATATTCATATCCGGTATCTCTCTTTCTTTGACTTGTATGCCATAGCCAAGCAGCAGGGAAATGTGGAGAAAGCTTTGGAATATCTGGAAATCAGCACCCAGTTGGAAGATTCTATCTATTCCACCAATGTGGCTACGGAACTGGAGAAGAAGACCTATCGTTGGAATGCCGATGCGCAAGTAAGGAAAGAACAGTTCAAGGCTAAACGGAGGATATACACCATTGCGATGATAGCTGTGGTGTTGCTGCTGGTCATTGTGATTATTTATCAACAGATACTGAAGAACAAGAAGATACAGCAATCCAACTATAAATATCTGTTGCAGAAGCTGAAACAGAACCTGATGGATATGCAGCAGAATATTGCTCAACATGAAGAGGTGATAGCCGAATTGAAACAGAAACAAGAAAGCCGTGTCGAGGAAATAGAAGAGAAGGAACGGGCTATAGAGGCCATGAAGATGGAGAAGGAGAAATTGCGCAACTGGTTGTTCCGGCAAAGTGCCCTCTATACGAAAATAGACAAACTGGCCAACCAGCAAAAGCATCACAAAGAGCGTATTGCAGTGCTCACCAATGCTGAGCAACGCCAACTCAGAGTGATTATAGGACAGATTTATGCTGATTACATAGAGCAACTGCATACCCGGTATCCCAAGTTGAACGAAGATGATGTCCTTTTGCTATGTCTGCAATTGGCAGATTTATCTCCTTTTGCCATCGCTTTATGCTTTGGTAATAATGATGCACAGATTGTAGCGCAACGCAAATATCGTATGAAAAGTAAGATGGAATAATCCTATGTTATCTTTAATAGTGTTACATTGTTGATTGTCAGTAATTTATGTTTAGTAACTGTTATTGGGTTTAATCGTTTCGAATGTCTGTACTCTCTATCTTTGCGGAATAAAACCATAAAAATAGAAACGATATGGAAACTAACAAACTAATTCTGGCGTGCCTGATTACTCTATGTTCATTACCCGTCGCCGCACAAGTAAAACTGGGAATTGAGGCTGGTGCCAATCTTTCCAACTATATCACCGACAGTCATTCAAACCCTTCGGACAGCAAAAACATGAAAGTAGGTTTTCAAGCAGGCCTGACAGTCGACTATGAGTTTCAGAATCACCTGATGCTGATGTCTGGACTTTTTTTTGTCCGAAAGGGTGGAAATTTGAAACTGGGTGAGAATTACTACGGAAAGGATGGTATAAATGCTTATTACCGTTATCCCGATGTGGAAGTAAAGATGAACTATCTGCAAATACCTGTGAAACTGGGCTATAACTTTCATATAAATGATAAACTAAGTCTTATTCCCAATGTCGGACTCTATGCGGCGTATGGTTTCAATGCCGGTGAAAGCGATTTGCAGATGGTGGGTGACGGTAAATTGATTCATGCCGGCTGGAAGCCGCTGGATGGCTATGGGAATACTTCCGATCAGGCTATTCGGGGGTTCAACCATTGGGATGTCGGAGCGACAGCTGGTATCAAGGCAGTGATAGGTAAGCATTACACGATTTCATTTGATTATAATATCGGTCTGAACAAAGCACAAAGTACATACGGATTACGAAACTCTACATTCCAACTTTCAGTTGGTTACCGTTTTTAAATTTTCATCACTTTAGAGAAAACCGAATACTAGACTTTATTTTTTAAGAAGAGAGATGCTCTTGCACGAGAGTGTAGGGGCATTTCTCTTGACATTTTTCTTCGCAAACCACCATCTCCATCCCCTGGTAAACCAGGCGGGAAGCCAGTTTGTCTTTCTCATAATTCAAACTTGTCTGCCTCGTTCAGTCATAATAGTGCCGTAACATGAAGAGAGTGTTAGGCTCTTGCCAAAGCGACGGAAACGGATGAGGAAAAAGAACTTGTTGGCCCTTTCAATCAAAGAGATGTAATGCGTCTTGTTCACATAATAACAATTGTCTTCGCGGACAGCCACAAAATTCATCATTCCTTAAGGGATACGCTACGGTAAGGCATGTTAAGTACATCAAATACATTGGGTATGATTCCTCCTTTTTGTTTTCTACAAAAATAGTCTTTTGGGGCAGACGGCCAACAAGCAACAAGGATATTTGTACTGTGTTGCTTATTAATCGATGTCCGTGTACCGGGTTATGAAAGCGTTTTTCTATCTTTGTGCATAGAAAGCTAAAAGATAAAATCACTATGCGTTCATTTATTATATATTTAAATTTCGTCAGTTTGCTGGCTGTCTGTTTGTTTGCCTGTAACCACCATTCTTCCAATCCGATGTTACAGCAGGTAGATTCATTGTTGGAAATGAAGCCGGACAGTGCATTGACTATTTTAAAAAATATATCTGTTTTAGAGGATTTGCCGGAAGTAGACAAGGCATACTATGCTTTGTTGCTGGCTGAGGCTACGGACAAGAACAAACTACCCTTATTGCCTTGCGATTCCTTATTGAATTTCGCCTTGGATTATTATGGAGATGATGATAGGGAGAAAGCTGTGGCATTGATGTATAAGGGAAGGCTGCTGGCGCAGATGAATGATGAAATGTCGGCGATAGAGCATAATTTGAAAGCGTTGGAAGTGTTGCAGAATTATCCGCAAGATTTAAAATGTAGAAGATTGATTTATAGTATGTTAGGGGTATGGTGTGGTGATTGTGAATTGTACGACAAGGCGTTGGAAATACAAAATCAAGCTCTTCTTTATTCTTTTAGTGCTAAAGATACTGCTATTGCCTATCATAACATTGGATATATTTATGGTATGAGGGATATGCAGGATTCTGCTATAACTTATCAGAGAAAGTCTGTGGAATATGCTATGCGTTCTAAAGATACAAGCATGATACTCACTTCTTGGCACAATTTAAGTCTGTATTATGGACGATTTGAAAACATCGATTCTGCCGTGGTTTATGCCTATAAAGTTTTGCAAAATATATCTGATGAAAATAAAATATTTAGCGGTTATTTCTATAATATAGGTGATTTGTACATTGGTTTAGGACAATATGATTCTGCTAGGTATTATTTAGAGAAAAGCCTGCTCTTTTCTCCATCCCTTTCTATGTCTTACTGGTCACTTGCCGTAATGGAAGCTAAGCTAGGAAATTTCAAGTCTGCCTATCACTATCTAGATACTTTTGTCATGGTTCAGGATTCATTGGATGCTAGTGAGCGATTGTCTGAAGTGCAGCATATAGTCTATAAAAATCAGACAGCATTGGAAGTAAAGGATGAGCAAATAAAATCTAGAAAGGTTATAGGGCGTATTGTTTTTTCAGCCATTATTATTTGCTTTGTCGTTGCTTTGATTTACCAACGTTGGATAAATAAGAAAAATAACCAGCAGGCACTCTATCGGCAAGCATTACAATATGCTGATGAGAAACAGAATGTGATGCAGCAGCGCATAGAAGAAAATGAATCCGCTCTTGCACTGTTACAGGATAGGGAAAACCAAAATCTTGATGAAATTGCCCAAAAAGAGCAATTGATAACTCAATTGAAGAAAGAAAAGTTGGCACTTCGTACATGGTTATTTCAGCAGACTTCTATATACAAAAAGGTGATGTCATTGTCTGACCAGCAGCAGGTGAATAAGAAAATCCGTAAGGTGATGGCAGCTGCTGAATTGGACAAACTGAAGAAAACGACCTTTGAAATCTATGCTGATTATATTTCTCCTTTGCAAGCACAATACTCCCAACTGACGGAGGATGACTTGTTGGTCCTTTGCCTGCAAGAAGCGGGTATTTCTCCGTTGGCCATTTCTTTATGTTTCGGACATACGGATACGGTAGCCCTCAATCAAAGGAAATCGCGTCTAAAAAAGAAAATGTCAGAGTGATAAACTGAAATATATTGTTTATCAGTGTTTTATAGAAATATTATGTCACAGCAAATAGTTGTACGTTCTTTCCTTTCCCTCTAACTTTGCGGCATCATTTTTAAACAAAAAGAAGTATGAAAGCAAAGTTATTATTGATGTTATTTTTAGTTTCCTTGAGTTTGGGAGTTTTTGCTTCGGAGCATCACCAAAAGAAGCCTCATGCAGTTTGCAAAGTTTATGAAAAGGTGGCTACTAGAATTCCTTTTATTTTTTCAGTACAAGCCGAAGATATAAATGACTGCTTGTATCTCACATTTCAATTTTCATTAGATGATGCTGACATTACTATGCTAGATAAGGATGGTAATGAAAAGGTGTAGTTATGAATAACGCATTTGAAAAAACAGCTGTACTTCCTAAGTGTGATAAAGGAAGTGCTTACTCGACTCAGATAAATTTAAGTTTTTAAGTAATTCCAATTAAGGCTGTATGATAATATTTTAGTTGATAATCTAAGGTTATTGATAATGTGAAGTTCATATCTGAATCTTATTTTATTGCTCATGTTATGATAAAATATGTTATATGGTTGATTTTTAGTGTTGTATAGGTGAGTGGATGTTATATGGATAGAGCTTTATGCTTATATCTTCTTTCTAATTTTGCAACATCAAATAAAAAAATAAGTATGAAGACTAAAATGATTGTAGTGGTGGTGTTGGCTGCCATGTGTGTATTGCCTTTGTCTGCACAGGTAAAAGTTGGTGTGGAAGGTGGAATGAACCTGTCTCATTATCTGGTTTCCGGTTCTGACGGATATAAAGCCGAACAGGTAGGTGGAATGAAGCCCGGCTTTCAATTGGGGGTGACTGTGGACTACGAGATAGGAAAGCATTGGATGTTAATGTCCGGTTTGTCTTGGTTGCAGAATAGAAGTACCATGAAAATGATGGATCACATGGTTACTTATTTTCCTAAGACAGAGATAAAGATGAATAATCTGATTTTGCCGTTAAAAATGGGATATAATATTCGGGTTTCGGATAAACTCAGCCTCATTCCGTCGGTTGGAGTTTATGCTTCTTACGGATTTGGTGCTGGAAACTGTTCTTTGGATGTTATTCACCAAGAGGGGGATAATATAACTACCGAGCCTGCAAAATGGAAGCCCTTGGATGGTTTTTCCTATAAAGCCGGGGAGCCCAATAATAGTGGTAATCTTCAGGCTTTCCGCCGTTGGGATTATGGGGGCATTGTTGGAATGAAGGCTGTTATTGCCGATCATTATACGATAAGTTTTGATTATAGGGTCGGAATAAAAAAGATACAGGCACAAAATGGTTTGCGGAATTCAACTTTCCAGTTCTCCGTAGGCTATCGTTTCTAAACTGATTTAATTAAACTGGCAATCTGTCAAAATGATAATGCCGGTGTATGAGGGTGTCCTGTTTTAAAGGATACAGTTTGTGTATTTTCATCGTATTCTCGTGCATCGGCATTTTGACAGATTGTCTTCTTTTTCTGGTTATTTATTCTTTTATGGATATATGTGAACGTATATGTAGGGAAATGCATACATACGTGTCCGACAGGGATCTTTATGCCTTTTGAGACCCCTCTATTTATTGAGCCAGCTCTTTCAATATCTCCTCTATTTTCTGAAAGAGTTGTCCTATGTGCGCTCCGTCCACAAAAGCATGGTTTACAGTGAAAGCGATGGGCATTACCAGTCTTCCTTCGCGTGGCACTACTTTGCCGGCATTCATCAGCGGATAGTCTAATGGATGGTCGGGAGCCATTTGTGTATAGGTGAGTGAAGTGAAATAAAGCTGAGGCGTGGCACTCAGTTGGATAATATCAAAATCTCCCTGTTCTGTAATGACTTTTTCGGCTCTATACGGGTCACCCTCTTCGGGGATGTTATGGACGATGTGATATGCTTCGGCATAAAACCGTTCAAAATCTGCATGGTAAGGGATGCGGACTGTGTAGAAAGTCTTGCCGGGTACAGCGATAGGTGATATGATGTCCACCTGATCGTGATAGACCACCTGTCCGTTTTTATCTGTACGGAAACGGAATTCTTTCACTTCATTGGCAGCACGTAGCACAGCATACAGGTAATACAGGAAAAAAGAGCGCTTGGCGGCTTTTGCAGCTGGAAATGCTTCAGTGCAATCCACTTCACTGGTAATGGATATCCATGAATTATGGAAGTTGCGGAAAAAATTATAATTGTCCCGGCGTTCCCAGGTTTCAATATCTATTATATGTTTCATTTATTTTACGGGTTTAAAAGAATGGTACATGAAGTGCGCTCCCAGCAGTATGAACGGAATGCTGAGCCATTGCCCCATGTTCAGCATCATACTGTCTTCAAAGGCTTCCTGGCTGGCTTTTATAAACTCCACAAGGAAGCGGAAGGTGAATATGGTAGTGAGGCAGTAGCCGAAATAGAAACCGGGGTATAGCGTGGTTTTGTACTTTTTATACAACCGCAAGCCTATGATAAAAATCAGAAGATAGGCGATGGCTTCGTAGAGTTGTGCCGGATGGCGGGGTTGCATATCTTCGTGCGGAAAAATGAACGCCCAAGGAACATGAGTTACCGTACCTACTATTTCACCATTCATCAGGTTACCTAAACGGATAAAACAACCTGCCAGCGGGGTGGCGATGGCTATATTGTCTAGTACAGTCAGGAACTTCAATTTTACACGGCGTGAATAGATCCATAAGGCGAGCATTAGTCCGATGGTTCCTCCATGGCTGGCAAGACCTTGATAACCGGTCCATTTTATCCCAGAATCGGTAATCTTGACGGGCAACAGCATTTCTACAGGGTGGGAGAGCCAATAGCCTGGCTCATAGAACAGACAATGTCCCAGGCGAGCACCGATAACAATACCCAGCAGGCAGTAAACGAACAGGGAATCAAATTTTTCGTAAGGAATTTTTTGGTCTTGGTAGAGTTTGTATATCACCCAGTAAGCCAATGAAAGCCCTGTAACGAACAATACGGAGTAATAACGGATGGAAATGCCGAAAATGGAAAAGATTTCTATATCGGGATTCCAAAGAATGGCTGACAGTGTATTCATATCTTGAATTTTTGTGCAACTTTGCGGTAAGTGGGCATATCCACATCCATCTTTTCGCCCAGTGCGATCATATCAAACAATAGTCCTTGTATTTCGGACTCATGTCCTTTGGCTATATCTTTTTGCATGGATGCGGTACTGTCCGGGTCTAATTTGTCAATCACTTTTAAGTTGTATTCTATCGGGTCTTCCGCATAGGTAATTCCCATTTTGCGGCCTATTTCAGAACTTTCCTTGGACAGACCGATGAAAGTGTCGCGTTCTGCTCCGGGATGTTGCAGAGGACCCATCGGGACATCATGGTAGGCACCTGTGCAGGCCATAGCTGAGATGAATGACCATTTGATGAAGGTGTCGCGATTGATATCATCCGAAATATCGGCTTTGATCCCTGCTTTTCTTAGTACATCGGCAATGGTTTCCAGACGTTCCGGAGCCACACCCTGTTGGGGACGTGCACCGAAAACCAGCCGGAATATTTTGCCCATTTGTGTGATTTCACCCGGTCCGGAAACGAAACCTACGATGTAGATGCATCCGTCCAGTACTGTTACATGTGGAACGAGTTGCCCGATGCGGGGACCTGTACCGTAAACATTCAGGATGGGGATAATCAAGGTATCTTTATCCGAGGCTTTTTCCAACAGATCTTTGATGGAATCCAGGGAATAGCCCTTCACGCATACAAAAATTACGTTGGCCTTCTCGTTGTATTCCTCGGCTGTGCAGGCTTGTATAGGTAGAAAGTGATTACCTTTTAAGTCTGATCTAAGGTGAAGCCCTTTTTCACGAATGGCTTCCAGATGCTTGCCACGGGCAATGCATGTTACGTCTTTTCCTGCTAAAGCAAGGAAACCGGCGATGCTTCCTCCAACGCCGCCGGTTCCCACGATTAAATATTTTTCCATGTTAGTTGTATTTTGTTTTAGGAAACAAAACACTGACTTATCGGTCTGCCATCAGTTTTGCTGGTTTCCTGATGTTCTTTCATGCATTGCATGGCATGACAAGTCTTTTGCGTTTTGATTTACCTTATACATTGAAACGGAAGTGCATGATGTCACCGTCCTGTACTATGTATTCTTTACCTTCCACGCCCATTTTTCCAGCCTCTTTCACGGCGGCTTCCGAACCATATTTAATGTAGTCTTCGTACTTGATTACCTCGGCACGGATAAATCCTTTCTCGAAATCGGTGTGGATGACTCCTGCACATTGGGGGGCTTTCCATCCTTTACGATAGGTCCAGGCTTTTACTTCCATTTCTCCGGCGGTGATGAAGGTTTCCAGTTCCAGCAGGTGATAAGCCGATTTGATCAGACGGTTTACACCTGATTCTTTCAGACCGACTTCCTGAAGGAACATCTGGCGGTCTTCATAGGTTTCAAGTTCTGCGATATCGGCTTCGGTTTTGGCGGCTACGACCAGAATTTCTGCATTTTCTTCTTTTACGGCTTCGCGTACTTGTTCTACATATTTATTGCCGGTAGCAGCACTTGCTTCGTCCACGTTGCATACGTACATCACTGGTTTGCTGGTCAGCAAGAACAGTTCTTTTGCGATTTTTTGTTCGTCTTTGCTGTCAAATTGTACGGTACGCGCAGATTTGCCTTGTTCCAATGCGTCTTTATATTTAACAAGGATGTCGTACATTTGTTTTGCTTGTTTGTCACCGCCCGTCTGTGCCTGTTTTTGTACTTTTTGAATACGGCTTTCAATGGTTTCCAAATCTTTCAGCTGGAGTTCGGTGTCAATGATTTCTTTGTCACGTACCGGATCTACACTACCGTCTACATGAGTTACATTTTCATCGTCAAAACAACGGAGTACGTGCAGGATAGCATCTGTTTCACGGATATTTGCCAGAAACTTGTTTCCCAGCCCTTCACCTTTGCTAGCCCCTTTTACAAGTCCTGCAATGTCAACAATTTCTACAGTAGTGGGAACGATACGTCCCGGATGAACCAGTTCGGCAAGTTTGGTCAGGCGTTCATCAGGAACGGTGATGACACCTACATTCGGTTCGATGGTACAGAAAGGAAAGTTGGCTGCTTGAGCCTTTGCATTCGATAAACAATTAAAAAGTGTCGACTTTCCTACGTTTGGAAGACCGACAATACCACATTGTAAAGCCATTATCTATTTGTTTTTTTGATTATTATCTATCTATTTGTTTGCAAAGATAACCATTCTTTTTGTATCAGACTTCATATTGAAGTCAGATTTGGCTTTTTTATATGCGAAAAGGGGGAGGCTTGTTACGAAACAGAAAGGGCAACCGTCACGGCTGCCCTTTCGTCGAGTTTTTATGAAAAGTGTTAGATTGTTAGAATAGATTTATTTGTCCATAGTTACGGTCATTTCGGGTACTAATATATATTCTTTCTTTTTAGAGTTCCATTTGTAATATTCAGTAGTCATACTTTTATTGCCATAAGTATAACGAATGCAGAGGTTATTTTCCCAGCGGTTTTTGTTACTGTTCCATTTTTGCGCCTCGTCCTCAGTACGTTGGTTGTTGGCGTCATACTTGTAATTGTGTTTCATATAATTAGTAAGCATGGTGCCTTCCATTTTAAAAATCGTTTCCGAAACAACTACTCCATTTACTTCTTCTGCATTGTAAATCAGGTTGTCACCCGGATTTCCTGCAAAAACTGTAAGGTTAGCAATAAATAAAATTGCTACAACGAGCATTCCTTTCAAAAAATTGATCTTCTTCATGATATTGATATATTAGATTGTTACTTTCATATTGTTTTTAAAAGCGGTGCAAATGTACGAAATAAAATTGAATCTCCTAACATTTCTACTAGAAAATGATGATATTTTTGCAAAATGTCACTGATTAAACAAATATTAAGAATTGCATAAGGGATATTTGTTATAATTGTCTTGTCTTTGTGTTTTCCATTTATGTTTGGGATGGTAAATGAAAAGCTCAATGGATTGGAAAATACCATTGAGCTTTTATGATATAAATACTTTACATATAGTACTATCTATCTTGCTAATAGTTGGTTTATGTATGCTTTAATGCGCTTCAAGCCAGTTGCTTCCCCAACCGCAGTCTGCGCGTAAAGGTACTTGCATACGGTAGGCATTTTCCATCTCTTCAATCACAATCTTCTGTACTTTTTCCTTTTCTTCGGGTAGAACGCTGAAATTTAACTCATCATGTACCTGAAGTATCATTTTGGACTTTATACTTTCAGATTGAAAGCGCTGGTATATGCGTACCATAGCTACCTTGATAATATCGGCTGCACTTCCCTGGATAGGAGCATTGATGGCATTCCGTTCGGCATATCCGCGCACAACCGAATTTCTGGAATTGATATCCGGAAGATATCGTTTACGGCCGAATATGGTTTCAATATATCCTTGTCCGCGGGCAAGGTCAATGCTTTTGTCCATATATTCCTTTATTTGGGGATAAGTTTCGAAGTAGCCGTCTATTAGTTCTTTTGCCTCTTTGCGGTCTACATTCATACGTTCTGCCAGTCCGAATACGCTGATGCCGTAGATGATACCGAAATTAGCTGTTTTTGCTTTACTGCGTTGTTCGCGGGTAACTTTGTCTATACTTATCTTATATACTTTTGCTGCGGTGGCGGCATGAATGTCATCTCCTTCCTTGAAAGCCTCTATCATATTGGCATCTCCGCTAAGGTGTGCCATAATGCGTAGCTCAATCTGTGAATAGTCGGCGGAGAAAAATTCGCAGCCATCATCGGGGATGAAAGCCTTACGGATTTCCTTGCCGTCTTCGTTGCGGATAGGGATGTTCTGAAGGTTCGGGTTGCTGGAACTGAGCCGGCCGGTAGCAGTGACCGTTTGATTGAACGAAGTATGAATTTTACCTGTTTCTTTATTAATCAATAGGGGCAGAGCATCAATATAAGTACCGAGAAGCTTCTTCAGACCGCGGTGTTCCAATATCTTGCCTACTATTTCGTGTTTTCCTCGCAGACTTTCCAATACTTCTTCACTGGTGACATATTGTCCGGTTTTGGTTTTCTTGGCCTTCTCCACGATGCGCAGTTTGTCAAAAAGCACTTCACCTACCTGTTTGGGTGAAGCTATGTTGAAATCCGTACCTGCCAGTTGGTGCACTTCTTCTTCTATTTGGTTCATGCGGGCGGTGAAATGTTCCGAGGTCTGTTTTAAGGCTTCAGTGTCTACACGTACACCGTTGCGTTCCATATAAGCAAGTACGGGTACCAGGGGCATTTCTATTTCGTAGAAGAGTTTTTCCGCATCGTTGGTTTTCAATTCCTGTTCCAAGATGTTTTTCAATTTCAGTGTGACATCAGCATCCTCGCATGCGTACTTATAGATAGCTTCGGGGGAGAGGTCGCGCATATTCTTTTGACCTTTGCCTTTAGGACCAATCAGTTCTTCGATGTGGATAGTCTGATAATGCAGGTAGATTTCGGCAAGGTAGTCCATGTTGTGACGCAATTCCGGTTGTAGTACATAATGTGCCACCATGGTATCGAACAGGGGACCGCGCACTTCGGTTCCGTAGTTGCCCAGTACCAGCATATCGTATTTTATATTTTGCCCTACTTTCAATACTCCTTCTTTTTCGAAAGCCGGCCGGAACTCATTAACTATTTTTTGCGCTTCAGCCCGATCGGCAGGTACAGGAACATAAAATGCTTGATTTTCGGCATAGCTGAAGCTCATTCCCACGAGTTCTGCGGTGATGGGATCGGTTCCTGTTGTTTCTGTGTCTAGACTGAAAATTTCTTTTGTAAGTAAGTTTTGTAACAATTCAGTTCTTTTCTCTTCTGTATCAACGAGTTGATAGTCGTATTTTAAATTATCTAAACATGCTAGATTCGAATATTTCTCACTTTCCGTCCCTCCGTCGGTAAATTCTGCAAAGAGATTGCCTTGAGGAGAAGACGGGGAAGCGGGTGATTCACCGTTCGAAGCTGGTTCGCCGAAAAGGGAGAGTTGTCCCGAACCGTTCGGCGTATTTCCCTGCCGGGCGCTTCCTCCCGGTGTACGGTTTCGTCCTTGCGGGTCGTTTCCGGTCGCATCGGTGTATGTTCCGGCGAAGGCGGATTTCTTGTCTCGGTTGAAAACGCGGTCGATGAGGGTACGGAACTCCATCTCTTCAAAAATCTTCCGTAGTTCCTCTTCATTCGGTTCTTCTCTTTTCAGTTCGTCCATGTTCAAAGCGATGGGGACATCAATCTTGATAGTTGCCAGAAACTTGGAGAACTCAATCATTTTCCGGTTAGTTTCCACTTTGGTCTTCAAGGCTCCTTTCAGTTCGGCAGAGTGGGAGAGGAGGTTCTCGATGCTGCCATATTGCGCGATTAACTTTTGTGCTGTTTTCTCGCCCACGCCCGGACAACCGGGAATGTTGTCGGAACTATCGCCCATCAGTCCCAGCATATCAATGACTTGTGCGGGTGACTGGATATCGAACTTTGCCTTTACCTCTTCTATTCCCATCACTTCAAAACCGCCTGTATGCTTGGGACGGTACATGAAGACATTTCCGCCCACCAGTTGGCCATAGTCTTTGTCCGGTGTCATCATATAAGTAGTGATCCCCCGTTTGCCGGCTTCGGTGGCCAGTGTACCGATCACGTCATCGGCCTCGTATCCCGGTACTTCCAGAATAGGAATACGGTAGGCCCGTATAATATCCTTTATAATGGGTACGGACAAACGGATTACTTCGGGTGTTTCTTCACGTTGTGCCTTATACTGTTCATAGGCTTCGTGCCGGAAGGTGGGACCGGCGGGATCAAATGCCACACCGATGTGCGTAGGATTTTCTTTCTTCAAGACCTCTTCCAGTGTATTGACAAATCCCAGTACGGCTGAAGTGTTGAAACCCTTGGAGTTAATACGCGGGCTTTTGATGAAAGCGTAATACGCACGGTATATTAATGCATAAGCATCTAATAGAAAAAGTTTGTCCATTCTTAAAAATCTTTAGTTTTTTCATTGTAAAAGTACAAAAAAATACCGTATTCCGTCTTTTATTACTACTTTTGTGCACAAATTAACCTGCATGGACAAATTACAGCAAATCAAATTGCCTATTGACAAGGAGTTTGAGGAATTTAGAAGGTTGTTTGACTCTTCGCTCCAAAGTTCCAATTCTTTACTTAGTGAGGTGTTATCCTATATTAAGCAGAGAAATGGCAAGATGATGCGTCCCATATTGGCGTTGTTGATTGCTAAATTATTCGGTGAAATCAATGATTCTACGCTTCATGCGGCTCTTTCATTGGAGTTGCTCCATACGGCCAGCCTGGTGCACGATGATGTGGTGGATGAGAGTGACAAGCGCCGTGGGCAGTCTTCGGTAAATGCTATCTATAATAATAAGGTGTCGGTTCTGGTAGGCGACTATATGCTGGCAACCAGCCTGAAGCATTCTGCCATGACCCGCGAGATTACAATTGTAGATTTGGTGGCTTGTTTGGGACAGAACTTATCTGAAGGCGAGATTATTCAATTGGCGAATATTAATGCTTCTGAGTTCTCGGAAGAAGTGTATTATGATGTCATTCGTAAAAAGACGGCTGCATTGTTTACTGCCAGTGCGGAAGCGGGGGCTATTTCGGTGCATGCATCCGATGAAATGGTGAAAAATGCTCGTCTGTTTGGCGAAATGATTGGTATTGCTTTCCAGATAAAGGATGATATTTTCGACTATTATTCTTCTGATGAGATAGGTAAACCTACCGGGAACGATATGCGTGAAGGGAAGCTGACATTGCCGGCTTTGTATGTGTTGAATATGTTTGATGATGAGGAGATGCGGAAACTGGCGCTACGCATCCGGGCATTAGACGCTTCGGATGAAGATATTGCCCGTTTCATCGAATATACTAAGGTGAAGGGAGGGATAGAGTATGCCAGGCAGGCAATGGTGGATTATCGTAATAAAGCGTTGGCTTTACTTCCACAATCAGCCGGTCAAGCTGTAAAAGATGCTTTGACTGCTTATATTGATTATGTGATTGAAAGAGATAAATAGTACGATTGTTGAAGATATGTACTTCAAAAAGTTCGGGCGTAGTCCTTTATACAATAAGGATCACGCCCGAACTTTTTGAGGTACGCCTTTCTTTGGTAGAAGGTTTACCTTTAAAATAACCGGAATAGATAAGGCTCATTCCGGTCACTTTAAATGTGGTTGTTATTTAAATAGTGAAACAGTTCTTTGTTTAGAAGAACTTGGTTTCTTGACCTACAATTTCTGAGAGAAGCAGATTGGCCAGGCGGCTTGTTCCTAAGCGGAATAACTCGTTTGTCAGCCATTCTTCCCCTAACACTTCTTTTACAATGGTATAGTAAACCAAAGCGTCGTGTACGGTATTAATTCCTCCGGCGGGTTTGAATCCTACTTTGCGGCCTGTTGTCATATAGTATTCTTTGATAGCCTCGCACATCACCAAGGCAGCTTCAGGAGTAGCGGCGGGGTTTTCCTTTCCGGTAGAGGTTTTGATGAAATCGGCTCCGGAATACATCGATAGAATAGACGCTTTTTTGATGTTGGATGCGCTTCCCAGTGCTCCGGTTTCCAAGATCACTTTCAGGTGATGCTCACCACATACAGCTTTTAATTCTTCTATTTCATCACACATTCCTTCGTAATCCCCACTCAGGAACTTGCCTACCGGGATAACGATATCTATCTCATCGGCTCCGGTATGGAGAGCCATGGCTGTTTCGGCTACCTTTACTTCGGTAAAGGTTTGCGAGGAGGGGAAACCGCCCGATACACAGGCTATGTTTACATGATCTGCTTCCAAGGTGTCGTTGACTACTTCTGCCATATTAGGATATACACAGATTGCGGCTACATTGTCCAGATCGGGGTACTTGTCAACAAATTCATTTACTTTTCCGGTGAATTTCATTACACTTTCATCTGAATCAGTACACTTTAAAGTGGTTAGGTCAATGCAATGGAACAGGAATTTCTTTACGTCCGGTGTATTGTTTTCTGCTACATGTTTTTCGATGAGTAGGGCAGTTTTCGCTTTTACATCCTCATCGTGCAAACGGATGTTATACTTGGCAAGTGCTTCTTCGTACTTGCTGTGCTCAGGTCCATGATCGTGGTCATGACGATGTTCATGTCCACCTTCGAATTCGTGATTATGTTCCATAATTCTTTATAATTTGGGATTGTTTTTATGTCTGTCTTTATCTCTATTTGTTTTCTTCTCCAAGTTTTGACGGAAGGCTTCGGTCAGGTTTACTCCGGTCTGGTTGGCCAGACAGATAAGGACCCACAGTACATCTGCCATTTCATCGGCAAGGTTGTCTTTCTCTCCTTGCTTGAAAGACTGATCTCCGTATTTGCGTGCCATCACACGTGCCAGTTCGCCTACTTCCTCGGTCAGAACGGCCATATTGGTCAGTTCGCTGAAGTAACGTACACCATACGTTTTAATCCAGCGGTCCACTTCTTTTTGTGCTTCTTCCAGTGTCATTATTCCTTGTTTTTGGTGTCCATACATATAGTAACAGGACCGTTGTTCAGAAGTTCAACTTTCATGTCTGCTCCGAATTCTCCGGTTCCTACTTCTTTGCCCAGACCGATGCTCAGTTCTTGGCAGAAATAATTGTAGAGGGGGATGGCTACATCGTGCTTTGCAGCACGGATATAGGAGGGACGGTTGCCTTTTTTTGTAGATGCGTGTAGTGTGAATTGGCTGATCACCAATATGTTGCCTCCTACCTCTAGGATAGATTTATTCATGACTCCATTTTCATCGTCAAAGACTCTCAGTCCTATTATTTTTTTGCATAACCAGTCGGCATCTTCTTGTGTATCAGCTTCTTCAATGCCAACCAATATCATGAATCCTTCTTTTATCGCCGATTTGCATACGCCTTCTATGGTAACAGAGGCGTGGCTTACTCGTTGAATAACTACTCTCATATTTATATTCTTTAATTTCTTGTTAGAAAAATTCTAGTTGTTTATCGGTAATGTCTCCGCTTCTACAATGGACAATATGTTGCCGGCTTCTTGCCTGGACTGATACGAGGCAGAGCATGTCCCTGTAGTAGATGTATGCAAAGGTAGGAAATCCCTTTTATTCTGTGAGATTTTCTTTGATATTTTTAGCGGCTGCTTCACCTACCACGGCTGCAATCTCTTCCAGTGAGGCTTGCCTGATGCGGCTGACGCTTTTGAATGTTTTCAGCAGGGCGGTCTTTCTTTTTTCGCCTATTCCCTTGATATTGTCCAAAGCGGACGCCACCTGACTCTTGCTTCGTTTGTCCCGGTGGAAGGTGATGGCGAAGCGGTGTACCTCGTTCTGTATGTTTTCCAACAGATGGAACAAGGGAGTGCTTTGCTTCACACCGATGGTCAGCGGAGGGAATCCGTATAACAATTCCGAGGTACGGTGCTTGCGGTCTTTGGCCAGTCCGGCTATGGGGATATCCAGATGAAGTTCGTCCTCTATCACTTCTCTCACCACTTCCATTTGCCCCTTTCCACCGTCGGTAATGATGAGGTCGGGCAGGGGGGAACCTTCCTCTATGGCACGGCTATACCGGCGGCGTACCACCTCTTTCATCGAGGCGTAATCGTCGGGTCCGGTCACAGTCTTGATGATGTATTTCCGGTACTCCTTCTTGCTTGGTTTCGCCTTTTTGAAAACGACGCAGGCGGCCACCGCGTCCGAGCCTTGAATATTGGAATTATCGAAACATTCGATGTGGTTCGGTAGTTTTTTCATGTGCAGCTGCTCCTGGATTTCTTTCATCAGACGGACGCTTCTTTGTTCAGGATTCAACTTTTCCGCCTGTTTCAAGCGGTCCACTTTATACTGTTTCACGTTCATTACGGAAAGATCCAGCAAATGCTTCTTTTCTCCTCGTTGGGGAACGGTAAAGGATACATTGTTCATCTCCATATCCAGTTCAAAAGGTACGATGATTTCGCGGGAAGTGCTCTTATATCGTTCACGCATCTCAATAATGCCCAATTGTAGAAGTTCTTCTTTCGTTTCGTTCAGACGTTTCTTGTATTCGAAGGTGAAGGCTTGGTTGATGCATCCGTTTGTGATATGCAGATAGTTGATATAGGCTGAATTTTCTTCCATTTCAATGGAGAACACATCCACATTATGAATGATGGAATTAACGACTTCGCTCTTGGAACGATAGTTTTCTATCAAGTCATATTTCTCTTTTATTTTCTGTGCTTCCTCAAATTTCATTTCGGCAGCAAGCGCTTGCATCTCTTCCATCAGCAGGTCACTTACAATCTGGGTATCTCCTTTCAGAATATTTTTGATTTCACCGATATTCTTCATGTATTCTTCGTGTGGCTGCTGCCCGATGCAGGGCCCTTTGCAGTTCTTTATGTGATATTCCAGACATACGTTGAACTTGCCGGCGCGAATGTTTTCGGGACTTAGATTGAGTTTGCAGGTACGGATGGGGTAGAGCTTTTTGATCAAGTCCATCACGGCAAGCATGGAGGGCATGTGACTGTACGGACCATAATAAGAGGACCCGTTGCGGATGACTTGCCGGGTTTTGAAGATACGTGGGAAATATTCGTTGCTTACACAAATAGAGGGGTAAGTCTTGTCATCTTTCAGCAATACATTGTAACGTGGCTTGTATTTCTTTATCAGGTTGTTTTCGAGTAAAAGAGCGTCTTCTTCTGTTTTTACCACGATATAACGGATATCTGCAATTTTGCTGACCAGCAATCGTGTCTTGCCGTTGGGGTGTTCTCTATTAAAATAAGAAGAGACTCTGCGCTTCAGGTTTTTTGCCTTTCCAACGTAGATAATGGTTCCTTCGGAGTTCAAGTATTGGTAAATGCCGGGGCTGTCGGGCAGGTTTAGTACAATTCCTTTCAGATAATCATTGGTTGTAATCTCTTCTTTTTCCATACATGCTTATTGAATATTGCCGGTTGGCAGAACTGTTTCTTGAGTTGATGTTGCAACCGCAACATCCTATATCTTTCGGTTGTAACATTATATATCTTCAAGCTGTAACATTATATATCTTACAGCCTGAAGATATATATCTTTCGGTTTCATCGTCCATCTCATTCCATAGATCTCTTTTTATTGTGAACGATGATGGGGCCCGTTTTGACGGACATGTTGTGTGACACTATAAAGTAAGCAGTGTATCCACCGTGATATCTTCGGGGAATGCCTTTCTGCCGTTCAGACCTCCCAGTTCGATAATGAAATTGATGAAAATCTTTTTGGCGCCACATCTTTGTACCAAGCGATGAGTGGCCGCCATGGTTCCGCCGGTAGCCAATAAATCATCGTGCAGCAGAACCACGTCGTTCTCATCGATGGCGTCTTTATGTATCTGAATGGTGTCGGTTCCATACTCTTTTGCGTATGTTTCCTCTACTACTTCTGCGGGAAGTTTGCCCGGCTTGCGTGCCATCACGAATCCGGCACCTAACCGTGCCGCCAGCGCACCACCCATAATGAAGCCACGCGATTCAATTCCTACTACTTTGGTGATGCCTTTGTCCTTGTACATCTCGTATAGAGTATCTAGTATTTCCTGCAAGCATTCGGGGTTTTTGAACAGGGTTGTCACATCGTAAAACAGAATTCCCGGAATGGGGAAATCTGGAATTTCTCTTAAGTTTGCTTTAAGCGTTTCTTTGCTCATAACCAGTATTTTATTGTTAGTCTATTAAATTACTTGTTTCACGTGAAACATACCTTGTTTCACCGTCCCAGCAGGACTAGTAAGACATTGATGTCGCTAGGAGAGATGCCCGGTATGCGGCTGGCTTGCGCCAAAGTCTCGGGATCTATCTTCATCAGTTTCTGCCGGGCTTCGGTAGAGAGCGAGTTCAATGAGTTGTAGTCGAACTTGCCTTTGATGCGGATGGCTTCCAGGCGATGTATCTTGTCGGCGATCATTCGTTCGCGGTCAATGTATCCTTGGTATTTGATCAGCACTTCGGCGGCTTCAATCACTTCTTCTTTACGGTCGGTGATTTGGTCCAGCAGGGCTTTGAAAGCCGGAATGTGCCCGGCTATATTTTCGATAGTAATCTGCGGACGGTTCAGCAGGTCGATTAGTTTGCAGCCGTGTGTCAGACGGGCAGTACCTAAACTTTCCAAAGCATCATTGATTAATGCGGCTTTGATGGAGAAGGTTTTGGCAAAGTCGATGATTCGGCTCACGGCTTCCCGTTTGCTGCAAAGATGTTCGTAACGGTCTTGTTTTACCAGTCCCAGCTTGTAGGCGCGTTCGGTAAGGCGCATATCTGCATCGTCTTGTCGGAGCAGGATGCGGTATTCGGCACGGGAGGTGAACATACGATAAGGTTCGTCCACACCTTTTGTAACCAGATCGTCAATCAAGACACCGATGTAGGCCTCGTCCCGTCCCAGTGTGAACGGTTCGCCACCGTGGCAATTGATGTGTGCGTTGATGCCGGCAATGATTCCCTGTCCGCCTGCTTCTTCGTAACCGGTAGTTCCGTTTACTTGTCCGGCAAGGAACAGGTTCTTGATTATTTTCGATTCCAACGTATGTTTCAGTTGGGTGGGGTCGAAGTAATCATATTCGATGGCGTATCCCGGACGATAGACTACCAAGTCCTTAAATGCGGGTACTTTCTTCAATGCCGCCAACTGTATGTCCATGGGCAGTGAAGAAGAGAACCCGTTCAGGTAAAGTTCCTGTGTGGTTTCTCCTTCGGGTTCCAGGAAAAGCTGATGTTGCGGCTTGTCGGGGAAGGTTACGATTTTGGTTTCTATACTGGGACAATAACGCGGTCCGATGCTTTGGATTTGTCCGTTGAAAAGGGGAGAGTCGGGCAGACCTTTCCGTAGTATCTCGTGTACCTCTTCGTTGGTAAAGCAGGTCCAGCATTGCAGTTGTTTCAGTTTGCGCGGTTCGCTCATGAACGAAAAGCGATGGAAGTCGTTTTCTCCGTCCTGTGTTTCCATCAGGTCGTAGTGTACGCTGCGCCCGTCTATGCGGACAGGCGTACCGGTCTTCATGCGTCCGGCGGTGATTCCCTGGCGGGTGATTGATTCGGTCAGATGGTAGGAGGCAGGTTCGGCCATGCGTCCTCCTGCCAGTTGTTTATGCCCGATGTGCATCAGTCCGTTCAGGAAGGTTCCTGCGGTGAGCACGATACATTTAGCATGGAAAGTCACTCCCCAGCAAGTCATGACTCCGGTCGCTTCGCCGTTTTCCACGATTAGTTCTTCTACGGTATCTTGCCAAATGTGCAGATTGGGAGTATTCTCCAGAATCTCGCGCCATGCCCAGATAAACTTGCCGCGGTCACATTGGGCGCGGGGGCTCCACATAGCGGGACCTTTGGAGCGGTTGAGCATACGGAACTGTATGGCTGTACGGTCTGTAACCAGTCCCATGTAGCCACCTAATGCGTCTATCTCTCTTACGATTTGTCCCTTGGCGATGCCACCTACGGCAGGGTTACAACTCATTTGCCCGATTTTGTTCATATCCATGGTAATCAGGCAGGTCTTCGAACCCATATTGGCTGCGGCCGCGGCTGCTTCACAGCCTGCGTGTCCGGCGCCTATTACAATAACGTCGTACTTAAAATCCATTGATTTATTTCTTTTTACCGATTGCAAAATTACGAATTTTACTCTGTAAAGCGGTGATAATACGGTTAAAAAGAATGTGTGGCGGCAGAAATCTGTTTCTGCCGCCACATCATACAAACGCTATTCTTAAAGTAAACTATTTCCTGTTATTTCTTGTCCGGAGCAGGAGGGGTGTCGGTCGGGCGTTTCTTTCCGTCCTTGTCTACCGGTTCAAAATCCTCTTTCTCAGGTTTATTCTGTGCATTTCCTTTCGAGGAAGGATTGACAATGTTCTGATAGGTATCATGAATGGGAAGCTTGTCTAGAATACCCAGTGCGGGAGCCACTTTGCTGACCACATTCTGCAAGAAATTGGACGTTGTGCCGTTGCCACCGTCAAATACAGTAACATTTCCCAGTTGGATATGTTCAAATGCCTTAACCTGTTCCGAAGCGATTTCCTTCCATTGGTCAACCATCTTGTATTGGATGGCGATTTCGGGATTGCGCTCGGCAGCCTTCACCATGGCCTCGAAACCTTCCGCTTCGGCCAGCAAGGATTTCTTCTTGCCTTCCGCTTCTGCTTCCAGTTTCATCTGGATGGCCTTGGCTTCCGCCTGTGCTTTGGCCAGGATAGCTTCCGCTTCTGCATTTGCCTTACGTTTTATTTGCTCGGCCAATGCGTCCGCATCCAAGATGGCCTGCTGTTTGGCTATTTCGGCAGGAACAATCTTATCCGCTTTCAAGGCCTGTTCCACTTTGCGGGCTTTCGCTTCTTCTATTTCACGCTGTGCGTTTTCCTGTGCGGTGAGGACGGCAGCTTGTGTCCGGGCTTGTGCTTCACCGGCTTTTCTAGAGGCTTCCGCCTTGGTAACTTCCAGTTCCGCATTGCTTTCGGCAACCTCTTTGGCAGCGTTATTTTGCCCGATGGCCGATTTCTTTTGTGCTTCCGCCTGCTTTATTTCCATATCGGATTGGAGCTCTGCCGTACGGCTTTCCTGTTCGGTACGCGCCTGTTCCTTGTTCACCTCCATAGAGGCGCTGGCTTTGGCGATACGTGATTCTTTTTCGGCATTTTCTTCTGCTACTTTCGATTCACGTTCCTTGTCGGCTATGGCTACTTTAATTTCCTCGTCACGTTGCGTATCGGCCAGTTGAGTGTTCTTGTCGCGGTTGGTTTCCGCTACTTTGGTGGCACGTTCTTTTTGTTGTTCCGCAATCTTGATGGCACCCAGTTTCTGTTGTTCTTCAATGTTAGCCAAGGCTTCGTTCTTGGCTTTCGCTTCGGCTTCTTTTCCCAGATTGACGATATAATCGGCTTCATCGCGGATATCGCTGATGTTGATGTTCATCAGGTAAAGACCGAATTTCTTCAATTCGGAGTCGATGTTCTTGCGGCAGTTCTCAAGGAATGTATCACGATCACTGTTCAGTTGTTCGATGGTCATGTCGGCAATGACCAGACGCATTTGTCCGTAAACAACGTCTTTAATCAGTTCCTGTTGTGCTTCGATATTCAGTCCCAGTAAGCGTTCGGCTGCATTCTGCATAACTTCGGGCTCTGTGCTTACGGCCACAGTGATGGTAGTGGGCACATCTACGCGGATGTTTTGTTTGGAAATGGCACCGGTCAGTTTGCAGTCAATCTGCATGGGTTTCATGTTCAGGAAAGAGTATCCCTGGATAATGGGCCATACAAAAGCGGCTCCTCCGTGATACAGTTTAGCCGATTTCTTGTCGCCGGTCTTACCATATACTACCAATACCTCGTCGCTCTTGCACTTGCGGTAACGACTTAAAATCCCGACGATGGTCAGGACGATGACAGCTACCAGAATAGCTGCATAAATGAGAATCTGCTCATCCATAAATGATTGCGTTTTTAGGGTTTATTTAATCAATATAATAGATTCCTTCCTTGTAATCCTTCAGTGTGAGGATATCGCCTTCCCGGTAGCTTTTACCCTGTATGCTCCGCACGGTAAGTTCTCTTTGTGCGCCATTGATGGCGATATAGACCACATAGTTTGTTCCTGCCTGTTCTTGTTCTTGGCAGCGGGTATATATTTCGCATTTCCTGCCTATTAATTCTTCTCCCTGTTCGGGCTTGTTTTCTTGTTTCAGCTTATAGCAGAGTTTATAAATCCAAGCTAGGACGAAGACAAAAAAGCTGCCGCTTATCACGGCGCCCAGGTAATGTAAGACAATGTAGGGAGGCTGGCATAAATACATGAACCAACCGAAACCCATGCAGAAATGAATCAGTCCTTTGAAGGAGAGTACGCTGCTCATGTCTATATCGGCGTTGCCATCGGCATTAACGTCTATGTCGGTGTCCATACTGCCGAAAAAGATGGATAAGATGAATTGCAGAAGAAAGATTCCCGTACTTACTAATGCAGCGAAAAAATATACGTTAGCTTCCATATATTTTGTGTTTATCTGTTTTTCAATTCACAAAATAAAGCAATTAATCCGAAAAAGCAAGAAGATAAGGGAAGAAATGTAGCTGTGTATGTACAGCTTTCGACGTTTTTTATCCGTCCGGCGGAAAGTTTTCCTAATTATGGGCATGTCTTTAAAAGGTTACGGGCAATCATTCTTGCGAACTATGCCCGTAGCTTTTATAGGTTGTTCTGCCTTGTATGTCCTGTTATAGGGAAATCAATGCCAGCGCTTTGTTTTCGGCGGCTTCCATAATCTCCCGTTCACCGGGGCCTTTGTCGTTGATGCCGCACAAGTGCAGGATACCATGAATAATCACCCGGTGAAGCTCGCGGTCGTAGGGTTGCTCAAATTGTTCTGCATTGCTGCGGACAGTATCCAAGCTGATGAATAAGTCGCCGGAAATACGGTCGCCTTCACAATAGTCGAAAGTGATGATATCCGTGTAATAATCATGTTGCAGATACTGTCGGTTCACTTCCAGAATTTTATCGTCCGAACAGAAGATGTAAGCGATTTCTCCCACTCTTTTTCCATAGCAGGCGGCTACTTCTTTAATCCATCCGGTGGTTTTTTTCTTTTTGATATCGGGCATTTTTACCCCTTCGGTTTGATAACTTATCATAGGCTGATTATTTTTTTATAATGTACAAAGATAAGGAAAGTATTTCAGCCGAAGAAAAGATAACAGATAAGAATAGCTGCAATGACCCCTGCCGCATCGGCTAGCAGTCCGCAAGGAACGGCGTGGCGTGTCCTCACTATTCCTACGCTGCCGAAATATACCGCCAGAATATAAAAGGTGGTGTCTGTGGAGCCTTGGAAGATACAGGACAGTCGGCCTACAAAGGAATCGGGACCGTATGTGGTCATGGCATCTACCATCAACCCTCGTGCCCCGCTTCCGCTCAAAGGTTTCATCAGCGCCGTAGGGAGCGCTCCTACGAAATCACTGTCGATACCGCATAGCTTTACGGCGTTGCCGATACCGTCAATCAAATAGTCCATCGCACCCGATGCGCGGAAGACTCCGATACCTACCAGTATGGCTACCAGATAAGGAATGATGCGCACGGCGGTGCTGAATCCTTCTTTGGCCCCTTCGACAAAGGAGTCATAGACATTGATTCTTTTTCTGATCCCTGCCACAATAAAGCCGATGATGATAAGGAATAGGAAAACATTGGCGAAAGTGGTGGAGTAAATATCTATCTGATCTCGTGACAAGGTATTGAAGAAATAAATAATTCCTGCTACCAGCAAACTCATTCCTCCTAAAAAGAGGAGGATAGTGCGGTTAAACAGATTGATTCTCTGATAAATACTTACTGCTACAATGCCTGCCAAAGTGGAGAAGAAGGTTGCCAGCAGGATGGGTACAAATATATCTGTAGGTTGGGTTGCTCCCAGCTGTGCACGATATACCATGATGCTGATAGGAATCAGTGTAAGCCCTGATGTATTCAGTACCAGAAACATGATCATGGGATTGCTGGCAGTATCTTTCTTGGGGTTCAATTCTTGCAGGCCCTCCATTGCTTTCAGTCCTAAGGGAGTGGCGGCATTATCCAGCCCCAGCATATTGGCCGCCAGGTTCATAAAGATACTGCCTGTTACTGGATGTCCTTTGGGAATATCGGGAAAAAGTTTGCTGAACAGAGGTCCCAGCAATCGGGAAAACAGAGTGATGACTCCGCCCTGTTCACCTATTCTCATGATACCCAGCCAAAGAGAAAGGACACCGGTCAGTCCCAATGAAATCTCAAAAGCGGTTTTGGAGGAATTGAAAGTAGAGTTGATAATTTCGGGAAACACTTGTGTGTCGCCAAGGAAAACGAGTCGCATCAACGCTACTACGAAGGCTATCAGAAAAAAGGCTATCCAAATGTAGTTCAGAACCATATCGCTAGTTTTATTAGTAATAACTCGGACAAAAGTAGTCAATTTATTCGTTTTTGAATTAGAAAAGATTCAATTCTCTTATTTTTATTTCCAATCTTTGTTTGAACACGATAGCAAAATAGTATGAAATGATTTTAAGGGCAAACTACTCTCTCATTTGATTATTTCGATGAACGGGACGAGAAGGAAGCGTTTAAGCGATTCTCGTGAGTTTAAAGAATATCAAAAAGAGTAAAAAAGACGTTTGGTAGTTTGCTATTTGTCGGGTATATAAAGAAAAATGTTTTTTATGGATTTAAATATGCTTTGAAATGGATACTAATGAAATGTAAAATAACTCTTGGAATAAGTCTGTTCTAGAAGAAACGGATAATATAAGAATCGAAATAGTTAGGAAAAAGAGTTTTGTTGGTCGGATCTGATAATAAAAGGTTATATTTGTGCAAATATGCAGTGTGAATTCTGTAGTAGAAGGAAGGCATTGACGTAATAACAAGTAATAAGAGGGGGGAATATGTGGCCTACCATTTTGCTGATGTCAGCAAAATGGTTTCTGTGGGGTCTGGTGCAGAAAGAGAGATAGATGATATCTATTTTACCCGTTATGCCTGTTATTTGACTGCTCAAAACGGTGATGCGCGTAAACCGGCTATAGCTTTTGCTCAAAACTACTATGATGGTAAGCCGAGGAATCTATCCGGAACAATTGCCTGCAGGCGAAGATTTAAAGAAAGTGGAACGCCGTTTGAAATCAGAAGAAAAGAAAATAACTAAGAAATAATGAAGGAACCGCTTGAGGAGAAACTATAAATGAGCTGAAACGGTTTGCTCACTTTCACATGCTTCAGTAAATAATTCTTGTGATGTCTGGTTAGGCAAAATAGAGCTTTTAGCCATATACTCTTTATTATTGGCATAGATAAAGAGTACGCTTCCCCCTTTTATCGTATTGATAATAGGTTTGGTCAGTGCCTGTGGCAAAGCCGGACAACCGAAGCTTCGTCCCAGTCTGCCTGATTTGCAGACGGAAGGGTTGGCGTATGCGGCGCCATGAACTACGATGGCACGTTCACGGGCCCGGTCATTGATTCCTTTTTCCAGCCCGTCCAATAAAAGGGAGTATCCGTTTCTGCCTTGATAAGTGTTTCCGGTAAGATAGAAGCCGAGGGAACTTTTATAAGAGCCGACTTCGTTGGAGAAAGAGGTAGCATAGTTCTCGCCGCTGTTTTTCCCATGAGAGACCACTGATGAGTATAGCATCTTTTTCTGTTCCATGTCAAAGACAAACAAACGTTTTTCGGTAGAGGGTTTGGTGAAATCAATCAATGTCAGTATGGATTTGCTTTTTTGTTTAATCAAGTTGTATCCTGCCACAGCCTGTCGGAATGCCAGGAAATTGACCACCCCTCCCAATTGCATATCTTCGAATAATTGTTCGCCGTCCATTTTTTGAGGTGCAGGGACAGATGTAGCAACTTTCTTTTCGGGTGTAGCCGTCCGGGTCGATACATTGCTCGACGGAAAGAGGAATAGGAACAGGAGTAAAAAAGCTTTTTGCATACGTATGGAAAAACTGGATAACGGGTGCAAAGTTACGCACATTTCTATTCCAAAACAAATATAATCGTCTCATTAACAGGTGCCCATTCGAAAATAAACTTGGCATGAGAGGTGGCATTTCTTACACACATATGTGAGCGGGGGATGGTACCCAACGTATAACTGTATTCTATGATCCCTGTTGCCGGTGCATTGGTGGGTACTCCGTGAATATAACCACCATTATTGAAACGGCTGGCGTAAGGTGCAAAACCACCGGTGGCGGCAGAACCGTCTTTTAGAAAAATCATCTTGGTCTTTTTCTCTTGCAGAACGAACATACCCAATGGAGTTTCTTGGGCGTATGGAGGACGATGTTGTCCTGTTGTAGCAGGATTCATGCTACGTATCAGCCAGTAGCCCCTTTCTTTCCGTTCCAAAGTAGTTATATTCTGATTATGGCGGTCTATAAAAATAGCTTTGTTGAACACTACGCTGTCGGGAATCAGTTTTATATATTTTGTCGGAGCATACCATTCGCCACCTATAAAGACAGGTTCTACTTTGGTGAACTTTCCTTCCTCACCTAGGTGACGGGTAAGAAGTCCATCCAGTCCGTAGCGTTCGGCAGTAAGGGTGTCATCTGTTAGGAAAAGAGGAATTCCCTGATAGCGTTCCACTCCCAATGTGTCGGCTATCCGTTTGTATGCATCCCTTTTAAAACTTTTCACTAAAGGCGCTTCTCCGTTCCGGTTTTTATAATTCTGTAAGATGCACCATTGTGCCGGCTTTTTTCGAATATTCTCCAACAATGCTAGCCGCTCCTTTATTTTCTCCCATTGGAAATGGCGGGTGGTGTCTTTATAAGGATAGGTATCCTTCAAAGTATGTTTATCATACAGCAGTTCCTTGTCAAGCCTGATGTCTTCGGGTTTGATATCTTTTTCTACAATCTCGGTGATGGCTTCTGTCACAGTATTGTGTACCTCTGTTATCACTTCCTTAATTTCGCTATTTGCTTTCGAGGTACACGAGCAGATTGTACAGAAACCGGTCAATAAATATATGAATTCTATTCTTTTCATCATAGACACAGGTTTGTGGCTTTCTTCTACAAATATAATTCTTTAAAAGGAATAAACATGCGTTTTTGTTTTTAAATGCAGTGAAAAATTCCTGTTTCTTTGAACAATCTCCCCTATTGCATACCTTATAAAGGACCGCTGGGAATAATCGTTTATCTTGGCTTGAGGTTTTTACAGAAAAAAAGAATCAACTTAAAAACAAGTATTATGGTGGAATCAACTAGAGTAAGAAGTAAAAGATTATCCTTTTCAGGTAAGAAGACACTGTCTTCCTTTATGCAAGTGAATATTGCCAGTCTGAGACAATCGGGAAAATTGCGTACCAGTGAGACGTATAGAGCTACACTGAACAGTTTTATGAAATTTATGGATGGCAAGGATGTTCTGTTGAGCAATATGGATGCCGAGTTGATGATGGGGTATGAAACTTATTTAAAGGCGCAGGGAGCAAGTATGAACACCGTTTCTTTTTATATGCGTATTTTGCGTGCAACGTATAATCGTGCAGTAGATAAAGGGGTGATCAGACAGCGTTTTCCTTTTAAGCACGTCTATACGGGAGTGGAAAAAACGGTGAAGCGGGCCATTTCTTTTAAAGTAATCAGACAACTGAAGGAGATGGATTTAAGTCACTCTCAGTCAATGGAGTTTGCGCGTGATATGTTTATGTTCAGCTTTTATACCCGGGGAATGTCATTTGTGGACATGGCTTTTCTTAAAAAAACAGATTTAAATAATGGTATGCTGACTTATAGAAGAAAGAAAACCGGTCAGTTGCTTTCCATCAGATGGGAGAAATGCATGCAGGATATAGTGGATAAATATCCCGGAAACTATTCGACTTATCTTCTTCCTATTATAATTCATATCAGGAAAGATGAAAGATTGCAATATAAAAATTCAATTTGCTTGGTGAACAGAAGGCTAAAAGAAATAGGGAAAAAGTTGGGGCTTGTTCATCCTTTGACTATGTATGTGGCGCGCCATTCATGGGCCAGTGTTGCTAGAGGCAAACATATTCCTCTTTCTGTGATAAGTGAAGGGATGGGACATGATTCGGAAAAAACGACTTTGATTTATCTGGCAGCATTGGATACCACCGTGATAGACAAAGCGAATATGGTGGTGCTGAGGGAATTCTTGTGATAATAGGGTAAAGATATTGTTTCTTGTCAAAAAGAGGATATCATATCACAAGGTATCCTCCATTTGATGGGATCAGTGTGTCTAGTATTTTTTTATAAATGTGTGTTTGTTCTCTCTAAAGATGATAGCACTTTCTGATGTGGCTGAGTTGAATATGTTTGTTGCAAGGTCGGCACAGCCTATGATCTCTTTATTGTTATCTTTTGTCAGAAGATACCTTATAGTGAAGGAGAATCGGATTACAGATAGATTCTGAAACAATTGCCATAAACCATTATGCTGTTTTTGTCCACCTATTTGTTATGAAAAAATATCAGCTTCCAAATATTCAATATTTTTCCGTAATATGACAATTGTCATAGGTTTGTTTTTTATGTGAATTATAGCTGATACAACTATTTTTTAGTAGACAAACTTGAATAAAAGAAAAGGCAAAGTTTACTTGGATTTTATTCTTTGATTTTAGAGATAATCCTCTTATTACAAGAACTTTATAGAAAAAATACTAAGTTGGAATATTATATATCTC
>OGPC01000169.1_pt1 | contig 67946 bp, 57 predicted proteins | sample 1552911 | NCBI WGS metagenome assembly OGPC01 (sample SAMEA2580248, study PRJEB22360) | human gut metagenome | biome: human gut; feature: human-associated habitat; material: faeces | place: Denmark | collected 2008/2010 | reverse complement strand
TTTCCGGCTTGCTTTGTTAAATTCAAACGGCAAAGTTTCCCGCGCTAATCCTCATCATTGTCCGTTAAAGATTCCAGGATATTATTTATAAGCTGCCACTCTTCTTCGGTTTCAATCGGCAGAAGTTCCGGATTATCTTGCTCCGGATCAAAAATAGAGGCATAAACTTTCGTATTGCCGTCTTTATCCATGGTGTTATCCGTATACGCTATATAATTAACACCAGTTTTTTCATTTTCATAAATGAATATATCCGCAACTATAGCAATTACCGTATTCAAACAAAAACATAACTGACTTCGCTTGAAAAACGAAATCAGTTTGTCGCTTGAAATTTAATTTTCCATAGGTGTCCTGCTTTTTGTATTGTCTGCATAATCTGGTGCACATCACAAACAGTGTTCCTGTAATATTATTAAGAGCATTCATGTAAATCATCATTAAAAAAGTTTGCGCCCATTGATTTAAGTTCTTCTCTTTGAGTTTCGTTAAAAATGCCATCATCAAATATAGCATTCTCAACATTGAAAGACGTTAGATAATCCAATGAAATTGAATAGAAAGGTTTAAGTTCTGTGATTTGATCTTTGCTTTTTTCTGAATAATTCCATAAAGAAAGTATGTTGTCAACATCAATAGTTAAAAATAAATTGTCAGGACAATCATTTATACAAATATATTCTTTATCATCTTGTATTTTAATGAACGGATTATCCCTATCAAAATATATTATTGTTAAATTATTTTCTTTATTTAAACCAAATAATATGTTTTCCTTAATAATAAAATCTCTGATGTTTTCTTTCCAATATGCGTAATAACTCCCCCTTTCGGGAAGTGAAATAAAATCCTGACTTGATTTATCTAAAACAATAATTCGCCCATTTATACAGATATAGCATTTATCTGAAACGTGAATTTTCATTTTGGAGTGTCTTGCAAAATTAATAAAATTATTTCTGCTAATCTCTTGAAATTCATTTTCTGTCAACATATCTTTAATTTTGTATTTACGTGTTGAAGTAGCCAAGGTCCCTAAATTAAGATTTATAATTTGTATTGCTGCTTCTTTTTCAAAATATAAAACTAAATACGTGTTATAAACATAAGAATTTTTTTCTTCAAATGATTTTAAAGAGATAGTTGTCGCACCACTTTTATTTTTTTGCACTAAATTTACATGTAGTCCATTGTGGTAAAAATATGTTAATCCTCCTGAATTATTATCATTTAAATTAATACTTGTAACGTCATTATTTATTAAATAAGCACAAATATTTTTTGCTTTTGCAACAATGGATTTTGTTTGCAAATTATTTTTTGAAGAAATATTATTGCACATATCTGAATACTTACTATAATCAGACGGTTTTAATGTTAAATTAAAATTCAAATTAGGTAATAATAATGTATTACTTTCGTCAATATTAAGTTCAATACCAATTTCATTATTTTTTAAGTAATATAGTTTTTGCTGTTTAATATCGTAAATCCAACTTTGCAAGTAACCAGAAATGTATATTGCAACATAGTTATTTTCAATAGCAGTAGCATGTACTTCGCTATAGCATGGATATTGGAATAATGTTTTTTGGTAAGTTAAATCCGGTAATTCCATCAAATCAATAAAATTGACACTTTGCATATTATCCATTTTTTTTACATTAGAAACTATACAATATTTACAGTTCTTTTCGTAGCCCAACAGTTCGCTCTCAATTGGTAGTCCAAGCATATTGGTAGGCCAGGCACAATCTATAACAAAATAATTTTTAATTGAGAAATCTTTGTTCATGTCTTCGATTTTATCACTTATGACATTATAAAAAAATACCCAATTAGAATTTTTGCACCTTGAAATTCCAAAATGTACTTCAATTTTTAACACTGGTTCGTCAATTTTTAGTGAAATTCTATTAATTTGAGGACCTGCGAATATCAAGTCTTTATTTAAATATTTTACATATTCGTTTATTCTTGTTACGAGATTACAAGACCTATAATCACCATCATGGTTTATAAATAAAATAGTGTAATTAGTTATATCGAAAAATTTTTTTAAAACTAAAACTCCATATCCTTCCAAACTAACAACATATGGATAGTCAAAATCTTCAAAAGAAATAAGTTTAATCCACTTTATATTAGGGTAGCGTTTGATGTCACAATAAAATATTTCATTGTTAAAAAGTATATATAAATAACCTTTTTTAAAATCAACAGAAAAATTTTCTAATTCGCAATCACCTTGAACTAAAAGGAATAATGTATTTACGTTTAATAATTTATTTAAAAGAAAATTTAACTGAAAATTATCAAGCTGCGATTCAAGAACTTTTTCTATTTCATTTTGAAGCATTTGAGATATTTTAACATGTTTACCTTTATCAATTTCCCTAAGATAATTTTCAATTTTTTTTATAGACTCTTTGTCTAATAATGACGTTATTTTTTCAAAGAATGATAATGCTTTGCTATTTGAAATTTGGATATCTTCTAGGGGAATAAGATTTAAACTACTATTTTCATAATAAAAATTTTCAAATGAAATGATAGAACTATTTGCATGATAAAATATATTTTTTTCATTAATTTCATTTTTTTCAAAGTCATAAAATGCTATACAATAAGGATATCCAATAATAATTATATGATCATTAAAAAATGAAATTTGACTAATTATATGCTGAATATTTAATTTTATTTTTGTAAATTCACACAAAAAATTCGTTCTAGCATACTCATTGCCTGTATTTGTTTCAAAAACAACAACATTATAATCATAGGCACAAGCATAAAACCTTCCACTTGGAGAAATTGAAACCTTATTTGAATAATAATGATACTTGTCGTGTCTTTGATATGAGTTGCTATATACACTAAATATGCAGTTGTGTGGTTTGAAAGTCAATATACCCATAGAAGAACCTCTAAAATCACTTGATGCAACATTTGTCGATTCAAAAGAGACTTCCAATAAATTCAAGTTTTCAAAATCCGAAGTAATTTTACCATTTCTGCTTGTTTTCATGATTTCAATCAAATTTTTAGTAGCCATGGCAGAAAGCGGATTTTGGCTTTTTAAATTATGCTTTTGAAGAAAATCTTCCACCGGCGAAGCATTCCATTTATCTAAATTATTTTTTTCCTCAAAATCACACTCGGACTTTCTTGTCTTCTCTGCGTCAGATTTATCCATGTAATCTTTAGAATATCCGCAACCATCTTTGTACTCACGAATCAGCTCACCTACAAATTGGCGCACATTCTCACTGACTGGAATTTCTAACTCGTCCAGTTTTTCGGCGTTCATACAGTTAATGATATGCTTTGCAGCAAACAGATCGCGCCAGTTTTGGTGGATAAAAGTATAATAACCATTTGCAAAACTCACAATCCCCAAGTTTAGGCATGCACTTTTAATTTCAGTTTTATGTGCATTTAAAGCAGTTAAGTATTCATCGGGAACCAAAAGAGAATCGAAATAATCAAAGTCATTCCTTAGTTTCCTGAAGTCTCTATCTGAGAGCTGCATTGAAAGATTGCTATTATACATTTTAAACGCTAAAGCCGGAAGAAAATACTTGACGACAAACTCAATTAAAGGCTTATCATCACTGCGTTCTTTTCCCTTGTTATCATCACTGCGTTCTTTTCCCTTGTTATCATCAAGCAGTTTTTGAATAAACGAATCCAGAATATCTGCCTTTCTGACTGTCTTTGCCTCGTAAATATCAGGATAAGGGTTTCTTTCATTATATGCTTTTCTAAAGACAGATAAGTACATTGGTACACGAAGTATATTAACCAACGAATCATTAATTTTGCTTATATCTACCTTTTCACCGGTTTTACCGAAATTTTTATCAAGATAAACTCGAATCTTTTCTTCATCAAGCGGCAAAAGTTTGTATTTTACAGTATCATTAGGCAGTGAACTTTCATTTACTCTTGAAGAGATAAAGAATTTAACAGAATCTGATTCAGCCATTTGCTTGATCTCATCAAGAATGATGCTCTTGAGTCTATCATTGACCTCATTAATTGCATCAACGAATATGAAATATGTATAATGGTTTTCTAAGGATGGCGCGTTATTTTTACTGAAAATATTTATAATTTTTTCAAGAAGTGATTCATTTGGGTCGCTGTCTTCGCCGCAGTAATTCTTGACTATATATTTTTCTATCGGTCTTGGCATATTTCCGGCACTGCCTTTTTCACCGAACTCAACCAATTGCTTTACATCAATAAATATAGGTACGATATGGTTATTGGCTTGTGTACCTTGCTCAACAAGATAATAATAGAGACTTTTAAAAGAGGTGGATTTTCCGTAACCGCCCTCTGCGTTGAAAAAGTATATTTTCTCTGTAAATTCTCCGTTCATATATTTTTTAACAAGCGGATTGTCTTTAACTCGGCATAAGATTTTTTCAGAAAGCATATTTTCCACCTCTATTGACATTATACTACATAGAGTGTATACGTATCAACACTTAAAAATAATAATTACAACGAATATGATTGCTAAGATCTTAAATATCTGAAAAAGTATGTTCAACAGACTGATCTGAATGTTTACGATGCCTTTTATTAACGAATACGCAAGCAAACATAATACCACCAGAAGTAAAACAGTCATGTGTATACCTCCTCTTGCCGTGGAGTCATTTTACTGACTCCGCGACACTCACATTTATAAGTCTGTATTATCCATAAACTCTCTTCTAAGGTCATCCTCTGTTACCAAAGCGAGAAATGCCAAGTAATTACTGCCATGGTGTTTTTCAAACAGCTTATTAACAAAGCGCTGATATACACGCAGGGTTTCAAGTTCTTTTGGATGCGCTTTCTTTTTAGTCATTCTCTGCACATACATAAGGCAAATATTGTCAAGGAGGGAAACAAGAGCTTTACTGTTTTTGAAATTCAAACGGTCTGCGTAGAGCTGAGAAAATACTGTATCATAGCCATTAAAATACATATCGCTTATTATTTTGTTTTCGTTTATATTACGGGCGATGAATAACTGCTTAAGGCAAGATACAAGCAGGTTGAAATTTTCATATCCAGATCGTATTTCTATGCACTTATCACCTATTTTTTCTACGGATGTTTTAAGCATAATCAAGCGTGAGCCTTTTTCATCCATTGTATATATCTTTTCAGCAGCCATTTCTATTAAAGCACAACCGATTCCGACATGGGTCTCGTGATAATTAAAAATAGTTTCAGTAACAGCCTTATAAAAGCTTATTTCGTACTGCTTTGGGTTTTCATATTTGAGTTCTCCGTCAATATACAGCACCGAATAATCCACAAAATATGAATCCAACAAATGCATCACTTTGCAATCTGTGGTGATACTTTTAATTTTTGAAGTGAATTTATTGATCATATCCGGCAGATCTTTGGGTTCAAAAAAGCCCATATTTAAGCATGCAATATAGTATTTTCTGAGCAGATTAAACTCATCTTCCTCATAAGAAACCATATGCTTTACGACACTTTTCTGCAAAAGATCCTTTATAGGAATTTTTATGTCTTTAATAACAGTCCCTCCTAACTTCCTGCCGGCTATGCCGCCGAACAAGCGGCATAGCCGACAAGCGAAATTTGTTTAGTCTGACAATTCTTCAAGAAGACGTTTAAGATCATCGTCTTCAATAGATGAATCATCATCTGTTTTATCCTCTTCTTTTGATTCAAAAGGATTATTATTGCCAAAAAGTTTCTTCCTTTCACGCTCCTTTACATGTTTGATATAATCAACAAGGGAAAACCTTTCAATATTTTCTCTGCCATCTTCAATTTCACGCTTAGCAGGAGGTTTCCACTCACTGTTATCATACATCTCATCATAAGGTGAAAAACTCGTTATATACTTGTACTTTGCACCTATCAGTATAAGAGCGGTAAAGCGCGGCATGGCAGCAAGCTGTGGAGCCGAAATAACAGGTTCAAAGGCAAATGTGCCGTTAAGCTGCTCAACGGACCGAGTTCCGAGCCTGTCCTCCCATTCTTTAAGCGTTGACCAGGAGTTGGTAGAAAAACCGATTGTAATGCCAATACAGGAATTGATCGTTTCCGCCTTACTCTTTCCGTAAATATCTTCCAGCTGGCTTGTGCTTTGGAGCAAAAGCATGAGTCTAATATTACGCGATCTTCCGGCAGAGAGCAGATTCGGAAGATTGGTGAGAGCTCCGCCAAGGCTCCCGATCTCTTCCAGTATAACATTCAGTCTTGAAGGGAGTTTTCCGTTATACTTAGTCTGCGCAAGGGTTATAAAATGAGTCGTCAGCTGGCTTATAAGAACTGCCGCAAGCGAATCATATGCATTTGTTTCATCAGGCAGGATGATATAGACTGCCAGCGGTTTGTTATTAAGATCAAGATTATAGATATCCAGATCGTCGTGACAAATTATGCTCATAAGCCCCTTGCTCTGACTGAAAATCGCGAGACTGTTCGAGCATACGGCATATATCGAATTACGCGTATCATTAGGCGCATTTACAAAAGTCAGGAGATGCCTTTTGGCTAATGAATCGTCAGGCAAACTTTTAGCAAGTTCCTTAGCATATGTATTTACACCTATCTTTTCGTTAAAATCCTGAAGCAAGGCACATACACTGGACATATTTATTTCCTCTTTGTTATCACAAAGCTCTAAGAGCGAATAAATTATGCCTTTAAGAAGTTCGGCTGAAGCAGATGCCCAAAACTGATCATCTTTATCATATTTCTGTATAGACTCAGCAAAATCATCAAGAAATGAAGAAGCCTGATCCTGCTCGTCCTTATCATTAGATGAATACATTTCCGTTATCAGTTTAAGAGGATTCCAACAAGCCGGTGATTTTCTCGGCTTTCTAAAGTCAACACAAAGAACCTGATGCGACTTTTCAGCAAAGCAGGCAGTCTTATCATATATCTCCCCCTTAGGATCAATTACAATAAAGCTCTCATTTGCAATAACAGAATTACGCACAAAAGGAAGAGAACAGCACTGTGTTTTTCCCATGCCGGTATTACCGAGCACCATAATGTGCGATTCGGATCTGTCGATGTAATTTTTGCCGTTTGCACTGTATATTACGGGGCCGCCGGATGACGGATCCGTTGAAATCGGTACATATTTTTTCTCGATATCTTTGAGTTCCGTAAATCTATCGCTTCTCATATTTAGTAGCACCTCCAAAATTGTGATCATCAACTGATTTGGTTACTGTATCTGCGGTAACAACACAGTTGTTTGTGGAAAGGTCAAAATTTCTTACAATAGAATCTGCAATAAGCTGCGCGCCTTTTATATCGGTAATACTACTGCATACTGATACCAGCGTTTCATTCGCTTCGTCAGAAAACAGTATGCTGCCATCAATATCAGTGACAAACTGTTTTATAATGTCGGCGTAATCTACAGCAGTGTAATCAGAGATGACAACCTCTTCAACATTGAATATCTTCCTTTTAATCTCGCCAATAAGACTGTTGTTGCATTTCGTGTCCTCTTTGGAAACAAAGAAAACAAGATAAGCAGATTTTGAAATTTCTTTAACAGCGCCCCAAAAATCCATCCACTGAGACTCCTGACGATGATTGTAAAGCGCTGTGATATCAAGAGCAATAATGCCGGTATATTCGTTGCGAAATACAGCAGCATCTTCTACCGCTTTTATAAAACGGCGAAAATCATCATATGTACCGCTGAGTTTAAATTCAAGACACGGATCAAGCCCGCTGCTAAAGTCAAGTACCTGTGCAGCTTCGTACATATCGGTCATATATTCAATAAGCCTGCTCCTGCCCTGGTCGTCATTGAGACGAAAAATCACATGCGGTGGCTTGATTTTAAATTTTTTGTAAGCTGTCCCCGAAAGACAGTTTTTCTTAATGCTGTTTACAGCTTCAACAAGGCCTATCGGCTCCCTAATAGTTTTCATAATTAAGCATCCTCCTCTTCACTAAACGGATCTCCGATTTTATCGATCATGCCATACTCAAGAGCTTCCATGGCTGTAAACCATTTGTCCCTATCAGTATCGACTTCGATCTTTTTTGCATCATTGCCGGTGGATTCCGCGAGCATGGTATTGATCTTATTTTTTACCCTCAAAATATGCTGTGCGACAATCGATATGTCAGATGCCTGCCCCTGCACACCGCCAAGCGGCTGATGGATCATTACCTCCGCGTTAGCTGTAGCAAAACGCTTTCCTTTTGTTCCGGCAGTTATCAAAAGAAACGCTGCCATACTTGCCGCCATACCGGTAGCAACAGTACAAATGTCACAACGCGAGGCTTTTATCGCATCATAAATACTAAGGCCTGCAGTAACAGAGCCGCCGGGAGAATTTATGTAAATGACAATATCGTCATTGTTAACCCCCGCCAGATATCTCAGGGACGCATTGATAACAGCGGCTTTATCATCTGTTATTTCGCCCGTGATCGTAATGCGTCTGTGCTGATAATCCACTGAAAGCGGATCAATCAGCAGGTCTTTGCCACTGACATTCACGGGAATGCTGGGTGAAAAATTCATAATTTTACCTCCGTAAATTTTATTAAGGAATCACTTCCTATAAATAAGTGTACGCTAATAAAGAATTTATTTTTAATTTCTGGTTGCAGAACACTTTTTGATTCCTTTAATAGTATTCTAACACCTTTTCATATGACTTACTTATTTTGGGTTTTTGATAAAAAAATCCCGTACTCAATGAGTACGGGATAAATGTAATATTTAATTTTTTATTCAACCACCTCAACTTCAGTGAACAGATCAGGGTCAAAGTTATCTGCTGAGAATTTCTCTTTATTTTGAACATCCTTTATAGCATTATTTAGCATAACTTCCGGATGAACACCATGATTACTTATAATTTCTATGAGTGTTAGAATATCTCGTGCCATTTCCCGGCAACTGTGGTACCTGTATTCAGAATCATGACATATACTTTTACTCAATATCTTTTTAATAAAAATAATCGTCCCGAAAGATAACCGGTAGCCATTTTGTTTTGCATCAATATATGTATTATTATATAGAAGTTCTTCAAATCCATAAAGCAGCTTTCCGTACTTAATAATTTCATGTACACTGTCGTGTGTTTCAATCAAATTATACCAGTCAAATCCAAATAATATTTCTGTTAAGATCATGCCCAGAGAAAATATGTCACTTCTATCATTTACTATTCCCTTCTCTATTTCAGGTGCACAATATCCTTTGCTGCGAGGAATAATACAATCGGAGGCCACCGGCTTCTTTAAGACAGAATCAAAATCAATTAACTTTAATATAGTTGTATAACTTTTAAAATATATAATGTTTTCAGGTTTTAAATCGGGAATTAAAAATCCATTTTCATGAAAATCTCCAACAATATTGGTTAGAGTGTGCAAAAATTGTAAATTATCTATCAATGGCTTATCTGCAAAAATCCTATAACAAGAATTACAAAAATCATCATCAGTAATAAAGATTCCTTTATAATAATTTTTGCCTTCGTCACTATATAACAAACTTTGGTCCTGAATTTTTACAACATACTTGGAAAGCACTTCATTATTTATTAGTTCTTGATATATTTGATTATCCTTAAATCGACAAAATGCACTTTGAATGTTTTGACCTGGATCTACTTCAAACCCGTCATAACGGCCATTTTTATATACGCGTGTAAAATAATCATATAATTCATCCTTAGCACCAGACGGAAAAAATTCTCTCATCAAAGCCTCTTTATCAGAGTAACTCCCATCCGAATTTCTACAATGATAATGGACTTTGTAGACCATAGAGAGTGCACCATTTCCAATAAATTTAATTACTTCGGCGTATGCACCTTGATTGCCCAGTATCACCTGCGTTCCTGGTTTTAAAATATCTATTGGCATTTTTTCACCTCACATATTATTCCTGTTTGATTCGATTACAGCCCGATAAAAGCCAATTGGGTCGTCATTACAAATGCAAATTGCAAGAAAGGCCTCAAACGGATTCGGGTAATAAAGCTCGTACATATTACAATTTCTTAAAACAGCATTGGTAAAATCTTCAAATTGTATCAGTCGGTCATTCTTATTTCGAGCTAAAAATCTAAAATCAGTTGCATTGACTGCAAACGATATAAATATAACATCTTGTCTTGTGATTTCTTTCGTGCCAGTAGTTAATGCTTGTATGTAATCAGGAGTAAATATAGTTTCACCAAACAATCCGGTATCAACAAGTTGTCCATCTTGATCTTCTGAATTTTTTTCATATAACATATAGTAGATGTCTGCTACCTCATCGAAATCAACATCATCGTCGATGTCAACAGACACATGCAAATCCATAAGTTTTCTTACATTGTATCGCAATTCTTTCTGAACAAATTGCAATGCTTGCTGCTTCGTATGTTCCGGCAGAGGAGAATTCGGATCTAATATTTCATCTTGATATTGAACCAGCAACACCTGTTGCCTTTGCAGATTGTCAATTTGATTTATCTCATCCGTAGTGTGTTCAAGATTGAGAGTCAACCTATTAATAAGGTATTTCATTTCTTCATCCGTTGATATACTTCGTGTTTGCAACGGAAAGAGATGATATCTGAGTTGGTCAATACTATATTGCAAAATCTGTTGACCAGTAACGTGTCGTTCCCAATTATTTTTTTCTATCACCTCATCAGAAATATACATGTTTGAAATAACCAGATTTAAAGCTTGATTATTATCTTCATCAGGATGTAAATCTTCAAGTTCCTGCATGACCCGATTCCTAACCAAGGAAGTTCTTTCTGAAAAGGAAGAAGTTTGCTGTAAATCGATATTGCTGTTTGCAAATTCGTTTGATAATGTCTGCCATGCCTGATATTTGTTTTCTTGCAACAAAGCATAGAAACAAATGTGGTCCATAGGACTTTTTAAATTAAAGCCTCTTTGATGGCGCATTTTTTGAAGCAAAAATTTTTCAACTTCATCTACTGTGCAGTTAAGAACGATACCCAAAAAAATTATTTGATATCGTGTCATTTCGCGGCCAAATGGACTATCGTCCAAAGGATTCTTTGGCTTTCTGAGCCTTTCAAACTCTGCCTTTTGATCCTTAAGTGTGTTTTGCAAAGTTTGACACTTAATATTTATATTATTATAAAGATTTTCCAAAAGGGCTCCATTGCCCGTTTCACATGCTTGAAGTGTCTCGATTAATTTGTTGAGAAAATCAATCTCGTTTTCTGATGTACATTCTGTTACTTTATTTTGGATCTCTTGTAATTTTTGGCCCATCCTCCTAACATCTTTATTAGCCCAATTACTCTCTATTACACGATTAAAGATATTCTTGCAAGTTCCAATCGTTCTAAGCTGCTTCTGGCAAACTTTAATATTGTTTTTCGTTGTATTTCTTTGGTTGCTGATTTGATGCCTTTGCAAATTATAATCGGCTAAATCTTTCATGTATTCTTGGTATATTGCGCCATGATATTTTACATCGTAATCTATTTTATATCCTTCAAAAATTTTCTGCTGACAATCTTCGGCTGTAATATTGCCTTCATTACGAAGAAATTTAATTCTGTTTACATATTGACGTAAACTAATATTGCCATTTTGCAGATTATCTTTAAGATTATGAATTTGCTCATTTTCTTCAGGCGTCAGCTGAACTCGTTTTGCTTTCTCATATCGATAATATTTTAATTCATCATTTAAAACATTCGACAGAGTTTTATGACCCATTACGGTCCAAAAATGATAATTATTAATGTCAGCATTGTGTTCCAACGGATCCAAATTTCTCGAAGCTGTATGCAAAATGGACTGCTTTAATTCATCATCATCAAGAATATGCAGATTCATCTTCTGATTATAAAAGCGTTTAAGATGTTCCCAAAACAAAATATCAGAATCATTTATATACTGGCAAAGAGTATTATAAATCTCATCGGGGCGCATACGGTCGTAATTCAATCTTGTCGCTTGCTGCATATTTTGATAGGCTGTCAATGTATTCATATTTATTTCTCCTTAAATTGCTTTTATAAAGTTCGACATATGCTTAAAAACTGTTTTTATTATAGCATAACTACACAAAAACTGCAATCATCTTCATGTTTACTAAGACAAAATCCATCTTTAATAATACCAGACATTGCTCTTGTTTGATAAAGTCCATCTGAACATATCAGATACCCATGTTTAGCAATATTCCCTTTATGAACTCGCATTAAATTGAATATATCGTCGCTATTTACAAAATAGGTAAAACGGCTATCAATACCATTTTGAGCATTTGAAATAACTCTATAGTTTGATAAACCCGGTTTTTCAAACTCAAGAATTACCCCATCGCCAATGTGTAAAGTAATATATTTTCCTAGAACCAAATCAAACATAATTAAAACAAGTGTACCCTTCATGTTTTTAAAATTTGTTCCAATTTTTGTGGCAGTTGTATTCAACATTTTCCTCACATATTTTAATAATTCGCGGAATTTCTCTTTCAATTGTGTATATCCACAATTAAAAAGCCGTGTCGAGTTTGCTTTACAATACTGAATGGAATAGTCTGTTATTGATTTGGCAGCTTCTTTCGCATATGGGCATGAACCTGCTCCATCAGAGATTGCCACAAATAAATATCGCTCATCCTGGTAAACATTTATGTTGTCCTCATTGCCTTTTCCTAAAGATTTGTGATATTCTCCGACCTTACTATAAGTTTTAATATATATACCGGTCACCCCCTTACTGTTCGGCTGCATACTCAGGTATCAGTTTTACATAATATTCTTCTGTGGCTTGCGCAGCATATGAAAACGCATCCGCTTCCACCAGCTGAGTTGAATATTCATCATAATTATCTTCTTCACTGTTATACTCTATATAGTTAAGTGAGCTAGCCATTAATTTTTTAGAGTTGTCAAACATATTCAGTTCTTTATAGTTTTCATCTGTATTATTATATACCTCTATACACGCATACTGATAAGCATGACGACACTCGTGACATACAGTTTGAACAATTTCTTTTACACAGGAATTATTGAAATGCTCTTCATCAATACTGATGATCTTAAGAGCATTGCAATATTCTCCACGAGTGGTTCCATCCAAATCTCTGATAACGAAATCAATTTCATAGGGCACACCAAGATAATAGAGTTCTATATTTTTTACATTCTCTATTGTCTGGAGGCGTTCATTGTAACTGAGCGTGTCCCAAACTTCAGGCTTCATATTATAGAGCGTACTTGGGTTTGCCTCTATACTCCAATCGGCATTTTGCGTACCTGTTCTGGAAAACATGGAAACCACATTACTTTTGACTTTATAATACGCTGTTGCTACCGTATCCAAATTATCAGCAACGAGACAGAACACCAAACAAAAAACAATTATAAAAGTAGAGATTTTTGTTGCTGCAGAAGTTCTTCTTTTTACTTTCTTCCGCGGTCTGTTCGTTGTGTCTGCTGCCTGCTTGATTTCGATATTATAGACCTTATATCTGTTTGCCGTTTGGTCTTTTTCCGATTGTGTATTCACATCGTATTTTCTCGGGCTGTCAACATAAGCTTTTGCACTGTTTGTCATAAATGATTCAAGCAGATCATCGTAATTGGATTTTACATCTGTCATAATTATAACCTCCTGACCGAAGTTTCAACTTCTATAATCATTATATAAGAACTTGCTATAAACAATAGTTATTCGGTTTTTGGGCATAAAAAAGCAGCAGGCTATCCAGCCTGCTGACTCGTTCCTAATATTCCAAAAGAACTTTTATATTGCAATATTCGCACCATTACGATACAGCGCATCTAATGTCTCTTTAGATAAAGAACTAGATTCATCTAACAATTGAATATCTATATCAGTTACATTACAATTTAATATTTTATATATATTATGAATGACCTTTTCACTATCTTTTCTCCATAAATGAATTTGACTGTTATCTCCTACGCCAACTAAAACATTATTGTTTTCCAGAATATCAATATCAGAAATGATTGAATCCGTTTCGATTGTATCGCTTTTTAATTCTTTTTGAGAATTTAAATTCCAGAATCTAATAGTTCCATCATCACTGCAACTTATTATAATATTTTCTTTTTTACTAACTAATCCATTCACTCTGTTTCTATGACCTATTAGTGCATTTCCCTTTTGACAATTCTCTTTAATACTCCATATTTTGATTTCATTATCATAAGAACCACTAACTATATATTTTTCATCATTAGACAAAACTATACTTCGTATAAACCCATTATGAGCAGGCATTGTCTTTCCTATTTGAGTTTGGGTATTCAAATCCCACAATTTTATAGTTTTATCGTCACTACAACTAACCAAATATTTACCATTCAAAGTTATTGCTAATCCTTCAACTGAAGCATCATGAGTCATATTATTTATAATTATTTGCTTTTTATTATTTAAATCCCACACTTTAATATTATTATCCCAACTGCCTGTAACAAAGAAATCTCCACGTGAACTTATTGCAATACTTCTAATCCAAGCATCTTGTTTTATTGCAATCGAACTATATTTTTGATTATTATCTTGAGTCCATATTCTAATTGTCCTATCATCTCCTCCGCTTATTATATGTTTTTCATCATATGAAACTGCTAAGGCATTAATTCTTGCTGTATGTCCTATTAAAGGTGATATAGTTTGCCTTCTTTTGATTGCATCCCATACTCTTATTTTCCCATCATCACCAGCAAATATGATCTTGTCATTTTTTGTTGTACTTACTTTTCTTATCCAATCATTATTGCCACGTAATTTTCTATACTCATATAACTGATTAGAAAACTTCCATATTTTTATTGTTTGATCTCCACCAGCACTTACAATAATATTGTTATCAATACTTATATCTATATAATTTATCCAATCGTTATGTCCAAATATTGATTGAATTAATGCACCTACAAAAATATTATTACGTTTCCATAATTTTATAATTCCGTCTCTTTCACCACTAAAAAAGAATTGACCATTAGAAGTTATATTTATTGTTTCTATTGCCGAACCTGTTTTCCCAAATAAATATACTTTTTTGATATTGGACTCTATTTCAAAGCATTTAATATTACCATTAGTATCGCCGTAATAAGCGTATTTATCATCAGTGGAAATACAAAGGGATCTTACAGCCGTTTTATTTTTTATAATGCTTTTTTTATTATACTTATAATCGCATACAAATACACAGCCATCCTCACAACCACCAATTAAATATCTATTATTTGACGATAACGCAATTTTATTTATAATACCATTATGAGTGAGCATTAAATCTCCTTCTCTTTTTGAAGAATAAATAGACCACTTTCTAATTGTCCCATCATAACTACTACTAAATACATATTCATCATCTTTTGTTACACATAAACAGCTTACGACAGACGTATGTCCAATCAAAGGATCACCAATTTGATCGTGAGAATTAAAATCCCACAATCTAATAGTACAATCCGCACTTCCGCTAATTACAATTTTATTATTATTTGTTATAGCCAAGCAAGCAACACCATCATTGTGATTTAAAAATGGAGTATCAATTTGCTCACCGTTTTCAATGCTCCATTTTCTGATAGTTTTATCTCTGCCAGCACTTAATATGTATTTATTATCGTTTGTAATTAAGCATGAATAAATATATCCACAATGTCCCGGATACATGAAGTTAGAATCATAAAGCAATGAATTTTTAAAACTCGAATTTCGTATATCACAATCAATAAAATTCACTTTGTTTAAGTTTAAGTTATTAAAAATTGAAGTAATATGATTTTTTCTACATGTTTTCATTATATCTATTAATTTACAAATAACTTTCGGCGTTTTATTTAACAGAGAATAATTTTCTTGAAGAAAATATTCAATTGGTGATTTTAACCATGTTTCCAGATTATCTTTTTTTTCAAAATCACATTCGCATTTACGGTCATCGTTTTCAATATCAGCATAATCTCTGGAGTATAAATGCGTTTCATCATATTCGCGAATAAGTTCTCCAACGAATTCTCTGATATTTTCATCTAAATCAATTTCAAGTTCATTTATCAATCCTGCGTTAATAAAATTAATAACTTGCTTTGCAGCAAAGAAATCACGATAAATATTATGCATTTCGTACCCATTAACCGTACGCTGTAAAACGGCTATATTATCGCAGCATATTTTCTCTATATCGTAAATGTTTCTGGAATATTCTCCAAGATACTTTCCTTGCTTTTCAACATCAAGAAGGCTTTTAAAATAATTAACATCATCTACTAATTGCTCCATTTCTTTTCTTGTAATTGTGAAGTTCTCATTTTTATACATTTTAAAAGCCAATGCTGGCATAAAATATAACAGTATAAATTCCGCTAAAAGGTCATTAATGCTTTCGTTTGGGCGTAATTTATCCAAACTGTGAAATATGAAATTATCAAGAATATCACCTTTTCTCACTTCTTTTTCACTGAACAACTCAGGAAATGGCTTTTTCCTTCCGTAAGTTTTAGAAAACGCAGACATATAAAGTGGCGATCTCAGTATATTTAAAAGACTTTGATTGACCTTTTCTAAATCAAAGTCCATTTGAAACTGTTTTTTAAGATATAATTTAATTTGAGCGTCATTAAGCCCTAGCAAAGAGATGCGTTTAAAGCCCTCGAAAATGTCGACCTGCTCATTCAACCTTGAAGAAAGGATGATCCTAACATTCTCTTTTTGTGCAAAATTACTTATTTCACTATTGATATTAAACCTTGCCGAAACAGGAACTTCATTATAACCATCAATTAGAATATAGTACTTGTATTTATATTGTGTTGATGGTGCCTGATCAGTAAATAAATTTTCAACATCGGATTCTTTGGTATCAGAACCGGAATATTCTGTATAAATATAATGGATTAACGGCTTATTAGAAAACTGGTCAATTTTCTTTACATCAATATATAATGGCACGATTTTTTCTTTCTGTGCCAGATCCAAAAGATAGACTTGCAGACAACGCATTGCTGTAGTTTTACCAAAACCGCCTTCTGCATAAACAAGCACATTTTTATTATCAAACCTATTTTCAATGAATTGTTTTACTAAAGGAGACTGCTTGATTTTCTCAAATGGAATCATATGCTTACCTCTTTAAATATTGTATACCATAACTTAAAATAATACATATTAAGTATACATCATAATTTTTTTACAATCAATAAGTAAACCCCGAACTCATTTTATATTTTGAGTTCGGGGAAATTATTATGTATATACCAATTAACAAATTTTAAATCTCATCCTGTAAATTGATATCACCGTTTTCGATTCCTTTTCCGATTGCCTCTATGATGCGGTCAGTTAAAAGATTTGAAAGCAGTGACAACATTTCTTTTCCTTGATCGTCTATATCAACAATATCAAAAAGGCGGTCAAAATTTTCTTTGAAGGCTTGATACACATCCGGTTCGGTAACCAGAAATGCTGTCTTATTTTCAATGCTTTCGCGTTTTTCATCTAACAACTTTTGCGTAGCGATCAGTATATTCGCAATAACTGAATAGTTGTCAGAAAGTTTAAAAACTCTTTCAAACCACGCTTCGTTAATTGTCTCGATCAGTTCTTTTTGTAAATCCGTAAAATGTTCCGGAAAATTAATTTCTGTTTTCATTACAATGCTCCTTTTTTATTTATGTTCTCACCGGGCGCATAAAGCGCCCGGCAACAATATGTACTAACAATCCGTTCCGCTTTCATCATTATCATCATGACCTAGATGCCTGATCAGATCCATGACATCTATATCTTCACCATCAAATTCATCATCAAAATCTAATGAACGATGTTCATGAACCTTTTGGAACAAGCTACGCAACTTGTTTGTTTCGTTATCATCCTTTCTTTTAATCTGCGCTCCTCTTGCAATTTGCAGAAGATCATCATATGTAGAAGCGAAAAGAGAATAAGCTGTCAGTTCCATATCCTCAAACGTATCCGCTGTAATAGGGCTGTCTTTAAAAGAAGATTCAACATGCGCATAAACATCGCCTCTATCCATATCAACCCTGATATTTCCTACCTTATATTTTTCTGATTCACGAGCAACATATTCCGCTACCATGCTTCTATACGGCTCAGGGATAGTAATTCCAGAGTGAATCTCAAATATCAAAAACTGAATCGTATCATCGATACGAATTTTGAAAAAAGTTCTTTTGTCTTCTGTAACTACCTCACAAAGAAATCCAGTCATCTCGTCATCATTGATGATTTCTCCAACCAGATTGTAGTGACCCTGCATCAGATAATCTCTGACATTTTCTGTGGTCAGTTCAAAATTTGTGCTCATAATAAATACCTCCCGCCATATTAGGCTAAATTTATCATTATCAGATATGCACTTTACAGTGAAGCACATATCTGCTATGACCTAATAAATGAAATAATTCATTTTCTATACTTCTATTATATACCGACTATTTTCAAGCATATCATTTCTGGTCGTAAACTGAATGTTGATTAAATTTCAATTTAAATTTAATCATCTTTCGTTATCTGAATGGATATGAGTAAAAATTTAATAAAGCCGAAAAAACTTTACCTAAATCATTAAAAAACCGAATTCCATAAGTGCATAAATTACGAGTATATAATGATAATTGATGAAGGAAATCTTCATTAGTTTTAAAGGAAGGAGATGAATGCATATGTCATGCCCTCACATTCAGTACAACGGCGGTAATTACCACTGTTACGAGTGCGATCTCTGTGGGAAAACATGGGATTGGGGCGATGCTCATGTTGAGCATGTGTGCCAGCACGGTGATGATTATCGTCACTGCCCAATTTGGGAAAAGTACTCGTATTAATTACGATGTTGCAAAACGAACCCGGCGCAGAGAGCCGGGTTCAAATTTTTATTAAAGCCCATTTACAGGAAATTTCTTTGCGACATCAAGAAAATATTTACCTTTATCAGAAGATGCAGAAACAATGAACACACATCTGTTTTTTGCGTGATTTTCATCAGAAGCATATTCTCCGGTATCCGGAACCCGATAGCGTTCATACGATTTGCCGATGCCGATTGCAATAAGCTTACTGCTGTCTGCCCCAAGATTGATTAGCAGATTTTTCACCTTGTTTGCCCGCTGAAGCGAAAATTCGATATGTCGCTCTTCAGAGCTGCTTGTAGTGGCAGTAGAGCCTGCCACTACTACTTTATCATCTGAATTGTTTATTGCATTTACAAGCGAGGAGAGCGTATCCTCAACTGCCTGCTCATCAATCCATTCTGTACTGTCCGATTTGAATAATACTGACTCTTCGAGTGTAACATCGAGTACTTCACCAGAATAAGTAGAATTACGAATATCCACTGCAGTTACAGCGGGCCAAGAGGATTTGTCTACCTCGCCATTTGAAGAAGTTTGCTCCGCGAATTTTACCATTCCGCCTGCGCCATTTATAATGGCCTGATAAAAAGATTTTAGTCTCTCCTTGTCTGAATTAGGGACCTCCTGCTGATCATCATCCGTGTCTGCAATAAAAAATGTAACAGTTATTCCTGTCATATTCGGCATCTCTTTAGATACGAAATTAGCATAATCTTCTAAGTCGACGTATATGGAACTCTCAGCAAAGTTTATTATGCCTGATGTCGACAACATGTTGGATACAAGAAAAATCTGTTTTGCATTGCTGTTATTATATGACATGGAATTGACAGCGTTCGTAAGTGTAGTCAAACCTCTGAGGATATCGACCTCAGGAGTGACCGGAATGGCAGCGGTATTAATAATTTTCTTAATCTTATTTAACAAGTTTTCGCATTGCGTTTGCCGATTCGTTTTGGAGAGTCCACTTTCGTAATCAGCATCGATAGTATCTTGGTTGACGCGGTACGGATCCCCGTCTATCTCGTAAAGATCTACGCTTGTCCCGTTTTCCAAAAGTGCATCTTCAAGTTCTGCTTCAAGCGCTGAGTCAATGTCAATTGCTGCGCAGTTTCTTGTATTCTGGATGCCGACAGCAATGTTGGTCGGTCCGGTTATACCAGAATCTTCGGAGTCATTGGCTCCGCATCCGACAAAACACAAAGAAATAACAACAACTGTTAAAAACATAGCGATAAATTTTTTCATAATTCATACCTCCCTATATGCCGGAGGTCACCCTCCGGCAAAGTAATTTACTTTCTGTATAAACTCGTGATCTTCTCGGTAACATCACCGTCGCCGTGAAATTTTTCCAGTTCCTCAACTGCCTCTTGCTGCTTAATTTTTGCCTGCGCTTCTGCAACCGCTACTGCATTATCAGCACGCTTTTCTTCATATGTATTGGTGGTTTCATCATCGATTACATCTTCCAACTGCTTTCTCTCAGACTCAAGTTCCGCCTTAAATCTCTCGATGTAATAACTGAAGGTAGCAGCCTTCTGCTTATCGCGCTCTTCTTTATGAGTAAAAGATATATGACTCGCAAGCAACACAGCTGCTGAAGTACCGATATTTACGAAATTCATGAATGTCATTAAGGAGATCTTTAATGAAGTTGTAAGCTGCGGAGTAAATGTATCATAGTCAGTTGCATCTATTGTACTTTCAATAAGACTTTCGAGTATAAAGTCTGCTGCTGAATATCTAATTACACATAACCCGATCATAACGAGAAACCAAGAGCCAATAGCAATGCCCAAGATGGTTTTATTGAGTACTTGGTCAAAGCGATCACGACTGTACTTGATGTTTTCGAACCCATATTCGTAAAAAGCGGGTCCCACATCGAGTATGCAGGCCGATGTTAGCGTAAGAAGTAAGTTGAAATACGACGCCCCCTTTAGTAATGGGTCAAGAGTAAAATACACTGTAAGCCCATCACAGACTGTAGCAATAGCGCTAATAATGAACATGGTGATTGGGCGTGTAAGCACATCGTGCTTATATAACAACCCAGTCCTTTTCAGAAGCGTATATTTCGCATCATCTCTTGCTTTCTTCATCTGCTTTACCTCCTAAATCTAAAATCGAAGCAATTTTTCCTACAAATTCCAAATCAGACTCCACGCGCCGCAACTGAGCCCGTGCTCCTGATTGTATGACCTTCCACATATGAAGATTTTTAATAAAATGGTCATTTATGACCGCCTTATTATATGCGGTATACGTATCGATCAAGGGAACGCGGTAATCAGGTGACCGATCGTCAGGAAGCGATTCTTTTATGAAATCCGCGCAACTTTGACGACTGATGTCCCCGTAATCAGCATCTGGATAGTCTTTGGGAACTATATACCTAAAATCTTTGGTATCTTTAGAAATAAGGATGTCGCTTTCAGAAGCATCCTTTTTTTTGTTTCGGTGAAAAAGTTTCACTACTACGCCTCCGTCTCTTTAAAAATATGAAATGCAGCAGGATCAAAAACAAACTCATCAAACGGATTTTTGAGCTCTGTAATATCCGTGCGTTTAGACAGTTTAGAAAGATATTTATCCACGCTTGAACTGCAAAGCGATACGACTGAAGCGATAAGCTCGCAGTGCTCATCAATCAACACCGAAAGATCTGATCTGGCTGTTTCAGCACGTTTCGCGTTTTCGCGTGCGGCATTGGCAGCCGCCGCCGCTTCAACTATTTGAGCTTTTCTTTTAACGATGGACGAGGACTCATCAACATTCAGCGGTTCAGGATTGGAATATGCTGTTACCTTCTTTGAAGCTTCAATCAAGAGAGAATGATTCTCTGCAATAAAATCTTTGCAAAGCCTATGAATACAGGACTGCATGAGCTCATAAACAGATTGTACTGTCTTCTGAACGGCATCCGGACCACGCTTAGAGTCGATGGGAGCCCGGATCCTGAGCAGCCAGAGCGTACTCCTAAGATCACGCGGGAGTTTGTTGCTTTTGTTCATTTAATTACCTCCTTATATAAAGCGGTTAAGCCGCCTATAATTAATATACATGAAAAAAATAAAACAACTGATTCCTTGGTTGCACACTGATTTTAACCTGCTTGAATGTTTATATTTATAATACCAAAAATATTTACCGGTTAACTAATTCACGGTTTTTTTGTGAACAAAATCCTTTAATTATTGTTTTGTTGCCTTTATATTAGTGATTCTTTGGTTAAGTTAAAGAGCCATGTTTTTAGACGTAAATATTATTCATTGCTCTCAAATGTCTAAAAAATTCAACTTTGTTTCCACGTTCCTCTAATTAATATTCTATAATGTTTTTGAAATTTTTAGAGGAACACGGTTACTTAACAAAAAATCCCACGAAAATCAAAAGTTTTCGTGGGATTTTCAATCTTATTTAATTAAATAAGATCTTTAAGTTCTTTTAATATTTTCTTTTTTTCATTTAGTGGGATATGGAGAGCATTAAGTTTTGAAATGATCGCAGCGGAATGGAACTCGGCGAGTTCTTTCTGAAATTCTTTTAGCTTTTCGGCGTTTGGCAAATGGACGATAACATTCAAAACATATTCTCCCCTATCAAGAAAATATACGGAAAGAACTGCTTGTCATAGAACCGTTTTTTGATTATTTTTCCTGCTGCCATATGGCAACACGGCTTTTAAATTATTTCTGTATCACCCCTCTCTTTCAGTCCGTGTTTGCAGTAAGGACTGTTATAATTTTGTTTGCATTTAGCATATAATCATCCTTTCCGCCCAGCCGGATAACGGTAGGCATTTGTTTTTTTGTAATTAATCTTCACCGTTCTGATAACGGATAATATCTTCAAGATTGATCCAGCCGTTGAGTTCTTTCACTTCTCTGATTACTCTGTGCTTCATTCGCTGCACTTTTTCATCATCAAGTTCAAACGCTCCAGCAAGAACATTCATTGTTGCCGCCATCTCAACGGCTAACTTGAAGATAATTCGTGATAATCTGTATTCGCTCAGATCGATCTTTGCCCCTACAACGGATTCAAAAGCAGGTGTCAGCAGATCTGTGTTGACCTGTTTGTGCAGGTAACAGTCGTAAAGTTTTATCGCCTGAATAACGAATTGATTTCTGCTTCTTGCGTCCGCAAGATTCATATCACTGTCGCAAAGATCGATTATTTCCTGAGGAAGATAAAAAGATACTCTTTTCATTTCATCTTTTTCCGTAACTTACCATCTCCTTTTTATGACATAAATTTTGATGTAATATTTGTTTGTTTAAAACCGCATGGTTGTGCGGTTTTTGATAAGTTGACATCAAAACGCTTGTTCTTTTGTGCTCAAAAATGAGTCTCCAAACTGCCTTTTGATGCCAAACCCGAAACCCCTACGAACGGCGTTGCCGTGCGATGTTTGCGGCTTGGCGAATGAGGTTTGACGCCAAGCCTTTATCCTGCTTGGTCATCGACCGCTGCTTTTTACCTGTTTTCGCCTCCTTTTTATGCTCTGAATTTCGGTTTGTTTTTGCTGCTTTCGGGTGTTTTCTCGGCTTCCTTTCAACTCCGTCAAACAGGGCGGACAGTGCCGCCAGGAACGGCAGGAACACCTTGTTCACACCGCCGTGCTTAAGGCGTCACTGCCGTCACTCTCAAAATTTTAGTATTTCAGTTGTTAGCGTCTGAATCTGTTACCGGCGCCGGTCTGGATTTTGTTCAGCGTGTAGATGTTGGATAACTGCTGCTGTTCTTTTGAAAAGTCAAAGCGGCTTGTCTTTTCAATCAGTCCGTTATCAATCAAGCCGTTTAACGCCTTATCTACGGTACTGACGGAAATGTTGCATTGCTTTGCAATCGTTCGTCTGCTCGGAAAGCATCTGTGGCTTTTGTCCGAGCATTTCACAAGGTAGCAGTAAACAACAAATTCACTTACCGTTAAGCCTTCATCAAAAATTTGATTCGGCAGAGTAAAATAATTACCGTACATTTTTTGGCCCTCCTTTCTTTGCTATTGACACAGAATATCATTTGTGATATTCTTTAAGTGTAATATGTAGCAGTGATATTACTATTACATATTATAGGTGAGTTAAAAACAAAAATCGGTAGTACCGAAACAAAAAATTTTTAGGAGGTAAAAAATACTGCTGATAGACAGAATTGCTGCGAAAGAAGAAACATTCGCGAAAAATGGACAATGGGAAGAACTGATCGCTTACTGGGACGCAAGAGACCGTGAACGTGACAGGGCATATTACAGGCATAAAGATTCCATAGATATTACAGTAATGGACAAAGTATTTCTGGATGACGAGGAACTTTTGGACTTGGAAAAAGTAAATGAAATATGCCGGGAGAATCTTTGCGATGCTGACAATCTGGACTTTGACTATATGCATATTCAGGAGATAGTAAGTAATTCCGAACTTTCATTGGCTTTAAATAAATTAACAGAAAAGCAGAAATTCGTTTTATATATGTACGGCGTGGAATGGTACAAGACAAGCGAGATAGCAAAAATCATGAACATATCACCGCGGGGTGTGAGAAATCATCTTGAATCGGCAAAAAGAAGTATTATGAAGACGCTTGAGTTAGATCAATCCAATGCTGCATAGGAGGGAACATAAATGAAATATGTGCGCTATTCAGAATATGAAATCAGAGAAAACAAGCAGGGTGAAAGCGTTGTAATTCCAACACGAACCGCGCAACTTAAAACCTATGATCCGACAGAAAACGCAGAAGAAATTTTAACCGCCATGTTGAACACAGGACGGTCAATGAAAGAGGCAACTCCAGAAAAGGCGGAAGAACTGATCTTGGATTTTGTAAACCAATACGGACTTCTCGGCGCGATAGCGGAACTACCGCTAAACATAGATTTCTATAACCATGAGTTAGTATTTATAGAAAACAATCTGTTTATGTCAAGCGGAGTAATGGCAACAGAAGATTTTGAAGATTTGTTTTTCGAAAAGGCAAAGCCAAGAATCACAAAATCTTTTAAACTTGATGATTACATTGCATCAAGAAATTACAGCGAACCAATTACTTGGATTGCAGAGTATATTCATGAACTATATGAAGTTTTGTTGCTTTCGGGAAAATACAAGACAGAGCCTGATACAGTTTCCTTTTTGCTCAATGACAGATTAAAAACAAATATCCGTTACAGATTGACTGTAACGGACAGGATACAAATGCAGTATGAATTTCATTCTCTGATGGGCGTTTTGAATTTTACAATGGCGAATTTATTGTCGGCAGACGGCGCTCCGCTGAAAATCTGCAAGCACTGCCAAAAGGCATTTATCTCACAAAACAAACGAGCGGAGTTTTGCTCCGAACGCTGCCGTAACCAATTTAATGTTTACAAATCAAGAGCCAAGGCTAAGCGAAACAAATGATCAATTAGAGTGTATTTGTTATGATCATGCGTGTTTAAAGGTATTGTTGTGAAAGTAAATATAAACGATAAATCAACTTGAACGATATTTTCTTTTATGTTATATTAAAGCAAGAATAATAACATAATGAGGCGAGATTATGGAAAAGGTTTTTGCGATATATTCAAGAAAATCAAGATTCACGGGTAAGGGTGAATCTGTTGAAAACCAGATCGAGATGAGCCGTGAATATTTAAGAATACATTTTGGTGAGGACGAGGCGAAAAAGGCCGTTATATACGAGGACGAGGGATTCAGCGGAAAGAACCTTGACCGGCCGCAGTTCAAGGCGATGCTGGACGATATTAAAAACGGTAAAATCTCCGCTGTTGTATGCTATCGCCTAGACCGCATTAGCCGCAACATCGGCGACTTCGCAAATCTGATCACCGAACTCACCTCGCTGGGCGTTTCGTTCATTTCCATCAAAGAGCAGTTTGACACGAACTCCCCTATGGGCAGAGCGATGATGTATATCGCGTCTGTTTTTTCTCAGTTGGAGCGTGAGACGATTGCCGAGCGTATCCGTGACAATCTGCACGAACTTGCCAAGACCGGCAGGTGGCTCGGCGGCGTTACGCCCACGGGCTATACATCCGTCGGTGAGACCACGATGAACATAAACGGCAAAACAAAAAAAGCCTTTCACCTGACGGTGAAAGACGATGAGGCGGAACTTGTGAAACGGATATTCAGCCTGTTCCTTGAGCACAACTCTCTGACTGCCTGTGAAAGCGACCTGCTCGCACACCATTGCAAGACGAAAAACGGCAGGGATTTCACACGCTTTTCGATTCGAGGTATTCTGACAAACCCCGTTTATATGATCGCTGACAAGGACGCATATGAATACTTCAAAAACGCAAACGCCGATCTGTATTCCGATGAAGAAGAATTTGACGGCGAACACGGTATGATGGTCTACAATCGCACGTTGCAGGAACAGGGCAAGGCGACAAAAATCAAACCTATTGAAGAATGGATCGTATCTGTTGGAAAGCACGAGGGATTTATCAGCGGCAGGGACTGGATCAAAGTGCAGACGATGCTTGAGCGCAACAGATCAAAATCTTACCGAAAACCAAAGAGCCACACCGCGCTGCTTTCCGGGCTGCTGAAATGCAGATGCGGCGAATATATGCGACCGCATATGACCACCCGACTAAACAAAGACGGCGAATACACCTATTACTATTCCTGCACGATGAAACTGCGCAGCAAAGGCAAGCGTTGCAACAACAAAAATGTAAACGGCAATGAATTGGACAGAGAAGTAATATCCGCAGTCAAGGCGCTGGCAGAAAACGGAGATGATTATTTTGAATCGCTCAAATCTGCATTATCAGAAAACAAGATCAAGGCTGAAAACATAAGCAATGAGCAGACAAGACTTGAAGAAGAGATAGAGAAAAAAGAAAAAGAAATTGAAACGCTTGTAAATAATCTTGCCACAGCAAGCGGAACCGGCGCCGAAAAATACATACTGGATAAGATAAACACATTGAGCGATGAGGTTGAAAAGATAAAAGCGCAGCAGAATACTCTAAACAAAGAAAATGAGAATGAACTAAACCTGACCGAAAGCGTTGACCTGATGCGTGATATGCTGAAAAGTTTTTCAGCGGCGGTAGACAATATGACGATTGAACAGAAGCGGCAGACCATACGCGCGTTCGTGAAAGAAGTGATATGGGACGGAGAAAACGCTCACATTGTATTTTTCGGCTCTGATTATGAATATCCGTTCAAAAAAGACGAAATGCTTGCTGAGGGCGATGAATTGTATCTCTTAGGTGATCATAGCAAATGAGATTCTGATGCATTTTCGGAACATGAAAAAATCGGCGGGGGACGTGCATCTGGATGACTCGCTGGAAAGCGACAAAGACGGAAATCCGCTGACTTTGCAGGACACGATCAGTGACAGCCGTGATATGGCAGAGGATCTGGAAAAGAAAATTCAGTGGGAAAAGGTGGCAGACTACATAAAAAACATGGAGGACGAACGAGAAAAAGAGATCATCATTCTTCGATATGGACTGGACAACAAAAAACCGCTGGCGCAAAGAGAGGTTGCGGCAAGGCTGAATATAAGCCGGAGTTATGTTTCCAGAATTGAGAAAAAAGTGCTGAGCGACATAAAAAAGCACACAGAATGATCAAACTGAATACGCAGATCATCAAAAAGCAAAAAGGCGCTGTAAAGCATTTCGACTTTACAGCGCCTTTTCTACAGGTTTTAAGATCAAAGTATCTTTTCCATGCCGATCTTTAAAACGGACAGGCCGCATTTTTCATAGAATTTTCTTGCGTTTTCGTTGAGTGCCCAAACATTCAGGGTAATATTATAGCAATCTGCGCCTTTGGCGAAATCAAGAACGTAATGATACAGTTTTGTGCCTATGTGCTGCCCGCGGCAAGTTTCATCCACACAAAGATCATCTATGTAAAGGGTTTTCACATTACACATTGCCCCCGAATGAGCCGTTTCAAAAATGCAAAAAGCATATCCGAGAACATCTTCATTATCATTAACTGCCGCAAACACGGGCATATCGTCATTTTCTAATATTTTTTTCAATTCATCATCACTGTATTTTTTCGCGCCCGCTTTAAACAGATCCGGTCTGCCGTCCGAATGCACTTTATTGACCTGAAACAATAATCTGTTCAGTTGCGGTATGTCCTTTGTTTTTGCTCTTCTGATATACATTTGACCACTCCTGTAGAGAATTTCAAAATGATTTTGACACGTTTAAAAGGAAAGAAACGCCTAAAAGATTGCAGGCGTTTCCGATATAGGTATATTATTTTTTGCCGTAAGAATTTTTCAGTTTATTAAATGTATCATCACTGATATCGTGCTCGATCCTGCACGCTTCTTCCTCCGCCGTTTTTTCATCTACGCCGGCGTTAATCAGGATGCCTTTGAAAAAGAGGTGGCGTTCATAGATCTTTTCGGCAATCTCCCTGCCGTTTTCGGTTAGATTCAGAAAACCGTTTTCATCAACATCTACAAATCCGCCGTCTCTGAGCAAGGAGACCGCATGGCTTACGCTTGGCTTTGAATAATTCATAAAGCCGGCAACATCGATGGAACGGACATAGCCTTTTTTGTTTTTTATGATGAGGATAGCCTCAAGGTAATCCTCGCCCGAGGCGTGAAGTTTCATAACATTCCCATAGCCTTTCTGCCTGATCCAAATGGAAATCAAGGCGGATAAAATCACCGGATCTCATAATCAGAAACGCGAAGCAGGTTCTGCGCTTTCTCAACCTCTTGTGTGCTTGGAACGCGTGCATCTTTCAAGGAATAATCGATGCATAGTTTTTCCCATTTAAAAAGCCCGAGTGTATGATACGGCAGCACTTCCACACGTTTTACGGTTTTCAGAGAATGAATAAAATCAGACATCTCTTTCAAGCCGGTTTCATCATCCGTAAGATCCGGAACGAGCACATGGCGGATCCACATATCCTTGCCGTGATCGGAAAGATAGTTTGCCATTTCCAGAATATTCTGATTCGTGTGCCCGGTCAGCGCGATATGCTTTTGCGCATCCATCTCTTTCAGATCAAGCAAAAACAGATCCGTAACTTCCAGAAGCGCATTGAATTTAGAGAGGAACGGTTCCCGCAAGGAAAAAGGCTGACCTGCGGTATCCACGGCAGTATGCACGCCTTTTTCTTTTGCAAGGCGAAAGACTTCCGTTACAAAATCCAGCTGCAAAAGCGGTTCGCCGCCGCTGATCGTTATACCGCCGGAGCGGAGGTCTTTTCCCCAATAATTATGATACTTCCAGGCGCGCGCAAAAAGCTGTGAGGCAGTCCACTCCTCCCCGCCAAAATCCCACGTTTCGGGGTTATGGCAGTAACGGCAGCGCATGGCGCAGCCCTGGAGAAACGCTACAAAACGTACGCCGGGGCCGTCCACAGAACCGAACGTTTCAAGGGAATGGACTTTGCCTATAATTTCCTGCTTACATTCTGTCATGGCAGGTACGCGCAATAACGTCAAGCTGCTGTTCACGGGTCAGATCGATAAACTTAACGGCATAACCCGAAACACGGATCGTGAAGTTTGCGTATTCTTCTTTTTCAGGATGCTCCATAGCGTCCACAAGCTTTTCCTTGCCAAAGACATTGACATTCAGGTGATGTGCACCCTGATCAAAATAACCATCCATAACCTGAACCAGATTGTTGACCCGTTCGCCCTCATTATGACCAAGCGCGTCCGGATTGATCGTCTGCGTATTGGAAATACCATCCAGCGCCCAGTGATAAGGCAGTTTCGCAACAGAGTTGAGCGAAGCCAAAAGACCGTTCTGCTCTGCGCCGTAACTGGGGTTAGCGCCCGGTGAAAGCGGCGCGCCGGCGGGTCTGCCATCCGGCATGCTGCCTGTTGCCTTGCCGTATACCACGTTAGAAGTAATGGTAAGAATAGATGTGGTAGGTTCGGAATTGCGGTAAGTATGATGGCGCTTGATCATTTCCAGGAACGTTTTAAGCAGCCAAACCGCAATATCATCCGCACGGTCATCATCATTGCCGTATCTTGGGAAATCGCCCTCTGTTTCATAATCTACAACAAGGCCGTTTTCATCCCGAATCGTTTTTACCTTAGCATATTTGATTGCGCTGAGGGAATCCACAACGTGAGAGAATCCGGCAATACCGGTTGCGAACGTGCGGCGCACATCCGTATCGATCAGCGCCATCTCTGCCGCTTCATAATAATACTTATCATGCATGTACTGGATCAGATTCAGCGTATTGACATAAAGACCGGCGAGCCAATCCATCATAACAACGTACTTTTTCATAACCTCGTCATAATCCAGATACTCGCTTGTGATCGGCGCGTAAGGCGGCGCAACCTGATCATGCGTTTTGGTATCCACACCGCCGTTTACGGCATAGAGCAAACATTTTGCAAGGTTTGCACGCGCGCCGAAGAACTGCATTTCTTTACCGGTCTGCGTTGCGGATACGCAGCAGCAGATCGAATAATCATCACCCCATACGGGTTTCATCACGTCGTCATTTTCATACTGAATAGAACTTGTTTTAATGGAGATCGCCGCTGAATATTTCTTAAACGCATCCGGAAGTGCGCTTGAGTAGAGCACGGTAAGGTTTGGCTCCGGTGACGGACCCATATTCTCCAGCGTATGCAGAAAACGGTAATCCGTTTTTGTAACCATGGATCTGCCGTCCACGCCAATGCCGGCAACTTCAAGCGTTGCCCACACGGGATCGCCGCTGAAAAGCTGGTTGTAAGACGGGATACGCGCAAATTTGACCATACGGAATTTCATCGTCATATGATCTATGATCTCCTGCGCCTCACTTTCAGTAAGAACGCCGTTTTTGAGATCGCGCTGGAAATAGATATCCAGAAAAGTAGAGATTCTGCCGACGCTCATTGCGGCGCCGTTTTGCGTTTTGATTGCGGCAAGATAGCCGAAGTAAAGCCACTGGGCAGCCTCTTTTGCGTTGGAAGCAGGCTGGGAAATATCAAAGCCGTAGATCTTCGCCATCTCTTTCATACCCTTAAGGGCATCGATCTGCATTCTGATCTCTTCGCGAAGGCGGATCACATCATCGGTCATTGTGCCATCGCCGCAGTTTGCAAAATCCTTTTCTTTATCTTCAATCAGGAAATCAATGCCGTAAAGCGCAACGCGGCGGTAATCGCCAACGATCCTGCCGCGGCCGTATGTGTCCGGCAGACCGGTAATAATCTTATTATGGCGCGCTTTTTTCATTTCCGGCGTATAGGCATCAAACACTGCCTGATTGTGTGTTCTGCTATATTCCGTAAAGATCTTGTGGAGTTCCGGATCCGGTTTATAACCGTAGGTTTCACACGCCTGCTCTGCCATTTTTATGCCGCCGAAAGGCATAAACGCTCTTTTGAGCGGTTTATCCGTCTGCAAGCCTACGATCTGCTCCAGATCCTTCGTTTCTTCGCTGATATAGCCCGGACCATAGGATGTGAGCGTGGAAACAACTTCTGTTTCCATATCCAAAACGCCGTTTTTAGCGCGCTCTTCTTTCTGAAGATTCTGAAGAATGCCCCAGAGTTTATTGGTTGCCTCTGTGGGGTCTGCTAAAAAGGACTCATCGCCGTCGTACGGCTCATAGTTTTTCTGAATGAAATCACGAACGTTGACTTCTTCTTTCCAGATACGGCCTTCAAAACCGTTCCACTGCTTAAAATCAGTCATGCATACGCCTCCTGTATAAAATTCCACGTCTCGGCAAAAAGCCGAATATTTAGTGGTTTTGAGTGTTAAACACCCTATATATGGTTAGCAATTGCTAACTTGGATTATTATAATAACACCTTTTAAACAAAAATGCAATAGTAAATATTTATAACATTAAAAAGTTTAAAAGGCGGTTTTTATGGATATTATATAAAATGAAAACGATGCGGTTTTTGGAATCAGCGGGCAAATATATTTCCGCCGCTGCAATCAACGGCAACGGTAAGCGGAAAATCGCAAAACAACAGTTTTTTGACCGATTCGCACCCAAGATCATCATAAGCGATCACATCACACTGCTTGATACTCTTTGCGGCAAGAGCGCCTGCTCCGCCGATGGCGCAAAGATACACCGCTTTATTCTTGATTATGGAATCGCATACCGCGGCATTTCGCTCGCCTTTGCCGATCATGGCGGCAAGGCCGTTATCCAGCAAAAGCGGTGTAAAAACATCCATTCTGCCGGAAGTGGTTGGGCCACAGGCGCCGACTGCAAGGCCCTGCGGCGCAGGAGTGGGGCCGGCGTAATAGATCACGGCGTCTTTGAGTTCAAACGGAAGTTTGCTGCCGCTTTCAATGGCGGCGGCAATTCTTTTATGCGCGGCATCCCGGGCAGTGTAAACAGTGCCTGAAAGAATAACTCTGTCCCCCGCCCTAAGTATGGGCGCATATGCACGCAGTTGTGATGCATCCAGTTTATATTCCATTCGTATTACTTTCCTTCAATCTCTTTTAATCGTTGTTTCAGGGATTCATTTTCCTCTTCAAGCGCCTGCAGAACGGCAATGTTCTGATTCAGTTCCCTGTTTGCCTCTTTCAGCTGAAAATCAAGATTAGAATTGATGATTTCCAGCCGCTGACATTCAAAATTGACATCTTCAAGAGCCGCCATAAGGCGAGAGATCTGCTCTTTTAAAACATCAATATCTTTTTCGCCCATACGGCTGCCCTCCTTTTCAAAGCAAATCTATAAGCGGATAAAGGGGACCGCTGCGCAGCCCCCTTCCGTTATTATGCATCGATATCCGTATCTTTTTCAATATAGAATCTGCCGAACCAGTTCATTTTGATCGAATAAGCATTATCCAGTTCTTCCGCAGCACTGTTGGCATCTTCATTTGAAATAGCGGATTGAGCACTAACTTTCCAAATCGGTGTATCTGTGTCACCCACAAAATACATAATATGATAGCCATACTGGGTTTGAACGATGCCCACATCGCCGGAACGGCGGTCCGGATCGAGCGCCCAGGATTCAAAAGCATCTACCATCTGGCCGGGAACAACATTTTCATAAAGCCCGCCGTTTGACGCGGAACCGGAATCTGTTGTATTTTCCGTTGCAAGCGCAGCAAAGCTGTCTTCTGTTCTGTCGCCGGAATTGAATTCATCCACAATGCCTTCAGCGGTTTCCAGAGCGGCTGCCCACTGCTCTTCGGTTGCGCTTGATTTATCGGATGAATCATCGCCTGTATCGGGAGCAATCAGGATGTGGCGAACATTGACACTGGACGCCTCAGGAACCTGAACAGGCTGAAGAACGTATACAACCGTTGTGGAATACTGATAGATATCGCCTGCCTGACGATCCGCACTGAAGAGCCAGTCAAGGCCCGGATATTCGAGAACTTCATCCTCGCTGTGTTCTTCGCCTTCCTCATGATCATGATCTGCCGTTGCGATGGCATAGCCGGCGTTCTGAAGGATAGATCTGGTGGCGTACAGTTTTGTGGAAGCCTCATCCTGCGCGTAATAGGATCTGTCATAAGCAGTATCCTCGCTGTACTGCACGCAAAGGTCCGAAAAGTTGGAACCGTCGCTTCTGAGCGCATTTTTAAATGCGATGGCGTCATCTTCACTGCCAGCCTCAAATATTCTTACGCTTACAGCCTGAAAATCATCTATATTGGAATCACGGTAAGTTTCCAGATCCGCATCCGTATACTCTTCCTCTGTGATCGTATCGGACATTTCGGACTGATAATTCTGCGCGATATAGGAGATCTTTGCCTCGCGGCGGAAAACATTTTCCGTTACGCCCTTGCCCATTGCCTGAACAAGATAAGCGGAAAGCGTATAACCGTAACTTTTAGCGGTCTCCTCATACTGATCGAGCGTATCTTCCAGTTCGGACTGCTGCTCCGCCGTGATCTCTGGCTCTTCGCCGCCGTTTGCCTTAACCGCCTCGTTGTAATACATATAGGTGGATTTAATGCCGTCCAGCACCTGCTCATACAAATATTCAAGCCAGGTTACGACTTCGCCGTCCTCATTTGTAGTCGTCTGATCGGAAAGCGGAATATCAAAATCCACATCCAGATTATTATCCTCAAGGCTTATGCCGTACTGCTCATAAGTCTGCTGGGTAGACATAAGATTATTGTAAGAATTTGCAAAATAATAATTGAACGTTGAAACGGGTATTCTGATTTTATCGCCCGCCTCATCTTCGATTGTGGCGGCAGTAAGGCCGGTGGTCCACTGCAGTGTGGAGTGGATAAAGCCCTTACGCACCGCGCCGGTAGCAACATAGGTTACGAGGAGCGCAAGCACGATCACAACGGCAACCACACTTTTGATTACACGTAACTGATTGGACGCAAGACCGCTCTTTTTACCGCTTAACGCATCCAGTTTATTTTTAGCGGCATCGATTTTTTTGGTGAGCGCGGCTTTCGCTTTTTCATCCGTTTCGGAATCACGTTTTTCTCTGAGATCTTTGATCTCTTTTTCTATCTTTGCGCGTTTTTCAGCGGTTTTCTTGGTTTTTTTCTCCAGCCTTGCCGCTTTTTTTGCGCTTTTATCCGGTTTTTCCGAATCGGATATGGAGCCTCCGCTTAAAATATCATCATTCAAATCTTTTTTAGCCATTTTTTCCATCCTTATCTGAAAGAAATTTATTTACCTATCATTTTACACTAAATTGCTGAATATTACAAGAAAAATTTTATTACTGCTGACTATCCTGCTTTGCAACATAATCGCTGTTTGGATCCGCATAGTTGACATTTTTCATGCCGGCACGCGATTTTACCTCTGTGGCATCCTCCAAAGCAAGTAATTCGTCATTAAAGCAATCCTGCTGCGCGGTATACATATATTCCGGGCATTTTGAAATAAAGAACATGATATGATAGCCGTATTGCGTTTGAACGATATCCACGTCACCGTATTTGCGGGCGGGATCGAGCGCCCAATTTTCAAAATTCTCCGCCGAGCTGCCGGGGGTTACGCCCTCGTAGGCGCCGCCGTAAAGGCCGCCCTGACCGGCAGAGGTGGTGGCGGTATCATCACTGTATTCCTCGGCAAGGAGCGCAAAAGAAAGTTCTGTTTTATCACCGGCGTTGTATTCTGCCACGATCTCCTGCGCCTGATCATAAGCCGCCTGCCATTCTTCATCCGTATACTCCTGTGTCTGAGAATCCGTGCTGCTCTCCTCACCCGATTCAGGCATAACCAGAATATGGCGAACGGAATAGACCTCGTTCTCTTCCTCAAGGAACGGCTGACCGGTTTTCAGAATAACATCGATCACGCCCACGCTTTCATTTACATAATATGTTGTGCTGCCGACGGCTGTATCCTCGTTAAACAGCCAGTTTGCAGTTTCCTCGCCGAAAGAATTTTCAATATCTGACCTTGCCTGTGTGAATTCTACGGATTCGCTGAGGGCTGTTACCGCTTCTTCCTCCGTTTCAAAATAACCTGCCGCGATGAACTGATCGATCAGCCCTGCGCAGGCCGTTGGAATCAGGGCGCGCATGGAATCCACATCCGTGATCTCTGCCATATATTTTTCTGCGTTTTCAATGCTCTGCTGCTGTGTGGTAACATCTGTGGAATCATATTCCATTTCAATCAGTGCGTAAGAACAGGATTTATAATCGTCCTGATGCTCGTCAAAATAAGCGTCTATTTCCTCTTGAGAAGGTCTGTCCGTAATACGGAACTGATTATAATAAGTGCCTGCAATGTAATACTGCTCCATATATTTGCGCAGTGTTTCCAGCCCGCAGTGCGCGCCGAAAGATTCGGCAACATATTCATTGACGCCCTCGCCGGCAGACGACGCGCTTTCCCTGACCATATCCAACTGGGATTCAATATCGTCTTTCTGCGCGTCTGTTAGGGTGATTCCGGCATCCAGACCCTTTTCATAATACATCAGGTTGGATTTGATACGCTCAGTAGTTGTCTGCTCAAACAGATCCTGCCAGGAAATTTCATTGCCGTCCTGATCCGTTGTATACTGGCTGGCAAAATCCTGCGTGGTATCCAGATCATAATAGCCGTAATTGGCATAATATGTATACTCGTACACAACACTATCATAATAATAATTATACAAGCCCACGGAAACATCGATATCGCCGACCGTCATGGCAACATTGCCGGGATTCATTTTTTCATTACTGTTGGGAACCGTATAATAACGCACGCCAAGCACAACAAGGATGGCGATGATAACCAGCGCAAGTATGGAAGACAGGATCACAGACACGCGCTCTTTTTTGAGTACGATATTCTGCGGCTTAACCTCCGTTACAACCTCCTGCGCGGGGGCGGGCGCGTTGTTTTCGCGCGACTGCTCAAATTCAAACTCCACGCCGTTTACGCCGCCAAGCACATTGTTTTCCGCGGCGGGAGCGCTTGCATCAAACTTCCAGTTATCATTTTGCTCATATTGAACGCCGCGGTCTTTCGGATCGTTCGCAGCTGTATCGGTTTCTCCGTTTTCCGAAATGCCGGTTTCATCCTGCGCGTCAAGGCGCTGTGTTTCCTGCTCTTCAGGTTCGTTGTTTCCGCGTGTTTCCTGCGAATCTTTACTGAAATCTTTTTCGCTCATAAGGACTCTCCTTATAAAATAAAATACAGTTTATTATACACTAACAAGGCGGTTATTTCAATAACAAAACATGATCTAAATATGAATATTTTTAACAGGAAAATATTTTTGTTGAAAACGCAGTTAAAATGTAGTATTATGTGTGTAGTATTTTGCGAATAAAGATCCGCTTTATATATTTTGCGCGGATCTGTTATTCTATCTTTTGACACGGTATGATTCTGTGCCGTGTATCTTAATCGGAGAATGATGCTTTCTATGCAACAGATAAGCCATCGGCAGGACAGCCCGGCATGGCGCTGGCTTCTTGCCACGGTATTTCTTTTTCCCATACTGCCGGAATACATAAGCCCGTTTTTGCTTTTTGCGGCATTTATCGTATTCAAAGTGCAGTGGTCGCGTGAAGGCCGCAAGGCAAAAGTAGGCACGATCGGAAAAGTTGTGATCGCCTTTATGAGCCTGGCGCTTCTAAGCGTGTTTTGGAGCGATACAAAGCTGGATACGCTCGGCACCGCAGGACTTTGGTGGGCAGTTTTTCTGATTCTTGTAATGATCTATAACCTGGCGGACACACGGCGGAAAATAGACGATGTGCTGAAAGCGGCTGTATACAGCGGCGCGGTAAACGGCGTTGTGGGCACAATACAGGTATGCACCTATGCGCTGAGCAAAGCGGGATACATAAGCAAAAGCCTGGTGCTGCCCACCCCCATATACAAAACGCTGGACAAAGCTGTTTACACATGGCTGCCGTTTGAAATCAGAACCAACACGTTTTCAGACCGGGCAAGCGGGTTCTTTTCCAATCCCAATCTGCTTTCAACCTATCTTATTTTTGTGTATCCGCTTTCGGTCTATTTATTTTTAAATGCAAAAACGAAAAAGCAGAAGATTCTTTATTTATTCATCAACCTGTTTATCAGCGCCGGGATCAGTTCCACAATGACGCGCGCGGGCTGTGTGATTGTGCTTGCCGGCTGGGTATTCATGTTTATCGTTTTGATCAAGCGCCACGGCAAGACCCTGTTCAGCATACTGATACCGACCCTGTTGATCATTGTTCCTTCTTTGCTGACAAGATACGGAATCATCTCCCTGCCCGTTCACGAATCCGCCGGCACAGCGGCACCGCCGCATGAAACGGCTGCGGCAGCAGCACAGGCTGCAAAACAATCCTCTGCCAACCATTTTGTGATATGGGAAAGCGTGATAGACTACATTACGGATAATGTTCGGGTTTTTCTGGGCGGATTAGGATTCGGCTGCGAAAGCACGGGTGATTTTCTTATGGAAAGTTACGGCCTTGACAAACCCCACGCCCACAACTTTATACTGGAAATTTGGGCGGAACTCGGTGTGATCGGCATTGCCGCGCTCTTTGCCGTGATCATTATAACGGTGATCACTCTGTTTAAAACAAAAGCGCCAAGCGGCAAACGATATGATCTTATCTTTTATGTTTTCACAAGTCTGATCATGTTTTTGGGATTTGGTCTTACCGACTACATATTCAACTCCCCGAAACAGATCATACTTTTCATGATCCTGATCGGTTTGACTCAGGCGATAAGCAGATGTTATGAAGAAAACGAGCCGGTACAGATCGAGATTCGGCAGCAGGAACCAAGCAACACAAACGAACGCATTGAAATGCTAACGTAACAAACAATATAGCAGAAAAAAGCCGCGCAGTTTTGGCAAACTGCGCGGCTTTAAATTTTATGTTGGCCGCAAACCTTAAAAAATCAGTTCAAAACGGCACTGCGTTTTGTGCTTATCCAAAGATACGGCATTTTATTATCTGCCGCGGTCATAGGAACGCAGACGAAAATGCGCGCCGCATTCTTCGCAGATCTTACGGGACTTTTCAATATCTTCCGGCGAGATCACGTCAACAACCGTCATCCACACCTGCGCACCGAAAGCAACGCACGCTTTGGTAAACTCTAACATTGCCGGAAACGCCTTGCCGGGATATATATTTTTCGTGATCTTATCATATTTTTCAGAGGTAGGATCGTTCAGGGAAACGGAAATGATATCAATTACCGAACAGATCTCCTCCGCAGTCGGTCTGCCGTTTATGAGATCGGAAAGACCGTTTGTATTGATACGAAGTTTGATATTCGGATACTGTTGTTTCATATACTTTGCAGTCTTTATCAGATTATCATAAGCATTTGTAGGCTCGCCGTAGCCGCAGAACACAGCCTCCGTAACACCGGTAAAATCATAAGCGTCAATTGCGGCTTTGATCTCTTCAAAAGTGGGATCCGTATCATGCCAGAGACGTTTTGCATCTCCCACGGCATCCGCTTTTTTACGAATGCAGAACGCACAGTTACACGGGCATTTATTTGTAATGTTAAAATAAGTATTGCCATACCAGCTGTAAATGATATCCGCCATTATTTTTCAATCTCCTTTTTAAATCTGTTTTTAATATCCGCGCGGTCAAGCGCAAAAGCAAGAATAACAAACACAACGGCGCTGCCCACCGCCTGAATGACGTTTGCCGGCAGATCGGCTACCGCGCCTGCTCTGTATACAACAAGATCCGTAAGAAAATAGCCGAGTATTGTTATGACGCCGGAAAGAATCGTAAAAGCCGCGGTGCGTATACTCAGCAATTTCGTATCTTTTTTTGCTATCAGAACGAACGGCACAGCAATCAGCACTTTAATGATTGCGGACGGAATTGCGTAAACCGCAACGCCGGAAACCAGATCGGCACAAGCGGCGCCGATTGCGGCGGAAATGAACGACCACGGACCGCCCATCAGCAAAGCCGCTATGTAAATTACGGAATCGCCCACATGGATATAACCGCCGGCCCCTATCGGCACATGGAGCATGGTAAGGGCAAAGATCATTGCGGCAAACATTGCCGAAAAGCATATATTTTTTGTTGTTTTATTCATATCAGTTCACCAAGCCCTTTCTCAAAATCAACGCCTTCCTGGGCGTTTTGCGCATCGGTAACGGCGATCACGCCGGAAACAAATTCGCCTGCTGCGCGCGCAGCGTCAAATACTGAGGCGCCGTTCAGCATCCTGCCGATAAGCACCGCGGAAAAGATATCCCCCGTTCCGGAAAAATAGCCGCCGCGCTTTGGCGCAAGAAACGTTTTGCAGCAATCACGGGTAAAGACCGTGCTGCCGATCATACCGTCTTTCTCCACGCCCGTGAGAACCACGGCTTTATTGCCGCTTTCCAGCATGATACGCGCCGCTTTTTCGGCATCGTTTTCACCGGTCAGCCGGCGCAGTTCCGTAACATTCGGTGTTATGACGTCCGCACGGCAGGCAAGTTTTTTAATCTCATCGCAAAGGCTGCCTGTAAAGCCGTCATACAGCGTGCCGTTATCGCCCATTACGGGATCTACCACGAAAAGCGCCTTTGTATTTTTAAACGAATCAAAAACGGTTTTCACCTCTTCTGCAGAGGCAAAATAACCGGTCAACACGCCGTCAAACACAGCGCCGAGTTTTTTCCACTGCGCAAAACAAGGGGCAAGAAAAGAGGTCATATCACAGCAATGGTAACTTCCGTATGCCGTTTGATTGGAGAGCACCGCTGTAGGCGCGGGGTGCGCCTCCACGCCAAGCGCTGAAAGCACGGGAAGCTGCGCGACCAGAGAACATTTGCCAAACCCGGAAATATCGTTTATAACCGCGCATTTTTTCATAAACATCGCGCTCCCTTTTTGTTTTATTGCTTTTTGTTTAAAAACATTATATAATATACCAGGCATTATTTATATACGCAATTTTAATATTTTTTTAGGGTACAGTTATGAGTAAATATGCAGAAGTTTATGATTACATAAAAAATGAGATTATAACGAATCAGATCTCCTACGGGGGAAAACTGCCCTCTGTGCGCAAGGCGAGCAAACTGTTTTCGGTTAGCCGAACAACAATACAAAACGCATACTTTGCGCTTTCCGAAGACGGGTATATCCTAAGCGAGCCGCAGAGCGGATACTATGTTTCCTACAAAAGCCCGGCGCAGAAAACAGAAACGCCGAAAGCGCAGAATAGCCGAATCCGTTACAATTTCAGCGGCACTGCCGCGGATCGGGAAAGTTTTGATTTTGATATCTGGCGCAGGCATATGAAAGCGGCGCTGCGGCAAAACGAAAAGCTGCTTTCCTACAGCGAACCGCAGGGCGAGGCGGAACTGCGGCAGGCCATTTCCGAATACATACTGGAAAAACGCAACGTTGCCGCCTCTGCGGACAGGATCGTGATCGGCGCCGGTGTACAGAGCCTTTTACACGTGCTTTGTGCGCTGATAGACAAAAAGCAGACTGTTTCTTTCCCGGACAGAAGTTTCGTGCAGGGCTCGGCGCTGTTTGCAGACTACGGTTTTGATGTGCATTACCGATATAAGGACGCGGATATCGTTTACGTTTCCCCCTCCCACATGACCCGGTGGGGAGATGTGATGCCGAATAAGCGCAGGATTGAACTGACACGGTATTCGGCACAGCGCGGCAGCCTTGTAATTGAGGACGACTATGAAAGCGATTTTCAGTACAACAGCATTCCCACGCCGTCTCTTTACGCGCTTTCCGGCGGCAGCAATGTGGTGTACATCGGCTCGTTTTCCCGACTGCTGCTGCCGTCTATTCGCATCAGTTTTATGATTCTGACCAATGAACTTGCCGAAAAATACCGGCAGAATAGTTACAAATTCAGCCAGACCGCGAGCAAGACGGAACAAATTGCGCTTTGCAGCTTTATACGCGACGGGCGGCTTATGGCGCAGATCAGAAAAACGAGAAGATTTTACACCGCAAAAACAAAATTCTTTTATAACATATTGAAAAAAACATTTCCGGGCTGTAAAATAGAGATCAGTGAAAACCTGCTGCAGGTCATTTTGCAGACTCCGTTTCGGGGTGAAGTTTCCGACTTTGAAAAAAACGGAATCAAACTTTATGTTGAAAACTATGAAAACGGTGTTATCTCCCTGGTTTTAAGCCCGGGAGGAATAGAGCAAAATGAACTGGAAAATGCGGCAAACGCCCTGAAAAAGTCAATAAACATTTAGAATTTTTGTTCTAACAGTCCGTTTATAAGGACTCTTTACGCATTGCATATTGCAATTGATCCGCATTTGTGTAAAATGAAATTGTAAGGAAAAACACGAAAAGGAGAATTGCGATATGAAAAGTTTTGTAAAGTATATTTTATTGTTTGCCGTAACGGCCGCTACGGGCGCTGCCGTGATGTCCCTGCCGTTTTTGCTGATTGGGGAAATGAGCCAGAGCGCGATGCGCCTTGTGCTGGCGGGCGAAGTTGCGGCGATTGCAGTCGTATTCAGCGCAGTATTTCTGATCAAAGAATCCCGCGAGCAAAAGAAAAAAAGAATAGCGGCGTCAAAAGACCTGCGCTGGCAGGAGATGCTCCGGCAGATCAGCGATACCGGATCCTACGGTGAAGATTTTGATTTTGCCGCATAAATTTTAAACGAAAGTGGAATGGAATATGGCAAATCTGAGCGAATTTTGCACTTGCACAAACTACAAATGCAAACTCCACCCGCGAAACCACGACAAGGGCTGCGCCCCTTGCATTGAGAAAAACCTGAAAACAAAAGAAATGCCCAGTTGTTATTTTAATCTGTTTGAAAACGCGGACAAGCGCACCTCAGACAGTTTTGAGGCATTTTGTGAACTGGTGCAAAACGAAAAGAAGAAAGCATAAAAGAGGCTGCTGCCCATACCGGGCGGCAGCCTTATTACGGTAAAATATATGGAAAACGATAAACGGACAGGTCTTAGCAAGACCAAACTGAAAAATTCCTTTTGGAAAAGCAGGCAGGAACTTGTCAGAACAGAAGTGATCCCCTACCAGTTAAAAGCGCTGGAGGACGGTGTGGACGGCGCGGAGCCGAGCCGCTGCATGGAAAATTTCAGAAAAGCGGCAAATGCGCTGGCGCGCAGAAGAGCGGGCAAAAACACACCGGTGTATCCAACGGACAAGTGGCATTATACCGATGAAAATGCACAGCCCGGCGCATTTAAAGGCTGGGTATTTCAGGATTCGGATCTGTACAAATGGATAGAAGCGGCATCTTATTCGCTGGGAAACCACCCCGACGCCAAACTGGAAAGCGCAGTAGACGAGGCGATTCGGCTCGTTTGTTCCGCCGCTGAGGAGGACGGCTATATTGACACGCTGTATACAATCAACAACCCGGCGGCAAGATTTGAAAACCTGCGCGATTTTCACGAACTGTACTGTTTCGGCCATCTGGCAGAGGCGGCATGCGCCCATTTCAGCATTACGGGAAAACCCGCTCTGCTAAACGCTGCCGCCAGATTTGCCGATCTTATATGCCGTGTTTTCGGTAAAGACGGCAAAAAAGGATATGACGGGCATCCCATAGCCGAAGAAGCGCTTTTGAAACTGTATGAAGTAACCGGGGAGCACAGATATCTTGACACGGCGCGCCTTATGATCGACCGGCGCGGCACAAGGCCGTATTACTTTGACACGGAGCGAGACGCGCACACGCCGGACGGTGAAATGAAATACATGTATAATCAGGCGCATCTGCCAGTGCGTAACCAGAAAGAAGCGGCGGGGCACGCCGTTCGCGCAGTGTATCTTTACACGGCGATGGCGCACCTTGCCCGCTTAGATCAGGATGAAGCGCTGCTGAATGCGTGCAAAACATTGTTTGACGACATTACAAGGAAAAAGATGTATATCACCGGCGGGATCGGTTCCACAAAAGACGGCGAGGCGTTTACCTATGCGTATGACCTGCCGAACGGCACGGCATATTCCGAGACGTGCGCATCTGTAGGGCTTGTCTTTTTTGCAAGACGGATGATGCAGGCAGACTGCGACTCAAAATATTTTAACGCCGCGGAAAGATGCCTTTACAACTGCATTCTTGCCGGCATGGCGGAGGACGGAAAATCTTTCTTTTACACAAACCCGCTTGAAGCTGAACCGAAAACGCTAGCGCTTGACGAAAGGCGAAGCCATATTAAGCCGGTAAGGCAAAAATGGTTTGACTGCGCCTGCTGCCCGCCGAACATCGCGCGCCTGATCTCTGATCTTGGCGAGTATATTTTTACCGAGAACAACGGCACCGTTTTTATAAACCTTTACGATAACTGCACGGCGGAGTGTGAAAGCGCGGCAATCGAGATTTTGGGCGATTACACCGGCAGCGGAAAAGTGAACGTGAAAATCAAACCGAAAAAGCACATGAAGATCGCATTCCGGATCCCGGAATGGAGCGAAAATTTCACGTTTAGCCGAAAAGACGTTTTCATCAAAAAGGGCTACGCCTATTTTGAGATCAACGCGGAACAGACCATCAGCGCGGATTTCGGGATAAGAATAAAGATCATGCGGTGCAATCCGAACGTGCGTGAAAACGCCGGGAAAATTGCTATTATGCGCGGGCCGTTTGTTTATTGCATGGAGGAAACAGACAACGGTGCAAACCTGCATATGCTGCGGCTTTCCGACCACCCGAAATTTTCCTTTGACGGCGAAAACATTTACGCAAACGGCTACAGGGAATCTTTTGAAAGCCAAGCGCTTTACAGCAAATACCGCCCGCCGAAGGAACGTCTGGTTCGGCTGAAATTCATACCGTATTACAAATGGGCAAACCGCGGTGAAAACGAAATGGCAGTCTATATTCGGTATAAATGAACACCTGAATTACTTTTAAGATCAACAAAAACCGGTCCGAATCTGTATTCGGACCGGTTTTTCAAATATTTACAGCAGTTTTTCAAAGCCTTCAGTAGTATAAGGCTCGCCGTTTCTTTTTTTCTTAAGCTGCACCATCAGCGCCTCAAAGCGCTGCCTTGTCATCGGGTAAAGGATAACGAAAATGATGGAGACGAACAGCATTGCCGCCGGAATGACGGTAGAGATATTTTCCATTCCGTTTATGATATCCGGATCCGTAACACGCTGGATCAGAGATTCAGAACCGGCGATATCACCGGAAGAATCATAGCCGTAGGCGCCGAGCAAAAGGCCTGCCATCAGGATGCCGAAAGCAGAGCCGAATTTCTGCACAAGCTGCGGCAAAGCGGTGATTGTGGATTCCTTTCTGGTGCCCGTTTTAAACTCATCCAGTTCCACCAGATCATAACCCATGGAATAAAACAGAGTCCAAAACGTGCCTGTGCCGATGCCGAGCACAACCGGCGCCACAACGCACATGATTTTAAAGCCGCCGATTTCCGCGTCCAGACCGATGATTTTAATGAGGATCTCGCCGATGCAGGCAACGGAAAGAAATACGATTGCGGCAAAGCGCCTGTCTTTTTTATGAGCAACTTTTTCCACCAGCGGAACAACTACCGCCATGGAAATAACAAGGGAAATGATAACGGCTACAATACCGGTATCATAATCCATGCCGATACAATCTATAACCATATAACTCAGGTTGGATTGGATCATGGACGATGTTGCCAGGAAAAAGAATACGAAAACTAAAAAATACTTTGCCGGTTTCATTCTGAGAATATTGCCGAATGCCTTGAACGTATCCTTGATGGAGCCGACGGATTCACCGGGAGCCGCCTTTTTCGGCTCATAAACGCCCTTTAAGGAATTGCAGCAAACAAAGCCGAATGCGATTGCCATAATGCTGATGATTGCGGCAACAACGGCATAGGCGTTGCTTTCAAAACGCGGGGTAAGGAGAATCGCAACCGTGGGCACAAGTGCGGGCAGAATATTGCCGAGACCGACCGCGACAGCGTTTAACAGAGAGGAGAACGAACGGATCTCCGTGCGCTCGTCATAATCCTCCGTAATCTCCGCTACAACGGCGTAATACGGAATCGTATACATGGTATAAAATACCCACAGGCACATGGTGATAAACGTATAGAGCAGGATCTTTGCCAGCTGAGACGAAAGACCGGAGCCGATACTCGTCCACGCGATGACGAACACCAGACCGAGCGGCACAAGCGCCGTTTTCATGACTTTGCGTTTATCCACACCGGGGCGATCTGTATAATTGCCGATCATGGGATCCGTAACCGCATCCCAGGCAATGGAAATAAAAATAATAATGGAACTGAATGCCGGTTTGATACCGGCGATTTCAATGAGAAACGTTAAATAATATGTATAAAACATATTATAAATCAGTGATTCGGTAAAAATGCCGAACGCGTATCCCGTTTTTTTCTTCTTTGTAAGTGTGCTTTTACCAGCCATCATTACACCTCCGTATTTTATTTTACATCAACATGGAAGAAGGTGCAAGTAGCCGGACAAAATAAACTTATAAATACTATGGCAAAAAAGCGCGGATCATTTGCGCCGGGCATCCCGGTTTAAGTTTTCGCGCCATTCGGCGCCGAGCGGCATATTGCAGCGCACATTGGAAACCGCAGCGGAGATATTTTCAAACAGCACATGCGTGCCGATCGAATCAGACTGATAATTTGCGGCACATTCCGGCGCAATGCCGATATGGGCGGCAGATTCCACAGCGTCTATGTTGGCGCCGATAAACATAAATTCCCAGCCGTATTTTTCTTTCTGCCGGCTGATCATCTGCTTTACGATTTCCGCCGAATAAAAACGGCTGGCATTTTCCAGACCGTCCGTAACGATCACAAAAAGCGTTTTGGACGGCACGTCATTTTTTCGGGAATATTTATGCACATTTCCGATATGACGGATCGCAAAGCCGACCGCATCCAGCAGCGCCGTGCAGCCGCGCACATAATAATCCCGCGCGGTAAGCGGCTGTACGGCTTCAATATTGACCCGATCGTGCAGGACTTCCCTTTCATTATCAAAAAGAACGGTGGAAACCAGCGCTTTTCCGTTTTCCTGCTTTTGCTTTTTGATCATGGAATTAAATCCGCCGATCGTGTCCGCCTCAAGACCTGCCATAGAACCGCTTCTGTCTAAAATAAAAACCAGTTCCGTAAGGCGGTTTGTTCCGTTTTCATTTTCTTTTACTTTCGCGTTTAACTTTTTCATAATTTTAATTCCTTTCTGAATTTGTGTTCATTCTTTACCTTAAAACTACTCTTTTATAAATTCTTCAAAATCACGCACGATCTTTCGGAGTTCCGGGGTCAGGCAGTATTGCGCACGGCGGATAAGCACCGCATCGCCGAGGCGGGAGCTCGGATCTCTGTCAAAAAACGCAAACGCGATGCTGCCGGTGATCGCCGCTATTGTATCACTGTCCCCACCCAGTGAGACAGCATTTCTCAGCGCGTCCTCAAAACTCATGGATTCCAAAAACGCCTCGATGGCCTCCGGCACCGATCCCTGGCAGGTCTCGTTGAACGAATAGCCGGGTCTGATCTTAGCAAGCGTGAAATCAAACTTATAAAAATAAGATTCAATAAATTCTTTTATCTGCGCCTTTGAACTTCCGTGCCTTGCAAGATACACGGCGGCTGCAACTGCTTTTGCGCCTTTGACGCCCTCCGGGTGGTTATGTGTTACCGATGCTGAGATTTCCGCAAGTTCCAGCGCGTTTTGGATGCTGTTTGCCGCGAGCGCACAAGGTGACACCCGCATGGCGCTGCCGTTTCCAAAACTGCCGTAAGGTTTGGGCTGCTTGGCGCGAAGCCAAAGCGAAAACCGCGTGCCGTAACCTGCGTTCGGATATTTTTTGCCGAATGAACGCATTTGACTTATTAACGCCGTTTCAATTTTAAGCCTGTTTTCGGCAGGTTTTGAAATTATCTCCTTTCCGAGCGCCATCAGCGCTTTTGCTACCGCTGCCGTCATTACCGTGTCATCGGTAAAAAAGCAATTGGGATCCAGCAGATCAAAATGTTTTGTTTTGATACCGCAAAACTCAAATCTTGAGCCCACGATATCGCCTATTACCGCTCCTATCATATGAACAACACCTTTCTTTTTTGATTACGGACACAGTATAGCATGAGACTCCCAAAACGAGGTCGCCTGAAAAGCGACAAAAAAAGAACCGGCAAAACTGCCGGTTCGGGGAGCAAGATATTAACATTGTTACAGGGCTGAATGCTGGCTGCAAAAAAGATCAGGCGGCGCTGCCGAGCAGAGGCTGGTCAAACGCAAACAGCGCCTCATTGATCTGATAGATATCATAGATCTTATGTACGATAAAATATTCTACAACAATATCCAAAACGCTGCTGTGAGAAAGTGCAAAGCCCGCTTTCATCAGCATTTCCTGCGTTTCATTCAGCGGCAAGCGCAGCGCAATGCAGAACGCCAGCACCGTAGTTTTTTTCGGTTTATAGTTTACATTGCTGCGTATTTTTGAAAACAATTTTCTGTCCACATTCGCCCGGCGGTAGCAGGCGCTGTCCGTCATGCCAGCCTCGTCGATTTTTCTGAGCAGCATCTGGGAAAAGCTCTCATCCTTAACCTGTTTCAGATACGTTTCCAAAGATGAATCCGGCGCAGAATCCGGAGACACATACGCATGGCCGCAAGGCATGGAAAACGCCTCCGGGGCGCAGGCAACCGTATCACACAGTGTTGCGCTGCTTTGCGCGCGGCGCATGCGCTCATACTCCGCATCCGTATGCGATTCCACATAGCAGTCATCCACATACTGCCTGATGCCGGAGATCAGCTTGCTGCCGGCGGAAAACGCGGCTTTACCGAAAAACACAAGATAAACAAGCATATCGTTTTCCATCAGGAAATCCGCAATCGTATTCACGGCGACACGCACCGCGTCCTGCACGGGATAGCCGTATACGCCGGCAGAGATCAGCGGAAAGGCAACGGATTCACAGCCGTATTCCTTTGCGAGTATCAGGGAAGACCGATAACAGCTTTTCAGAAGATCTTCTTCATGATGACTGCCGCCGCGCCAGACGGGGCCGACCGTATGGATAATATATCTGCATTTCAGATTATAGCCGTTTGTGATCTTTGCGCTGCCGGTTTTGCAGCCGCCGAGCGTTTTGCACTCTTTCAGCAGAGCGGGACCGGCGGCGCGGTGGATTGCGCCGTCCACCCCTCCGCCGCCGAGCAGCGTTTCATTGGCGGCGTTCACAATGGCATCGCACGCCATATTGGTAATATCATTCCTTACAAACTGTAACGGCATTTACTCATTCTCCGTTTTTCTTTTTTTTCAGTTTATCCAAAACGCACCAAGCGGCAAATCCTGCAAAGCCGATCACGCTTGCGGCAATACCGGCGTTTCTGTGCAGCGTTGTATACTTCATTTCAATCTGATGCGTGCCGGCGGTTAGATCAAAGCCGATAAACGTATCGCCGATCTGTTTATACTCCTGTTTTTCGCCGTCCACATAAAGCGTCCAGCCCTCTGTATAGGGCAAAGTGAGGAGCACTGTGGAATCCGTATCGGTTTCATAAGTGCCGGAAACGGTATTTTTCTCTATATTCAGCGTTGAACTGCTGCCCGAAGCAAGCTGCGCAAGGGCGTTTTCCGCAGCCGCCGTATCCATTTGTTTCAAAACCACAGTATGTGTTTTATCCTTCTCGCCGGAATGATCATAAAGTTTTATTGTTAGATTGACGGTATCCCCCGCGCTGTAATCGCCGAGGTAAACCACATTGGTGTAGAACCGGCTGCAGATGCGCTGCACCAGCTCGCCGTTCAGATAGAGTTCACACTTTTTACCGTTTGAACTGTCATGGCAGTCAATGGGATCCGTATAAAAATACAGCGGACCATCCTGACGGATATGCACAACGATATTCTGCCGGTCATCCTGCATCAAGCCGTTTTCATATTCCGGTTCAAAGAAGAACGATACATCCTGCCCAAGTGCGCGGGACATAAAATTCTCTTGATTCACAAAAGGATCGTTTACATACTTGCCGCTTTCGTAAAGATCTGATGAAACATTGAAGGCAAGCGGCAGCGCATACGGGTTTTCATAGACTTTATATCTCCCGTCCAAAACCGTGTTGGAATCATATTCTTCCAGACCCGGTGCGGATGTTTCCAAGATCTGATATTTGACGCCGAGAAAACTATCCATCACAAACTGCGGCGAATTCCAATACGTTTCCGTTGCATTGTATTTTTTAACGGTTTGATTCTCCGGCGTTATGCTTGCCGAATCCGAATACCCCATTCTTGCCAAAAACAGATCCACATTTGGATCATAGGTGGAGGTATAGCCGGCAATGCCGTTATAATGATACATCAGGCTCTCACTGCTGGCATTTTCCCTGCCGACTTCGGTTAAATAGCTGACCGTTTTTTCCAAACGGTAAAATGAATCGTCCTGCTCCTGGATACCGTTTATAACGGCAGACATTTCCTCTGTGTAACGGATATAATCTTCTGTATCATCCACATAATTTTTCTCAAATACTTTTGCGCCGTTATAAGTCAGCTCCGCAAAGGTGGCAAAGCAAATACAAAAGATCAAAATTGTTTTTAAGATCTTTTTATTTTTGAATGCGTAAATCAGTGCGATGGCAACGGCGTAAATGACCAGCAGGGCAATATAGAAATAGGAAACCAGAACTTTTTGAGTTGCGCCGGTAAGGTCAAGCAGAAGAAACACGGCAATTATAATGCCAAGCGCTTTGAGCATCGTTTTCTTCTCAAAGCCGTGTTTTTTGATCTCTTTCACGCACACGCCGGCAAAATAGATCATCAGGAACATAAAAACAAATGCCCATCTGAACTGATAGGAATAGCTTTTTACAAAGCCCGTCCACATAATATTCAGCTGATCAAAGCAGAAGCTGCAGATCATAAAGGCGAAAAACAAAAGGGAAAGGATCCTTTTCTTTAAATCCGTCTTTTTATCGAGCAGCATATATACGGCAAGGATCAGGATCACCGCGCCGCAATACATGATGGGCGCGTCTTTTTGATTGCTTGGGGCGTTGATCATAAAGCCTTTGAACGCCTCCAGCGGAGACAGGATCACGCTTGTTGAAAGAGGACTGCCCCCGGCTTTGCCGCCTACAAGAGAAAGCAGACCCGGCACAAGCAGAGCGCCGCTTGCAAGCACGCCCAGGATCATATCGCCTGCCACGCGAACGGCATCGAAAAATGCGGGCTTGATCACCTGTTTGAAGTTTTTAAAATCATATTTCTGGAAAAGTTCAAACAGGAAACAGAAACCTGCCATGAGGCAGACCATATAACCGGAATACCAGTTTGAAAAGATTGCCATAAAAACAGAAAAGAACAACAGCCCTTTTTTGTTATGATAAAGCAGTTCGTAAACGCCGAGGCAGGCAAGAGGCAGCATAACAACGCCGTCCAGCCACATAATATTATGGCAGTAGGCAAAGCTGTATTCGCTGAGCGCGTAACAGCAGGCAATAAAAACGGACGGCAATGCGGAAATGCCGAATCTTTTTCTGACAAAATAAGACGCCGTAACGCCCGAAAACGCGATCTTGAGCAAAGTAACGATACTTAAAAACAGCGGGATCTGCGTTTTGTCTATAAAATAGACGAACAGATTAAGCGGACAGGTCAGATAATACACAACCAGACCCACCATCTGACCGCCGAGAGATTTTGAAGCGGAATAATCGATGCCGGCATTGCCGTGCAGGATATCCCAAAGATAGCCATAGTAATCTTTATACTGTATTTTGGCGTCTGCCGTAAGGATGGAAACATTGCCGAACGGATCCGTGCCGTTAATGAAATAGACGGCGCACATCACAAACGCCGGAATAAGGAAGGACAAGAGCAGTATAAGCGGCAATTTATTATCTCTGATTTTGTTTTTTTGCATGGTATTCTCCTGTATTATTTGATTAGCGAGTAAAGACACGCTTTAGAAACCGATAAACTCTGAAGAAAAATGTTTTTTCTATTTTTCTCATTTTTCTTTCGAACTGCGCTGTTTTTTTACTTAAAGCCAGATTTTCCGCTTTGAGTTTATTGATCTCTTTGCCGCGCTGCGCTTTTTCTTCATACGTTTTTTGCAGTTTTGCATTTAACTCCGATTTTTCCGCATACGCCCTGTTTAATTTTTTGTCTGAACTCATTTTGCTAAGGCGCAGAAATTCCGCGTAATCAATAAGCGCAAGCGGATCATTGAGATCAAATGCATCATTTTGCTCTGACACGGCATCATAAAAATAACCCGTGCCCAGATCCCTTTCAAGCCATGCCCTGACAGCCTCATACTGTTCTTCGTTTTTATGCTGATTGACATTGACCCAAAAAAGGGAATCCTCCTGCGGCGCACAATAGTGAAGATAAAAATTCCTTACCGCGCAAACGGTGCCAACGCCGTTTGCCAGCGCCATAAGATTGACCCAGATATCGTCTGCAAGCGGACAGAGTTCAAGAAGTTTCTGCTTATTGAAAGCGCGCTCATCCAAGATACCGGGCGGGAAAAGGCATCCGGCGCCGGTGGTTGCAAACAACTGCTTTGACGGGATCAGGATATCCCTGTCAAACTGCTTGATCCATTTTGCGTAATCAAGGATCTTTTTCTTCTTTTTGTCCAGCCCCACCACATGCACGCGCATACCGCTGATACAATCCGGAAACGCAATATAAGACTGGTACAGCGAACTGATCATCGTATTCGGATAAATGAGATCATCATCTACAGTGATAACGATATCGTTCGGATATTCCTGCATCGTGTAAAAGTATTTTTTATGAGAGCGAAGATCATCATTGCACCATTTGATCTCCACCTCTCCTCTGCTTACACAATCGATCAGGCTTTGAGGAAGATCTTCGTTTCTGTTTTTAAACTGCTGTTTTGAAAGCCAAAGCAAAACGCGTTTCGGTTTCAAGGTCTGGGCCGCAATATTCTCTATCACATGGTGAACATAATCGATTCTTGCCGGATAACTGGTTAGCGAAACGGTAATATCATGCGCGCGGATACGGCGCATTTCCTCATAAGTATGCTTTTTTATGGATTCATACAACGCAAACGTGTATTCATTTCTGATACAGCCTCTTTTAAGGGAACCGAGCTGCGCATCCGAAAAGCGCGTATGCAGAAACTCATAAAACGCTTTCACCTGCTGTGTATCAAAATCAAATGTATAATTTGTGAATATAAAGCAATAATTATCCAAAATCAGATTATACAGCGAGATGCGGATCTGATCGGCATACGGCAGCGCATTGATCTGGCGCTCTGTGCTCTCCAGCGCATGTTTCACGTTAAAAAGTTTATTCGCATAGGTGGAGGTTATGGTGCCGGAATGACCAAGGCGGTAATTCATAAGCGCGTTATCCACAACTGCAATACGCTCTGCCACTGCGGCGCACAAAACAGAAAACGTAAGATCATCGCTTGAAGAGATCTCGTCATACCGGATATTGTGCTTTTTCACGATATCGCGGCGAATGATTTTATTCCACGGAACAACATTGACGATGCTGAGTATGGAATTGGGGTAATCCCTGTAAGAAAAGACGGAATTTACGTCTTTTAAAATATTTTTATTAAAACCGCTTTTATACGTTTTTTTATTCAGATCATTCTCCACAAAAGTATAGCCGTTGAACGCAACAAGATCCGCATTCGTTTCCAAGGCTCTGGAAACGGCTTTTTCAAGCAGATTTTTATTTGCAACATCATCTGAATCAAAGAAATATAAGTATTCGCCGGCTGCGCGGTCAAGCCCGTAGTTGCGCGCAGCGCCGCCGCCGCCGTTCTCTTTTCTGAAAACACGGATCCTGCCGTCCTTCTTTTTATACTCTTCCAGGATTGCCGGGGAGGAATCTGTTGAGCCGTCATCCACACACAGGATCTCTATATTCTGATAGGTTTGGCCGATCATGCTCTCCAGTGTTTCCCGCAAAAAGTTTTCGGCATTATAGACCGGTATTATAACTGATACTAAAGGAGCCATCTGATTTTCCTTTCAAAAATAACTTATAACCCATATCTATCTTATCATAATACCGAATATATATCAATCAAAAAAAGAAAAAACACATGGTTTTAACAGATATTACATTAATTAATTACAATTATATTAATTTGTAACTATACATTGCTTATTTGGAAAGTTCCAGCATGGTTTGGGCAAAAACGCCGTAGCCTTTGAGCGGATTGTTTACGATCACATGGGTAATGGCGCCCACGAGTTTTCCGTTTTGAATGATCGGTGTGCCGCTCATGCCCTGAACGATGCCGCCGGTCTTTTCGATCAGCCTTTCATCCGTGATCTTAATGATCATGTTTTTTTCATCATCATTCTGATAAATTCGCGTGATCTCCGCGGAATAGACCTGCGGCCCGGATTCATCCACCGTTGTAATGATCTGGCAAAACCCTTTCTGCACCTCTTGGGAAAGCGCAACTTCATATTCGCTGAACTGAGACAGATCTACTTTATTGCTGTATTTCCCATAGATCCCCTGCCGCGTATTCTTATTGAGCACACCGATCTCTTTATTGGAAAAATCACAGCTTATGGAGCCGGTTTCGCTTGCGGTGGATTTGGAAACGGAAGAAACGGTGGTTTCCACAGCCTGCCCGTCCAAAATGGGGATGATCTCCCCGGTATCCACATCCGTGATCGGATGGCCGAGCGCCGCCATATTACCGCTGGAAGGGTTGTAAAAGGTAACCGTGCCGATACCGGCGGTGGAATCCCGCACCCACATGCCGGCTTTGTAGCAGCCTTCGGATTCAACATATACGGGAACAAGGGAAAAATCGCGGTATTCGCCGTTTCTGTTAATTTTGATCTGAAACGCCTCTCCGTTATTATCATTGAGGATCTCGCTTACCCTGTCTGACGAATACACCTTTTCGCCGTTTATGGAAACGATAATATCCCCAACCGATATACCCGCCTCCTTTGACGGATTCACCGTTTTACCGTTTACGGAAACATCTTTTGTGCCGACAACCATAACGCCGTCCGTATACAATTTGATTCCGAAAGAGTCACCGGAGACCAGAACGGTATCTTCATCAGCAGCCCTTACCGTTTCGCTCTTGACCGGTATAACACCAAGCAGAGTCAGATCACTGTTTTGCCCGCCCACAGACTGCGCGCTCTGGTAATCCACGTTTTTTTCATCATCATAGGAAAGATAATAGATATGATCAATTACAGTATCCGAAGAATTTTTTACATAAAAAGTATCCGGATAGGCGGCATTGCCGTAAATCACAAAAGAAAAAATGACGGCAACGGCAAGCGCGACCGCGCCGTTTAGGATTCTTATAAATTTTCTCATTTTTTTCACCTTTTTCAAACGCATTCTCAATACCTTTTATAGTATATCCGAATAACAATTTTATAAAAAAAGCAAAAATATGAAAAAAACCGCTTAAAAGACCGGCGGCCTTTTAAGCGGTGCAAATGTAAATTTTTGATTTTTTTAAATGGAAACTTCCATAGCGATCTGATAAAGATTTGTGTCAATATGCTTTTTCATATTCAGGGCTTCAAAAATATCAAAATCAACAACTTCGCCTTTCTGACAGGCAACCACTCTGTTGCCGATATTCTTCATCAAAAGTTCCTTAACGGCATAATTGCCCATTCTGGTAGCCATAACACGATCCTGAACCGTAGGCGAACCGCCTCTTTGAATATGGCCGAGTATGCAGGCGCGGGATTCCACACCGGTCTTTTTCTGAATCTCTTTGGCAAGTTCGGTAACATCCACGCCAACGCCTTCCGCAACAACGATCAGAAAATGCTTTTTATCCGTGCGCTGTGTGCGTTTCATTCTTTCAATTACGTCTTTTTGAATGTCAAACTTGATCTCGGGGATCAGAATGGAAGTTGCGCCAACGGCAATACCGGCATTCAGCGCAAGATAGCCGGCTCTTCTGCCCATAACCTCAATCACCGTGCAGCGGTCATGAGATTCTGTTGTATCCCTTACCTTATCTACGCATTCCATGATCGTATTCAGGCACGTATCATAGCCGATGGTATAATCACAGCAGGCGATATCATTATCTATTGTTCCCGGAATACCTACGCAGGGAATGCCGCGTTCGGAAAGATCGCGCGCGCCGCGGAAAGAACCGTCTCCGCCGATTACAACAACACCTTCAATGCCGTTTTCGCGGCAGGTTCTGATTGCTTTTCTCATGCCCTCTTCCGTTGCGAATTCAGCAGAACGGGCGCTGTAAAGCTTGGTGCCGCCCCTGTGAATGATATCGGAAACAGAACGGAGATCCAGTTCAACAAAATCACCGTTTATAAGACCGTTATAACCTCTGATCACACCGAGAACACGTATACCGTTTACACAGGCAGTTCTTACAACCGCGCGGACAGCTGCGTTCATGCCGGGCGCGTCACCGCCGCTGGTTAAAACAGCAATCGTTTTCATAAGTAGTCCTCCTCTTATAAATTTATAAAATCAACAGGATAAATTCATGTATTAAAATTTACGAAGAATATTTTACTCGCAGACGCAAAAAAAGTCAATACCATTCTGCAATTCAGTCCATGACCACAACATTTTCATTTCCCAGCAACCGGCAAAGTTCCTCCAGCATGGTGGGATTCGGAGCCGTAAAATCAGCGCGTTTCTGAAGATCGTAGTGTTTTTTATCCTTATAATAAAAACACAGCGGAAAATCGCCCTCAAAAATAGAAGTGATGATTTTGGCTTTTTTGATCCGTTCATCCTTTTCGGAATCAAAGCGCAGGAAAAGCCCCCTGTGTTTGCCCTTTTTATGCGAAACAGGTTCACGATTTTCCTGCCCTGTTTCAGAAACGGGATTGCCTGCCGCTGCATTTGGGCCCGGCGCGCCGGTAATGCTGTTTGCAAGGATCTTGGGTTCCTTTTCCTCTTCCACGGAAAGCGTGCCCTGCACCGTGATTACGCCGGACACAACCAGCAGATCCGAAACGGATTGCAGGATCTTTGGAAAAACGATCACCTCAACCGACCCGAACATATCCTCCACCGTTACGAACGCCATATTCTGGCCGTTTCTGGTTTGCTTAACCGTGATATGCGTAATGATGCCGCAGAGGGAAACGCTGCTTTTATCCTTATATTTTGAAAAGGACGAACTGCCCGCGTCAAGGATATCGCCGGTTCTGGCATAGCCGAGTTGATTGATGAGATCCTCATACTTATCCAGCGGATGGCCGGAAAGATAAAGCCCGGTCATTTCCTTTTCCATTTTCAGAAGTTCGGATTTAGGAAATTCTTCCACATCAGGAAGTTCAAAATCGATTCCAAAAGAATCGCCGCTGTTGCCGAGTTCAAAAAAGCCGACCTGACCATACATTGTTTTGCGCCGCTGCTCTTCCAAATTTGCGGCAACAACCGGCAGCGCCTGCAGCATCTGGCGGCGGTTTGCGCCGAGCGAATCCAGCGCGCCGCTGCGTATCAGGCTTTCCACGGCGCGGCGGTTGAAATGAGAAGTCTGAAGCCGTGAACAGAAATCAAAAAAGGTTTTATACTTTCCGTTTTTTCGCTCGTTTATAATATCATCTATAAAATCCGTGCCCAGATTTTTAATGCCGAGCAGACCGTAATTGATCACCTTTCCGTTTGCGGAAAAACCTTTCATGGAAGAATTTACATCCGGAACCGCAAGCCGGAGCCCGAGCCGTTTGCTTTCCGCAATATATCTGGCAACCTTATTGGAAGAATCCAAAACGGAGGTGAGAAGCGCCGCCATAAACTGCGCGGGATAATAGCACTTAAGATACGCCGTTCTGTATGCCACAAGAGAATAGCAGGCAGCATGGGATTTATTAAAAGCGTATTTTGCAAATTCAGAGATCTGATCAAAGATGGAATTGGCAATTTCGGTATCGATCTGATTTTCTGCGCAGCCGGCAAGAAAATTTTTGCGTTCCGCCTCCATAACGTCTTTTTTCTTTTTGCTCATTGCGCGGCGCACCACATCCGCTCTGCCGTATGAATAACCGGCAAGGGAACGCAGAATCTGCATAACCTGCTCCTGATAGACGATACAGCCGAACGTATCCTCCAAAATGGGCTTTAGCTGCGGCAAAGCGTAGCGCACCTTTTCAGGATGATGCGAATTTTCAACAAACAGATCAATCTGCTTGGCGGGGCCGGGTCTGTACAGCGAATTGGCGGCGATCAGATGCTCTAATTTTGTGGGTTTCAGATTCATCAGCATCTGTTTCATGCCGCTGGATTCAAACTGAAAGACGCCTTCCGTCTGCCCGCGTGAAAATAATTTATACACTTTCGGATCTTCTAAGGAAATCTCATTGATATCGATCCCCGCGGCTTTAGACGCGTCATCGATCACAGTAAGCGTTCTGAGGCCGAGAAAATCCATTTTCAGCAGGCCGAGTTCCTCCAGTTCCGTCATGATATACTGTGTGACGACCAATCCGTCATTCGTTGCGAGCGGAACATAGGACGACACGGGATCATGCGTGATCACAACGCCGGCGGCGTGCGTGGACGTGTTGCGGGGCATGCCCTCCACTTTACGCGCGGTCTCGATCAGTTCGTCTACGCGGGGATCCTGCGCCATGAGTTCGCGCAGTTTGGCAGATTTGCTCACCGCATCTTCAACAGTGATCTTAAACTCATTCGGCACGAGTTTGGAAACGGTGTCCACAGCGGCGTAGGACATTCCCATGACCCTGCCGACATCACGGATTGCCGCCCTGGTTTTCAGTGTGCCGAACGTTACGATCTGGGCAACGTGATCCGCGCCGTATTTTCGGGTAACATAATCAATAACCTCCTGCCGCCGCTCATAGCAGAAATCAATATCAAAATCCGGCATGGAAACACGTTCCGGATTCAAAAAGCGCTCAAAAAGGAGGTTATATTTCATGGGATCAAGATCCGTTATGCCCATACAGTAAGCGGCAAGCGAGCCTGTGCCCGAGCCTCTGCCCGGGCCGACCGGTATGCCCTGACGCTTGGCAAAAGAAACGAAATCCGCCACAATTAAATAATAATCCGTATACCCCATTTTGTTTACAGTGTCCAGCTCATATTCCAGCCGGTCCGTATATTCCTTAGGGGGATCTGCGTATCTTTTTTGCAGCCCCTCATAGCAAAGGCGGCGGAAGTAATCAAAATGGCTGATTTTCTCTTCAATCTCAAAATAAGGCAGTTTGGTTTTGCCGAATTCAAAATCAAAATTACACCTTTTTGCGATCCGGGCGGTATTCTCCACCGCCTCAGGAAGTTCCGGAAACAGGTGTTTCATCTCCTCCTCCGATTTCAGGTAAAATTCCTGAGAATGGAATTCAAGGCCCGTATCCTCACCAAGCACATGGTTTGTGGCGATACAGATAAGCACCTGCTGGATCTTAGAATCCTCTTTATAGATATAATGCGTATCATTGGTTACAACAACGGGGATCCCGGTTTCTGCATAAAGGCGTTTGATCCCCTCAGCAACGATCTTTTGCTCTTTGATGCCGTGATCCTGAAGTTCCAGAAAATAATTGTCTTTCCCGAAAACATCACGGTACCGGAGCGCCGTGTTCTTTGCTTTTTCGTAATCCCGCTCAAGAAGTGCCTGCGGGATCTCGCCTGCAAGGCAGGCGGAAAGGCAGATCAGACCCTCGTGGTATTTTTCAAGAATATCGTGATCCACCCTTGGTTTATAATAGTAACCCTCTGTATAAGAAAGGGATACCAGTTTGATCAGATTTTTATATCCTGTTTCATTTTCACAAAGCAAGATCAGGTGATTATAATCCTTATCCAGCACCTTTTCCCTGTCAAACCGGGTTCGCGGGGCAACATAGACCTCGCAGCCGATAATCGGCTTGATCCCGTGCTTTTTACACGTTTTATAAAACGCCACGGCGCCGTACATATTGCCGTGATCGGTTATTGCAAGGGAAGTCATGCCCAACTCTTTTGCGCGCAGAACAAGCGGCTCGATGCGGCAGGCGCCGTCAAGCAGCGAATATTCGGTGTGCAGATGAAGATGGGTAAACATAACGATACTTCCTTAAATTATTACAAACAGTGCTCCAGCTCTTCCAGCGGTTCTCTGAACCGTTTTTGGCACTTAGGCAGTGCGCCGCTTTCAAGAGCGGAAGTGAACACGCTTTTTTTATAGTCATTTGAGATCTGATATTTGGAAACCGTTTCAATATACGCCTCGCGCTTATTCAGCGAATAACGCGCTGCGCCGCAGACTTCGATTTTTACCGGCACATTTGCGGCGGAGAGATCGCAAAATACATCCACACACAAAGAGCCGTTTGCGTAATGAATCAGATCATCCGTATTCTGAACCTCCTTGCCGTAAGTGACTGCAACGCTTTCAGCGGAAACAATATCAAAGAAATTCACCTTAAAATATCTTTTGGACGGGATCACAGAGAAATCGCCGGACACGGGAAAGATCGTAAACACGATGTGATCCCCGTTGGTTTCGATCTCAAACTTGGTTTCGGCAAAAGCGCCGTTTTCAAAGCCCATGGTTTCGCCGTCGTCCTCATACATCGTGAAACTGCCGTTGCCGGAAAGCGCAAGGATCTCCAGACCGTTCGGATTTTCCGCGCCGTTTGAGATATCATCTGTATCCAGCGGAAGGATCGCGCCCGCCTTGGCGAGAACGGGGAAATTTTCAATACCACGGAACATTTTAACAAATTTTCCGCCGGCATAGGATCTGCGGGTAAACAGATCTGTATATCTGCCCTCCGGCAGCCACACATTGACAGCGGCAAAACCGGTTTTCTTATCTGCCGGATCGGTGATGGGCGCGCAGATGAGTTCGCTGCCGAAATAATACTGATTTTTGCAGTGATAGGCATTCTCATCATCCGGGTACACGTAATACATCGGCTCGATCAGCGCACTGCCGTATTTATAGGTTTTGTAATTCATGGTATAGATATACGGAATAAGCCGGCGGCGCAGCCTTAACAGATCCACTGCGATATGGGATGCGGCATAGCCGTATTTCCATGGCTCCTTACCCATGAATTCATTGCTGGTGGAATGCAGGCGGTTTACAGGGCTGAACACGCCGAACTGCAGCCAGCGGACATAGAGCTCGTCATCTTTTTTACCGTGATGGTGACCGCCGATATCATGGCTCCACCATGTGTAGCCGATATTAGAAGCCGTTGCGGTGGAATACGGCTGAAAACGAAGGCATTCCCACGTAATTGCCGCATCGCCGGAAAAGCCGAGGGGATACCTTTGGCTGCCTGCCTGCGCAAACCGGGAAAGGATCACGCCCCGTTTTCCGTTTCTGCAATTATCAAGATAGTGGTAATGGTTAAGCGCCCAAAGCGGGTCCAAACCTTTGATGGAAGACTTTTTGCCCTGCTGCCAGTCTATCCACCAGAAATCCACGCCCTCGTCCTCATATTTATGGTGAATAAGGTCAAAATACGCCTCCATATATCTGGGATTGGCGCAGTCAAACGGAATTTTCTTTTTTGTTTTGGGATCCACACCCATACAGCGGGCAAACTCCTCATACATATCCTCAAAGAAACGAACGCCGTCCGCCGGATGCAGATTTACGGTGATTTTCAGATTCTGCGCCTTGAGCCACTGCAAAAATTCTTTATAATCCGGAAAAAGATGCGTGTTCCAGCTGTAGCCGGTCCAGCCGCTTTTTATATCTGCGGGATCCGTACCCGGAACACCGGAAAACTCTTTCTTCAGATCTACCCAGTGCCAGTCCATATCAATCGTGGCAACGGTAAGCGGGATGCGTTCCTGCGCAAAGCGCTGCATCAGATCTATATATTCCTGCTGTGTATAAGCCTTATACCTGCTCCACCAGTTTCCAAACGCGAAACGCGGGATCAGCGGCACGCCGCCGGCAAGGCGCAGAAAATCACGCACTGCCGCGCGGTAATCATGGCCGTAAACGAAAATATAAAGATCCTTTTCCTTATTTGCGCGCGGCGCTACCGTGCCGTCCGCATTCAGGACAAGAGAATCGGAGTCATCCAAAACAGCGGCGCCGGATCTGGAGACGATACCTTCTCCGAGCGGAATGGCGCCAACAGTGCCGTCCAGCGTTCTGTATGTACCCTTCAGATTGCCGGCATGCAGATCTTTAATTTTTTTACCGCCGGCAACGGCATATGCCACCCTACCGGTTTCACTTTCCACGCAAACGCCGTTCTGGCGGGTGCCGACTATCAAATAGCCGTCCTGCTTTTTGAATTTAAAAACAGGCGCGTCAAAATTCCTGTTCCAAACCTTTTGCGTGGCGCAGTCCGTAAACACGCCGTTTTTGGAATATTCCACTCTATACAATCTTTCCGTGAGCACACTGACACGAACCCTGCCGTATACAACTGTGTTTTTTTCTGCCGTTTCAGACGAAAGATTCAGTGAAAATGATTTTTTGAAATCCATAATCGTTTCTCCGAAAAAAATAATTTAAAGGCTGTTTGCGATCTCTACGATTTTTTTCAGCCGGTGGTTCAGACCGCTTCTGCTTATGGGCGGAGAACACATACCGGCAAGTTCCGCCAGACTGGAATCCGGATTTTCATACCGTAATTCCGCCGCGCTTTCCAAACTTTCGCTCAGAAAGTTTCTGCCCTTTGCTCTCCAGATCTTTTCTATGGCGCTGATCTGAACGGCAACGGCGTTTACCATTTTATTGATATTTGCCGTTTCGCAGTTTGCCTGCCGGTTTGCCTTGTTTCTGAAATCCTTAAAGATCTTAATATTCATCATCTCAAACATAGCGCCTGACGCGCCCATCATATACAGGCAGTTTTCAATGGATTCACTCTCCTTAAAATAGACAACATTATAGCCCTTTCTGTTTGTGTGCTTGGGGCTGAGTTCCATTTCCTGCAGAAGCGTGAACAGGCTTTTGGACAGGTTGTAATACGGCACGGAAAACTCCAGATGATAATCTTTTTTCGGATCCGAAAGCGTGCCGCAGGCAAGGAAAACGCCTGCAAGAAACGCCTTTCCGCAATCCTCACACCGGAAATTCGTGTGATCGATCTTAAGGCTTCCGACCCCGTCGTGCCCAAAACTTCTGAATAATTTTTGAGCATCTGTTTTGGATGAAACAGATGCCGTAAAATTTCTGCCGCGCGGCGAAACATCCACACGCGCGTCCATATTAAAGATCTCTTTTAAAAGAGACTGAAACAAACGGGCGGTTGGCTCATTTTCCGTTTGGAGGGAAACGCTGCTTTCTGAAAAACTTTTGCCAAACAGCGAAAGCCCGTAAAGCAGCGCCCTTTTGCAGCACGACCGCTCATATTCGGTTTTTACAAGTTCGTTTTTGACCTGCGTGGAAAAAGACATACTGCTCTCACCGCCCCTGCATAATAGTAGATCCAAAAGTTTTAACTTCTTGCGATATCCCTGTGGTTTACGGAAACATTATCCCACTTCTTTTCAAAATGCTCTTTGAGCGCCTCTGCAATTGCAACGGAGCGGTGGTTGCCGCCCGTGCAGCCGATTGCAAAAACGATCTGGCTTTTGCCCTCTTTGATATAAAGGGGATTTAAAAAATCCAGCAGATCGATCAGCTTGTTTAAGAGTTCTTTGGATTCGCTGAAAGAAAAAACATAATCGCGCACTTCCGGATCCAGACCGGTTTTATTGCGCAGATTCTCTACCCAATACGGATTGGGCAGGCAGCGCACGTCGATAACAAAATCCGCCTCGCTCGGGATACCGTGCTTAAAACCGAAAGACTCCACATGGATATTCATGATATCCTTATCATCGCCGACCAAAATCTGCGTAAGTCTCGTTCTTAACTGATTGCCCGTAAGATCCGAACTGTCTATCACAAAATCCGCTCTGGAACGCAGCGGCGTCATGATCTCTCTTTCATAAGAAAGCGCCTGCGCGATATCGCCGTTAAAACGGTCTGCATAGGGGTGTTTTCTTCTTGTTAATTTATAGCGTTTGAGCGCAATATGCGTTTTGATATCCAGATAGACCACTTTGACTTCATAGCCGTAATTTTCAAGATGATCCAGAATATCTAAAACGCCGTCAAAATTTTCCGTTGAACGGATATCCATAACGATAGCGACTTTGCTTTCCTTTTGCTTTGAGATCAGCTCCAGAAAAGTGGAAAGCAGTTCCGGCGGCATATTATCTATGCAGTAATAGCCTATATCTTCCATAAAGCCGATTGCCGTGGATTTCCCGGCGCCGGAAAGACCGGTTATGATTACAAGTTCTTTTACTTTATTAGCCATTATTCCGTTACCCTTATCTCCATTTCAAGTTTTACGCCTTTTTTCTTATACACCGTATCGCTGCAATATTTGCAGAGATCCAACACATCCTTACACGTTGCGCCGCCTTTGTTGATCACGAAACCGGCGTGTTTTTCGCTTACCTGCGCGCCGCCTACCGTTTTGCCCTTTAGGCCGCATTCCTCGATCAACGAACCGGCAAAATGCCCCGGGGGGCGTTTAAAAGTGGATCCTGCGCTGGGATATTCCAGCGGCTGCTTTGCACGCCTGCGCGCAAGCAGATCCTGCATTTTTGCCCTGATCTCGTTTGGATCTCCCTTTTTGAGTTTAACATAGATGCCCGTTATCGTGCAGCCGTTTTCGTAATATGCGGAATGTCTGTAGGAAAGCCCGATCGCGTCGCCCTCCAGCGAGCCTGCAACGCCGCTTTGATCAATATGATCGCACCTAAAAAGCACATCTTTCATCTCTCCGCCGTAGGCACCGGCATTCATAAAAGCAGCGCCGCCGCACGAACCGGGAATGCCGTAAGCAAATTCCAGACCGGAAAGCGAGTGTTCCAGCGCAAAACGGCAAAGTTTCATAAGAGAAGCGCCGCTCTGGGCAAAGATCACATCTTCCCCGGCAAGTTTCACCTCTGAGAAATCGTTTGAAAAGCAGATCACGCAGGCATGAATACCACTGTCTGAAACCAGCAGGTTTGAGCCGTTACCGATCGGGATAAACCGTATGCCGTTTTCAGCGCAAAAGCGTATCACGCCCTGCGCCTGCGCCTGCGATGCGGGAAAAACGATCACCCTGGCATTGCCGCCGATTTTAAAGGTGGTGTGCGCACACATAGGCTCATTTTCCTTATATTTTATTTTCGTTTCTTTTAAATAATTGATTAACTGTTCCAAAAGATCACCGTTATTTGGCGGAAGCAAGAAGGGACGCGCCGATGATGCCGGCGTCGTTTCCAAGCTCCGCTTTCATGATGTGCGTCTGAATTTTACTGTGGATAGAATACCGTTCCGCCTGCACGAATCTTCTGAGCGGTTTCATCAGTGTTTCGCCCTCGTTACAGATACCGCCGCCTACGCAGATGATCTCCGGCTGAAGCGCATTTACAATATTGATCAGGCCGCACGCTACATATTTTATGTAGTTGTCCACAACCTTGATTGCCGCGATATCGCCTTTGCGCATGGCGTCAAACGCGGTTCTGCCGCTGACTTTGCCCTCCTGCCTTGCAACCTCATGCATAATGGAATCGGGATTTTCCTCCATAGCTTTGCGCGTTTGGCGGATCAGCGCAGTGGCGGAGGCATACGCCTCCCAGCAGCCTTTTCTGCCGCAGGAACACGGTTCTCCATCCACCACAATAACCATATGACCGCACTCGCCGCCGGCGCAGTTTACACCCGTAACGATCTTTCCGTTTACGATAATGCCGGAGCCGACGCCCGTGCCGAGCGTTACGGCAACAAAGTTCTGCGAGCCGTTTCCGCAGCCCGCGTATGCCTCGCCCAGCGCGGCGCAGTTTGCGTCATTATCAATATAGATCGGCAGATCGCCGAGCCGTTCTTTCAGCATTTCGCGCGCGGGCACATTATTAAAACCAAGGTTGTTGGCAAATTCGATAATACCATTCTCATTCACCGTGCCCGGCGTGCCGAGACCCACGGAAGAAATATCCGCAATGGTAAGCCCTGCTTTATCCATCGCCTCACGGCAGACCGCGGCAATATCATCAAAGATCTCCTCCGCCGAACGCGGAACGGCGGTTGGCGTTTTGCCGGTTGCAATTATATTATACTTGTCATCCACCACGGAGGCGACGATATTTGTGCCGCCCAAATCAATTCCGATATTATACATAATTTAACCTTTCCACCCGCTTTGAATTTTACTGCCGCGCGGCGGGTATGCGGGCAGCGATCAATAAATATATTAATAAAAATCTTTGCCGAATGAAATCTAAAAACAGGAAATTTTCATATATAATTAAGTAATCAGGAATTTTTCCAGATCTCCAGCTCTTTTTCGCACGGTTCAAAATCGTCCATACCAAGGCCGATCATCAGTTCCCTTGCCGCGTTATACCCCATTTTTTTCTGGCGGTTGTTCATTGCCGCGGTCTCAATAATCACGGCAAGGTTTCTGCCCGGGTTTACGGGAACGGTTATAACGGGAACTTTTACATCCAGGATTTTGGTATACTCATTATCAATACCCAGGCGGTCATACGCCTTGCCGGATTCCCAAGGCTCCAGGCAGATGACCATATTGATTTTTTCCGAATCCTTAACGGAACCCATGCCGAACAGGCGGCGCGCATTGATGATGCCGATACCGCGCAGTTCGATAAAATGCTTAATGTTATTCGGAGAAGAACCGATCAGCGTATGCGCGTCTGTTCGTCTGATCTCCACAGCGTCATCCGCGATGAGGCGGTGGCCTCTTTTGATCAGTTCCACGGCGGTTTCGGATTTGCCCGCGCCGCTTTCGCCGATAATGAGCACACCTTCGCCGTACACTTCGCACAGCACGCCGTGACGGGTGATCCTGGGCGCAAGGCTGGTATTCAGGAATTGGATCAGATTTGCCAGAAACGGCGAAGTCTCCTCGCTGGTTCTGAGCAGAGGAACGCCATATTTTTCAAACTGTTTTTCAAAATGATCCGGCGTTTCCAGACCCCTTGTGACAACGGCGGCAGCAGGTTTCAGGCTGAGCCAGCTTTCCAGCGCGCCGATCTGGCGCTCTTTGTTCATATTCTGCAAAAAGCCGAATTCCGTCCACCCGAGAATCTGGATCCTTTTGGGGTCAAAATAATCCTGATATCCGGTAAGAACGATACCGGGTCTGTTTACCTCATTTGTTTCAATAAGGATCTCATTTGCATCCTTTGGCATATAGACCGTTTCAAGGCCATGCGCGTCTATCACTTTCTGCAGGGACACAGTATAATGCTCGGACATACAGACAGAACCTTCCTTTCCGATTTTCAGCCGGCAGGGCAAGAGCGCGCAGCCGCTGATTATGATATATCAATTCTATTATATAATAAAAAGCAAGCCTTTATCAACCTTTTATTAACAAAATCTATTAAAATATTGATTGAGATTTACAAACGCACGGATTTATGCTATAGTACTATCAACCCCTTATGGAGAAAAGGATGAAAAGATGAATACCGAACTGAAGATAGCCATAGGAACAGAGGCTTTTCCGCCAACGATTGACGGAATCAGCACCGTTGCGAAATGCTATGCGGACATCATAAATGATAAACTCGGCGAAGCGGTGATCGTAACGCCGAAAAATCCAAACCAGGAAGATTATAAATACAAATACAAGATCTACAGATACAAAAGCCTGTTTACATTCGGAGAAGGTTACCCCGTAGGGTGGCCTTTTAAGCGGCAGTTCAGCGAGGACATTATAGATATGAATTTTGATATTCTGCACTCGCACTGCCCGATCGCCACAAGTTATTTTTTCAGGCGTGTTAACCGGATCAAACGCATTCCCCAAATTCTGACTTACCACACAAAATACGAATATGATTTTGATTTACGTATTCCCGGATACCCGCTGCGGCACAGGGCATACGGTTTTCTGCTAAACAATATAAAAAGCGCCGATGAAGTTTGGGTAACCAGCAAAGGCACTGCCGAATCCCTTAGAAAAGTGGGATACGAGGGCGATTATATCATTATGCCGAACGGCTGTGATCTGCCTATCAGCAGATTTACGCAGGACGATAAGGATATCATAAGGCGCAAGCACGGCATACCGGCGGGTGTGCCGATCCTGATCTTTGTGGGCAGGATGATGTGGTATAAAAATATAAGGCTGATCGTGGACGCCTGCGCAAGACTGAAAGCGATGGGATTTGATTTCCGGCTGCTGATGATCGGCATCGGGCCGGACGAAAACGCAATCAAAAAACATGTGCGCAAAACAGAACTGGATAACAAAATTCTTTTTACCGGCCAGATACTGGACAGAAATGAACTGCAGCTTTATTACAGCGCGGCAGATCTGCTTGTATTTCCGTCTGTTTTTGACACAAACGGTTTGGTGGTGCGCGAGGCTGCCGCATCTGCCACAGCGGCACTGCTGGTAGAGGAATCCTGCGCCGCCGAAGGCATAAAAGACGGCAAAACCGGATTCTTATGCCGAGAGAACGCGGAATCCGTTGCCGAATCGGTACTTCAGATCTTTAAGAACCGCGGCAGACTGAAAGAAGTTGGGCTAAACGCGCAAAACGATATTTATATATCGTGGGACGAATCCATAAAAAACGCTTATGAAAGATACCGGATCGTGATAGATGATTTCTATTCCAAAGGGAAAGACAAATTGCCATATAAATATTAACAGCAAACAAACAGCGCCGTTTCGCAATTGCG
>OGPC01000167.1_pt1 | contig 68115 bp, 80 predicted proteins | sample 1552911 | NCBI WGS metagenome assembly OGPC01 (sample SAMEA2580248, study PRJEB22360) | human gut metagenome | biome: human gut; feature: human-associated habitat; material: faeces | place: Denmark | collected 2008/2010 | reverse complement strand
CTCCCGTAACTTTTTCGGGGCGGGCGCCTGCGACCGCCGTAATCTGAACAAATGGAGGTATCAACTTGAACAAGAATATTTTCAGAAACCGGACGATTATCGGTGCGGTTTGTATCCTGCTGGCCGTCCTGGTTTGCTTTGGCATCACGCCCCTTTTCAATGCGGGGCTGAAGGCCCAGACCGAAGCGGTACGGGTGAAAGCCGAGGTGATTCCCCGTGGCACATATATTACAGCAGATATGGTGGAGGTTTACACCAGAGGCGCGTCCGGCATGGAGGAAAGCGTTGCCACTTCGCTGGACGAGGTAGTAGGACGATATACTGATGTGGAACTGCGAAAAAATACGGATGTGAACACCGGCTGGCTTTCTTCGGAACCGCTGACACAGTACGAATACCTGACCCGGCTGGACGGGTCCAAGGTGGCGATCTCCGTCACCATTCCCACCTTTGCCAAAGGTGGTTCCGGCAAGGTGGAAGCTGGTGACATTATCATGCTCTTTGCAACCGATAAGGACACCGGAGAAACCACCCAGCCCCCGGAACTCAAGTATGTAGAGGTCTTGGCCGCAACACAGAGTTCCGGCGCCGACAAGGAATATCAGGCGCCGCAGGATGACGAGGAAGAAAACCCCGAAGAATCACTTCCGTCCACCATTACCCTGCTGGTAAATACCGAGCAGGCACAACTCCTTGCGCACTTGGAGGAATCCAACAGTCTGCACCTGGCGTTTGTGTACCGTGGAACCCGTGAGAACGCAGAAAAGTTCCTGGCAGCTCAGGATCAGTTCTTTGTGGAGCCGGAGGAAGATACCGCAGCTCAAGACGGCGAACAGGGCGAGGCATCCGATGATAACAATGCGGCCGACACCGCCGGTGAACATACGGCCGGCAATGAACCCGCAGAGGAACAGGAGGTTGAGAATACCGATGTCGAATAAGCAGAAACAGATGCTTGCTGTGTGGGGCAGTCCTGGGGCTGGGAAAACCGTAACTGCGGTTAAACTGGCTCTGGAATTGTCCAAGCGGAAGAAAAATGTGGTGCTGGTGTTCACCGATGTGACGGCGCCCACGCTTCCGGCCGTGGTCAGCGAAAAGAAACTGCCGGATGTGTCCGTGGGTGAACTTCTGGCGGCTCCCGGAATGACACAGGAACAGGTCCTCAAGACCTGCGTTCCCTGTGAGAAAAACCCCTATATCAGCTTTTTGGGCTACAAGGCCGGTGAAAATGTCTTTACCCATGCGGAGTACAGCAAGGAAAAGGCGGTGGATATGCTGGTTCTGCTGCGGCACATCGCAGACTATGTGATTGTGGACTGCACCAGCCTTTTGACCGGCAATGTGCTGGCGACCACCGCGCTGGAGGTGGCGGATGATGTGCTGCGGGTGTGCAGCTGTGACCTGAAGGCCATCTCCTACTTCTCGTCCTATCTGTCGCTGGTTGCTGACAGAAAGTTCAAACCGGAACAGCACATCAAGGTGCTGTCCAACACGCGCCCTTATCAGGGCGGCAGTGAATACGAGAACTCCTTTGGCGGTGTGAAATACCGGCTCCCATATCTTCCCTCGTTGGAGGAACAGGCGGCGACGCTGAAACTGCTGGAACCGCTTTCCGGTAAAGAGGCCAAGACCTATGAGCCGGTCATTGCCGCTATTGCCGGGGAGGTGTTCGGAGATGGCAAGTAATATCGACCTGTTCTTCAATACCAGCAGGAACAAGAGGACATTTCCCGAAGTGCTGGCGGAGATTCAGGAATATCTCGCCAGCAAGTATTCGACCCTGATTACCGACAACCCGGAGGAACAGCACCAGCAGATTACCGCATACATCGCAAAATATCTCAACGATTACAGTCTGGGCGTCGAGGGCATGAGCCATGAGGAACTGATCGACAAACTCTATACGGAAATGGCCGAGTTCTCCTTCCTGACGCCCTATCTTTTCGCAAATGATGTGGAGGAAATCAACATCAATTCGTGGAAAGATGTAAAAATCACCTATGCGGATGGGCGTGTGGTTCCCACCAAAGAGCGGTTCCAGACCCCCCAGCACGCTGTTGATGTAATCCGCAGACTCCTTCATAAGTCCGGCATGATCCTGGATAACAGTCAGCCGGGTGTGGTGGGTCATCTCTCCAATAAAATTCGTATCACGGTTCTGGGGAATCCGCTCACAGACAAAGAAAAAGGCGTGGCTGCATCCATTCGTATCGTAAATCCCAAGAAGTTGAGCCGTGATGATTTCATTGGCTACGGAACAGCCACCGCCGAGATGCTGGACTTTCTGGCCGAAGTTCTCCGGTTCGGGTTGTCTATCTGCGTGACTGGTTCCACCGGCAGCGGTAAAACCACGCTGATGAGCTGGATTCTCTCCACTATTCCCAACGAAAAGAGAATCTTCACGATTGAGAACGGCTGCCGTGAATTTGACCTTGTAAAAGAGGACGCCGAAGGAAATGTCATCAACAATGTAGTCCATACCGTTACCCGTTTTTCTGACGATCCCAAGCAGAACTACGATCAGGAGCGCCTATTGGAGTTTGCCCTGACCTGTAACCCGGACATCGTGTGTGTGGGCGAGATGAAATCGGCCGAGGCTTTCGCCGCACAGGAGGCAGCCCGCACCGGCCACGCAGTTATCACCACCACCCATGCCAATAGCTGCAAGGCTACCTATTACCGTATGGTGACGCTGTGTACCCAGAAATACGATATGGGCGACAAGACCCTCTATAACCTGGTGACAGAGGCGTTTCCTATCGTTCTGTTCGTGAAGAAGTTGGAGGACAACAGCCGCCGTGTCATGGAGATCACTGAATGTGAGATTCTGGAGGATGGCACACGGCAGCTCCACACCCTCTACCGCTATCATGTATCGGAAACCTCTATCGAAGATGGAAAGGTAAAGGTGCATGGCGAGTTTCAAAAGGTATCCACCATCTCGGCCAGCCTGCAAAAGCGGCTTTTGGAGAACGGTATGCCGCCCCGTTTGCTGGAGCGTATCGCCGGTGGCAGCATAGAACTGGATACTGGGAAGGAGGAAACTGCGTGATTGTATTGATTTTGCTGGCCTTTGCCGGGATGCTGACGGGTATCTTCCTCATTTTAGGTATGACGCCCTTTACTTTTGCGGAGGAACTGACCAAGCCGCTTTCCGGGCGGCGACAGCCAATTTCCAAGCGAATCCAGCAGGTCAACCACCCCAAAGAGCCGAAGGGCATCCGTAAAACCGTGCTGGAAGCACGGGAGATGCTGATCCTCACCGGAAAGGGTGGGAAATTTGCCGCTGTTTGTGCTTTCTCGCTGTTCCTGGCGGCAATGGGCGCTGTGATCTGCATTGTGATTCAGAACTACTTTATGCTGCCGGTTTTGGCGGCCGGGATGGGCCTGCTTCCGTTCTGGTATGTCCTGTTCACCTCTCACAGCTATAAAAAGCTGATGAACAACGAGATTGAAACCGGGCTGTCTATTATCACAAGTTCTTATCTGCGCAGCGAGAGCATGATAACCGCCGTGGAAGAAAACATTCATTACCTGAACCCGCCTGTGGCAGATGTGTTCCGAGGCTTTTTGGCCGAAACCAATATGATAAGCGCCGATGTGAAACAGGCGCTCTCCAACATGAAGCCCAAGCTGGACAACTATGTGTTTCGGGAATGGGTGGACGCCGCTATCGCCTGTCAGGACGATAAGAGCCTGAAAAGCACGCTCACCCCAATCATCGGGAAACTCTCGGATATGCGGATTGTTGCGGCGGAACTGGACTACCTGCTTTATGAGCCGTTCAAGGAATTTATCACAATGGCGTTCCTGCTCATTGGCAACATCCCATTGTTATACTTCCTGAATAAAGACTGGTACGATGTGCTTGTGCATACGGGCTTTGGCAAGGGGATTCTGGCGGTATGTCTGTTGGTGCTGCTGATCTCGTTTGCGGCGGTGATCCGGCTCACCAAGCCTGTGGAATACAAGCGTTGATCCCGTCAGGAGGTGATACCATCGAGAGTGCTACCGATCTCCCTGCGGGACGCCAATGCGTTTGTTCTGGCGCATCACCGGCACAGCGGAAAGGTGCAGGGCTGTAAATTCTGCGTAGCTGTCGCAGACGATCTGGACGCCGTTCATGGAGTTGCGATTGTGGGGCGCCCCGTTGCCCGCCGACTGGATGATGGGAAAACAGCGGAAGTGACCCGGCTTTGCACTGATGGTATTGCCAACGGGTGCAGCTTCCTTTACAGCCGGTGCGCCCGGATTGCGAAGCTGATGGGCTATCAGAAAATCATCACCTACACCCTGGCAACCGAAAACGGAGCCAGCCTGCGGGCTTCCGGCTGGCAATGTGCGCCGGAACTGCGAGGTGGCGGGAACTGGAATGTGCCGGGGCGCCCCAGAGCCGACAGCCGCAACACCGGCCCCAAACGGCTCTATTACAAAGAATTGAGGTGACGCGAGTTTTGTATCTCATTTTACTATGCTTTGGGACGCTCTTTGGCCTGGGAGCGTTCTTTTTATTGGCCGGGCTGCTCCGGCTGCCGACTTCCGCAAGCACAAAGGCGGTTCTGACCGTAACAAGCCGTGGAAAGTCACAGAAAGGCAGCATCAACGCTGTCCTGTTCGATATGGCGGCACGGCTCTCTCCGCTGGTACATCTGGACAGCTATAAGCGGAAGAAACTGGAGGCGCAGTTGAAATCCGCTGAAATTAAAATGTCCCCGGAAACCTATATTGCGGTGGCCTGGGCAAAGGCTGGGCTGATTGCTCTGCTGATTATCCCGGCCCTTCTGATTTTCCCTATCCTTGCGCCGGTCATTGTGTTTCTGGCGGTGGCAGTTTATTTCAAAGAGCAGAAACGGGCGGACGAGATCGTTCAGCAGCGCCGGGAAGAAATCGAAGCCGAATTGCCCCGATTTGTCAATACCATTGAACAGGAACTCCGCGCATCCCGTGATGTGCTGAACATCCTGAAATCCTACCAGAGAAACGCCGGTCATGCCATGAAGCGGGAACTGGAAATCACGATTGCGGATATGGCATCCGGCAACGAGGAAAACGCACTCACCCGCATGGAGAGCCGGATCGGAAGTACCATGCTGTCCGATGTGGTGCGCGGCTTGATCTCCGTCAAGCGTGGCGACAACGGTATCATGTACTTCCAGATGCTTTCTATGACCTTTAAGCAGTTGGAACTTCAAAAACTGAAATTGGAGGCCATGAAACAGCCGGGAAAAATGCGTAAATATTCCTTTATGCTGCTGGGCTGTTTCCTGCTGATGTATCTGGGTGTCCTGGGCTATGTGGTGTTGGAAGCCTTTGGCGATCTGTTCTAAAGGAGGTGGTGAAACCGTGAAACGACTTCTGAAGGACAAACGGGGCGAGGGCTTTGTGGATGTGTGCGTCCTGGTCCTGGCGATTGCAATGGTACTTGCTTTGGTGGTCCGCATTGCGCCGGTGTTCGTGGCAAAGCAGAACCTGGATGTTTTTGCGGACGAATTGGTTCGGACTGCGGAAATCAATGGGCAGGTTGGCTCTGCCACCAGCGCAAAAGCGGCGGATTTGCGAGAGCAAACCGGACTGGACCCCAATATCTCATGGAGCGACACCGGAAAAATCCAGCTTGGCAACGAGGTGGAAGTGACCCTCACAACCACCGTCAATATCGGCCTGTTTGGTGAGTTTGCATCTTTTCCTGTTACCCTGACAGCACGAGCCAGCGGGACTTCGGAGGTGTATTGGAAGTGAAGAAGATTCGAGAAGTCCTGAAAAACAAATCGGGGCAAGGCGTACCAATGATTTTGGCCGTTGTCCTCTGCTGCCTGATTCTGGCCTGTGTGACCTTTGAGTATATGCGATTGATGATCGTTGCACAGGGGGTGCGTGATTCCGTCCAGTCTGCTATTGTGGATGTAGCCACCGAGAATTGGGATGAAGCCTATGCTGGTTTGCGGGAGGGTTACTCCGGCGGCTACCAGCTTTCCGGTTCATCCTGGTCACAGAATGTTACCAGCGGAAATGTGTACGCCCGCCTGCAAGATGTTTTGGGCATCGAATACGAGGACGGGCAGTATGTGAAGTACAGCGGCGAGGATTTGGAGTATCGACTGTACGACCTGCATCTGGAAGTGGAAAATGCTCCGCTGGCTCCGTCTGTGCCGGATGGCATCACACAGCTCAATGTCACGGGAACAATTACGGTTGATGTGCCGCTTTCCTTTGGCTTCGGACATCTGCCGCCCATGCAGATCACCATGAAACTCAATGCCAAATATGTCCCCAGATTTTGATTTTGTGTATTTCGCCCTGTCGCTTTTCCATAGCGCAAAAAAATATTTGGCAGGAATCACACCTGGACGCTGTGTTTGTGCAAATGGTATAATGATGGCGGGAAATATCGCCGTCGTTTTAATATAAATTCACCGTACAAGGAGGTATTCAAATGAGCGCAAAAAATAAGAAGCTGCTGGCCGTTCTTGGCACAGCCGCTATTGTGGTAATTGTGATTGCCGCAGTGCTGCTGGGCAAGGGTGGACAGCCCACGACCGTTGACCCGGCATCCACCCCCTCAGATGTATCTGCCGAGGATGTGGATAACAGCACTCCCCTGGACAGCAGCTCCAGCGATCCGCTGGTAGTGGTGCCAGACGCCTCGAAACCCGAAGCGACGGACAGCCAGAACCAGACTGACGCTGTTTTGGATGTGGAGGAAGAAGATCAGGTGGATGTCAACCTGACCGACAGCGAAAAGAAACCTGAAATCACTCCGCCCCCGGCGCCCTCACAGGAGGAACAGCAGGCGGCCAGCGAAAAGGACGAGCCGATTGTGAATGAGCCGGACAGCAACCAGCCCCAGACCGGCGACACACAGAACGGGTCCATTTATCTGGAGGGCTTTGGCTGGATCACCGACGAGGGCGGCGGCTCTGTCCAGCACAACATTGATTCTGATGGAGATATAAATAAACAGGTCGGCAATATGGGTTGACAAGAATCCCAGAGAGTACGGTAGCGATACCGTACTCTTTTTTTGTCCTCAACTAATTTGATTGGAGGTGCATTTTTGAAGCGGATATTTGTGATACTGCTCACATTTGTGCTGCTGTTGAGTATCTACCCTATGAGCGCCCTGGCAGACACCGGAGGAAGTGGAAATGTGGATGGCGGTGGCGGCAGCATGGGACAAGGAACCTCGCAAAACTCCTGGAACCCTGGTATGGATGGTGTACGAATTACTGTGGTTGATGCAGAATCCGGTCAGCCCGTATCGTCCTCTTTTGACCTGACAAATCAATCTCCATCCATCAAGATTCATTTTGGGAAAGTCAGTAAAATCCAGTATGCGAATGGGGCAAGTATTTCTCCCACCACGGGGAATTACGACTACTACACTCCGGCAACACCTATGCCGAGGATCGTCAGCAGCGGCAGCCAGAAGGCCAGCATTGAAGCAATCAAGAAATACTTCTGCTCCGAATATGCGGTAAAGCTGGTGGCGCAGCAGACCGGAATCGCATACGAAGAACTGATCGGCGGGCAGTACAAGCTATTTTTAGAGCCAATCGCCTATTTCAAGCACAACGGCATTATGATGGCAATGACTGCCCATGAAGCCGCACTCTATGATAATCAGGCAGGCGGGTCCTTGCGTAAGACCATGACGAGTTTGACCCATAAAAATCTGCCGCTGGCGATGTTCCTGGAATATGCGGATATGGGTTTCCCAGCCTATACAGGGGCTACCAATAAGACCTGTTCCAATGATACCATCATCGCCTACCTGGGCATGGGCATTGTGTGGTTCACCGAGCCGCCCGAACAGCCGGAGCCAACCGACTATGACTATGAGTATCGTGTGGATACGGATGTCATCACGCCGGTAACGCTCTATGCCGGTTCAGAGATCAATCCAGACAGCCCGGCCACGGTATCCTTCTCAATCAACGGCAGCACCTACCGGATGAACAATATTGTGATCCCGGAGGGGGATAGTCAGATTGCGTGGGTCAAGTGGCATACGCCGTCAGAGCCGCAGGACATTACTATCTATGTCAGCACTAATAAAGGTTCGTTGAGCCAAAGCACCATTCGCGCAAAGGTAGTAGATCTCTCCGGCAACGACCCGCCCGACCCGAAAGCCACCGATACAATGGGAAGCTGGTCGGCCAGCAGCGTTCCCAGCCGAGAAACCAAGACCTATGCAGCATGGAGTGTCTGGTGGGCGAAATGGCACCCCTATTGGGTGTGGCACAGCACAGGAAAAAACACAGGATATTGGGTGGATGAAGGATGGTGGGATTTCTTCCGGGACAATTACTCGGCCAGCATGACCGCCATCACCCGAATTGAGCCGGACGAAAAGGTTCCCACCGCTTCGGGCGATTTGATGAAATCGGGCTATGGCGTAACGAACACTGTAACGGCGACCGTCAGCACCTCTGCTCCACTGTCGCACTATACCTACGGGCAGACAGCCGTATCCTACTTCCCGGAGTTTGGCTATGGAACCTACTGGCGGCTGTTGGAGCGGCTCACCAGCGGAACGACGGCACGGTTCCAGTTCGCCAAGAATATTTACAGCACCTACAATCAGCGGGTGCATTTTTCGCCGGTTTGGTTCCCGGACGGAAACTACACCGTCAATACTCATGTGATGGATATTTGGACGCCTGCGGGGATGCTCGCCATGAATCTCACCGATGATGTAACCATCAGCGGCTCCCTCTATGATGATTGGCATATCGCACCGGGCAATCCGTAAAAAAGGAGAATGGATATGAACGCCAACAGAACGATTCGGATTATGGTGTTTGAACCTGGGCGCACGCCTTATACGGCCATGCTGGAGGATTCTCTGGAACACCGGCAGGAACTTGTGGGCGGGGATATTGAGTGTATTCCTCTGCCCTGCGAAACGGTTCTCTGCTGCAATGCGTCCGGGAAACTGGCAGCGTTGCCGGAGAACCGGCAGTACGGGCCGGATACCATTCGGGGAACTTTTTTCCTCTACGGCGATACCCCGGAGGGGCGAGGCATTTCTCTGACCGATGAGCAAATTGCCATGTATCAGGAGTATTTTCCGCAGCCGACCCCCACAGCAGTATCCTTTGAAGTTCGGTCCGCTGCCGACATGAAGGAGTTTATGAACCTCATGTTCGGCAAGGGATGGGACATGGACACCGGAGCCGGAGAGGACATGGAGGCAGACCGATGAGCAAAATGTTTTCGGTGGTGACTCTGGACGCCCCTAACTCTCTGATGACAGAACATTTTGTCCCCGGCAGCCCGGATGGGCTGGATGAACTGCTGGACTGTGATGAAATCTCCGAGGCCCTTTCGCTGTGGCCCCTGGGGGACACTATCGAAGCCAAAATCCAGACCTATCTTTATGGAGAGGGCGAAACTGTGCGCGCCGACGAGGATGATTTGGCATTCTTCCGAGAGCATTTCGATGAGCTGAACGCCAGCGACGCCCTGGACTGCATCTCCGACCACAGCTTTTCTTTTGAATCGGACGAGTTGGATTTTGGGTACGGCGAAGAAAGTGAAGATGAAGAAGATTTGGAACTGTAACACATGGCTCTGCTGAAAAGCAGGGTCTATTTTTATGGCAAAGAAAGCGAGGTCGATAAATTGCTCTTGCCGATTATTATGATCTGCGTCTGTGCGCTGCTGGGCGGTGGGACGCTGATTTTTCTGAAGTTGTCGGCCAAACACAAAAAATCGAAGAACAAGGACAAGGAAGAACTGGCCCAGATCACCGCCAACGAGTTTGTGAATGTGAAGGATATTCGGGGGAACTTCCTCTATACCCGTGACAATCTGGCTCTGGCATATCTGAAAATCTACCCGATCAGCACAGAACTGTTCAGCAAAAACGAAAAGCGGCTGATTGCCAAGCAGCTCACGGTGAGCCTGTCCAGCGCACAGTACCCGTTTCAGCTTTTGGCTGTATCCCGCCCGGTGGACATTTCTCCGCTACTGTCAGAACTGTCCGCCACGCTCACCGCTTCTTCCGATGTGAAACAAAAGGAACTGCTAAAACAGGAAATCGTGGAGATGGGTGCCTTTGCCCTTTCCGGCGAAGTGGTGGAACGGCAATTCTACATCAAGATTTGGGATAGGGTCAGCGATGGCGTGGAGCGTGAACTGCTCCAGAAACTCAAACTGCTCGGCGGATATTTTTCGGACAGCGGGATTCAGACCGAAATCCTGCAACAGCAGGATATTGTCCGGCTGTGCAACCTGGTCAACAATCCCGCCTATGTCCACTTGGAGGATTCCGGCATCAATGCTGCGATCCCGATTTTGGAAAGTGTAGGTGTTGTTTAAGTATGAAGCACACCCGGCAGGATTTGAAAATCATGCAGGGGTGGAGCCTCGATAGAAAAATTCGAGTTACGCAGACGAGAATCATGGAATGGTATATGCGGCACAATGGGCAGGTCTTTATCAGCTTTTCCGGCGGCAAAGACTCTACTGTGCTGCTTGATCTGGCACGGCGGGTTTATCCTGACATTCCAGCCGTGTATGTTGACACGGGGTTGGAATACCCCGAACTGCGCGATTTCGTGAAAACGAAAGACAATGTGACCTGGCTTCGCCCGCGCTATCCGTTTCCTCAGATTATTGAGAAATACGGCTATCCGATCATCTCCAAAGAGATCTCGGATGTTATCAATGGCGCAAGAAAGGGACAACCTTACCGTCTGGCAAGAATCAATGGAGAATTGCTGGACAAGAACGGAAAGAAGTCGATCTACAACTGCGAGAACTACAAATACCTTCTGGAGGCTCCTTTCAAAATTTCGGCACGATGCTGTTACCACATGAAAAAAGCGCCGCTGAACAAGTTTGAAAAGCAGACCGGGCGGCACCCGATTACGGGTGTCCTGGCCTGCGAAAGCAAGCTGCGGGAGCAATCCTGGATCAAGTTTGGCTGCAATGGCTTCGAGCGTAAACGACCGCTCAGTCAGCCCCTTGCGTTCTGGCTGGAAGAAGATATTTTGCGGTATCTGAAAATGACCGGCATTCCCTATGCCCCCATTTATGGGGACATTGTGGAGAGCCACAAGAAGGACGGCACCCCGATTCTGAAAACCACCGGCGTTTCCAGATCGGGGTGTATGTATTGTATGTACGGCGTCCACCTTGAGCATGAGCCGAACCGATTCCAGTTGATGCAGGTGACACATCCCCGGCAGTATGATTACTGCATCAATAAATTGGGGTGCGGCGCTGTACTGGATTACATTGGCGTACCCTACCGCAATCAACAGTTGGAGGTGGATCATTGTTAGGCTCTAAGAAAAAAGAAGAAGTGCTTCCCGTCAATGAAGCGCTGTTGAATGTCATTACTCCGATGGGGCTGGAAATCAAGCGGAACAGTCTGGTCATCGGTGAAAATCTGGGCAAGGTGTACGGCGCCATCCGCTATCCGCAAAAGGTGGATATGGGGTGGCTTTCCAAGATCACCAACATTCCCAGCACAATCGTTTCGGTGGGGATTACCCCCATTGATAATGGCGCGCTCATTTCCGCAATCTCTAAAAGCATTGTCCAGCAGCGTGGCGCCGCTGACAGTGCCAAAGACCCGCTGACCCGGCAGCGCGCCGAGAAAGCCGCCGAGGATGGCGAGAGAATCATGCAGCGGATCGACCAGGAGGGCGAAACGGTCGCCATGATGTCGCTGACCGTGATGCCGATTGCACAGGATGAAGCCAACTTCACAAAGGTATGCCGCCGTGTGGAGAGCGCCTTCAACATCCAGAAGTGCAAGGTACGCACCCTTGCCAATCTCCAAAAGGAAGGGTTTCAGAGCATTTCTCCCACCTATCCGGCCAACTCCACGGTGGACAGCATCGTGTCCCGCATTATTCCCATGAGTACCTTTGTGGGCGGGTTCCCGTTTGCCAGCTCCGGCTATAACGACGGTCGTGGCTATTATTTTGCAAAGGACAGCAACGGCGGCCTGGTGATTCTGGATACCTGGGAACGCGGGAACGACCGCACCAACAGCAGCTTCGTGATTATGGGTGTGGCCGGTATCGGCAAGAGTACCGTTGTGAAGCACATCATGCTTTCGGAATACATGAAAGGGACGAAAATCCTGTGCATCGACCCGGAATCCGAGTACAAGGATATGTGCCGGAACCTGAACGGAAGCTGGCTCAATGCTGGCGGCGGCAAAAATGGCCGCTCCAACCTTTTGCAGATCAGACCGGCGCCCCGTGACGAGGAAGATGAAACCGACAAGCTCTATACCGATGAAGGAAACGGAATGTCCGACATGGCATTGCACATGAAAACACTGGAAATTGAGTTTTCCCTGTATCTGCCCAGCCTGACGGATATGCAGAAAGCGATCCTCAAGCAGACGATCATTGAACTCTACAATCAGTTCGGCATCTTCTGGGAAACGGATATTCGGCAGCTCAAGGCCACGGATTTCCCCATCTTGTCCGACCTTCACGCTCTGCTGGAAAAGAAAGCGGAGGCCAACAAGGAGAATCCGGTATATCGTGATCTGGCAATGCTGCTGTACGATGCCGCAGCGGGCAGCGACAGTTTTCTGTGGAACGGCCACACCACGCTGGAAGCCAATTCCCGGTTTATTTGCCTGGATACCCACGACCTTCAAAATGCGTCGGACAATGTTAAGCGCACGCAGTACCTGAACCTGTTGAGTTGGTGCTGGGAGGAAATGAGCCGCGACCGGAATGAGCGTTGCCTGCTGGTATGTGACGAGGCCTACCTGATGATCGACCCGCAGGTTCCGCAATCCCTGGTGTTCCTTCGCAATGTGGAGAAGCGGGCAAGAAAGTATGAAGCTGGACTGGCGATTATCTCTCATTCGGTGGTGGATTTCCTGGCCCCGGAAGTCAAAATGTACGGGCAGGCCCTTTTGGATATTCCGTGCTATAAAATCCTGATGGGCTGCGATGGCAAAAACCTTCAGGAAACCAAAGACCTCTACAACCTGACGGACGCGGAGCAGGAATTGTTGGAGAGCAAGCGGCGCGGACACGCGCTCTTTATCATCGGGTCCAAGCGACTTCATGTAAACTTTGAGATTCCGGCTTACAAGTTTTCCTATATGGGCAAGGCTGGTGGCCGCTAATTCGGTGGCGGCCGGGAGCAATCCCGGCCGCCTTACTTATTTCACACAGGAGGTTTTCAGATGAATCATGCGGAACGATACGAACACCTGGTCAACAAGATGACAGCCATACGCTGTCGGGGTAGTGATTTGGACGCTTCCTACCATGCTGCCCTGTTCCTGATGGCTTCTCATCCGGCTCTTTTTGAAAAAATGGATCGCTACCTCTGCCCGGAGGGGATCAGCTTTGCCAAGATGATGCGGAAAGAGGAATTTGACTATGACTGGATGAAGATGACGGCGGATGCCGCCTACAACCTCTTTTCCTGGAACAGCAAGTGTGCTGCGACTCCCTTTGAGATTTCGCGGATGCCCGCCCCGGCGATTCGGGCGCTCTTTACGGCCTGCTTTATCGCCAATGGAGACTGCATGGTATCTGTCCGGGAAAATGACAAAGGCGAAAAAGAGTTTGAAATTGACGACAGCGCCGGTAAACGGCGGGAGGCGTTCAATCTGCAAATGGAGCAGATGATGGAAGCCCCCGGTATGGAGCCGGACTGATGATGGAGGTGATTGTTTGGCTGTTGATCCGTTGACTGCAAAAATTCTGGCACAGGTGGCAGCAAAAGCGGCCACCGACTCCGAGAGCCGGAAAAGAATCCTGTTTCTGATCCTGGCCCCGGTTCTGGGGCTTTTGCTTTTGATCGCCTTCATTCTGTATCTCATTACCAGCCCCTTTTCCGTGCTGTCCCAATGGCTGATTGGAGATGAGGTAAGCGTGGTGGAGGATTTTCAGAAAGAATATGGCTACAACCAGCAGCTCGGCATTTATGAGAAAGACTATGTGGATGGCAGCGGGCAGAGTTACGAGGGCGTAATCTTTACGGATGGGGCGACCGAGGTTGTCTACTACAATCAGTTGGATGAACGGTGGGCCGATCTTCCGTATGGAACCGATAATATCGGCGGCTATGGATGTGGCCCGACTTCTATGGCGATTGTGGTATCCAGCCTGACCGACCAGACCGTCGATCCCCCCACAATGGCAGATTGGGCATATCAGAACGGCTACTGGTGTTCCGGCAACGGGTCCTATCACTCGTTGATACCGGGGGCTGCGGAGGGCTTTGGGCTTCAATGGGAGAGCATCAGTACCGATGACCCGCAGGCCGTAGTGGATGCTTTATCGTCCGGGAAATTGATTGTGGCGCTCATGTCAAAGGGCCACTTCACATCCAGCGGCCACTTTATGGTGCTGCGCGGAGTGACCTCTGAAGGTAAAATCCTGGTGGCCGACCCTGCCAGTAAAAAACGAAGCGAACAGGAATGGGATATATCCATCATTCTGGATGAGGCCAGAAAGGGTGCTGCGGCAGGCGGGCCTTTGTGGGCGATCTACTAAAGGGGTGCGATATGAATAACCGAAACAAGCTGATTGAACTGTTTATCTACATCGTGATCGTGGTGGTTGGCATCGTCCTCTTGCTGACCGGTGGTGCAGATGACAAAGCCAGTGTTGAAAATGCAGGAGGTGAACCCTATGCTGTTGTACTTGACGAGTAACCAGAAAAGCAACCTGATCGACACCGCCGTGCGGAATATGACGCTGCCTACCAAGAAACTGGTCGGCCGGTTCAGCCTGAAAAGTTTCGTGACCAAAGATATGCGCAATTATGCCAACGCCAAATTCTTTGTGGTGGATGCGGCGTGTATCGAGGAAAGCGGCAATGATTTCACCCTTGCCCTGCAATCCTTTCAGATGATGTTCTCCGCCCGGATCATCGTCATCCTCTCTGGCTGCGAGGATGTGAATGGAGAGGTACAGCGGCTTTTATCCATTGGCGTTGTGAATCTGGTTACAGGGGAAACGATGGAGGACGCCTTGGACGAGCTGACAGAAGCACTTTCTGACGAGGGGATGCAGCGGTATGTGGTAAATGCCCCCGTCTACGAAAAGCCAGCTACCCGGCGTGAGAAAGCCCTGGAGCCGGATGAGATTATTCCGTACCGCTGGAACGCCCGGAATATCCGTATTGCCGTGGCCGGTTCGCAGCGCAGGAGCGGCGTGACAGTGACAGCCTTTAACCTGGCATCTTGGCTGGCGGCCAGAGGTGCGGAGGTGGCGTATATCGAGGTCAATCAGAACCGCCACTTGCAGCTCCTGCTGAACATCTACGAAGCGGCGCCGGATGGGGAGCATTACACCATTGATGGGATCGACTGCTACCTGACCAATGAGCCGGATAAGGCGTATCAGTTTATCATCTATGACTGCGGTGTGATGCAGACCCCCACCTCTATTTTCCGTGACGCAGATCACCGGCTCCTGTGCGGGAGTGTCCTGCCCTATGAGATTCCGGTGTTCCATAAGGCGTTGTCCGAGTGTGGTTCGGTGGAAGTGCGCCCGGTGGCGATCTGTGTGCCGCAGGAAATTCAGGAATACTGTACGGAACTCTTTGGGGAAGATGTGCAGATTGCGGCGGCGTCCCACGACCTGTTTGCGAAACAGGTCAACGGGCAGATCTACCGGCCGCTGGTGGAGAAGTATATTGCAGGAGAAAAGCGCCTGTAACAGTAAGACATGACTGGGAGGATTGGAATATGGCAAAGTTTGAGTATATGCAGCGGGCATTTTCTTCTGAACTGAAGCCCAGAGCGCGGCTTGTACTGCAAGTCCTGGTTCTGCATTGCAACAAAGAGGGCGAGTGTTTCCCCTCTATCAAGACCATAGCCGCCAAGTGCGGCTATGGGGTGTCCACCGTAAAGCGGGCGCTGGATGAGCTGGTGAAAGCGGGATATATCGTCAAGCAGGCCCGGTTTGACGAGCGTAAGAACGGCGGCCAGACCAGCAACCTCTATACCTTATGCTCTGACTTGCCCTGCCCTGACGAGCCGGAAAATGTCCCTGTGCCGAAAGATGATGCGTCTGATGAACCCCCGGCGGTGCAGCCAGAAAGCGCCCCTGCGGATGCCTGTGAAGCCCCTGATCCTACACCTGGGGAGCAGTCTGCCACTTTGCCGACAGCGGATTCCTACTCCTTTGCAGATGGCTTTGAAACAAAAATCGGGCGGCAGAATTGCCGCCCGATTCGTATGTGGACTGGGGGGCAGTCCATTTTTATACCCCCTTGAACCGTACAGGTGAACAGATACTTACGGATGAAGAAAAAAGTAAGGCGCTGTGCTGGTTCAAGTGTGCTGATGGTATCAGAAAGATTTGTGGGCGGAAAAATAAGGACTATGTTGGGCAAGATAAACGGCAGGAGCCATCTGGCGCCTGCCGTCATTTTCCCTGATTCAGCCGTGCAATAAGACCAAGCAATATAATTAAATCATCATCTGATAATGTCCTGATGCCATCCAACGCCTTTCTGACAAGCTGCGGTGTGTTTTCAGTATCGTCAAAAAATTGCAGGGGCGTTATTTCAAAATATTCGCAGATATTTAAGAATTGCTTCATGGAAGGCAATGCCCGGCCGGAGGAAATAGCCTGGATGTAGCCACGGTTTTGTCCCAGTTCCAAGCTCAACTGGTATTCAGAAATGCCTTTTTTCAGCCGCAGCTCCGTGATCCGATTGCGGATAAATTCTTCGTCCATAAGTTCACCTCTCTAATAGTTAGCATATCAGAAAGGTTCCCTGGATATTGAATATTATTTGTGCTATAATTTGGCTTGTATCCTTGTTTTATACTTATTAAATGAGTTATTTTTGTTTTCTATGTGTAAGCCTATATTGAAATAGGAGGAAACCGCATGAATAGATGCGTTTGTGCCATTACTGGACACCGGCCGAGCCGGTTCAAGTTCAAGTATAGTGAAGATTATAGTCTTTGTAAGAAGATCAAGGCTAATATGCTGGAGGTGTTCCGAAAGCTACATGATGAACAGGAAGTTAGCTGCTTCTATGTCGGCGGCGCCCTGGGCGTGGATATGTGGGCGGCTGAACAAATCCTTCGTCTGAAGGAGCAGCCTGGATACGAAGATATTGAATTGGTTGTAGCCCTGCCGTTTGTCGGCCATGACGCCAAGTGGGATCAGCGCAGCAAGCGCCGGATGGAGTTTATCCTGCAACATTGCAGCAGGAAAGAAGTCATCGGAAACGAGGATTGCCGTGAGAGCTATGTCAAGAGAAATTGCTACATGGTGGATCAGGCCAACTACCTGGTGGCAGTTTATGATGATGAGCGGAGTCTGCGGTCCGGTACAATGCAATGTGTCCGGTATGCACGGGAAAAGCCAATTCCAGTAATTTTGATTCATCCAGACACTGCAATGGTAACATGGTAAGTCTCTTAAAAATATTTTACAGACCATTTCTATTTAGGACATTTCTGCAACATTTCCCATTATACTAAAAGATAGTATAATGACATGAAGGAAGTGAGCGCATGAGAAAGATACTGATTGTGGAGGACGATACCCTCCTGAACCGGACTCTGGGATATAACCTGGCGTCTGATGGATACGAAATCACAGCGGCCTATAACCACGAGGATGCTGTTACCCATTTGAAAGAAACCGAGTTTGATGTTGCGCTCCTGGACATCAATCTGCCGGATGGTAGCGGGCTTGACCTTTGCGAAGAAATCCGCGGGCGCGGCCAGCACACCTACATTATTTTCATCACCGCCAACGACAAGGAAAGCGATATGCTCAAAGGCTATGAGGCAGGTGGCGCAGACTATGTGACAAAGCCCTTTTCGGTGACGGTGCTGTGCAGGAAGGTGGCAGCGGTCTTTGCCAATCTGGAACTGCGTACCCCACGGCACGATCTGTTTGACGATGGCTTTCTGAAAATCGACTTTTCCGAGCAGCGGGCGTCCCTTGCCGGAGAGCCGCTGGACTTCACTCCAAAGGAATACCGCACCCTGTTCCTGTTCGTGAAGAACCCCCGGATCATCCTGACCAAGCGGCAAATTTTAGAGAAGCTGTGGGACATTGACGGGGATTTTGTGGACGAGCATACCCTGACCACCATCATCAGCCGTATCCGCAAGAAAATCGAAACAGACGAGCATAAGTATATCAAGACGGCCTACGGCATGGGCTATCAGTGGATCGGCGGTGAGCAGGCATGAAGCTGGAAAATTTATCTGTCAAAAAGTTTCTGCGGCTCATTACGGTTGGCCTGCTGGCCACCTCTTTTCTGATGCTGCTGGGCTTATTTCTGGTTACGAAAAACCTGCGAGTGGTTTTGTACGGCGGGCTGTTGACCGCTGTGTTTCTGGTATGGGTCGGGATCTTCCTGCACTACTTTCAAAAGAAGCTGACTTTGTTCACCGACAGCCTGTGCCGAACGCTGGATGACATGATGGACAGCGCCGCACGGCCAGAAATGGACTATGAAGCGGAAACACTGCTGGCGAGGATCAGCCACCGCCTGGAACGGCTCTACAACATCATGCAGAAAGACCGGAACACAGTCGCAAAAGAAAAGGCCGATCTGCAATCTCTGTTATCGGACATTTCCCACCAGACCAAGACCCCCATTGCTAACCTGAAAATGCTCAATGAAACCATGCTGACCCGCCCGATCTCGGAGGAACAGCGGCGGGAGTTTTTGCAGGCAACCGGCAGCCAGCTTGACAAGCTGGACTTTCTGATTCAGGCAATGGTGAAAACTTCCCGACTGGAGGCCGGTGTGATTACGCTGGAGAAAAAGGACGCTTTAATCGGGGAAACTCTGGTGAATGCCATCAACGGGATTCTGGCACCGATGGAGAAAAAAGGCATCGAACTGACCGTAGATTGCCCGGATGGGCTGACCATTTCCCACGACAGCCGCTGGACTTCCGAGGCCCTGTTCAATCTGCTGGACAATGCGGTGAAGTACACGCCTGCTGGCGGCAGCGTCCATGTGTCCGTTCAGAATTGGGAAATGTACTGGAAAATTGATGTGACCGACACGGGCCGGGGCATCCCGGAGCAGGAGCAGGCCACTATCTTCAAGCGGTTCTACCGGGAAGAAGCGGTGCATGAGGTGGATGGCATCGGCATTGGCCTGTATCTGGCCCGTGAGATCATCACCATGCAGGGCGGGTACATTCTGGTGACTTCCGAGGTTGGGAAAGGGTCCACCTTTTCGGTGTTCCTGCCACAAGAATAGTCAAGCGGCGGCCTGTGCAGGCTGCCGCTTTTTTCAAAAAAATTATCCCAGCATGGATTTTAGGACATTTCTGCAACATTTGGGAGGTAGGCTTTTCTCAAACGATGAGAGGAGGAAGTTACATGACTATCACAAAGACACTGATTCTCAATGCGATTCTGCTCTGCCTGCCGCCTATGATTGTCCTGGGTGTTTTCAAGTTCTTTTCTGTCCGGCATATCCGATGGGCAGCTGGAGTAGTGGCATTGATTGATGTTGCTGCCTTTCAGACACAGCTATTCTATTATGAGAGCATCTGGCTTGTGCTGTTCTTTTTGGTGATTCAACTGGCAATTACCGGCTTGCTTTCCGTTTGGCTTTACAAAAAATACGGCCAAACATGAAATGTCCTAAAATTGAAGCAATTCGCCTCTAAATTAAAGGGCGTTTAGGACATTTCTGCAACAATTCAGTTTTAGACTACGATGGAAAGGAGTTGGTGGGTATGACTTTACCGTTTGAAAATAACACAACCCAAGTCGTAAAGCGTCTGGCAAAAAACAGCTTAAAGTCTGGAAAATTGCGAAATATTTTGATTGTTCTTACAATTGCTCTTTCTGTTGCATTGATGTCCGGGCTGGCTCTTTATGTCGCTTCTATGCAAACATCAAATAGCCGACAGCTTGAAAATTTGCAGCAAGTGTTTTTCTATGACATCACAGAAACACAATGCGACACACTTCGGCAGGACAGTCGCATTGCTGAAATGAGGGTAACGAAATATGGTAAGCGATCTGAAATTGAAAATTATATAATCTGGCCGATGTATATTGAACAGTCTGAAGGAAAAATTCAAAGTGCCAAAATCTCTGAAGGACACTATCCAATCGCTGAAAACGAAGTTGCTGTCGATCAATCCTATTTGGAACGTATTGGAGAGAATCTTTCAATCGGGGATACCATTTCATTTTCCTTTTATGATGGAACACAAGAAACCTTTGTCCTTTCTGGTCTTACCAACACAGGTTCTACATCTGATGTTTACCCAATTTACTTTTCCAAACAGTATGCAGAAACAGGAAGTCAGTTGAAAGACACCTTATTCGTAGCTGCCGCACAAATACAGGGAGCCAAAGCCATGACTGCTGATGAGTTTCTTGATACCATTCATGTAATCGGATCAGATTGTGGTATTGACCGGCCAAGCATCGGAGAAAACAGCGGGTTTGTTCAGTCATTGACATTTAACCCCAAAAATATGTTAATTGCCCTTTGCATTGGTTTGGTGGTTATGTTAGCTGGCGTAGTGGTAATTTATAGTATTTTCTATATCTCCATTGTAAATCGCATTCAGCATTTTGGTCAGTTAAGAACCATTGGAACAACAGGAAAGCAGATTAAGCGTATTGTAAATCGGGAAGGCACTCTACTATTTTGTGTGGGTGCGCCGTTGGGATTGGCGATTGGTTCTCTGTTTGCATGGATTCTTAACGCAGAAGGATGGTCATGGACAAATTTCCTCATTTGGGGAGGATTAACTATCATTGTGGAGTATCTTGCGGTTTTATATTCCATTCGTAAGCCAGCTCAAATAGCGAGCAAAGTATCACCCATTGAAGCATATAGAGCCAAAGGAACCATGCAAAACTTAAAGGCTCCAAAACAGAATTTCAGAAAAATCACGCCCTTTACAATGGCAAAGATGAACACATCCCGAAATAGGAAAAAGTTTATCATGACCTCTTTCTCTCTGGCAATCAGCGGTATTATTTTTATGGTCGGATCGACCTTTTTGGCCTCCTTTAATCAGGAAGCATACGCCAGAAACGGCATGATGGAGTATGGTGAAGTGCGGATTTATTTATCAGAAAATGCTGCGCAGGTTAATGAACAAGGATATTCGGGAGTACAAGTTGATAATCCGTTGAATGAGACTTTGATACAGAAAATTTCTGATATAGATGGAGTCAATCGGATTTTTTCGTTTGAAAAGCTGTACGGCACCTTTGAATATAATGGCCGCCGGGAGGATGACTATATCGTTCCTTTTACAGAAAATGAGTTCGCCTATTTATCCAAGTACATGGATGTGCAGGACAAAACCTATTCTGATGTTGTAAATAACAGAGAAATCATTGTTTTGAAAAATGATGCTGTGGAAGAAATTTTTGGCTGGAAATTCAAAACCGGTGACTCGATAGCATTTGAATGGTTTGATGGGACAGAGTACCGCAAAGATACCTTTACCATAGGCGGTGAAATCACAAATGAAAAAGCATACAACGATCCAGAATGCTTTACGGCTCTCGGTGTATCTGGCTGGTTCTTGATGCCTGCTGATCTTGTCCACTCCATGATACTGGAAAACTACAATATCAATGCGGAATTTCTTGTTTCAACAGAATGGGATTCCAAAGAAGCGGAGATTACACAACAGCTAAATACCATCATGGAAAATTCGGATAATTTACAAATGCGAACTTTACGAGATTCCATCAATAGTAAAGCAGGAATGTATAATACGCTTTTGACTTCCATTATCGGTATCAGTATTTTTATTATGATGCTCAGCCTGATTAGCCTGGTTAATACTCTTGTAACCAATATTATGACTCGAAAACAGGAATTGTCGGTTTTACAGTCTATTGGCATGACACGGCATCAACTTAACAAGATGGTACAGTGTGAAGCTGGATGGATTGCTATATGGAATATTGCCATTACTCTGTTAGTAGGAGGCTTTTTAGGATTTCTGCTGATTTATGGTTTGAATGGTATTGGCATGAATTATTTACATTGGGCATATCCGATGTGGTTTGCATTTTCGTATATCATCGTCGTTCTTATTGTGCCGGGAATTATTACAAAAGCTGCAATCGACCTTCTCCGCAAAAAAACTCTGGTGGAAAGATTGCGTGAAATTACTTAAGCAATAAATTTGAATGTCCTAAAATTGAAGCAATTCAGCCCAAAACCAGATGGCGTTTAGGACATTTCTGCAACAATTCAGTCTTAGACTACAATGGAAAGGAGTTGGTAGGTATGACGTTACCTTTTGAAAATGATACCCATAGGGTAGAACGGAAAATAGCGTGTCATAGCTTAGCGGCAAATAAGCAAAGGAATTTTCTCAGTGGCATCATCATCTTTGCAGCGGCTCTCTTGCTGGCCTTTGCTACGATCCTGTTGTGTAATGCCACGATAGACACACAGATTATCTCTCGTGTCAATAATGTGCAGGAAATGGTCGGCGTAATCTTGGGAATCGCTATTGTACTGCTATTTACTGCGGGAATTGCGATCAAAAATATCATGTATATTTCCGTACTGCAACGCACAAAGGAATTTGCACAGTTGAGAACCATCGGAGCGACATACCGGCAAATTAAGGCAATCATTCACAATGAGAGAAAGCAATTATCCCGAAAATTTATTTGGGGTGGTCTGCTTTTGGGATTCCTTCTTAATTGTGTGCTGCCCTTAAAATTGTATTTGATGCCAAGCATTGCCTGCGCCATTTTCTCCGGTGCTTTTGTGTGGTTTATTGTTTTCTGGTCATTCCGAACACCAGCCAAGATCGCCGCTTCTTTCTCTCCTATGGCGGCTCTGCGGGTGGAACAGACAACAAGCAAAGGCTCCAGAAGAAGCAAACATATTACTCCCAATACCATTGCGCAAAAATATTTTTTCAGCAACCGGAAAAAGGCATTTTACACATTACTATCCCTCATATTAAGTGGCATGCTTATGTTTACGGTATTTTCCGTCACCTCAGCTATTGATATTGAGGGCCTTGTTCGCCAGTCATACTATGAGAATAGCAGCGTTTATCTCAAACTGAACTCAACTGCTGAAGAAAACTCCACTGCAAATTTGATGAAGAATAGTCCTTTTACAGAAGAACTGCGCGAGGAAATTGAGGTCATCCCTGGCGTAACAGGAATCTACCCATCGAAAAAGCTGGACTGTGAAATCACGGTTCCCGATCAGTCAATAAGCACACAGTTTGATATGGCCCTCAATAGCATCATCGGTACATCCAGTTTTGAAGATCAGTTGGTCGAAGGGACGATGCCTTACTTACAAAACACGATCACCACTGTTCCAGTAGTAATAAATCGTTCTTCCCCTTACTACGAAGAAACCGGACTTAATTTGAAATTAGGGGATCACCTTTCAGCATCGGTGCATACAGGTCAATCTATGAAGCAGATGGATTTTTCTGTTTGCGGCTTCATTGAGAATAAGGATAAAGGCAGTGTATTCTATACTGCGCCTGAATACTTGGATTATATGGCAGAAATGAACTGTGATCTGGCGTGGTATATCTGCACGGACAGCCAGCGGGATACTGCTGCTGTTGAGCAAATTAAAGCCCTTGTTGCATCAGATAATCGTCTGATTGCTTCTGCTTTTTCAGATGATTTGGCGGAAACAAACGCATATTTCCATAATGCAAAAATCGTTGTTGTGGCAGTATTGATGTTGATTTGCCTGTTTTCCTTCATCAACTTGTTGAACACCTGCATTACAAATGCAGTCATGCGACGCCATGACTATGCGTTGTTAGAAGCTGCTGGCATGACAAAGGAGCAAATTCAACAAACGCAAAGTTCGGAAAATAGAATTTACTTTTCTGGCGGTTTGATTGGAAGCTGTATGATTGGGATACCGCTGGGGCTTTTGCTATGCAAGAAGATCGCAGAACTCCCTGGCTTGTCCTATATTTCCTATCAATTCCCGTGGGTGTTTTTGCTGTTGTATTTTGTAATTGTATTTGCTGCAAATATCATCGTTACACAGTATCAGAGAAATTTCTTAACAAGACATTCTGTTGTAGAGCAGCTAAAAGCAGTAGAGTAATAAGTTTGGAAATGTCTCAAAATTGAAGCAATTCAGCCCAAAACCAGATGGTATTTAGGACATTTCTGCAACAATTCAGCTTTAGACTACTCTTATCAAAAAGTAGAAAGGCGGTATTCTTATGAGTATCTTGCAGACAACCGATCTGAAAAAATATTATGGCACTGAGCCGAACATCACCCGCGCCCTGGATGGCGTGACTTTCTCCGTGGAGGAAGGAGAGTTTGTGGCTGTGGTTGGCACATCCGGCTCCGGCAAATCCACCCTGCTGCACATGATGGGCGGCCTGGATACCCCCACTTCCGGCAGTGTGGTGGTCCGTGACAAGGAACTGGCGAAGATGAACGATGAGCAACTTACCATCTTCCGCCGCCGCAACATCGGGTTTGTGTTCCAGAACTACAATCTGGTGCCGATCCTGAATGTGTATGAGAACATCGTCCTGCCCGTGGAACTGGATGGCGACACCGTGGATAAGAAATTCATGGATGAAGTCGTGAAGATGCTGGGCCTTCAGGACAAACTCCAGAATATGCCCAATAACCTTTCCGGCGGCCAGCAGCAGCGTGTGGCGATTGCCCGCGCCCTGGTATCCAAACCGGCCATTGTCCTGGCCGATGAACCCACCGGCAATCTGGACAGCAAGACCAGTGCCGATGTGCTGGGCCTGCTCCAGCGCACCAGCCGGGAGTTTAACCAGACGCTTGTGATGATTACCCACAACAACGAGATCGCCCAGCTTGCCGACCGTATTGTGCGCATTGAGGACGGAAGGATCAAGGCGTAAGGAGGGCGGCAGTATGACACTACCATTTGAAAATAACACAACCAAAGTGGTAAAACAGCTGGCAAAGCGCAGCCTGTCCAGCGAAAAGCGGCGGAATGTCCTGCTGGTTATCACCATTGCGCTGGCGGCATTTTTGATGTCCACCGTGGGGACGGCGATCTTTTCCACCGGAGCCATGCAGAGAAAGATGGCCGAGGATACCTTTGAAATCGTCTATCCTGGCATCACGGAGGAGAATCTACAAAGTCTGCGCCAACAACCGGAAATTGAACGAGCCGGACTGCAATACGCTCTGGGGACGGATGACAACAACGACACAGGAGGGCTTGTTTCGATCATCTATGGGGACGAAGATGCCCTTTATGCCGGACGAAAGCAGTCGCAGATTGTGGAGGGAACCTACCCTCAAACAGCGGAGGAAGCGGCAATCAGTTCCGCTTATCTGGAAAAATTCTTCCCCGGAAGCGGTGTTGGCGATCAGATCACCGTACCGTTTGAGGGGAAAGAGTACCTGTTTACCGTCAGTGCCATTCTGTCTACGCCGAACACAGGCGTGGAAGCATACAGCGTGATGGTGTCCCAATCTTTCTTGAAGAAACAGCCTGACTATAATCCCAGCGGCTATAATGCCTACGTCCATTTCAAGGGGGCCGACGGCTACAATGCGGATGATTTGAAAGACCTGGGAGCAGAAATCCGGGATCGGTTGGGACTGCGCTCTGTGTCGTACAGTTCCATCTATTTCTCTGTCAGCCGCACGATTCAACCGGAAGAAATTCTTCAGCTGGGGGCGGTGGCGCTGGCAGTGGTGCTGGGCGGAAGTATGGTGATCCGCAGCATTTTCCGTATTTCGATTCTGGAAAAAATCCAGAGCTACGGCCAGCTTCGGACATTGGGGGCGACAAAGCGGCAGATTCAACGGCTGGTGCGTCGGGAGAGCCGTTTTCTGACTCTGATTGGTATTCCTATCGGGACTCTGACCGGAATCATCACAGGAACTTTGCTGGCCTCGAACCTGTTTGCCAGCGGCTTCTCCCTGGAAACCGATCTGGCCGTTGCGCTGGTGACGGCATTGATCAGCTATGGCATGGTAAGCATTTCGGTTCGGAAACCCGTAAAAATCGCCGCCAGCACTTCTCCAATGGAGGCTTTACGGTTGACCGATTACCAGAAAGCTGTTGGGAAATCCCGAAAGCCCTGCCGGTTTACCCCGCTGGCGATGGCGGCCCGAAACCTGGGCCGTGACCGGAAACGTGTAATTAGTGTGCTGGTATCCTTGACCTTTGGTGGTCTGCTCCTGGTGGTATCAGCTTCGGTGTTCGGTTCTTACTCCCCGCAGCAGCACGCGGATGTTGAGTTTCCGTATGGACATTTCCGGCTTTATCTGGATGACCCGGAACTAAATTCTTACGAGCAAATGAAAGATTCTCCCCTTACGGAAGATTTCAAGCAAGAACTTTTGAGCATAGACGGCGTGGAACAGGTGCGGACCCTACGCCGCAACATAGGTGGCTGCAATTTCCGAGCAGAAACCACAGAAGGCGGCGGAAGATGCGACATCCTGACCAAAGAGGGGATGTCCCTGGAGGGCGATTGGGAGTATGTGGCTCAACATCTGACATCCGGGCGAATGCCAGAGAATGACCGCGAAATCCTGATTGCAGATGTTTTTGCCAATAACCAGGAAGCCCAGAGCATCATCCGGTTGGGCGAAGAAATTGAACTGGAATCGGAAGAAAAAACCATGACCGTTACGATGGTGGGAACTTACGACCAGACCGGCTCTAACAATGGAACATACGGCTTGGATGCAGCTATGGTTATGATTACAGAGGGGCTTGCCAGAGAAATGATTTCCAGCGTGGAAAACTTCGATTATACCTGGGTAATTTCGGCAGACCCAAACAAGGAGGCTTCTGTAACAGCAGCCTTGGAATCTGCCGCTGCCAATGCGCCTTCCGGGATAGGACTTTACACCTATGCCGAGGAATTAGACTTTCTCACCTTCCAGCAGACAGTAATTTTCGGCGGACTGCAAGGGCTATCGTGGATGATCTTCCTTTTTGGTGTGGTCAATCTGGTAAATATGACCCTCTCGAACCAACTTTCCCGCCGCCGGGAACTCTGTATGATGCGCTCCGTGGGTATGACCAAACAGCAGCTTTATCAAGTGCTGACAGCGGAAGGGATGTTTTATGTCCTGTTCAGCACCGTTATCGCGCTGGCGGCAGGAACGCCCGTGGCGGTCTGGATTTGCCGCTGGATGGGCGAAGCTATGATGGGACAGGTGATGCCTTATCAGTTCCCCTTTGGACAGATGTCGCTCTATATTGGCGTCCTGGTAGTTCTGGAGCTGCTGCTATCCATCTGGACTATCCGCAAGCAGGAGCAAAATTCTCTCATTGAGCAGATGCGGATTGTGGACTAACAACCGCTGGCCGGGACAGAAAATTTCTGTCCCGGCCAACTTTTTGTTTTTAGGACATTTCTGCAACATTTCCCCTTTAGACTTACGGTATAAGGGGGATTTGCCGTATGAAACCTATCTTAATCATAGATGGCGACCAGAATTTTAGTCGCTTATTAACTCAAAATCTTAGACGAGAAGGCTATGCTGTCACGCAAGCCGGTAATCTTGATGAAGCCAAAAGGCTTCTGGAAGATAGTGGGCATTTAGTTATCGCTTCTGCCTTGCTGCTGCCTGACGGAAATGGATTTGATCTTCTGGACTATGTGCATCAAATGATACCTGTTGTGGTGTTTTCAAACTACGGCCAAGATATTGTGGCAGAATCCATTCTCCAGCGCGGAGCCACGAGATATTTTTGCAGAAGTGAAATAGACCGGCTGCAAGAAACCATCATGGATTTTGCCAATCAAGCCTTGTCAGTATCGGAACGCCCCTTCCTGCACCGTTTGCTCTATGTGTGTGCTGATCCGGTCAAGGCTGGGATATTACGGGCGGCACTCAGGCAGCGCCAGTTTTATACGATGTTGACCTCTGATTTGCGAGAAGCACAAGCAAAACTGATTGCTGGCCTGGGGATAGAATTGATTCTCTGTGATACCATGCTGCCTCAGGGTTCGGCGTTGCAGTTCTTAGAAGTATTGAAAGGCGATTTTTTCCGTACCCTCTGCCAGAATATCCCGCCCTGTGTGATGATAAGGCCGCGGGACGATCCCATCCCGGAGGGGGAATATCTGCAAGAAGGTGCTTATGATTGTATTCCTGGGTCGCTCTATTTCCCGACTCTCCTGACTGCGTTAGAGGCTTATTTTGAATTGCGATAAACGCAAAGAAATCATGTTGCAGTTGCCATCCATGCTATAATCATAATGGGAAGTGATAACCATTTAGGAGGAGAACATGAAGCAAAAAATATTGATAATCGAAGATGAACCTTTGATACGAAACGAACTAAAAAGCCTGCTGCAAAGCAACGGCTATGAAACAGTCGCGCCGGAGGAATTTTCCGATGTGATCGGCCAGATTAAGGCCGAACAGCCCCACTTGATTTTACTGGACATCAAACTGCCGGGAACCAGCGGATTTTCCCTCTGCACTCAAATTCGCACCTTCTCCCAGGTGCCGATTATCTTTGTGACAAGCTGCAATACCGATATGGATGAACTCAATAGTATCATGCTGGGCGGCGACGCCTTTATCACCAAACCCTACCACACGGCCATCCTGCTGGCGAAGATTGCCTCTCTGCTCAAGCGGGCGTATCCGGTCAAGCAGAGCGAGCAAATGGCCTGCGGAGGCGCGGTGCTGCGCTTGGAATCCAGCAGCCTGGACTATGACGGGCAGAGTGTGGAGCTAACCAAGAATGAACTGAAAATCCTCTATTACCTGTTCAAAAATGCGGGGAAAATTTGCGCCCGTGGGGATCTGGTGGAATTTTTGTGGGACAACCAGCTTTATGTGGACGATAATGCTCTGAGCGTCAATATCAACCGCATCCGGGAGAAGTTGGCAGGCATTGGCCTGACCGATTTCATCAAAACCAAGCATCGGCAGGGGTACACGATATGAACCGCAGGCGATATTGGAAAAACAGAATCCCGTTTCTGCTGACCAACCTGGTTTGTATGGCGGCGCTCACCGTGTTTTTGCTGGTGTGCGGCAATTCCATCTCGGCGGTGCTGCTGATTCTCATGGTATGGGCTATAATCCTGCTGGCGGGACTGTTCCTCACCTACTGGAAGCGGAAACGACAGATGCAGAAACTTTTGGATATGGCGGGGCAGCTTTCGGAACGCTATCTCATTTCCGAAGTGATGGAACTGCCGGAACAGGCGGAGGATCAGGTGTATTACCAGCTTTTGAAAATGGCCGGGAAGTCCATGCTGGAGCAGATCGGGGAGGTTCGGCGGGAGCGCCTGGAATACAAGGAGTACATTGAGCAGTGGATTCACGAGATCAAGACACCCATTACCGCCATGAAGCTGCTGTGCGAAAATCACCGAACGGACTGGACAAAGGAACTGCTTCTGGAACTGGAAAAGACCAACCGTTTTACCGAACAGGCGCTTTACTATGCCCGCAGCGAACACACCGAGAAGGATTATTCCGTCCGGGAAATGTCCTTGTCCCAAGTGGTGCATCAGGCGATTGCGGATAACAAATACCTGCTGCTTCAGAGTGGGGTGCGGCTGGAAGTAGAGGAAATAGAGAATACGGTTTATTCCGATGAAAAATGGGTGCGGTTTATCCTGAACCAGCTGATTGCCAACGCAGTCAAGTATCGGTCCGGACAGCCGGTTCTCCGTATTTCCGCCCGCAGGCAGCAGGATCAGGTGATCCTCGTGGTGGAGGACAACGGAATCGGGATTTCCCCCGCCGACCTGCCGCGCGTCTTTGAGAAGGGTTTTACCGGGCAGAACGGGCGCATGGTCCAGCAGTCCACGGGCATCGGCCTGTACCTGTGCAAACGGCTCTGTGACAAGCTGGGCATCGGCATTGCGGCAGAATCATCGGGACAAGGAACCGCCATTTCCCTGGCGTTTCACATCAACTGTCTGATCCATGAAGTGCAGGGCTGATTGCGGTCCTGCACTTCTTACATTTTTGTTAGAACTTTGTAAGAAAACTTGATACAAACGGCGCTCACACTATTTTACAATAGAGAGCAGAGGTGATTACTATGAAAGAAGTATTGAAGCTGGAACACATCCAGAAATATTACGGGAATGGCGGGAATGTCACAAAAGCGATTCAGGACATCAGCTTTTCCGTTGAGGAAGGGGAATTTGTGGGGATCATGGGCGCGTCCGGCTCCGGCAAGACCACCCTGCTCAACTGCATTTCCACCATTGATACCGTCAGCGCGGGGCATATCTATCTGGATGGAACCGATGTGACCGAGATCAACGAAAAGCAGATTGCTCGGTTCCGCCGGGAGAACCTGGGCTTTGTGTTTCAGGATTTTAACCTGCTGGACACCCTGACCATCTCCGAAAATATCGCCCTGGCGCTGACCATCAACAAGGTCCCCGCAGGCGAGATCGACGGTCGGGTGCGGGAAATGGCCGGAAAGCTGAACATCACAGATATTCTGGACAAATATCCCTATCAGGTGTCCGGCGGCCAGAAGCAGCGGTGCGCCTGCGCCAGAGCCATCATCAACAATCCCAAGCTGATTCTGGCGGACGAACCCACCGGCGCACTGGACAGCCATTCGTCCCAGATGCTGCTCTCAACCATTCAGAGCATCAATGAAACCCTAGGAGCAACCATTCTGATGGTGACGCACGACGCCTTTTCCGCAAGCTACGCAAACCGCATTCTCTTTCTGCGGGACGGCGCGATCTTCACGGAAATCCGCAAAGGCGGCGATTCCCGCAGGACTTTCTTTGAAAAAATCCTGGATGTCCTCACCATGATGGGAGGGGGCGTAAATGATGTACGTTAAACTGGCCCTCCGCAATGTGCGCCGCACGGCCAGAGATTATCTGATTTATATAGTGACGCTGATTTTATCAGTCGGAATGTTTTATGGATTCTTTTCTCTGGCAAGTCCTTATTACAGTGCGTCGCTTCCCGTTCCCATCCATTTGGAAGTTTTGGAGAAAATGATGCGGGTTGCGGTCCCGTTGGTGGGCTTGCTGGCCGTGTTTTTGATGTCCTATGTCAATTCCTATATGCTGCGGCGAAAACAGCGGGAATTTGCCGTGGAAACCATCATCGGAATGGAGCAGAGAACGGTTGCGTTCTTATTTTTTCTGGAAACTTCCATTATGGGACTCGCCGCAATTCTTTTGGGCGTGCTGTTGGGGATGCTGCTTTCCCAAATCATCAGTGTTGTCGTTGTTCAGTCCTTTGGGGAAAGCTACCGCCTGCATCTGCCCCTGTTCCCGGATACCCTTTTGGGAACGGTCCTGTTTTTTGGAGCGATTGTCCTGTTTATGGGAATCCGAAACCTGTTTGCCGTCCGAAAACTGAAAATCATTGAGATGCTGCAAAACAGCCAAAAGGGTGTTGAAGCGGTTCCCCTGACCAAGCAGGTTGGAAAGCTGACGGCAGCCAGCGCCGCAGTTTCTGTGGTAGTGCTGGGAATGGCGGCGGCATTGATCCCGCTGGTATTGATTGATCCGTCCGCTTTTTTGGGGGTTCTTCTTTTGGTGCTTCTGAGTGCCGTTTTTGTTATTTCGGCTGTATTTTTCTTCCTCTCCGGCAGGAAGGAGAAAGACGGGAGTGGTCCGCTGCTGGCACTCGCCCTATCCGGTGCAGCCGAGGGCATTACACTTTTGACCCTCTATCCGCTTTTTGACACATTGGTGCGGAGCCAGACCGTGCCGCAGGCTTATCTGACCATGCCGCCGGTTTTTGCGCTGCTGCTTCTGGTCTTTTCCCTGATTGCCTTTTTCAGCAACCTTACCTGGTTTCTTTCAAAGGCGCTTCACAAGCCTTCCGCCCGTTACTATCAGAACTTGTTCTGGCTTGGGCAAATCAAGAGCAGGATGGGGACCAGCGCCAAGATGATGGGCGCCATTTCCTGTGTTCTGGCGGCAGCCTTGGTACTCTTTTCCTATCTTCCTGTCCTGGCCATACGGATTCAATCGTATCAACTTGCCCTTTCTGTCTATGATGTGCAGGTGGGGACGATGTACCGGGCGGAAGAATCTTCCCTGCCAACAGGGACGCTGGACTATGACGCGATTACCGGGTATTTGGAACAAGGAGGATACTCTGTAACCGGCAAGGCGCAGGGAGAACTCTATTTCCTTTCAGAGAAAGATATTGGCCGAGGACAAAAGGACATTCCGTTCCTTGCAGTTTCGCTTTCGGACTACAACGAACTGCGGGCGCTGTCTGGTCTGAAACCGGCTGTGTTGCCTGACGGCACATTTGGGATTGCCTGGAGCCGGGAGTCGCTGGAATCCAAGATACAAGAGGCGGACGAGAGCATCCGGCAGATTTCGGTAAATGACAGCCTTTTCCATAAAGCTCAGGACGCGGATTTTCAAGACTCGTTGGGAATCAACCTGTTTACCAGCAAGACAGAAGCGGTTTATATCCTGCCGGATGCCGCAGTCTCCAATCTTCGGCTTGCGACCACCTTTTATTCTGCCAACACCGACAAGCCCTTATCTTTTGAATTTGCCAAACAGTTTGAGCAGGAAATGGGGGCATATCAGCGGGGACTTGGGAACTTCCCACCGGAATCTGCCTTTATCCGTTTGAACACCTTGCAGTCCAACGAAGGAATTTCCAATATGCTGCTGTTGTCCCTGATCGGCACTTATGCGGCTCTGGTATTGCTGGTGAGCAGCTTTACCATGCTGTCCGTCCAGCAGCTTACCGATGCGGTCGAACAAAAGCACCGTTTTGACATGATCCATAAATTGGGCGTGGAGCGCAGAGAACGCCAGAAAATAGTCCGTCGGCAGATGTATTTCTGGTTCGGGCTTCCAGTCCTGACTGCGACTGTTGGGAGTATCGGGGCTTTTGCCTATCTGCTTTGGAGCAATTACAAGGAAATCATCGCCTATGTTCCGCTTTCACAAATCGGGATCATCCTGATTTTGGCCTATATATCCTTCATTATCGTCTTTGGATGTTATTTTGTATCAACCTATTTCCTGTTTCAAAGAAACATGGAAAATACCTGAATGGAAGGAGGTCGGATGATGTATTGGAAATTAGCGGTGAAAAATATCCGCAGGAGCCTGCGGGATTATATCATCTACTTTGTGACGCTCACCCTGACGGCGGCGTTGATGTACTCCTTTCTGGCGCTGGGGTTCTCCCCGGATATTCTCGCCATGACGGAAAATATGTCCATGCTCACTTCTGGTATCCTGATGCTGTCGGTGCTGGTTGCGCTGCTGTCCTCGTTTGTCGTTGGGTATGCTATCCGGTTCATGCTGGGCCAGCGGAAAAAGGAGTTTGCCGCCTATGAACTGATGGGCATGGAAGTGAAAACGGTCCGCAATCTGTTTCTTGCGGAAAACAGTATCCTCGGCGGAGCCGCCTTTTTGCTGGGTTCTCTGCTGGGAACCGCACTGTCAGGGTTACTGAATCAGGTGGTCCAGAATATTTTTGAAATTCCCCATCAGTATCAGGTTTTGTTTTCTATCCGTGCGTTGGGGATGACCCTTTTCTTTTTCGTCTTAATGTACGGCTTTGGGATGCTGCGCGCGGCAAAGGTCATCCGCCGCCGGAAAGTGATTGACCTGCTTTACGACAGCCGGAAGAATGAAGAAGCTGGGTTCCAGCCCTTGCGTCGGAGCGTCCTGACCTGTCTGCTCTCCCTTGCCGCTATGGTAGCGGGTGTAATTCTGCTGGAAAAAGGTCTGCACATTCAAACCAATGAAGCAATACTGTATTGGGGTGGGGCCTGCCTGCTGATTCTTGCGGGCGTTTATGAACTGCACCGGAAAATCCCCATGCTGCTGTACCAACTGGCAAAACGGAACCCACATCGGAAGTACCGGGAAGAAACACTGTTTTTCCTGGGACAGATCGGCAGGCGCATCCAATCTTCCGGGCGGACAATGGCGGTGGTGGCGATCCTGCTGACCATTTCCCTTGCGACCATGTTTGTTGGGCTGACGATGGGCGCGGGCTATAAGGCCAACATGGAGGCGTATTACCCCTATGATGCCGGTGTCGCCATTGACGCGCCGCTGACCAAGGACAGCATGGATTCCGTCCGTTCCTTTGTAGAGGAACGCTGCGAGGTGGAGGACAGCGTAACCTATTACCTGTATGCGGTTCCCAATGAGAATATTGAGGCTTTGTCCCTGACTGACTATAACCACCTGCGGGAGATTCTGGGGCTTTCCCCTGTGTCCATGAACAGCAATGAATTTCTGGTTCACTGTGATACCTGGAACTACATGGACGGCATCCGGCAGGGCTTGGAGCAGAGGCCGGAGATCACACTGAACGGCTGGACATTGGCCCCAGCGGACACACCGATCCGCACAGAGCCGATGGAGCAGTATCAGATGGCTGGAACAAAGGGATATGTTCTGGTTCTGCCGGATGAAGCCGTTTCCCAGCTGTCCGGGGAAAATATCCGTCTGGCAATGAAACTAAAGGATGGCGGATACCCGGAACTGAAAAGCGAACTGAAGCAATTTCTGAACAGCGGCGAGTGGCAGCCGGACATCCAGCCCGGACAGGAATTGCCGGAACGGGTGACGATGGGGGTAACAGTAAAAGCGTGGGGTGTTGCCAACTCGCTCACCGGCTTCACAACGCTTTCTTTCTGCGGCTTGTATCTGAGCATTATTTTTATCATTCTTTCCTGTTCAGTGCTGGCCTTTGAGCAGCTTTCCGCCATAGACCAGAACCAGAAAAATTACGCGGTGATTGACCGACTGGGTGTATCAGGCCACAGGCAGGCTTCCCTCATCCGTAAGGAACTGTCCACCGTATTCCTAATCCCTCTATTTTTCCCTATCGTTCTTACGGTTCTGCTGATTGTGGGGACACAATTCTTTTTCGGGGAAGCAATTTTGCAGGAAGGACTGGTGCTGTTCTATGGTCTGGTCACGATCCTACTGTTCTGCGCTATATACCTGACCTATTTCGGTGCCACAACGTCCCTGTTCAAACGGGTTATTTTGCGGCCTGAAATACGATGAATTTTGATTCCATTTGCAGCCATATTCTCTTGCTTCAAGATGGAAAACTTGTGCAAAAAACAGAGAGATAAACGATTTGCTTGATTTGTTGTCTGCTGGGAGGTGAACGGCATGGAAGAAATTATAGTTATTCGAGTTTCGGACTCTGATGGAAGTGTTTTCCGGTCCATCATGGGCGCCTTACAGGGAAAAGACATCCAGTTTCTCCATGCTGTTAGCCATGAATCTTCTGTTGTAGCTTTAGGTGACATTCAGATATTTCCAGAGCAGCGGCGAGTATTGAAGCAAGGAACAGAGATCCATTTGAACTACGGAGAGTTCTCTATCCTTTACTGCATGGCAAAATCACCTGGGCAGGTGTTCAGCCGAGAGCAACTTTACAATGCAGCCTGGGGCGAGGACTATGAATTAGGCACCAACACCGTGGACAACACGATCTGGTGCCTACGGAATAAGCTGGAGCCTGATCCCAGACACCCCACCTACATCTAATTCAGCAGGAATAAAACACGCGACAAGATTCGGGAGGATACCATCCTAAAAAACTCCCCTCTCTTTTGTCCCAAATGCAAAAGTGAGTGTCTCTTAGTGTGCTAAACCTATTAAGCCGTGCAACTCTATAATATTAGCTAAAATTACAGATGGCAGGATAGTGTGCAACCGTTATCCTGCCATCTGCGATTGATTATTGAAACATATTGCTGGTCGGAATGGTAAACATCATTCCGACCAGTTTTTGCTATTTGTAAACTTTTTTGAACCGTATTGTCTTTTCATTCATCTTGTGTTATAGTGTTATACATAATAGCATAACAGTTAAAACAGCAAGAAGGTGAGATGGATTGAAACTAATTATTTCAAATGTATCAGGCGTACCCATCTACGAGCAAATCAAGCAGCAGGTCAAGGCGGCGATCCTATCTGGCGAACTGAAAGAGGACGAAGCCTTACCTTCCCTCCGAACACTGGCAAAAGATTTGAAAATCAGTGTCCTAACCGTTACAAGGGCCTATACAGAATTAGAGCAAGAGGGATTTGTCAAAAATGTTCAGGGGCGCGGCTGCTTTGTCATGGGCCGTGGCTCTGAACTGATGAGAGAGCAGCTTATCTGCAAAGTAGAAAATGGGTTGACCGATGCAATCAAGGCGGCAAGAATCGCAAATCTTCCAAACGAGGAACTGCACCGTCTTTTAGATATTTTATTGGAGGCGAATACAGATGACTAACTATTTAGAGGTGAAAAACCTGTCGAAATCCTTTGACAGTTTCCAGCTTCACAATATCAGCTTCACCTTGCCAAAAGGATATATTATGGGGCTGATCGGACCAAACGGCTCCGGCAAGACGACCACCATCAAACTCATTCTGAATATGCTCCAGCGCAACGGCGGCGAAATCAAGATCATGGGGCTGGACAATATCGCTGACGAGCAGAAAGCAAAAGCAGAACTCGGTGTGGTATTTGATACCAACTATTTCAGTGATGATTGGCAGGTAACACAGGTAGAGAAATCCATCTCCGTTTTCTATCCCAACTGGAAGTCGGAGCGGTTTGCGGAGATGCTGCGGAAGTTTCACATTGCTCCCACCAAGAAAGTGAAAGAACTCTCAAAGGGGATGCAGATGAAGTTGATGCTGGCCTGTGCGTTCTCCTACGACGCAAAGCTGCTGATCCTGGACGAACCCACCAGCGGCCTCGATCCGGTTTCCAGAGATGAACTGCTGCAAATTCTCTCGGAGTATATTGAGGATGGAGAACACAGTGTACTGTTCTCTACCCATATTACCGGCGATCTGGAACGCGCTGCTGATTATATCACTTATATCAGCTATGGAGAATTGTTTTTCAGCGGCAGCAAGGATGAATTTGTCGATATGTTCCGCATTGTCAAGGGAGGAACAGAAGAACTGTCTGCTGATCTGAAGGAAAAAGCGGTCGGTGTCCGTACATTCCCCACTGGCTTTGAGGCCCTGGTCAAGACCGAAGATACGGGCGCTTTTTCCTCTTTGAGCATTGAACCGGCAACCATTGATGAAATCGTTGTATTCACGAGCAAGAAAGGTGACGATTATGAGTAATACATTAAAAGCAACAAAATTGGACTTTTCGCTGGTAAAGCCCTATATCAAGGTAATCGGGTTTACCATGCTTCTTCCTATCGCTTTTGCGGCCATTAACCGTTCCATCCTGACCGGCGTTTCCTTTGCCATGTGCTTTATCGCCATGACCACAGGCTACACTTTCTCGGTAACAGAGAAAAACAGCATGGAGCGTTTGTATGGGATTTTACCCATCAAGAAAAGCGAAATGGTAACAGGCCGGTATCTTTTTGTTCTTGCGCTGGGCGCGATGGCTCTGGTGGTTTCTCTTATCACACAGCCGATTGTGCTGCGGGCAATGGGTGAAAGTGTTGGAGCATTTGATATGATTAGTGCGGCCATCGGCGGTTTGTTCCTGTTTGCCCTCTATACCGTATTTCAAATTCCGGGCTATTACAAATATGGAGCCATTAAAGGCCGTGTGTTCATGTATATTCCTGTGGCTGGATTTTTGGCGACCTTGTTTTTTCTGCCCAAGATGCCCGCAGACAATCCCTTTGTGACTACGGTTGTAAGTTCCCCGGTACTGCTGATCGGCCTTGTGCTTGTACTCGTCGTTGTCATGTATGTTGTGTCGATCTGGTTCTCCATTCGGATTATGGAAAATAAAGAAATGTGAGGTGAGCAATATGGATTTCACAATTTTAGCGGTAGTTCTTCTGATTGGCGTTGGTATCCCTGTCCGCAACAAGCTGATCCGTAAATATCGGGAAGAAAAAAGGAAAAAGGATGATACTGACAAGAACCGTTAAAGCTACTTTGTTCGGGGAGTAAAATGAAGCAAAAAATATTGATTGTTGAATTTGAACAATCTGGTCACACGAAATAAGTTGGAGCCTAATGTCAAGTTCCCCACCTACATCAAGACCATTTTTCAGGTGGAATATAAAATTGAAAAAATAGTGTACCAAAAGCGCCGGGTGTACCTTTTTGGTACTACATCTGGCGCTTTTCTGTGAATCCACCTCTATTCAGTGAAACACTGTTAACGCCTTGACAAGTTTGTTTTGTTTGGATATAATGTACTTGTACGATAAGTACAAAGTAGAACAAAGGAGGGGCGTTGTGGAAATCATCATAAGCAGCAATACCAGCAAGCCGATCTATGAGCAGATAACTTCACAGATAAAAGCCATGATTATGAGTGGTGAATTAAAAACTGGTGATCCGATTCCCTCTATGCGGGCGCTGGCGAAGTCCATTCATGTGAGTGTCATTACCGTTCAAAAAGCATACGAAGATTTGCAACGGGACGGTTTCATTGAAACGACAGTAGGACGAGGAAGTTTTGTATCGGCACAAAACAAAGACTTTTATCAGGAAGAACAGCAGAGATTGGCGGAAGAACATTTACAGGAAGCAGCTGATATTGGTCGAACAAGTGGAATATCGTTAGAAAAGCTGGTTGAATTGCTAACGATGTTTTATCAGGAGGAGGATTAACTATGGATTCAATTTTGCAAGTCGATAACTTGACTAAGCAGTACACCGATTTCAAGTTAGACCATGTTTCTTTTTCGGTGCCAAAAGGAACGATCATGGGATTGATTGGCGAAAATGGAGCTGGAAAAAGCACAACCATCAATGCCATTCTTGACCTGATCCGTAAGGACGATGGTACTGTCACTTTTTGGGGGCAAGAACTCTCGTCCTCTAAACAGCTCAAAGAGGACATCGGCATTGTCTTTGACGGTATCAATTTTTATGAAACTCTTACACCGGCCAAAGTGGGAAAAATTGCTGGTTCTGCCTACAAACAATGGGACGCGCATTTGTTTCAAGACTATCTGAAACGCTTTCAGCTTCCTACGGATAAAGAGATTAAATCTTTATCCAAGGGAATGAAAATGAAGTTGTGCATTGCCGTTGCCCTTTCCCATAAGCCTAAACTGCTGATTTTGGATGAAGCGACAAGTGGCCTCGATCCTGTGATGCGGGATGATATTCTTGATGTATTTCTTGACTTTGTTCAAGATGAAAACCATTCTATTTTGATGTCCTCGCATATCACAACGGATCTGGAAAAAGTAGCAGACTATATTACTTTTATCCATCAGGGCAAAGTTCTTTTTTGCAAAACAAAAGATGAACTTCGTTACCGTTATGGTATTGTCCGTTGCGGTGCTGCCTTGTTCGACCAGCTCGACAAAGAAGAAGTTTTGGCCTACCGTAAGGACGACTATCAATGGAATGTGCTGGTGGCGGACAAGGAAAAGGCCAGAAGAAAATATAAAAATGTCGTAGTGGATGATGCCACCATTGATGATATTCTGCTGCTGTATGTGAAAGGAGAGCAAGCAAAATGAAAAGCCTTGTTCTAAAAGATTTATTCAATATCGGCCATAATGCAAAATCCATGCTGTTTATTCTTGTGGCCTTTGCAGCCGCCCTTATCCCGCTTTCTGGTGTTGAAGGCTATATCTTCGTGTGCGCCATCCTGTGCAGCATGATGATTGTAACAACTTTCTCTTTTGACGATAATTCCAAGTGGACACGATATGCCATGATTATGCCGGTTTCCAAGAAAGAATTAGTGGGCGGAAAATTTATTGTACTGGCTATTTTCTGCGCTGTTGGCAGCCTTTTTGGACTGGTTGTTGGTTCTATCGGCGGCCTTATCACAAATAAAATCACGCTTGATCTTGTAGGAATTGGAGAACTTTTATTTTTGGATTTGATTTCATGGGTAATCGCTTTAATCTTTGGTAGTATGTCGATTCCCCTTGTATTTAAGTTTGGAGCAGAAAGAGGCCGTGTCCTGTTACTGGTGTCTTTCCTTATTCCGGCAGGGATTTGTTTTGGAATATATCAACTCCTTACCACATTAGGAATTGAACTGACCGATCAGCTTGTGTTTATTCTTCTCTGTTGCTCTCCGCTTCTGGCATTAGCGTGGTGCTATGTGATGTATCAAATCAGTTATCGTATTTTTGCAAAGCAAGAACTTTGATCTTCTTGAATGGTTAGGAGGTATCTATATGGAAAATAAGAGATTTGAAATTACTGAAACCGCGGGAAGTGTGAAAGGCTTTTATGTAGTGGTGGACAGAGAAACCGGGGTTAATTACCTTGTAGCAAAGTTTGGTGCTGGGGCTGGCATTTGTCCTCTAATTGATAAAGATGGGAAACCCATTGTTACAAAGTAACTGCCTACGGAAAAGAGGTGTGCCATGCAGTTTGAACATTGGGTGTTGTGTCCAATATGTGGGAGCAAAACTCGAACGAAAATTAGAACAGATTCTGTTTTAGAGAATTTCCCATTGTTTTGTCCAAAATGCAAAAAAGAATTTCTTGTAAATATCAAATGCTTAGAAGTTACTGTTATCAAAGAGCCAGACGCACAGACGCAGAGCCGATAACATAAAAGGGGAACAGCCCTTTTTATGTTTGGCTCTGCCTTTTTATTAAATCAACGAGGGAGCAATCATGGGAGACTATGCACTTACAACAAGTAAACTATGCAAGTATTATGGAAAAAAAACAATATTAGAGAATGTAACAATGTTGGTGCCGTCAAAAAGTATCTACGGTCTAATCGGAGAAAATGGGGCTGGAAAAACAACTCTTTTCCGAATTTTGGCAGGTTTGTCACAGCCATCGTCTGGCGCATTTTCAATCATGCAGTCGGTGTCCTTACGGGAACTATCGGAGGCTCGCAGACGAATTGGATTTATGATTGAGATGCCAGCCCTTTATCCCGATATGACTGTATTGCAAAACATTTTTGTCCAGCAAATTCAATATAACGGTTGCAAAGATGTTGCAAAAGCTGTCGGTGTACTGCAAACAGTTGGATTAGATATGCAACAAAACAAAAAGGCCCGTCACCTTTCGTTAGGTATGAAACAACGCCTTGCGTTAGCGATTGCACTATTGAATGATCCTGAAATACTTATTTTGGACGAACCCATCAATGGGCTTGACCCGATGGGGATTGTTGAAATCAGAGAATTGCTGTTATCACTTAATCAAACAAAGGGTATTACGATTGTTATATCAAGCCACATTTTGAGCGAGTTAGAACATATTGCTACGCACTATGGATTTTTGCATAATGGGAAATTACTGCACGAAGTATCTTCTTCTGCCATTCCACAATCTGCTGACGGCTTGGAAGGCTTTTACAAAGATATGTTGGAGGGCGGGAAATGAAACGATTGATGAAAGCGGAATTATATAAATTCAGGCATGAAAAATCTGTTTGGATTATTTCTGCCGTTCTTATTGCCTGTGCATGTATTTCTATTTTTACACAGGTATATGCCAGTGCCGAAGATACCTTTGCCAATTTAGGAAAAGATGTAATGGTTCTGTATTTGGCCTGTGCCATCTATGCAGGAGTATCATTTGCCGATGAATTTAGCAATCGAACTATTATCCATATCATTGCACATGGATATAGCCGTATGCAGCTTTTGCTGGCAAAAGTCATTCACTACTTATTTGGATGTATATTGGTTATACTTGCCTATTTAACCATATCTACTGGAATTGCGGTAGCAGCTTTAGGTATGAGTACCCCGGTATCAGTTTTTATAGTTCATATCGTATGTTCCATATTTGGAGGACTACCCTTCTATTTTGTCATAGCAATGGTTTTCTTTTTGTTCGTAATTGCTACACGAAAAGGAACATTGTCTATTGCAGGATCAGTTCCATTTGCAATTTTGTTCGTTGTTTTTACAAATAAGGCATATTCGGCTCAAGCATTTCCCGAGCAGAGTTGGCTGCGATTTTTTCCCAACATACAGTTATCCATGCTCTATAATGGTTCGCTGATATTTACGGACTATTTGATTGCAGTATCTTTAGCTGTAATTTTCAGCATTGTTATATTTGCGGTATGTATTTTTGTTATCCAGAAAACTGAATTGTAAGCTGCTATCAAAGAGCCAGATGCATAGACGCAGAACTGATAAGATATGAAGGGCACTCTCTTGTGGTTATCGGCTCTGTTGTTTTTCGGAAGGGATGGTCATTATGTGGGATATTTCAGTTGATGAGCGTATCTATCAACGACTTGCAGATGAAATTTTCTTTCGTATTTTAGATGGTCGTTATCAGCTGGGAATGCGGTTTCCTTCGCTCCTTACACTTGCGAAAGAAGCTGGCACAAGTCCAGAAACAGTTCGGAAAGCTATAAATATTTTGAAATCTGAAAAATTGCTGAATAAGACACCGCACGGATATTTCATTACTGATAATAAACTATCCGTCCAAAACTATAAAACCGCTTACATTGCAAAAGCAAAGCAAAAATACTATCAATCTATGCAAAAAATAAGGAAGGATATATATGAATGACATTGAATTTCATTCCGTAACCAAAGAATACAAAAATCATGTAAAAGCCCTTGATGCAGTATCGTTTTCTGTGGAAAGCGGTGTATTTGGCCTGTTGGGGCATAATGGAGCCGGAAAAACAACCTTAATGAAGATACTGGCAACTATTATGCAGCCCACATCCGGGAAAATTTCCGTATGTGGCCTTGATCCCCAAAAGCACGGCGATGATGTGCGGCGGATGATCGGCTATCTGCCCCAGGAACTGAATATGTACCCCTCGCTGTCCGTATTTGATTTTGTTAGCTATATGGCATCTCTGAAAGGGATTAAAGATCAGAAGCAGATTAAGACCGTTTTGGAGCAGGTAGATATGGCGCAGTATGCAGCACGGCGTATTGGGCAGCTTTCCGGCGGTATGAAGCGGCGTGTGGGAATAGCACAAGCCCTTGTCGGCAACCCCCAAATTCTAATTGTGGACGAACCAACCGCAGGTCTGGACCCGGAAGAACGAGTACGGTTCCGTGGTGTCCTTTCACGCTTTGCCAAAGATGGGAAGTGTGTTTTACTGTCTACGCATATCGTGGAAGATATTTACCAGCTTTGCGAGCAGCTTGCAGTATTGAGGAAAGGAAAATTATTTTTTTATGGCAATACGACAACTTTGCTTTCTAAAGTAGCTGGGAAGGTAAAAATCGTTGAATTGGCGGATGAAAATGAACTGCTTGCATTACAGCGGAAAACGCCTGTTTTATCTACAACCTATGAACATAATTCTATCCAAGCCAGGATTATGGATGAAAATAACCTCTTTTCTGTTCCTGCCGTGGCAGAAACTCTGGAAGATGCCTATGTGTATTGTATGGGAGGAAAAGAGTATGAATAGGATGTTTGCTGTTTCAAAGTATGAATACAAAATGCAGATCAAACGGATTGCTGGGTGGCTTGTCCTTCTGTTTGTGCTGGCATCCGCAATGATGGACTCTCTGCCAACCACAGAAAATTTGAAAAGGGTTGAATTTCTCTACGATATTCATTACTATGTCCGGCGTATTTTTTCCTTTGATGGGCTAATTCTCTTATTCGCCTTGATGTTTCTGATGGCAGGCCGACTTGTTGGTGATCGCAAAACAGGATGCAGGGATTTGTTTATGGCAGCTCCCATCAAAAAAGGAAGCTATATTGGTGGAAAGCTGCTGGGGAACTTTCTCTATGCCCTATCGCTAATGTATCTGCTGTTGGCAGCGGCGATGGTAGGCTTTATTGTTTTCAGCCATTCAGAAACACCACCTATCGACTACATCAGCGCATTTTTTGAAGTAAGCATTTATATCATACTTCCGGCCACTTTCTTTGTGACAGCAAGTAGTGTCATGCTCCCGGAAATTATGGATATACGCCTGTTTTATTTGGTGTTTTCTGTTTTGTTTCTTGTAAATGCGTTTTCTTCTGATACGGGGACCGCTGCACCATTCTATATTTTCACACAGGGCGATCTTGCTAAAATGATTTGGCAGCATCCGCGCTGGCCTATGATTTACCTGGGAAGTGCAGCCTTAAATCTCCTGTTCATGCTGGGAGTTGGTGGCTTGTCGATTGTCCTTGTTGCCTGCAAGCGCAGATTTTGGAGGGCCGCGTGAGTATGAAACAGGAACTAAAAATTATAGGAGTAAATCCCATTTGGATTACCGCTTTGCTGACCGGTACTTTTTGGGCAGTTTGTGCTACTGGCGGTGACAATGTGCATTGGGGTTATTTGGGTTTTGAACTGATATTCCCTTTTTATTTATCGGTGGCTGTCGGTGAGTGGTGCAAAACCCGTACTGATCCTATGTTTGAAGTAATTGCGGCACAGGGGAAATCCCTGTTTCACTGGATTGTGCGTAGGTTCTTATTGCTTTTTGGTTTGGTGAGCATTTTTGCTCTCGTTGGAATGGTTGGCGTTATGTTCCTGAAGGCCAATATGTCTTTCGGGGACTTAGTGATAGCTTTTTTCCCAACAGCCTTTTTTCTTGCCAGTTTGTGTGTGCTGCTTTCAGTTACCACAAGGGTACAACATATAGCGACCATGATTATGGGGGTTCTTTGGCTATTTTCCATTATGTCTATGAGCCTGTTGCGGTTCAAAGCAGTCCAGTATTTCTATCCCTTTGCCCGATATGCAGAAATACAGGAGCCTGTGTGGGTTATCAACAAAGGGGTTTTGCTTGCTGTGGGCGTCGGGTCCTGGATATGTACCTATGTAATCATCAAAAAGAGGATTTTTGAAACTCATTTTTGAATTGCTACAAAAATGAAGCAATTCAGGCTGTAATTCTGTTAAAAGAAGTCGGCGTTAGGACATTTCTACAACAATTCAATTTTAGAATAAAAAAATGAATAGGAAAAGAGGGTGATTCCATTGGGCTATTTTTCATAAGTACGATAAAAGATCATTTGGTATGGAGGAAAGATTATGAACAGAAAACTTATGACTGCTACTTTAGGATGTGCCCTCGCATTTGGACTTTCTATTACGGCTTTTGCGGCATCCACCAATTTTACCGCAAACTTGCCCGCCCACCAAGGTGATACCGAAGTAAGCACTGTGCGAAAAGCCACAGATACCAAAAGTTTTTCCGTTACGATAGACTCTATTGGATCTGGAACAGATAAGGTCTGCGTCTGGACTGAGGGCGATTCGACAGGCAAAAATTATTCCAGCCCCTACAATCAGGTCGGCGTGGAAACTAAGAGCATTTCTTACACTACGCAGCCAAAAGTGGGTGAAAATGTTGTCTTAAATTTGGACAATCCGGTAGATATGGCAACATCTGTTAAAGTCACCGGCTCTTGGACGCCAAACTAAAAGGATGTGATACGGCTCCGGGCATTGAATAAGCCCGGAGCCATTGGAGATTGGAAAGGAGTCATGCCATGTCATACTTTATCGCAGATGTTAAAAGGATATATAAAAGCAGGATGGTTCAGCTAACCCTACTGCTGATGGGGATTATTGCTGTGGCTGATCCGCTGTTTGTCCGATTTGTGTACGGAAGGCATCCCGGATTTTTTGAACAGGTCGGGGCAAACCCGTTTCAGTTCTGGCTCTTGATGAACTCCTCTGGTTGGGGGCATACCGTTTATCGAACTTTGCTGTTCATATTCCCTGTGCTTTCCACCGGTTTGATTTTCTTTCACGAAAGACATTCGTCCATGTATGAGCTGATGGTGTCGAGGAAAAGCCGTATCCAGTATCTTCTCTCTCAAACTGTTTCCGTTTTCATCACAGCACTTTTGAATTTTTTCTTGATTCTTGGGCTGAATCTGATTGTCACAAACCTTTGCTTTTCCACAGCAGCACCATTGACAGAACAGTACCAATACCTTGTTCCCAAAGCAGGCTCATTTGCAGAGTTGTTCTATCAAATCAGCCCGGTGGTAATGGAATTGGTTTATATTTTTCTCAACGCCCTGACGATTGCACTGTTGGCAGTTCTGGTTATCGGCATACAGATGATAGTTCGATTTCCAAATCGTTATATTGCATTCCTTGTCCCGTTTGTCATTCTTTATGCGGTGAACTATGCAGAAGGGCTGTTACTTGCAAATAAAATGCAATACAACCTTTCTATTATCATTCAACCGAGGGCGGCAAGTTCTCTGTCTGCCTGCATCACATCGAACGATCTGCTACTGGTTTTCGGGTCGCTGTTTATCGTAGATATGGTAGTTCTACTGATTGGATTCCAAAGGAACAAGGATGCACTATGATTATCTTACATAAAAAAATGTTAGGATATGCCGCAGGATGTTTATTTCTCTTTTTTTCCATACTGTCCTGCCTTTGTCTGGTTGCTGATGGAGAAACTTCATGGTTTTCTAATCTGTTTTTCGATAAGCTGGTTGTGTTTCTTTTGACGCCGCCGTTTCTGCTGGGGACGCTCCTTGTTGAAAGAACGATTACCCCGACCGTAATCACTCGAACTCCAAACCGCATACACGCACTTTTTCTTGAATTGGTACAACAATACTTTCTGGGGTTTATCTATTTGACAGTCTGGTTTATTCTGTTGGTGCTGTTTTCCCTTATGAAATTCGGCGGTATATTTTCTGGAGAGGACGCCGTTCTAATTTTACTGTGGTATGTCCGTTTCTTGCTGGGATTTACAATTATGGCAAATTGCTCTGTTCTGTTAAAAAAGAGCAATATCAAACTGTTTGCATCAGCTTCGAGCATGATTGTATATCTGTTTTTTGCAATAGAAGTGCTTGCGGTAGTTCCAGAACTGGACAAGCAGCTTGGAATAGAAATAAACCTGGTATTTTCTTGGATGTTTTACGATAGTGCAGTAGGGCTTGCGGCCATGATTGCTCTCTTGCTGATTCTGACCAGTGGGTTATTGGTTGCCGCAAAAAGAGAGGAACTATTTTAGTGGATCGGGAAAGGATAGCGAGGACATGAATATCAAAGTAGAGTCATTAACAAAGATTATCAAAGGAACTACGGTTCTTGAAAATATAAGCTATGAATTTACAAGCGGGAACATCTATGGAATAGTCGGCAAGAACGGAAGCGGAAAAACGATGCTGCTGCGGGAATTGGCAGGGCTAATTCATCCCACTACGGGAACTGTTGCGGTGGACGGCAAGCGGTTACACCATGATATATCTTTTCCCCCGGACTTGGGGCTTATCATTGAAAAGCCTGAATTTATTAGCTATCTGACAGGATTTGAAAACTTGAAATTGCTGGCCGAGGTCAAACATACCGTCAGCGAAAAAACCATCAGGGATCTTATGAAGATGTTCTCATTAGACCCCTGTTCCAAACAGAGTATCAAAAAATACTCTTTGGGCATGAAGCAGAAAATCGGGATCATTCAAGCAATCATGGAAAACCCAGACCTTTTGATTCTGGATGAGCCGTTTAATGCACTGGACGAGGATTCTGTGGAGTTACTGCGTGGACTGCTGCTTCAATACCAGCAGGAGGGGAAACTGATTATTATTACTTCCCATCACAAGGAGGATATTGATTCCATTTGCAGCCATATTCTCTTGCTTCAAGATGGAAAACTCGTGCAAAAAACAGAGAGATAAACGATTTGCTTGATTTGTTGTCTGCTGGGAGGTGAACGGCATGGAAGAAATTATAGTTATTCGAGTTTCGGACTCTGATGGAAGTGTTTTCCGGTCCATCATGGGCGCCTTACAGGGAAAAGACATCCAGTTTCTCCATGCTGTTAGCCATGAATCTTCTGTTGTAGCTTTAGGTGACATTCAGATATTTCCAGAGCAGCGGCGAGTATTGAAGCAAGGAACAGAGATCCATTTGAACTACGGAGAGTTCTCTATCCTTTACTGCATGGCAAAATCACCTGGGCAGGTGTTCAGCCGAGAGCAACTTTACAATGCGGCCTGGGGCGAGGACTATGAATTAGGCACCAACACCGTGGACAACACAATCTGGCGCCTGCGGAGCAAGCTGGAGCCTGACCCAAAGCACCCCACCTACATCAAGACCGTTTTTCGGATTGGCTACAAAATTGAAATGACTTAACAACTGTGGGCTATTATTGAAAAAATAAGGCCGCTGACGATTTTACATTTGCTGATGAAATCCAGAAGAAATTTGTGCGATAAGCTGATAATGTGGCAGTTTATCTCATATCCCTGTAATGCAGATTGAGTGAGGTGAGGCCTATGATCTATCGAAACGCAGATGAACAGTGGTCCATAGAACAGCGGTCTTTGTCTAATGTCGGATAAAGACCGCTGTTTTGTTTGGATTCGACAAAATACGAACATTTTCGCAGTTTTAACTGAATATCAGCAAAGGCGGCAGCAAGAAGCTGCTACACGAAGAAAAGAAAGGGGATGATGCCAGCCGCCTGTGTGCCGTCCGCATAACAGCGGGCAAGGAGTAGCGATGCTATGGACGATGCTATCCACAGCATTGGGAGGTTACTTTTTGTCCCACTCAAACGACACACGGCTTTCAATGGACAAATTTCAATAGGCGTTGGTCAGCGTTTTTGTGCGCGGGAGTTTGCCCCAAGCGGGGACAAACCTCCGCCTGCCGGTGCTGCCTGCCCTATTGGACTTCTCAATGCACACATCCAGAAAGCGGCTGATTTTGTATTTCGGTACAAAGTCGGCCGCTTTCATTTAAGGCTCCCTGAACAAAGAGTTAGGGGGCCGCCACCTCCGATTTGTTTTCCACAAAAAACAAATCGGAGGTAACAGAGGTGCAAAATTATCGCAAAAGCGACTATGCGATAAACAAAAACAGCCCCAATATCGTTTATCGCTTTCATAACGAAATTATAGAAATCACACTGGAGGATTATCTGAAGGAGAATCCTGACAAAACGGAACATGACTTTGCAGAGCTGAAAGCCCTGTCCGATCAAATCTACTATGAGCAGGATCGGGCAGAGAGCGCCCAGACCCGCAAGGATGTTTCAATTCACCGTTTGGAGGAAACGGAACATTGTGCTACGCGTCCTCTGGATGAAGAATGGGAGGAACGGATTGCCGAAATTCAAAACCGAAAATACGCCCGAAAAGCTCTGGAGCAACTTTTTACAGTGGGTGCATTGACGGAAGTTCAGAAACGGCGGTTCCAGCTTCACATTTTTCAGGGGCTTTCTACCCGGCAGATCGGCCGGTTGGAAGGGTCAAGCCATCAAGCTGTTGCCAAGTCCCTGAACCTGGCGATTGCCAAATTGAAAAAATATTTTGCGGCACAGGGTTGACACCCCTGCGGTTTCAGGACGATAGGTGAAAGGCATTCTTTTTGAGAGTTCTCCTTTCGCCTGTACCTTGACAACCGCATACTCATTCATCAGTAACTTCCCCCTTGTCAGTGCGATGAGCAAAAGCCGATTCAGGAGCCGCGCCATGATATACGGACATGATGAGCAGATCCCACCTGATTATCATAATTGGTCTTGCGTACAATCCTGTCCCGTATGAGCGAGTAACGGCAGCCTGTCACAACCGGGCAGCACCCGGCGAGGCCATGACCGGCAAGGGGTATAATGGTACTCCTGTCCAGCCACAGCCCTGCCTGACCGCAGGATCACGCAATGGGGGCAGCTCGGAGAGATCCTCGGAGGGGTGAAATTCCCGTGGGCCGGTACGCTGCCGGCCGCTCGATGACTTCCCAATATGTGCGGGGTGTTAAGGACAAATGGCACATAGCAAGAAAACAAATCGGAATTTGTATTTCGCCGGAAATGGGGCAGGTCTTATGGCCTGCCCTGTTTTCCGGCTTACTTAATATTCAGGAGGTCAGCTTATGCGAAAGGCTATCCGGCGTGGCGATCTGTTCTATGCAGACCTGAACCCGGTGGTTGGCTCCGAGCAAGGCGGCATCCGTCCTGTCCTTGTTATCCAAAATGATGTAGGAAATCACTTTAGCCCTACTGTGGTTGCGGCGGCCATCACCAGCAAAAAAGCCAAGAATAGTTTGCCCACTCATATTCTGCTGGAAAATGTGCCTGGGCTTGCCCCCGCCTCCCTGCTGCTGTTGGAACAGCTTCGGACATTAGACCGGAAACGGCTCCGTGGTTATATTGGGCGTATCAGCAAAGAAAAAATGCTGGAGGTCGATGCAGCCCTGGCAATCAGCATTGGCATAGGATACCCCAAACGAAAGGAGGACTCACAATGTACGAAAATGACGGTGGTTTGCTCTCTCCCAGAGATGCCTACCGATTGATGTTGAAAGATTACCCCGATGTGATGGACATTGGACAGATGTGTGAGGCCCTTGGGGTAAGCACAAAAACAGGATACAAACTGCTCAAAGATGGGAAAATCGAATATTTGAAAATCGGACGGGCTTATCGTATCCCCAAAGCCCACATTCTGCGTTATTTGAAAATCACTTGCGCCACCGTTACAGAATAGCAAACTATGGCGCGGATACCCGCCAGATGGACGCAGAAAGTTAACAATTCTGACGCGGATTTACCTGGAGTTTTGTTCTGTCCGATGATACAATAAAGGTGTCATTGGTAGGTGAACTCAATACCGCAAAAGGAGGAACGACCAAGTATGTCAGCGGTACACCTGCAAAATAACAACAAGCTAATCTCCGGCCATGTGGCCGAGAAAAAAGGGTATCTCTATTGGGTCCTGAATCTTACCGATGAAAATGGCAAGAGAAAGCCCAAATGGATTCCCACCCATAAGAAAGTCAAGGGCAACAAGACCTGGGCAAACAATATGCTCCCCACCATCCGAAAGGAATGGACGGAAAAACTGCTCCAAGAGGCCACAGCATCTCAGCAGTTGCCTTCCTCTCCTGGTCCGTCATCCGCAGAGATTTCCTTCGTGGATTTTCTGTATCAATGGCTGGAGTATAAGTACAAGTCTGCTACCGGACGGGTAATGGACAGCAAACCCATTGAACTCTCGACCTATTCGGGATATGAGCAGCAGCTCAACAATCCTATCGCCCCCTATTTTCGAGAGCATCCTGTCGCCCTTTGTGATCTTACCAAAAAAGATATTCTCGACTTCTATGAGAAAGAACTGGAACGGGTCAAGCCAACCACTGTTAAGCATTACCATGCTCTGATTCATGGGGCGTTGAATTATGCGGTTGACAAACACCTGATTCCGAGCAATCCGGCTGACCGGATTATCATTTCCAAGCCTGAACCCTTCAAGGGTGACTATTATCTGGATTCGGAAGTTCTGAATCTGTTTGAGGTCATCAAGGGGCATAAGATTGAACTGGTAGTTCTTCTGACTGCCTTTTACGGCCTGCGCCGCAGTGAGGTTATCGGCTTGAAATGGAGTGCCTTTGACTTCAACCATGACTGCTTCTCCATCCGGCATACGGTAACAACGTGCAATGTGAAAGGAGAACGGGTCACGATCAGGAAAGACAAGGCAAAAAACAAATCCAGTCTGCGGACTTATCCGTTGATTCCCTTTTTGAAAGAGCGGTTACTGGAGGCCAAGAAACAGCAGGAGGAAAATCGCAAGCTGTGCGGGCGAGCCTACAACAAAGAATATCTGGGATATGTCTGTGTCGATGTGATCGGCAATCTCATTAAACCCAACTATGTATCCTCGACCTTTGGGAAGTTGCTTGCCAAGAACAATTTGCGGCACATTCGTTTCCATGATCTTCGCCATACCTGTGCTTCGCTTTTGCTGGCTAACGGCGTTCCGATGGAACAGGTGAAAGAGTGGCTTGGACACAGTGAAATCTCGACAACGGTGGATATTTACGGGCATCTGCAATATGCCACGAAAAAGCAATCCGCCGCAGCTATTGAGCAGGACATTGTGGCGCCCATGCTGCAAAACCTATCGACGGTTACTCCATAAAAAGAAAGAGGTCTACCAGCTTTTCGCTGGCAGACCTCGTGGCGGAGATGGAGAGATTCGAACTCTCGCGCCGGTTTTGAGCCGACCTACCGCATTTCGAGTGCGGACCCTTCAACCGCTTGGGTACATCTCCAAATTTATGTTATATCCTTGTTCCCGATCCGCCGACCAATTCAGCCGGTGGAAATCGGGAAGAACAACAGGATAGAACAAGCAACAATATTCAATTTGAACTCGACTGGAACCCGCATGGTTCCAAGGGTTTCAGCCGTTTGGCGTACCGTACAGACAACCTGATTTCGAATCATTACACCAGCTTGGATGATGACGGTAAATCAGGGACGATAGCGGTAACTACGGAACCCCAAAACGCACCTCTCAAAGTGGCCGTCAGATGACCACTCTCATTATAGCCTTTTTCCTGCAAAATTCAAGCCGTGGAAATTGGGAAGAACAACAGGATAGAACAGACCCCAATTCACGATTTGAACTTGCCCGCAAACCCGCATGATTACTGGCTTTTCGGCGGTGTGGACTTCCAAAGTGGTAACATGATTTCGAGTCAATCTCGTTACGACCGCTTCGATACGTCTGCTTATTTAGTTTTTATCGCACCGCCCCGCACAGCGTTTGGAAAAATGCGAGATTTCGATGCAAGATAACGATGAAAGGTTGGGTACGCGACACCCGATAAAGCCCGTCGTTATGGGATTTCCTGCGGACAAGGTGACCTGCCGGATGCAAACTTTCGAGTCAAGTACATCAAGGTATTCGTCTTATATCTCTTTATTCTGTTTTGCGTTGAACCGTCTGTTTTCTGCTCTTACGCTTGTTTTTGATATTTTGACTTATTTCGTTTTATATGTTGCCCGTGACTGTTTGGGCAACATTTGGGCAACAATCGTTTTTCGGGCAACACTTTTTGGCACAACACAGGGAAAATTGAAAATTTGTACAGAATTTGAAGATTTGGCTATATTTCAGTCCAAATCTTTTTTCTTTGTATGGAGATTTTACCGTGAAAAACACAAATTCTGCTGCTGAAAGTGGTGCTTTTGTCCGTAAAACGCGCGGATACTCTGTTGTGCAGAACGAGGCACTGTTCAACGATAGCTTATCCATGAGCGCTAAAGGGTTGTATGCCTTGATTGCTGCCCGTATTGATTATACCGCAGTACCGCTGACAAAGCAATGGCTGATGAACCACTGCACCGAGGGCGAACGCGCCTTTAATCGTGCATGGGATATGTTGAAAAATAATGGCTATTTGGTTGCGCACGTTCGTCCGGCAAATCGTGGACGATTCTGCTATGAGTATGAACTGCGCGATTCCAATAACGGTTGGAACGGTGTGTATTTAATCTATTACGATGCACAGGGAAACATCAGCAATACCAATCTGACGAAAGCCAACCACACCCTACAAAATGTACCTACTGGTATGACCACTACCCACAAAACCGCACCAGTGGTAACCACACCTGTGGTAAGCGCAGTGGCGGTAATGTAGGCAGTATTATAATTACTATAATTAAATACTCTTAGTAATTACTATATCAAATACTATAAATAAGCCATCTGAAAAAGAAAAAGGACAGTGCAGAAAATTTGCCGCACAACAGTCTCTCTTTTTCAGAAGGCTTGCAGAATGAAAGGGTTACACAATGAAAATGGAATATGTGAATGTAAACGGCTATCTGATTCCAAAGTTGGAAAATGGTCCAATCACAGACAGCACCATTGGAAAATACGGCATGATGCGAGCGCGATACCTTGATGAGCATCGACCAATGGAGCGCGACCAGATGTTGTTGGATGGAACGCTGGCACAGCACCTCACGAACATTGACTGCGAGGCACATCGTCAAGTTGAAAGTCTTACCAAAGTATTGGCAGCGGAAGCCAAAATCAATGAAGAAATGAAACGTTGTAACCCGCTGGAATGGGCAGCAGCTATGCAAGGCTTGCAAGCACAGGCCGAAGAAATTGTGTGTGCTGAACTGATTTACGCAGAGGAAAACACGAACGATTCACTCTCTTTACCGGGAAAGTGATAGCGTTCCCGGACAGTGCGGCAAGCACGTCATTATGCTGTCATGCCAGCATAACGACCGTTTGTTAGGGGCAAGCCCCTAAGACCCCAATAGGAGAAAGCAAATGTTAAAACGCCAAAAACAAGTAACGGTACGTTTTACCGAAGAAGAATACCATCAACTGAAAAATAAATGCGATGCAGCCGGTATGAAGATGGAGCCATTTCTCCGAGCGTTGGTTAGTGGCTGTACAATACGCGAACGCCCGCCGGATAGCTATAAAGCCTTGGCAGCACAGGTAGCCGCAGTCGGCAACAATTTGAACCAGCTTACCTGGCTGGCTAACAGTACAGGCAAGATTGAAAATGCTCAACTTGCCGAGGCGAGCCGCATCATGCAGCGCATCTGGCAGTTTATGCAGGAGAAAAGTTAATGGCTATTACAAAGATTTTGCCCGTTCGTGGGCAACTAAAAGGCTGCTTAGACTATGCTGCCAATCCGCAAAAGACAGAATATTTCAGTACGGCAGATATGCAGCGGTTAATCGGCTACACACAGAACAAGGATAAAACCGAACACCAGCTTTATGTTTCGGGCTTTAATTGTATGCCGCAAAATGCTTATTGCATTATGCAGGCAACGAAACAACGATGGGGCAAGCCTTTGAACGGTGGCAATGTGGGCTATCACATTATTCAAAGTTTTAAGCCCGGAGAAGCAACGCCGGATCAAGTGCATGAAATTGGCTGCGAATTCGCACGGCGATTCTTAGCAGATCGGTTTGAATGTACCGTCAGCACCCATTTAGACAAAGGCCACTTGCATAACCATATTGTTGTAAACTCGGTTTCGTTTATGGATGGTCGAATGTTTCGTAATGATTTTACTACTTACTACAAGGGTATTCGAGCTATTTCCGACGAACTGTGCCGCGAAAACCGCTTGTCGGTTGTAGAAACAGACGGACACGGGAAATCTTACGGCGAGTGGAAACATGAAAAAGAGGGCACATCTACGCTACGCGGTATGGTAAAAGCCGATGTGGAAATGGCGATGGCTTCCGCAGACAGCTTTGCCGGATTTGTTGCGGAGTTGCAGAAAATGGGGTATGCGGTGAAATACGGACCCAAAACTGCGCATATGACCGTGCGCCACAAGGAAGCGCAGAAGAATATCCGATTGGACAAAGTCAGCACCCACTTCAGCGAAGATTCGCTGCGGAGGTACTTCCGGGAACTGCAAACACTTCCGCCTGAAATGCAGCAGGAATATAAGCAGCAAACAGTACCTCATCCACCACGCTGGCAGCCGAAAGAGCAGCCTATGCCTGTTCGCTGCCGCGCACGGTATCGCGGTAAGCTGAATTATAAATGCCGCAAAATTACCGGGTTTATGACTTGCTATTATCGCTACTGTGCATTGCTGAGAAAAGCATATAAAGGCAAAGTCGGCAAGCGGTGCTATTACCTGCTGCGCGATGATTTCTTGAAGTACAATCGCTACCGGCGGCAATGCGATCTTTTGTGGGAACGGCAAATCACAACGCTTGACGAGCTGTTGACTTACAAAGAAAATCTGCAAACCGAATATGACAGCCTTACGGCGCAGCGCAGGGCGCTCTATCGCGGGAAGAATAAAACTACCCCTGCCGATTATTCGGAGCAAATACAGGCGCTCACAGCCCGCATCAGAGAGCTGCGGCGGGAGATTGCCACTTGTGCTGACATTGAGATGGACTGCGAGATGGTGCAGGATAAGGTGCAAAGGGCAAAGCAACCGGAAAAAGCTGAATTACGGGTCGCAGAGAACACACATTACAACCATGTATGCGCATACGGCAGCCACCATTAACGAGAAAATAGGAATGTACTGTAAAGCGCCAAATTTTTCTTGGGGTTACTGGTTTTTTGTGCTATAATTATAAAAAGCAATATTCAGCTGAAATTGTGGAGTGTTTAGGCAATGGAAAATCTTGACAAACTGGTAAATGAACTGCGCAAACTTCCAACAGAAACACAGTGGTTGGAGTTTAAACACAATAATTATACTCCGGACATGATTGGTAGGGATATAAGCGCCCTTGCCAACAGTGCTTCTCTTTACGAAAAGAGTTGCGCCTATATGCTTTGGGGAATTGATGACGAAACACACGAAATTGTTGGAACAGATTACGACCTCCAGACCCTAAAAAAAGGAAATCAGGAGTTGGAAAACTGGCTTCGTTCTCTTTTGAGCAAGAATGCCGATTTTGAATTTCACACGGTTCAAATGGCAGAGGAAAAGCGTGTAGGTGTATTGATTATCTATAAAGCAACAAACCAAACAGTAATGTTTGATAAAGTTGACTATATTCGCGTTGGAAGTTACACAAAACGATTGAGTGAATATCCTGCAATGCAAGCTCAATTGTGGGACAAAATTCGAAACTCTCGATTTGAAGAACGCTATGCAAAGCAAGATTTAAGGTTGGAAGATGCCCTGCGAATGTTGGACTACTCTGTTTATTTCGATAACTGCGGAATCATTCAGCCGACAGATTTTGCGGGCGTAGCACACTATATGCAGCAAGATGAAATTGTTGTAAGGCAGGACAACGGTCTTTATGCCATAACAAATCTTGGCGCAATTCTTTTTGCAAAACGCTTGTCAGAGTTCCCAAGACTATCAAGAAAAGCTGTTCGGATAGTTCAGTATGAGGGAAACAACCGGCTTTCGATGCTTAAGGAAAATATCGGAAACAAGGGATATGCAGTTGGGTTTGAGGGCTTAATGAAATTTGTTGAGGCTTTAATTCCAACGCAGGAACCCATTGTAGGCGCACTGAGAGAAAACAGATCTGCGTATCCTATCTTAGCAATTCGTGAGGCGGTTGCCAACGCATTGATTCATCAGGATTTTTCAATTCCCGGAACAGGACCGGTTATTGAAATTTTTGAAAAAAGAATAGAGATTACGAATTCGGGAACACCACTTGTTGATGTAAGGCGTATTATTGATAATCCTCCGAAATCAAGAAACGAAAAATTGGCTTCTTTGATGCGCCGCCTGAGAATGTGCGAGGAACTGGGCTCTGGATGGGATAAAATCGTCAGCAGCTGTGAATTTGCACAATTGCCCGCCCCGAAAATTGAACTGTACGAGGATAGCACTCGTGTAGTGTTATTTTCAGAGATTCCGTTTTCTGCAATATCCATCGAGGATAAGCTTTGGGCATGCTATCTTCATGCTTGTATTCGGCAAGTTGAGGGGGAGCAGCTTACAAATAGTTCTTTAAGAGAGCGATTCGGGTTGAAAGATTCCTCGGCAGGAAGCATTTCAAGACTTATCAAAGAAGCCGTTTCAATGAAACTTATTAAACCCCTTGATTCGTCAACAGCACCGCGCTATATGAAGTATATTCCTATTTGGGCTTGATTTAACTTGCTGGTAACTTGCCTGAAGTGCCTAATGTTTGAAGTTTCTGAAAAGTTTTTTCTGATAATCGACGGCAATTCGATGAATTTGGTGGAGGCTTCAAAGAGGCTTTATATACTTTTAACTTGCCTACAATTTGCTGTGCGCTTGCATGACGGAAAATCATATCATTGCTGAGCACCAGCACCTATTTAACCTAAATAAGCACTTTCCTTGACTCGCGTGGAGTAAGGTAAGTGCTTATCTTTTTATGTAAGTGAAGCGCCAAATTGTTGAATTACTTCATCAGAATCCTTGCCGGAAATCGTTCTTCCTGTATTCGGGATTGGGTTCTTAGTCAGAGAAGCTTTTGAAATCGAAAATTTAATAATCGTCAATCGTTTTTCTGTTTCAGGTAAATAAAAGACTGTGGCACATGGGTGACGCCATAATCCTTTAGTGCTTTTGGCGTTTCATAGGCCTTAACATTTGTGAGCTTATATGCAACTGCCACTTCTCTGCTTTTGTAGTATTCCTTAAAAAAAGATGCCGGGATACCTGATCCGCACTTGGTTTTCTTCCAAATTTCAGTGGGTTTTCCAACCAAAACACATTCTATTTCAGCTTCACCTACCACTTGACTTTTGGGGGCAGTGGCATAAAATATAATTTTTTTTATATCATCACGGCATTTTCGAGTACGAAACTCATACTTTTTTGTGCCTTCGATAATCATTTCTGCATATTGAGGCTTAATCGATAATAACATTGCTGACATCTATATTTCCCTTTTCCAAAATACTCTTAAATGCGGTTGAATTCAGTGGAATCAATGCAGGATATGTGTTTCCCCAATAGCCATTTCGATCAAGCCAATCCATATTCACATTATTTCCCTCGCCAAAATATCCGTAGTAGAGCATCTCAATAACAAGAAGATTTCGGTCATTGGAATACCGTTGTCGTAATTCTTCTTGGTTAAATACCGATTTGTTACCAATTTTATGCAACAATGTTTCGAAGGACATCAGATGATTCCAGTTCTCTTTTGCTTGGATGATTTTAGTTACCACACAGAAGGAAGTGATGCACGAACGGTATCTCTTTCCGTAGCCTGTTGTATATCTGCGATAGATAAGAATGGGATCTCCTACATCATATGGCAACTTAGAATACTGAGCACCGACATATACTTTGCTAAGGCCGTTACTTACATTCATAGCCACAGCATTTTGTAAAGTGTTATTTTTGAGTTCCGAATAAGGGAACATTGTATCATGGTAGGTATCATTGATAATAAGATACCCTGAAGAATGAAAGTTCGGATTGATAAAGGGAAAAGACTTATACGGGTCACTATAATCAATGTTATGACGGCTCTTTATGTACACGCCTTCTCCATTTAAATTGTATCCTGCTTTATGAAAGCCAAACTTTTCAAGCTGTGAAATCAACAGATCCTGCTTATCAAATGCTGTAACATAAATTTCATCTGTTCCGGATTTTTGCCATTTCCACAGAACTAATCCGATTGCACCTTCACCCAGTCGCTGACCACGAAAGCGCTCGGCAATCTTCATTGTGCTAATTTTTACTCGATTACAAGCGGCAAGCGTGCAGCCCTTCAACTCGATTGGCTCATTTTCGTTCTTTATGCAGATAAAAGCACCAAGTCCCTGATCATCGGAAAACACCAATGCGGTACGACCTTCCTGCGCTTTGTTCTTAAACCAGACAGAAAACGACGGCGAGGACGCACTTCCCGGATAATCGTTTTTCAGGGTTGCGAAAAATGGATCATCAAGATTGATTTCACTGAACTTGCGAAGTGAAAATTTTCCAGGCACAAAAACGCCCCCTTTTTATAAATCCAGAGATGGCTTTATCGGTGATAATGGCAATTTCCCTAAAAGTAACGAGCATGTACTACCAGTACCTTTTCGTTACCGCTTTTGTCGTTTCAATCTTTTGGTTTGCATAAAGAACAACTTCTTTAATGACCAGTTTCTGAACAGCGGAAATCAATGTTTCTATGGTGGTATAATCCGGTTTTCCATCTTTTGCAGGAATCTGCATTTTAAAATGTAGACTTTGAGAACTGCGCAATTTTTTACCATAAGAATATTTTCCGTGCAAAGACCTTTCCATTGCAGTTGTAAAAAATAGCATCGTAGCTTTGGAATATGTGTGATCTGTACTCCAATACACACCAGTATCATCACCTGCGCCAAAATCATAGTTTCGATAGAAGCAATTTCCAAAAATATCAATTGTTATGGAGTTTTTGCGGAAAAAAGCAACAGGGTTTGAAATATAGCCTACTATACCTGAATTAGTTGTTCCGGACATAACGAATGGAACGTTTCCAGTAAGTTGATCTTCTTTCTTTAATCGGCGGCCTTGTTTGATATTATTGAATATTTCTATGAACTCGAACTCTTTGAAATGAACTTCTTTGTTTTTGATTTTTTCGATGGTTGCAATTTCCTTTTCTGTCAGCTCATAATTATCCAGTCCGCTTACTGCTAAGTAAGCGGACAGCTCCGCTACACGCTCCGCTTCCAGCTCCGCTATAAAAGAATCCATAAAAGCAAAATCGATTTTGCCATTGCTAACTGGAAGTGTAATAATATCTTCTTGGATTTTTGCTTTGCTTATACTATTTCCCCAAGAATATTTTCTGTGAAGGCTTTTATAAACACACGAAGCCATATAAAGAAATGCTGCTTTTGATGGAGTTCCTTTTTTTAAATACAGGGCTAAATTATGACTGTCGTTGGAATAGAAATCTTTACTCTGATAAGTTACGACAAAGGTTTTTCCTCCGATGAAGATACAATTGCCCTTTTCGAGATGTTCTTTATCATATTTAATATAAGAGCTTACTGCGTTGTTTTCAGAACTTGCACATAAATATGGCGTTTCTCCGCTGCCAGCAATAATGTCAGATGCCAAAAGATTCGATGTGTTTTTTACCACAAATATGTCTGTAAGCCGAAATTCGCCCCACTTAACGGCGCTTAGCTTTTCGCTAAGTGAGGCATTCATTTTCCCAGGCGGTCATCCTCCAGGTTCTGATTTTTCAAAAGATTTGATACTTCCCATGCCAGATAATCGCTCACGGTTTTCTTGAAATCTTCCAGTGTCGGCTTTGTGTCGATGGGAGCCGTCTGATTCCAGTCTGCACCATTTTCAGGGTCGATCGTTCCCTCGTAATATTCCTTTTCCGTAAGGATATTTAATTTGGCTTTTCCGAAGCGAACAAGGTCAACCAGCTCCTGATAGCGCTCCTTGGCGTGGTCGGTATCACGTAGATTGCAGCTTGCTTTTTTACGGTTCGTTCTCGTATATCCATCTACAGAGAAATCTATGAACTTAACGGTATCATCTTTTTGGTGAGTTTCCCCGACGCGGAAAACATATATATTTGTCTGAACGCTGGACTTGCCAATGAAAAGGTCTATCGGCATTTTGATGCTTGCAAGCAGCGTGCTGTGTTTCAAAATTCGCTTGTTATATTCCGTTGCCTTGCCGCTGCCCGCGGAATTTTGTATGATGATGGCGGCGTAGCCTTTGCTCATCATTGAGAGGGCTTTTTCAACGAAAACCATTCCATTGCCCGGTGCGGAATACGGTGGATTCAGAACAAACGCATCAGCCGGGAATTTTTCATTCGTTTTGCCAAAGCCATAGTTGCCGTTAAACTCTTTCAGAGAGTCTTTGTTCAAAATATTAGAACTGCCGTCACCCATCAAAATCATGTTGAGGATGGCAAGCATATACACTTCTGACAGAATCTCGAGTCCAAGAAGCTGATTGGCCTTTATTGCGGCAGATTTACGCGCAAATTCGTCGGGAGATTTAATTTTGTTTTTTGCATCGTTGAGCATTTCGTTCATAGCCGCAACGAGAAGACCTGCAGAGCCAGTTGCAAAATCCCATACATAGGAATCCATATTTACTCTAGCGAGCCTTGCTAAAAGAGTTGCAACATAGGCGGGCGTTAGAACGACATCGTTTAACTTGTCTTGAGAAAAGCCCAGCCAGCTATACATCTCATTGAATAACTTACCGGTAAAATCCGTGGTAAGACCGATTTTATAGTATATACCAAGGTCATCAACAATTTTTGCAAAGACACGTTTGAGCTGACTTTCTCCGTTTTCGACCTTGTTAATATTATCCGTTGTCAGTGTATTCTGTAATGTGCGGACAATCATATCACGCTTTTCCTGCGGAAGATTCTTTTCGTCCAGAAAAGCCTTGATTTTGCGGAGGATAATATCACCATCACGGTTTCCGGTTTCGGTTGAAGATTTCAACTCGGATTTTTCAAGAGCAGCCACTCTGCCGGGAACGCCGAGCGTCGCAATGATGGACGCAGCCACAAGATATACGCGATCGCGCTCGCTCAAGCCTTTTTCGTTCTGATAAATATCATTATTCAGCTTTACAAGGCTTGCGTTGATTTCCCGCTCTCGCTGCTCTTTTAGTTTCTCGATTTCGTCCGGTGTAAGCTTGAGGCGCTTTACTTTTTCGATGAACTTATCAAAATTTGATTTCTTGAGGAATGAAAAATCTGTGTAATTATCGATCTTCTGCCCGATACCGAAGTTGCTTTTAGATACATAATATACGCCGATTTCATGTTCCAGATTTCCGGCTTCTGTTTTGTAACCGGTCATTCCTATGGCGATTATGTCAGTATAGCTCGTATAATGCAGAAGTGCGTTTGCATAGTGAACGGCACCGTTTACCGCATAAGAATTGATATGCTTAAAATCGGGTTGGTTCTTGGCGGTTTTATTTGCAACTTTACCCTCGGAATCAAGGGCAACGAGTTTATTCTTATAGCCCTTGTACTCGATCAGGACGGGATAATTCACCATGTTTTTGTCCCGCAAAAGCAGCTTGGCATCCGGACGATTTCCGCCAACGCCGCCATTTTTCGAGAAGTATTCGTCTAGCGCCCGATCAATTTCTGTATTGAGCGACTCCTGTTCGAGCTTGTAATCAAGTTTGTAAGATCGCATCCAACCATTTGCTAAATCAGCAACGTTCGGTTCAACAGATTGAATTATAGCCATTCTTTTCCCCCAGGGTAATACTTAAATAATCTAAATATAAATTTTCTACTTTTCCTTCTTCACATCTTCCAATATTTGCGATTTTACGATAGGCTCACATTCTCGCAATAATCTATCTGTCACATGGTTCCACATATATGGGCGCTTTTCTTTGTCTTCAATAAACGAATCGGCTGAAAAATTGCATCGCAGCGCCATTAGGTTACTTAGCATCTGGCGATAGTATTTGTCCTTATCGGCAATAAACTGTCTATAATCTGGTCTTTCTCTCAGGGCATGATATTTTCTTGTATCTACATCGCAAACAGTATAAAGGTATTCTTCCCCATAAGCCCCAAATTTGATAAGAGAATAATCGTTATAAAAAGTTTCTGCTAATCGCTGTTGCTGTTCATTCAGTTGATAAGTATCCATAAAGGTTAATCCTCATCTTCGCTGTCATCCGGATATTGCTTACGAAGCGCCTTTCGATCGGCCTCGATTTGATTGTAATTCACATCTGGGCTATATAAATCTGTTGCCCGCAGCAACAGACCTTCTTGCTCTTTGACCCAGCGTTTCTCCTGCGCAACAGTAACGCCCGTATCCGGTAGAATTTGATTTTCGTCTTCGATGTCTTTCGCTGACTGGTATTCTGGATAAGGCTGGTATGTATAGTCGTCCAGAATTTTCTTGATCCTAAGCAACGATTTTTTTGCAGGCATTGCTTGTAAAGTGTTTGGCAAGCGGATAGAAACCTGTCCATCTTCTTCTACAATTTCCAAGCCATGGTAGCTGGTGTGCATTTCATAGATAATGCCAAGTAGACCATTTACGGTATCAACATCTAACGGTTGAAGCATACTTGGTGTGACATCTAATGCTTTTGCCAGCCGATTGAGAATTTCTTCTTTTGGGTGGCGTGTTCCGTATTCGTAGGCCTGTAAGTGGGTAGGTACAATTCCAACCATATCGGACAGGCGCTTTTGCGAAAGACCTTTAGCCAAACGCAATTTTTTTATTCTTCTTCCTTGGGTATCCATAACAAGTCTCCCAAATGTTAAAAAAATAAGAATTTATACCGAAAACAGTTGACATACAAAAAGTGTGTCATATAATATACTTGTAAGCAGGAAATACAAAATGTATGTGTTGCTTACAAGTACCTTGAAAACTGAATATACCAAATCTTCAAGCCTTACAAATGATCGTGTTCCTGTGCTGTGCACAAGTACCACAAACAATTTGTTTTATAAATTATACCGCAGGAGGGATAGTTATGGCAAGATATGCAAAGCAAAAAACACCGCAAGCTGTGCGAAATCCGTTTGAACCGATGCTGAAAACTGTGGAACAAATGGCAGTTGTTTCCGGCATCGGAGAAAATCGACTGCGCCAGTTGATGGACAACGGCGAGTTGGAGTTCATCCAGAACGGCAACCGCCGCCTGATTTCCGAACAGGCGATTTGGGATTATTACAACCGTGCCAAGACCCCGGCAAGGTCTGTAAGTGGTGGGTGCTGATATGGCGATCCGCGAGAGAAAAGTCAAAAACAAGCGAAACAGCCAAGGAATTTTAACAGGCAGATCGGGCATCGTCTACGATGTCAATGTGAAAGTCTACGAGAACGGCAGGCAGAAAAGCATTGCTAAACGTGGTTTTGCAACGCGCAGGGAAGCAGAATTGTATGAGGCACAGATCAAGCTGGAGTTACAGACTGGCAGCGCCGCTATGGTCGGCTACGGACCGGAAAGCAAGCAAAAGCTAAAAGAGTATCTGCCCAAGTGGTACGAAAGCTACCACCATAACCTTGCAAAAAGTACGCGATACAGCTATTGGAGCGGCATAAACATACATCTAATTCCCATGCTGGGCGAAGTATCTCTGAACAAACTGACACCCCAAATGATTGACGATATGATTGCGCAACTGCGTGAGAAGGGACTGGCGGAGAATTCAGTGCGTTATTGCCATCGAATTTTAAGCTCTGCGCTGTCCTCGGCGGTAAAGTATGGCTACATTCCAAACAACCCAGCCAAGAACATTATGACACGGTTTAGTAAGAACGCCGGGCGCAAATATGACAAGTACACCGTGGAACAGGTGCAGCAGCTTTTGGCGTTTGTACATGGTAATGCACTTGAGACCGTGGTGCTGCTCGCTGTTCTGTTTGGGCTGCGACTCAGCGAAGCGCTGGGGTTACGCTGGCGTGATGTTGATTTGACGCACAGGCAAATTACCTTGCGAGGCCAAATTCCCTGTGACCTGCCGAAAGATGCTAAAATTGTGCCGCACTTGGAACCATTGAAAGACCGTGACGAAGGCGAAACACGTTCATTTCCCATTACAGAAGAAGCACTGCCAATCTTTTTGCGGCTTAGACAGGAACAAGCCGACCAGCGGCGGTTGTGCAAGCTCGGCGGGGTCAAGTATTACGATAACGATCTTGTTGTGTGCAAGCCGGACGGTTCGCCATACTTACAAAAGCGTATTTCGGTCAAGTTTAACGGATTTATGCGTAGCACTGGGATGCCGAAAATCCGATTTCACGATCTACGCGGCACAGCGGGCACCAATATGTACAATTTGACAGGTGATTTTTATGCAGTTAGCCAAATTCTCGGACATTCAGTGGACGATTTTTCCCAGCAAATGGGCGTAAATCTGAAAATCAACACCGTCACGATCCGCTATGTACAAGTACAGGAGCAGCGCAAACTCAGTGTGCTGACGGCATACCACCAAGCAGTATTCGCAACACCGAAAAACGCTGCTGTTGGAGATAACTCTTTATAAGTTATTATCCCTTCTCGCAGGAAACCATGAACTGTGGGCAACAATTCGGGCAACAAATGGCTTTTTGCAACAGATTATTGTTGCAAGTGGATTTTGGCTTGTAATAGTCATTGCGTAAACTTACAGCATCACATTTCAAAGCCGTAAACAAAAATATCCGTCGTAAAATCTTTCGATTCTACGACGGATATGGCGCAGATGGTGGGAGTCGAACCCACGCGACAGTCTCCTGTCCTAAAGCATTTCGAGTGCTCCCTCTTACGACCACTTGAGTACATCTGCCTATTTAATTTTGTTGCAAGGGACTTCCCGCAAGGCGTGATTTCGAGTGCTCCCTCTTGCGATTGCTTGCGTACATCTGCTTATTCAGCAGCCTGCTGTACAAGGCAAATCGCGTATACAGTATTATACCAGCTGCAGCGGGGATTGTCAATTCTTCGGGGGCGGGAAGTTGGAAAATTTGGCGGGCGCTGTGCGGATGGCGGTGCTTCTAAGGTGCGGCCGGTGCGTTTGCGTAGATAGGCGGGGAAAACAGTCGCAAAAACGCCGCGCGGGACTCCCGGGGTGGGAGACGCCGTGCGGCGCTGTGTTGGATGGATGCGGCAAAGACCCTGCGCGATCAGGCGCAGTTTTTCAGGATGCCGAAGGCGGCGGCTACCAGCGCCAGAGGCAGCAGCAGCGGCAGCAGGCTGCCCAGAATGGCGAAAACCACCAGCAGCGGCAGTGCGATGACGAAGAGCAGCGTGGCGGCGATTTTGGCAAGGCCCCAGGTGACATGAAACGCCAAGCCGACCGATTTGACGAAAAGCCAGACAAAAACAAAAATGACAAACAGGGTAAACATACGATCTATCTCCTTTTTTCTGCGTGTCGATACAAGCTGCAGACAGGCAAGCCACCTTCGAGATGTCGGGACGATCGGGGCTGCCTTACTGTGTAATACGATTTTAGCATGCGGCTTATTGCAAAAACAGGAAGAAAAAAGAAAAATAGAGGGCTTTATTCTCTCCTGACAGAGAAAATAGCGGCTGCGCGGCGGCGTTTTACGGCTGCGACAGCTTGGCCTTGTAGGCCTCGGCATCGATCTGGCCGTTGGCGAGCATCCGCTCGGTCCAGAGCTGCAGCGTTTCGACGGTGACCGAGATGCGCTCAAGCTCCTGACGGATGCGGATGAAGTCATCGATCTCATCGCTGGAGATCTGGCCATCGGCGGTGATCTCGATCAGGCGCTCCTTTTTCTTGTCCATTGCGTTCAGGGAGGCCAGCATCTCGAGCACGATGGCGGACAGCTCCCGCACCGAGACCTGCGGCACATACTCCCGGTCGATGGGGCACTGGCGCGAGCAATAGTAGTTACACAGTGCGGGCCTCTTGTACTTTTCGGCCATGGTCAGCACCTCATCGGGGCGGGGGACGGTGCGTTCGTTCTCAATTTTTTCAATGCGCTCGGGGACTATCGTTTCCAGCAACTCACTGGCTTTTTCGCGGGTCAGGCCCAGCTCTTCGCGGGCAAGCTGGTAGCTGTTTTTGTTTTCTTTGGTGGATGTACGTCCCATGTTTGGCCTCGTTTCCTTATTATAGATAAAAGCGTAGCACATTTTCCGGTTTGCCGCAAGGGATTCGACAGGGAATTGTTGCACTTTGCGCGCGAAATTGCTATAATATATTCTGTAAATTTGTATGCAACGGAGGGCTTCCCCCATGAATTGGATCGACAAACTGGAGCGCCGCTATGGCAACCTTGGTATACCGTACCTTATCAACGGGCTGATGATCGGTCAGCTGGCAGCGGGCCTGATCGTGCTGCTGTTCGACTGGAAATTTGCCTCGATGATCTCGCTCAGCCGTATTTCGGTGCTGCAGGGGCAGATCTGGCGTCTTGTCACATTTTTGTTTCAGCCCATCTGGCTGGGCGGCGTGCTGGGCGTGCTGAACCTTGTGTTTTACTTCTGGATCGGCAACGCGCTGACCCGCGTCTGGGGCGATTTCCGGATGACGCTGTTTATGGCGTTGGGCGTGCTGGGTGCCTGGGTGGGCTGCTTCCTGACCGGCTCGGCCGGGCCGAGCGCCATCTTCCAGAGTATGCTGTTTGCCTACACTTGGCTTTGGCCGGACCAGATGGTGCTGCTGTTCGGCATCATCCCCTTTAAAATGAAGTATCTGGGCTGGTTTGAGCTTGCCTTGTGGGCCGTCAGCTTTGTGATGGGCGATTTTGCGACCAAGATCAGTCTGGTGCTGGGGCTGTCCGGTTTTCTGGCGTTCTACGGCCGCGAGGTCTTTGACTGGTGCCGCGACGCCCTGACAAGCTGGAAGCGCCGCCGCGACTGGGAAAACCGCAACCGCTGATTTTGCATGGATACCAAACTACCGATAGAAAGGGCGAATGTATTATGAAACTGATCACTGCGATCGTCAATAAAGAGGATTCGAGAAATGTCTGCAATGAGCTGCTGAAAAGCAAGTTCTATGTCACCCGTCTGGCCACGACCGGCGGCTTTTTGATGGCAGGCAACATGACGCTGCTGATCTGCACCGAGGATGAGCGTGTCGATGACTGCATCAATGTAATCTCGAAGTGCTGCAAGCAGCGCACCGAGATCGTGCCCGGCACCGCCACGATGGGTCTGGGCATCGAGAGCGCCATGCCGATGGAGGTCACGGTCGGCGGCGCTACCGTGATGGTTACGAACGTCGAGCGTTTCGAGAAGCTGTGATGCTCGAACGCCTGGCCGGCAATGACGCGCTCAAGCGTGAGCTTGGCACGGCGCTGCACAGCGGGCGGCTGCCCCATGCGGTTTTGCTGGTGGGGGAGCCGGGCTGCGGTGCGGGCTTTGCCGCGCGCTGCCTTGCGGCAGATTACCTCTACCCGGCGGGCGGCCCCCATGCCGAGGCCGTGCTGAAGGGGGAGGATACCGAGTGTCTGGCCCTGCGGGGCGAGGGCGCCAGCGGGCAGATCCCCGTCAAAAGGGTCCGCGAGGCCCGCGAGGCGATCCAGCGCTCGGCGCGGTCCCCCGATGCGGCGGGCCGTGTGCTGTTCATCTACGGTGCGCAGAACCTGAACGGAACGCAGGGCTCGTCTGCCAATGCGCTGCTCAAGATCATTGAGGAGCCGCCCGAGGGGGTGCTGTTTTTGCTGACGGCACCCAGCGCAGCGGTGGTGCTGCCGACCATTCGCAGCCGGTGTG
>OGPC01000147.1_pt1 | contig 72228 bp, 90 predicted proteins | sample 1552911 | NCBI WGS metagenome assembly OGPC01 (sample SAMEA2580248, study PRJEB22360) | human gut metagenome | biome: human gut; feature: human-associated habitat; material: faeces | place: Denmark | collected 2008/2010 | reverse complement strand
CTTATCGTATCCTCTCTCCAAGAGTTCCGCCCGACCGGAGGCACGTAATATGTCGATCAGCATTTGCATGCCTACATGCTCGCCGGTCCGGATAACGGCGCTCAGCGCTTTTTGTATCAAGACACTGCCGTCGAAGCGTCGCGGAGGGTTCTTGCACACGTCGCAGTTGCCGCAATCATGGTCCGCCTCCTCGCCGAAGTAACTGAGCAGGACACGGCGGCGGCACATGTCGGACTCGCAGTACCGTCTCATCCGGTTTAGCTTCTCCAAGTTCACCTCGCTTTGGCCACTCTCCTCGGCGAAACGGCGAAGTACGATCAAGTCGCTCAAGGAATAGAACAGGAGGGTATCGCTTTTCATCCCGTCCCTTCCGGCACGGCCGATCTCTTGGTAGTAATTCTCGATACTCCCCGGCATGCTGTAATGCACGACCCAACGGACATTACTCTTGTCGATACCCATCCCGAAAGCTACCGTGGCGCACACCACGTCCACCCGGTCGTTGATGAAATCGTTTTGGGCCTGTTCCCGTTGGGCGGGCAGGAGGCCGGCGTGGTAGGCGATCGCCTTGATATTATACATCGCCAACTCATCGGCCAGCTCGGTCGTATCGTTGCGGCGCATGCAATAGATGATACCGCTCTGCTCCCGGTGCCCCCGGATGAAATGGACGATGGCGGCGATCTTCTCTTTCTTGTTAAGTCCCCGGCGTACCGTGAGGGAGATGTTCGGGCGGTCGAATGACGATATGAACGTTTGGGGCGTGCGAAGCCGTAACTGCTCTAGGATATCCTTCCGGGTGATTTTATCGGCGGTAGCGGTCAGGGCCACGACCGGGACTTTCGGGAAACGCTCCTTCAAGATCGCCAGTTGCGTGTATTCCGGACGGAAGTCATGTCCCCAATGCGATACGCAATGCGCCTCGTCGATAGCGATGAGCGAGATGTCCAGCCGGGGCAGGAACCAGTCCGCCTCCATCTTGATCCGTTCCGGGGAGATATACAATAATTTGATCTTGCCCTGCACGCAAAGTTGCTTCACCTGCTGTTGCTCCTCTTCCGGCATCATGCTGTTCAACGCCGCCGCCGGGATGCCGTTGGCGATCAACCCCTCTACTTGATCCTTCATCAAGGCGATCAAGGGGGACACCACCAAAGCCGTACCCGGCAGATAGATAGCCGGTAGCTGGAAACAGATCGACTTGCCTCCACCCGTGGGCATCAGCACCAACGAGTCCTCTTTCTGTAAGATACGCTGTATGATGTCCGCCTGCAAGGGACGGAAGGAGGTATATCCGAAGAACTTTTTCAGTAGTAGTAATAATTCTTTCATATCGCTTTACGGGCATAAAAAGCGCAAAGATAGTTTATATCATAAAGTTTTACTACCTTTGCCCACATTATTTACATAACGAGCCGTGATGGCTCACCCTATTTTAGAATGACATTTGAAGATTTAGATTTGATAGAGCCGATACGTAAGGCTCTCGTGCAAGAAGGTTATACGACTCCAACACCTATACAATCAGAAGCGATTCCCATCGTTTCGCAAGGTTATGATTTATTGGGTTGCGCCCAGACAGGAACCGGTAAGACGGCGGCGTTCTCCATCCCGATTATCCAGCGGTTATATCTCCAGAAGAAGAAAGGTTACAAACGGGGTATCAAGGCATTGATCCTTACGCCTACCCGTGAGCTTGCCATCCAGATCGGAGAGAGCTTTGCCGCTTACGGCCGTTTCGCCGGATTACGCCATACGGTGATATTCGGTGGGGTGGGACAGAAGCCCCAGACGGAAGCCTTGGAAAGAGGCATCGATATATTAATCGCTACGCCGGGACGTCTGCTGGACTTGATCGGACAAGGATTCATCCACTTGGATACCTTGGAGTATTTCGTCTTAGACGAGGCGGACCGTATGTTGGACATGGGCTTTATCCATGACATCAAGCGTATTTTACCGTTATTGCCCAAGAAACGCCAGTCCTTGTTCTTCCCCGCTACCATGCCCCCTGAGATCGAGCGCTTGGCAGGTACGATCTTGAGCGAGCCGCAAAAGGTGGAAGTAACCCCGGCCTCATCGACCGTGGACGCGATCGACCAATCCGTTTATTTCGTCGAGAAGGCCGAGAAGATCAACTTGCTGAAAAGCTTGTTGGAGAACCCGGAACTGGAATCCGTATTGATCTTTACCCGTACGAAACACGGGGCGGACAAGGTGGCCCGTGGAGCCCCCCAGCCGCTCACTGAGCTCCTCCACGCCGTACAGGCCAGCGTAGTTCTGGCGGATATCCTCAATGGCGGCCTCCACCAGCGGCGGCAGAGGCGGGGCGGCGCTGTCGGCCCCCGCAAGCTCACAGAGCAGGGCAAAGGCCAGCTGGCTGGCAGCCCGGCTGCGGGGCGTGTCGGCCTCGGCGGCAAGGCGGCCCAGCAGCTCTGCGGCGGCGGGGCAGGTCTCGCCCCGGGCCAGGAACGGCAGCTCCGTCAGCCCGGCAAGGAACTGCACCGCCGCCTGCCCGGTCAGCTGGATGCAGAGCAGGTGGCTCTCCCCTTCCGGGGTCAGGGTCAACGGGGCGCGGCTCAGTACCAGATGGCCCGCCGCCGCGCTCTGGGGCGGCAGGATCAGTGCGCTGCCCGCCGGGGAGGGCGAGGCATCGGTCAGGCTGGCAGTGCATCTGCCGCTGGAGATCAGGCAGACCCACAGCCCCTCGCCGGTCAGGGTCAGGGGTTCTTTGGGCTGGATATCCCGCACCACGCCAAGGGCTGCGGTGCTTGTCCAATCATAAAGCAATATCTGACACCTCAAATCAATAAAATGCTATTTTATATCACAAAGTTATCTGTTATTATAATACCAACGAGAGCGTGCACCGTCAAGGTGCCGTAACATAGAAAAATTTTAATGGAGGCAATGACCTATGGCTTCGATTAGCTGCCAGCACATCTACAAGATCTATCCGGGCGCTACTGCTCCTGCTGTTACCGACTTCAACCTGGAGATCCAGGATAAGGAGTTCATCATCTTCGTCGGCCCCTCTGGCTGCGGCAAGTCCACCACCCTGCGCATGATCGCCGGTCTGGAGGAGATCTCCAAGGGCGAAATGTACATCGGCGGCCGCCTGATCAACGACGTTCCTCCCAAGGATCGTGATATCGCCATGGTGTTCCAGAGCTACGCTCTGTACCCCCACATGACCGTTTACAAGAACATCGCGTTCGGTCTGGAGCTGCGCAAGACCCCGAAGGACGAGATCGACCGCCGCGTTCACGAGGCTGCCAAGATCCTGGAGATCGAGCACCTGCTGGACCGCAAGCCCAAGGCTCTGTCCGGCGGCCAGCGTCAGCGTGTTGCTCTGGGCCGTGCAATGGTTCGTAACCCGGCAGTCTTCCTGCTGGACGAGCCCCTGTCCAACCTGGACGCTAAGCTGCGTACCAGCATGCGCACCGAGATCATCAAGCTGCACAAGAAGCTGGCTACCACCTTCATCTACGTTACCCATGACCAGACCGAGGCTATGACCATGGGCGACCGCATCGTTGTTATGAAGGACGGCATCATCCAGCAGGTCGATACCCCGCAGAACCTGTACGACATGCCCTGCAACATGTTTGTTGCCGGCTTCATCGGCAGCCCCCAGATGAACTTCCTGGACGGCACCGTGACCAAGAACGGCGATCAGTACGCCATTGACCTGGGCGGCGACACCATCCCCCTGCCCAAGGAGAAGACCGCTGACGGTAAGCTGGATTCCTACGTTGGCAAGAAGGTCAAGATGGGCATCCGTCCTGAGGATATCGACGACGAGCCCGAGTTTATGGCAAAGCACCCCGACTGCCACCTGGAGGCTCAGGTCGATGTGTCCGAAATGATGGGCGCTGAGATCTACCTGTACCTGGAGTACAAGGGCAACAAGATGACCGCCCGTGTCGCTCCCACCTCCAAGGCACGCAACGGAGATACCGTCCGCGTTGCATTTGATCCGCACAAGGTTCACCTCTTTGATGTCGAGACCGAGCAGACCATCCTGAACTAAGTTCTCCAGGGATCATCTTTTGATCCTCCTAATAAGCAAAAGCCGCCGGGAAGCGATTTCCGGCGGCTTTTGTCTAAAAGAACACACATTGGAACATTACAAGGGAGATTTCACCATGGAACACATGATGCTTCTGGTCACCTACCGTATGCTCCCCGGCCAGCGGGACGCTTTTCTGCAGGAGGTCGCCGCTGCCGGCATTCTGGCAAAGGTCCAGCAGGAGGACGGTTTTGAGCGCTATGATTACTACCTGAGCGCCGCCGACCCGGACGAGCTGCTCATCGTTGAGGAGTGGGACTCCGAAGCCCAGCAGCAGGCCCACGTGAACACCGACCACATGGCCCAGCTCCGCGCCATCAAGGAGAAGTATGTCGCTTCCACCGCGATGCAGCGCATTGCCAAAGCCGACTGAACACGAGAAGATAGAAAAGCACCCGCGGCCTGCTGGCTGCGGGTGCTTTTTCCAAAGGAGAGAACGGAATGCTCAGCCCTTGACACCGCCCAGTGCAACACCACGGACGATGAACTTGGACAGCAGTAGATAAACGATGATCACGGGCAGGATGGCAATGGCCACCAGCATATAGACCTTGCCCATATCGAACTTGAGGAAGTCGGCACTGCGGAGCTGTGCAATGAGGATGGGCAGGGTCTTTTTGTCTGCCGTATCCAGCACCAGTGCGGGGATGAAGTAGTTGTTCCAGCTGGACACAAAGGAGAAGATGGCCTGTACCGCCAGAGCGGGCTTCATAATGGGAAGCACGATATGGTTGAAGGTGTAGAACTCCCCTGCGCCATCGATGCGGGCGGCTTCCACGATCTCCATGGGCAGGCTGGCATCCAGATACTGCTTCATAAAGAAGAACACCGCCGGGGCCGCAATGCTGGGGATGATGAGGGGAATGAAGCTGTTCTTCAGGCCCATCTTCGTGATGAGCTGCAGGAAACCCAGCGCCGAGACCTGGGTCGGCATGGTCATAATGAGCAAGATGATGGCAAACGCCGCCTTTTTGAATCGGAAGTTATAGGCGTAGATGCCGTAGGCTGTCAGGGCTGAAAAATAGACACTGAGGGCAGCCGAGCAGCCGGACACAATCAGGCTGTTCCGCACACCGGTCAGCACCGGGATGTTGGCATCCGACAGCACGTTTTTCAGGTTGGTCATCAGGGATCTGCCCGGCAGAAAGGAAAAGCCCTTCTGGATCTCAAAATGGGTACGGGTGGAATTGATGACCAGCACATAGAAGAAGAACAGGCATAAAAAGCTCAGCAGCACCAGCGCCGCATAGCACACCGTGCGGCGGGCCGCAAGGGTCGCTTTTTCGGATCTTGTCTTGACTGCGTGTGACATTATGCTTTTCCTCCCTTCACCTGTTTGGCCGCCTGCCCGCGGGCCTTGCGCTCGGCCTTGCTCAGGCCGTCGTCCTCCTTGGTCAGGGCCATGTAAACGATCACGCAGAGCACTGCGCACACCAGGAACAGCACCACCGAGACCGCGCCGGCCATGCCGTAGTTCTTGCTGAACAGGTGGTTGTTCAGGTACATGATCATGGTGGTGGAGGTGCGGTCGGGGCCGCCCTTGCCGTTGGTCAGGATCTGCGGCACATCGAACATCTGCAGGCCGCCGATCATCGAAGTGATCATCACATAGACCAGGATCGGCCGGATGAGCGGGATGGTAATTTTCCAGAACATCTGGTTCGGGGTGCAGCCGTCCAGCTCCGCCGCCTCATACAGGGTGGGGTCCACACCCATGATGGCCGCCATCAGCATGATGGTCGTATTGCCGAACCACATCAGGAAGTTCATCAGGCCGATAAGGCCGCGGTTGCCCCAGACACTGTTCAGGAAGCTGAAGGGCTCCTTGAGGATGCCCATGCCCACCAGTGCAGCGTTCACGGGGCCGTTATCCGAAAACAGGGCAAAGAACAGCATGGCGAACGCCGAAGCCATGATGAGGTTGGGCATGTAGATGACTGTCTTGAAGAAGGTCTGGCCCTTCAGCTTCAGGCGCAGGTCGGTGAACCAGGCCGCCAGCAGCAGCGAGATGGCGATCTGCGGGATGAAGCCGATGATCCAGAGCAGCAGCGTGTTGCCAAAGTATTTGGGCAGGTCGGTTGCAAACAGGGTGATGTAGTTCTTCAGGCCCACAAAGGTGGGGCCGATGATCTTCAGGCCGCTGCGGTAATATTCAAAAAAGCTGTAATAGATCGTAGACCCCAGTGGGATGAGCTGGAACAGCGCAAAGATGAGGAAGAACGGTGCAATGAAAATATAGCCCCACTTTGCATAGCTGATCGAGCCGTTCTTCTTTGGTTTTGCTCCCATAGTAACTGCCCTCCTGACGTACACTGCCCAAAGCAAAACGGGGCGGGCGGGATCAGCGTCCGGCCCGCCCCATTCAGATTCGGTTCAAAAGGTTTTCAGGTTCCGGCTGCGCTTATGCGGGCCAGACCACATCGGTCAGCTCGGGGTACTTTTCCTTGATGGCGGTCTCGAAGTTTGCCTTTGCGGTATCCTCGTCCACCGTGCCGGTAAAGTAATCCTTGAAGGCATTCTGGAGGCTCTCGTTCAGGCCCTGATCGTACGGGCCTGCGTTGGACATATCGATCTTCTTTGCAGCTTCTGCAAACAGGGCGATATGGTTCTGGCCGCCCAGGAAGTCGGAGGCATAATCGCTGTTTGCGATCTCTTCCATGGCCTTCTCGTTGTTGGTGTAATCCTGCGTATCCAGGGTGATCTGCTTCATAATGGCTTCGTCGCAGGTCAGCTTCTGCATCACGTCGCGGATGATATCGGTATTATCGGTACCGGCTGCCGCGCAGATCCAAGTGCCGCCCCAGTAATAGGGCTGAGGACCTTCGCAGACTGCGTAATCGCCGTAGATGCCGTTGCCCACTTCTTCCTTGCCGCCCTCGGCCACAGGGGTCTCCAGAGAGTTGCCCAGCAGGGTGAAATTGATGCCCCAGGTGGAATAGAAGAATCCAAACACCTTGCCGCTCGGGCCCTGATCGGCTGCCCACTGGCTGTCCCACAGGCTGGACTTGTTGTTGTAGCCCTTATCGGTGTACTCCTTGGTCTGATCGACCCACTTCATAATGTTGGGGTCTACCTTGACGGTCGTGCCGTCCACCCAGGGAGCGTCCACGTTGTTGGAGAAGGTGCGGTAAGCATCATCGAAGCCGGACAGCATCTTGTAGCCCTTGGCATAGGCCTGTGCAGCCACCTCGTTGAACTTATCCCAATCGGACAGATGGCTCTGCACCTCGGTGGGATCATCGGTGCCCAGCACTTCCTTGGCAATGCTGCGGCGGTATGCGAACAGACCGGGGGTCGCCTGCCAGGTGGTGCCGCGCTGGCTGCCGTCCACGCTGACAATATCCTTGGTGTACTGGTACTGACCAGCCAGATCGGCATCGGTCAGGCCGATGTCTGCTTTGACATCCAGCGCGTAATCGGAATCCACATACTTCAATGCGTAGTCAGCCTCGATCAGGAAGATATCTACCTTGTCATCATCGGCGGCGGAGTCCTGATTCAGCAGGGCCTCATCCAGCTTATTCTGGTAGTTGTTGTTCTCGTTGGCGTTGATGGTCCACTTGACAACGGTGCCATCTTTCAGGGTGGTAGTGGATTTATCCTCAGCGATGGAGGCTACCTCGGGGTAATAGTTATTGAAGCGACCCTGGAACTCGTCGTTCCAGCACCAGATATTCAGCACCTTGCCCTGAGCTGCCGGAGCAGCGGAAGCGGCGGAAGAGGCTGCGGCAGAGGATGCCGCGCCGGTAGAAGAAGAGGAGCCGCCGCATGCGCTCAGCGCTGCACTGATGGTAACTGCACCGGAAGCCAGCAGGAAATTACGACGCGAAATCTTTCTCATAATGAAAAACCTCCTTCAATGGTTTTCGTGAAAAAACGTTCCAAATTCAAGGCTCCGGTTCGCCCGGAACCAAATCCAACCCATTTATTCGATGCTGCGCACCGAGCCGCCCTCCAGCAGTTTTCCTGTCACCGGGATCTGCTCGGCCAGCGTCACACGGGGATGCTCGATCATCTGCACCAGCTTATCCGCTGCCATCCGGCCCAGCATTTTGGTGTTCTGCTGCCAGGTCACCAGCTGGGGTTTCATCACGCGGGAGAGGTAAATGCCGTCATATCCCATCACGGAAATATCCTCCGGGATGCTCAGGCCCGCTTCCTGCAGAGCGATGCAGCCGCCCATGGCCGAGAAATCATCGGGGAAGAGGATGCAGGTGGGCCGCTGGGGCAGTGCCAGCAGGGCCCGGGTCTCCTCGGCACAGCGGTCGGGATCGTGATACACACCGCTGCGCACATATTCTTCGGGGACCTGCAGCCCCAGCTCCGCGCAGCTCTTGTAGAAGCCCGCCAGCCGGTTCTCCGTCACCGCCGTGCGCTCGCCATGGATAAAGGCGATGCGGCGGTGGCCGTTGGCGTAGGCGTACCGCACCAGCGCCGAAAGCCCGTTGACATTATCGGAAAGGACCGCCATCCGGTTGTTGAACACATGGTCGATGGTCACCACCGGCACATCACTGTTGACCAGCTCCACCACCTGCGGATCGTTGAAATCCACGCAGGCGATCACCGCTCCGTCCACGCCCCGGTAGTGGCAGTGCTCCAGATAAGTCATTGTTCTGCCGCCGAGGTTCCGGTTGACAAAGGTGATATCGTAGCCCAGCTTTTCTACCTGCACCTTGAAGCTGTCCAGCACCGCCGAGAAGTACTCGTGGGCCAGGCCGCTCTGCCGCTCGTCCACAAACAGAACGCCAAGGTTGTAGGTACGGTTGGTCTTCATCGCGCGGGCCGCCATATTGGGCACATAGCCCATCCGGCGGGCCGCCTCGCGGACACGGTCGCGGGTCGCAGCAGAGATGTCCGACTGGCCATTGAGCGCTTTGCTCACCGTTGCCACCGAGACACCGCATTCACGCGCCAGATCTTTTAAGGATGACATTTCGCCGCCCTCCCTCACAGGGACCCGCTCAGGACTCCCGAACGAATCCTAAATCGTTTTCGCAATTTCAATATAGCGCACTTTGCACTAAAAATCAAGCAGAAGAAGAAAAGTTTTATCCTAAAAGTCTGCATTTCAGCAGATTGCGAGATTTCATTTCCTCATAATTATGCAGTCTGTATCGTTTTCGTTACATTTCGTTACCGTTCGATAATTTTTTCGTTCCCATACCGGTTTCCACCCCTGAATCAGCCCGCTGCACCCTTGTTGTATATTTCAGGTCCGCTCTTGATTTTTCCCGCAGGATAGACTATTCTTAGGGTGACAAGTGCCTTTCCCACCCTTGGGCCGCAAATTCTAAATCGTTTTCGCCATCAAATGATTTCAGCATTTCCGGTTTACCCTATAAGGAGGAACAAGGCTATGAGATTCGGACATTTTGATGATGCGCGCCGGGAATATGTGATCGACACGCCCCGCACTCCCCTGCCCTGGATCAACTATCTGGGCAGCGAGGACTTTTTCAGTCTGGTGTCCAACACCGGCGGCGGTTACAGCTTTTACCGGGATGCCCGGCTGCGGCGGCTGACCCGCTACCGCTACAATAATTCCCCGCTGGACATGGACGGCCACCGCATCTACATCAACGATGGCGGCACCATCTGGAACCCGGGCTGGCAGCCCGTCAAGACGGAACTGGACCGTTACACCTGCCGCCACGGTCTGGGCTACACGATCCTGCAGGGCGAAAAAAACGGCATTGCGGCCGCTCAGGAGTTGTTCGTGCCCCGGGGCGATGCCTGTGAGATCGACCGGCTGACGCTGGAAAACAAGACCGCTGCCCTCCGCACGCTGGACGTGTTCAGCTATGTAGAGTTCTGCCTGTGGGATGCCATGGACGACAGCTCCAATTTCCAGCGCAACTTTTCCACCGGCGAGGTGGAAGTGGTGGAAAGTGCCATCTATCATAAGACAGAGTACCGGGAGCGCCGGGATCACTACGCCGTGTTCTGGGCCAACACCCCCGTTACCAGCTTCGACACCAGCCGGGATGCCTTCTGCGGCGTGTACGGCGGCCCCGCCGCACCGGAAGCGGTCAAAGCCGGTCACTGCTCGAACAGCATTGCCCACGGCTGGGCTCCGGTGGGTGCCCACCATTTCCATCTCACGCTGGCACCGGGTGAGAAAAAGAGCATCATCTTCGGGCTGGGCTACATTGAAAACCCGGTCCGGGAAAAATTCAGCGCTCCCGGCATCATCAACAAAGCCCGGGCCGAGGCCATGATGGCCCGCTATGCCACCGACGCACAGGTGGATGCCGCCCGCAGGGCACTGGCCGACTACTGGCAGGAGCTGCTCTCGGGCTGGCAGCTGACCTCCGGCGAGGAAAAGCTGGACCGGATGGTGAGCCTTTGGAACCAGTATCAGTGCATGGTCACCTTCAACATGAGCCGCAGTGCCAGCTATTACGAGAGCGGCATCGGCCGCGGCATGGGATTCCGGGATTCCTGTCAGGATCTGCTGGGCTTCGTCCACATGATCCCTTCCCGTGCACGGGAGCGCATTCTGGACATTGCTGCCACCCAGTTTGAGGACGGCAGTGCCTACCACCAGTACCAGCCCCTGACCAAAAAGGGCAACAGCGACGTGGGCAGCGGCTTCAACGATGACCCGCTCTGGCTCATTGCGTGCACCGCCGCCTATCTGCGGGAGACCGGTGACTGGTCGATCCTGGACGAGCCGGTGGCCTTTGACAATGACGTGACCAGAGCACAGCCCCTGATGGAGCATCTGCGCCGGAGCTTCCGCTACACCCATACCCATCTGGGCCCCCACGGCCTGCCCCTGATCGGCCGGGCCGACTGGAACGACTGCCTGAACCTGAACTGCTTCTCGGAGCACCCGGGCGAGAGCTTCCAGATCACCGGCCCCAGCGAGGGCCCCGTGGCTGAGAGCGTGTTCATTGCGGGCATGTTCGTGAAATACGGCCGCGAGTACGCCGAACTCTGTGACCACCTGCACCTCACCGAGGAGGCCGCCAGTGCCCGCACCGCCATTGACGCAGTAGAACAGGCCACCCTGACCGCCGGCTGGGATGGCGCATGGTTCCGCCGTGCCTACGATGCCTTTGGTGCCCCCGTGGGCAGCAGGGAATGCGACGAGGGGCAGATCTTCATCGAACCCCAGGGCATGTGCGTGATGGCCGGGATCGGCCGAGAGACCGGTCAGGCCGAAGCCGCACTGAAGAGCGTGGAGGAGCGGCTGGACACCCCGTACGGCGTGGTACTGCTCCAGCCCGCCTACACCACCTACCGGCTCAATCTGGGCGAGATCTCCAGCTATCCCCCGGGCTACAAGGAGAATGCCGGTATCTTCTGCCACAACAACCCATGGATCAGCTGTGCTGAGACCGTGCTGGGCCACGGTGACCGAGCCTTTGCTGTCTACAAAAAGACCTGCCCGGCCTATATCGAGGACATCAGCGAGATCCACCGCACCGAACCCTACGTTTACAGCCAGATGGTGGCAGGCCGCGATGCCCCCACCTTCGGCGAGGCCAAGAACAGCTGGCTGACCGGCACGGCGGCATGGACCTTCGTGAACGTAAGCCAGTACATTCTGGGCATCCAGCCCACTCTGGACGGCCTGCGCGTTGACCCCTGCATCCCCCACACGCTGGCAGGCTACACCGTCACCCGCCGCTACCGGGGTGCCGTGTACCACATCCGGGTGGAGAACCCCCATGCCGTGCAGAAGGGCGTGCAGAGCGTCACCGTGAATGGCGCTCCTATTGCGGGCACCCTCCTGCCGCTGGCAAAGGCCGGTGAAAGTGTAGAGGTCTCTGTCATTCTTGGATAACCTCCCTCACAGCAAAAAGACCGCCAAAGCAAGTAGAAACGCTTGCTCTGGCGGTCTTTTCAATACAGTTTTTTCAGTTCCAATTACAGCATCCTGGAAAGGAAAGCCTTCAGACGAGGATGCTTGGGGTTCGAGAAGAGCTCCTGCGGGGGCTCATCTTCCTGGATCCTGCCCTCATCGATGAAGATGACGCGGTTGGACACCTCGCGGGCGAAGCCCATCTCGTGGGTGACCACCAGCATGGTGATGCCGGTGTGGGCCAGCTCCTTCATCAGCTCCAGCACCTCGCCGACCATCTCAGGATCAAGGGCGGAGGTGGGCTCGTCGAACAGGATGACATCCGGGTCCATGGCCAGAGCGCGGGCAATGGCAATGCGCTGCTGCTGGCCGCCGGAAAGGCTCTTGGGGAACACATTGGCTTTATCGGACAGGCCTACACGGGCCAGCAGCTCCTCGGCACGCTTGGAAGCCTCCTCCTTGCTCTTGAGCTTGAGCAGCTCCGGGGCCAGGCAGAGGTTCTGCTTGACGGTCAGGTGGGGGAAGAGGTTGAAGTGCTGGAACACCATGCCCATCTTCTGGCGCACGGCATCGATGTGGGCATCATCCACCTCGATGCCCTCAAACTTGATGGAGCCGCCGGTGGGGATCTCCAGCCGGTTCAGGCAGCGCAGGAAGGTGGACTTGCCGCAGCCGGAGGGGCCGATCAGGCAGACCACGTCGCCGCGGTAGATGTCGATGTCGATGCCCTTCAGGACATCCAGGGTGGGGGTGGGCTGCTTTGCGCCCTTTTTGGCCTCACCGCCGTAGGTCTTGGTCAGACCACGGACTTCCAGGATCTTTTCAGCATGATTAGCGGTCACCTTGCGCCATCCTCCTCTCAAACTTCGACAGCAGCCATGTAAAGAGCATGACTAAGACCAGATAGACCACTGCAACGCCCAACAGGGGGAACATGGCCTCGTAGGTACGGTTCATAATGCCCTGCGCCGCATACAGCAGCTCCTTGCCGCCGATAACGGTGATGAGCGAGGTATCCTTGAGCAGGACGATGAACTCGTTGCCAAGTGCAGGCAGCACCGCGCGGATGGCCTGCGGAATGACAATGACCACCATGGTGGTCATGTAGTTCAGGCCCAGGCTGCGGCCGGCTTCCATCTGGCCGGGGTCCACCGCCATCAGGCCGCCGCGGATGATCTCCGAGACGTAAGCGCCCGAGTTGATGCCCAGTGCCAGCGCACCGACCATGGTAAAGTTGCGGCTGTTGGAAAAGATGACCATGCTCATAATGAGCAGCTGGACCATCATGGGGGTGCCGCGGATGATGGTGGTGTACACCTGACAGACGGCATTGAAGAAGCCCAGCACCGGGTTCCTGCGGCCGGGACGCTGCTGGTCGTGCGCAACACGCACCAGTGCCACCACACTGCCCAGCACCACGCCCAGTGCCAGCGCAATGGCGGTGACCAGCAGCGTGGTGCCCACGCCCTGGATGTACTGCACCCAGCGGTCGTTCAGGATGAACGCCTGATAGAATTTGAAGAACATTTCCTGCCCGAAGTCCAGCTTCGTGCCGCTGTTGAGCAGCTCTTTCAGCAGTTCGTATTGTGCGGCCATTCGCATCCTCGCTTTCTAAAATTGTTAGAATTTTGTAACCTGTTCTTTCCAAAAAAGGGGAGGTGCCCCAGATGGGGCCGCCTCCCCGTGATACAAGGTACAGCTGAATTATTCAGCAGTGATGTACTTGTCCACGATGGACTGCAGGGTGCCGTCAGCCTTCAGCTCTTCCAGAGCGGCATTGACAGCATCCTCCAGAGCGGAACCCTTTGCCAGACCGATGGCGTAATCCTCCTCGGCGTAGCTGGTGTCCAGAATGACCAGACCGGGGTTGGCAGCAACGAACTCCTTTGCAGGGGCATTGTCGATGACAACTGCATCGACCTGGCCATTGTTCAGAGCCTGCACAGCAGTCAGGCCGTCGTCGTATGCGACCACAGCGTCATCGCCGAAGTCATCAGAGCAGTAGATGTAGCCGGTGGTGCCGCGCTGGGTGCCGATCTTCTTGCCTGCCAGATCATCGGGAGAGGTGATATCAGAGCCCTCGGGAACGATGATGGACTGGATGCCGGTAGCGTAGCTGTCGGAGAAGTCCATCACAGCCTTGCGCTCGTCGGTCACGGTAACGCCAGCCATAACGATATCGGCCTTGCCCTGCTGCACGCTCAGCAGTGCTGCGTCGAAGTCCATATCATCGATCTGCAGCTCCAGGCCCAGCTTCTCAGCAATGGCCTTGGCGGTGTCGATGTCGATGCCCTCGAACTCACCGGCATCGGTGGTCATCTCGTACGGAGGGAAGGCAGCGTTGGTGGCCATGGTCAGCTTGCCAGCCTCAACGGTGGTCAGCTCAGCGGCAGCGCTGGTGGAAGCAGCCTCGGAAGAAGCTGCACTGCTTGCAGTGGAAGAAGCGGTGCTGGAGGCGGAACCGCCGCAGGCAGTCAGAGCCAGAGCGGCAGCGGTCAGACCAGCGGCAGCCAGAAAGCTGCGGCGATTGATCTTTTTCATATTCAAACACTCCTCTGTTGATTGTATAATTTTTCACTTTCCCGGCACGATGCGCTTCACCGTGTCATCAAGGAACAGGATTAGTATATGTTGTACAAATAAAAAAGTCAAGTGTTGTGCAAAAAATCGGAACAAATGAAACCCTTTTGAAAACATTTATACATACAGCGGCCTATTCTTAATGTATATATACATTTTGCTCCTGTGTTTCTGTCATTCCGTTGTATTCTGCTAGTGAATCTTCCCACAGGACTTAATCCTGGACATTGACACCTTTTCCTTCTAATTGGTATAATCAGGCTGGAAGCATGGTAAAAGCAGCCAAGCTCAAATCGTGCTACCCCGCCGGGATGCGGGGAGAAAGGATCCTGCTATGAAAAATCGTATACTGAAAGCCCTGGCCTCCTTTGGTCTGTCCGTCTGTGTGCTGGCATGCAGTTCTGTGGTCAGCATGGCGGAAGAGACCCCGGGCAAAACCGAGTGCAAAGAACACACCTGGAAGACCACGACAGAGTATAAGACTGAGTGTGTGGAGACCACCTTCCAGCATAAGCTCCCCGATGGCACCACCGAGACCCTTACACTTTGCCCCGAATGCGGCAAGGTAGAGAATAACACCCAGCTGACCAAGGTAAACGGTGTCTTCTCCAACTTTTCCAACCTGATTGTTCACACCGGGACTCTGAAAAACGGTGAGCAGGTAATGACAGCAGCATTCTACTATCCCACTGTTATTGAACGGGTCATCTGCGAAAAGTGCGGCACCGTAAAGAGCGAGGAGGTCACCCCCGCCCGTGTGATGGCCCAGCCAGTCATTGCCAGCATCGAGGTACCCGCCAATACCGTTTCCGGCTACAGCCTGATGCAGATCAATGCCGACGGTACCGAAACACCGGTCAGTGTTTCCTACAACACCGAGCTGAACAAGGCATATTTCCGTCTGGATGTCACCACCGGGGCCCAGCTGCTGCGGATGGTTCCCACCACCTGATTTTCCCGCATAACCAACGAGACCGCCCACCGGGCGGTCTCGTTTTTGTTTTATCGGCGTTTCTGTGGCAGGGGGATGCCCAGCACCAGGGCAATGCCCACGGCCAGCGCCACGGCGATCTTGAAGGTGGAGATGCCGTTTGCCAGCGCCAGCGCGTTGTCGCCCTGAATGAAGTAGTAGGCGCTGTAATAGATGCCCGCACCGGGCACCAGCGGAAAGATGCCGGTGAGCAGGAACACCGTCACCGGTGTTCTGAGGGTTATCGCAAGGATGCGGGCCAGCAGCGTCAGCGGAATGACCGCCAGCAGCGAGGCTGCAAAGGCTTCCATCCCGAACAGCTCCGCGATCTCGTATACCAGCCACCCCACTGCGCCCACCAGCCCGCAGTAGGGCAGGGTGCGCCTGGGGCAGGCAAAGAGGATGGCAAAACTCAGGGTGCCCGCCCCGGCCAGCAGGAACTGCAGGGCCAGACGGCCCAGCTGATCCCCGGTGAAAAGAAGTTCTGTCATACCACGGCCACCCCCTTCAAAAAGGCATAGAGACTCAGCACAAGGCCGGTGCCGATGGCGATGCTGGCCGCAATGAGCAGCGCGTCGATCATCCGGATGGTGCCGGACAGGTAATCGCCCTGCACAAAATCCCGGATGCCCATGGTAAAGGCGATGCCGGGGGTCAGGATCATCAGAGTACCGATGATGGCGTGACTGGCTTCAGTGCCCAGCAGGCTGCAGCCCAGAATACAGCACAGGGTGATGAGGGCGGCGGTAGAGATGGTTCGGAACCCGCCCCCCACGCCGTGCCGCCCGCAGAACAGCAGGTAGGCGTTGGCCGCAACACCGGCCGCAGCGGCGGCAAGCCCTGCTTTCAGGTCGCCGCCAAAAATCAGCGCAAAGCAGAACGCGCCGCCCATGCCCGCCGCAAGCTGCATCCAGTCCTTCGGAAAAGGGATGCACCTGGCCTGAGCCAGCCGGGTCTCGGCCTCATCGATGGTGTCCACTTCCCCGGACGCGATCTGGCGGGAAAGCTGATTCACCGCCGCCACCCGCCCCAGGTGGGTGGTACGGGTGGGCACGTTGCGCACCTCGCTCATCTCCGCCGTGCCTGCGCTGGCAAAAATGCCGTTGGTCAGCACATAGACATGGAACTCCCGCAGGTGGAAGCTGGCCGCCATGATCTCCATGGTCTGCTCCACCCGGAACACCTCTGCACCGTTCTCCAAAAGGGTCTGACCAGCCGCCATAATAAAATCCATGATGCGGCGGCGCTGTTCCCCGTCCGGATACAATCCCCTCTCTGCCATGCTGTGGTCTCCTTAAAATTGGCATAAAAAATGACCGCCTCAACGTTTCAGTGCCTGAGCGGTCATTTTTCTTGACGAATCTATTTGTAGTATAGTCAATCTCCGGCGGCTTGTCAAGCAGGCACGCCGTTTTTTCAGAACTTGAACAGGTTCACGATCCGCTGCCACAGGCGGGTGAAGAAGTTGCCTTCCTGCACATCGGCGGTGGTCTCGGCGGTAACATCCGCAGCGGCGACCGTCTCACCGGTCTTATAGACGAACTTCACGCTGCCGGAAGCATCCTCGGACTTACCGGCAAAGCTGGTGTAGTCCTCCAGACGGCTGGTCATCTCGTCCAGCACGGTCTTCAGGCCATGGATCTGCTCCTCGTCCAGAGCGCCGGTCAGCTTGGAGATGCCCTCCTCATTGAACTGGTTCAGACCATCGTTCAGCCGGACCGTGCCATCGCTGAGCTGGCCTGCGCCATCATTCAGGGTGGTCACGCCGTCATACAGGGTCTTGGTGCCATCGGCCAGCTGGGCGGCACCGTCCTTTGCGGAGTGGGCACCGTCAGCAGCGGTGGCAACACCGTTGGTGTACTGGTTGACACTGGACACGAAATACTGGATCTGCGCCAGGCTGTTCTTCAGGGCACGGACATCTGCGATATCCTGGCTGTTCTCAGCCTGATACTTCAGCTCGTCATGCACGGTCTGCTTGGCGCTGGCAGTGCTCAGATCAAGCATGGCGCTGAACATGGAGGGATCGTAGCTCTGCATCAGCCGCAGAGCAGCTTCCAGGTCGTGGTTGGTCTTGGTTGCGGAGAGATACAGGGCAATGTCCAGCTGGCTGTCCTTGAAGCTGGGCTCCTGCTCCCAGACGGTGCGCACCATCTTCTTGCGGGCAGCGGCCAGTGTCTTTTCGTTCATGGTCAGCACTTCGTCAATGACGGAAGCGTAGTTGTCCCAGGTCATGGGGGTGTCGATCAGGCCGCCCTCCATCAGGGTGCTGTTGGCAGAGGCCAGAACGCCATCGGCCACCTGCTGGGCACCGGCCTGCAGGGCAGCGTTATTGGAGCTCAGGGTATCCAGACCGTTGGTCAGCTGGCCCAGACCATCGTCCAGGGCAGAAGCACCGCTGTTCAGCTGAGAAGCGCCGTCCAGCAGGGCCAGGGTACCGTTGGCCAGCTGGGAAGCACCGTCCACCAGTTGGGCGGCACCATCCATCAGCTGGTTCATGGCATCGTTCAGCTGGCTGATGCCATCGGTCAGCTCGTTGAGGCTGCTCAGGTCAAAGGCATTGGTGCCCAGCGCATCGGCGTTGGTGGCACAGGCCAGCATGACCTGCGGTGCGGTCAGGTTCTCGACATCGGCTTCCACGGTGACACTGTCCTGCAGATAATCCTCCACAGTGGACAGGTCATCGGGCAGCAGGCCGTCCAGAGAGTCCTTTACGCCGGGCAGGCAGACGAAAGCGGCCACGCTGCTCTTGGCGGCGGATTCCAGCATTCCGTGCTCGGCGCTCAGGTTGGTGGCATCCTGACCAAAGATCACGCCCACAGCAGTGATGAGCGGGGTGACAACAGTGCGTTCCTTGCCGTTGACGGTCACGGTGCCGGTCTCGTTGTTGGTCAGGTCGACGGTCACGGTCAGGTGGCCGCTCTTGCCGATCAGGTTCTCAAGGCTGTCGGTCACGCCGTCCAGCGTATAGGTGACATTTGCGGTGATGGGCAGGGCCTTGTCGGTATTGCCCTTATAGTACACGTCGGTGTCGTCGGTGTTCCAGACCAGCTTTTCGCCGTCCTGGGTGAACGCGGCATCGCTCTCGGTGTTCTGGATATCGGTCAGGGTGCTCTCATCGGTGACATTGGACAGGCCGGAAGCGCTGTACAGGTGCTCGCTGACGGTGGTGGACTTGATGGAGCCGTCGGCGTTCATCACGGCGTAGACGGTCTCATCCTTGGAATAATCGGCCTTGGCGGCTGCAAAGGCGGGCAGGGTCATGCCTGCGGCGAGAGTCAGCGCCAGCGCCGCACTGGCGAAACGAAGCGATTTTTTCATGGTAATTACTCCTTATCAGACTTCTTGGCGTTGGAAGATTCAGGGACCAGCCAGTGCATGGTGGTGTGGCGGATGACCCAGTCCAGCAGCATCAGGGCGGCGGGCAGAACGACCAGAATGACAGCCATACTGATCAGTGCGCCGCGGGAGATGAGCCGGCAGATGCTCTGCAGCAGTTCCATCTTACTGATGGCGGCCACGCCGACGGTTGCGGCAAAGAAGGTCAGGCCGCTGGTCAGGATGGACTGGCTGCAGTGCTCCAGCGACTGCTGGGCAGCTTCCTGCGGGGTGCGGCCATAGCTGCGCTCCTCGTGATAACGGGTGGTCATCAGGATGGAGTAGTCCACAGTCGCGCCCAGCTGGATGGTGCCGATGACGATGCTGGCGATGAAGGGCAGCTGGGTACCGGTGAAGTACGGGATGCCCATATTGATGGAGATGGCGGCCTCGATGCTGGCAACCAACAGCACAGGGATGGACAGGCTCCGGAAGGAGATCAGGATGATGGCAGCGACTGCCATGATCGACCAGACGTTGACGTTCTTGAAATCCACATCCGCGACCTCGATCAGATCCTTGGTCATGGCGCCCTCGCCGGTGATGACACCGTTGGGATCAACCGCCTTGATAAGGTCGTTCATCTCGGTCAGCTGGTTGTTGATGGCATCGGTACCGGTCTTATAGGAGCTGTTGGCCAGAATGAGCTTGTAGCCGCCGGACTGCAGGATCTCGGTCACGCTGTCGGGCAGCAGCTCGGTCTGGAAGCCCGGACCAGTGATGGAATCCAGGCTCACCACCTGGGTGATGCCGTCCACATCCTTGAGCTCATCGCAGAGGTCAGACACCTGCGTTGCGGTCAGGTCCTCATCCACCAGAATAAAGTGGGAGGTGGTCATGCCAAAGTCCTCGCCCAGCTTGTTGGTGCCAACGATGCCGGTCAGGTCCTGGGGCAGCGAGTCGAACAGGGTGTAGTAGACCTCGGTCTTTTGCTGGGCCACCACAAAGGGCACCAGCAGCACAAGAAAGACGACCACGATGGGCATTGCGTGCTTGGAAACAAAGTAGCTGAGCTTGGTCAGCTTGGGCACGATGGTGCGGTGCTTGTACTTTTCGACCTGCTGATCAAAGGTCAGGATCAAAGCAGGCAGGATGACGATGGTGCAGATGACACCCAGCGCCACACCCTTTGCCATAACAACACCGATATCGCGGCCCAGCGTCAGGCGCATGGCGCACAGTGCCAGGAAGCCCGCAATGGTGGTCAGGGAGGAAGCGGTGATGGAGGTCATGGTCTTGCAGATGGCGGTCACCATGGCTTCCTCGTTGGAGGAGCGGAGTTCCTTTTCCTCCTGATAACGGTGGAGCAGGAAGATGGAGAAGTCCATCGTCACGCCCAACTGCAGCACCGTGGAAAGCGCCTGGGTGATGTAGCTGATCTGACCCAGGAAGATGTTGGTGCCAAAGTTGTACGCAATGGGGAACAGCAGACCCAGCATGAACAGTACGGGCGTAATGGTGCTCTCCAGCGAGAGGAACAGCACCAGCATACTGGCACCCACAGCGCACAGGATGTACAGCGGCATCTCTTCATTGATCAGTGCCTTGGTATCCTGCAAGATGACGCTCATGCCGCCAAAGTAACAGTCGTGCCGCAGCACCTTTTTGATCTGCTTGACGGCGTTCATCGTCTCGTCGCTGGCGCTGGGCGCATCAAACCGGACGATGAGCATGGTGGAATCATTTTTACCGAACATGAACTGCTGGACATCCGCGGGCAGCATCTCGGTGGGGATGCTGGGGTCGATGACATCGCTGAGCCAGAAGGTCTGTGTGACACCGGGCACCGCATCAATGTCCTTCTTCATGGCGATCAGTTCATTGGTAGGCAGGCCTTCCACCGTGATCATACCGGTGGAGGCCAGATGGAAGTCGTCCTCAAGCGCTACCTCGCCGATCATGGAGTCGAGCTCCTGCGGCAGATAGGTCAGGACATCATAGTTGATGCGGGTAGCAACCGCGCCGATTGCGGAAGGGATCAACAGCAGGACCGCTACTGTTAAGATCAGCTTGCGCAGACGCACGATGCTCTGTGCGATCTTTTTCATGGGAACCCTCCATACGAAAGTTGATTGGATCTGCTCTAAAAATGACCCACGGTCATTTCTGAGCAAGCACTATTATAACCAATCGACGCAAGGTGTCAAGATAAAAAATGACCAAAAGTCAGTTTTCTTATCACAAAGCAAAAATTGTATAGCTTGTCCGGGGGCTTTTGCTCTTGCGCTCTTCCCTTCTCCCTGCTAAAATATTGTTTACACGACAAAACAACGTCAGAAAAGAGGATACAGCAAGCTATGAGCACCGTGGAAGGAAAGAAACAGGAAAAGCGCCGCGCGCTTCTGGATGCAGCTTACGAGCTGTTTCTGGAGCGGGGCACCTCCAAGACCAGCGTGGAGGATATCACCTCCCGCGCCAAGGTGGGCAAGGGCACGTTCTACCTCTATTTTGCCGATAAGGGTTCGGTCACGCAGGCCCTGCTGGCCCGGGTGAGCTACCAGCTGCTGGACAACGCCTGTGCCGCCGCCGAGCAGCACGCCGCCGAGCTTACCAGCTTCCCCGACCAGATGATCTTTGTCATTGACCATATCATCGAAGCCCTGCGCGCGGACACCCTGATGCTCCGCTTCCTGGAGCGCAGCTTTGTCTGGCCCGGGCTGGATCAGATCGAAGCCAGCGGCGAGGCCGAACCGCTGATGCGCAAGGTTCTCCAGATCGTGATGTGCAGCCCCGAGATGGCGGGCCGCACCGAGCGGGAGATCTACCAGCGCATCACCGCCCTGGGCAGCATGTGCATATCGGTGTGCTATACCTCCGTGTTGGAGGGCAAGCCCGACAACATCGACAACATGAAGCCCATCCTCTACGACATCATCCGCCGGGCGCTCTGAGCACCTCTCCCCTGCCAGCCCCCGCAAAGGGACCTTTGCGCCAATCCTCCGGGGCAAAAAACGGAAAAGGCAGACTTTTTTCAAAAAAGCCCTTGCAATTGCGCGAAAAATGTGGTATCATACTCAAGTCGATACGACATCTGGACGGTTAGCTCAGCTGGTAGAGCATCTGCTTGACGTGCAGGAGGTCACAGGTTCGAGTCCTGTACCGTCCACCATACAGTTTGTACCCGAACCCGATTCTTTGTGAAAAAGGGTTCGGGTACTTTTTGTTTATTGAAGTTTACCGCAGCAACCGAACGGTAAATGAGCAAAGGCAGGGTATCACCATGATGGTGGTATCCTGCCTTTTGTTTTGATATGTTTTATCAGTAGATCACAGCATCCGTTGCAGTATAACCTTCGAGAGAATTCTCCTTGACCTGAATACAAATATAAGTGATCTCAGAATTGCTTGCAGCAAAGAACTGACGTTTTGCCACGGGAGAAATCTTCAGCCAGTCGCCTGCTGCAAGACTGATTTCTTCGCCATCGATAACGACCTTGCCTTTGCCGGAAAGAATACCGTAGATTTCCTCATTTGCCTTGTGGGAGTGGACAAACGGAACATTTGCTCCCGCAGGAAGCGTATTCAAGCTGATCTCCGCACCAGTCAGGGCGAGCTTTTCATGAAGCTCCGTCCGATTTTCCTTTCCAACTGTCATTTTTGTGTAGCTTGCCATTGTAAGCACCTCCATTTTGATTCGCAATCTTTCATTGCCTGAGCTAAGTATAGAAGCTCGCACATTCAAAAACAAGTACGCACCTTTTTGTAACTGTACACTCAAAAATGAATGTGCTATACTATATACAGAGGTGACTGATATGCGTACAAAAGAAGAACTGCCGGAATGTCCGGTTGCAACAGCAGTATCCCTGATTGGCGGAAAATGGAAACTCTTGCTTCTGCGCAATCTGAAAGAGCGTCCATGGAGATTCAATGAGTTGCAAAGAAGCATCGACGGGATCTCGCAGAAAGTTTTGACCGAGAGCTTAAGACAGATGATTGATGATGGGCTTGCCTACCGCCGTGATTATCACGAGAATCCTCCCAAAGTAGAATATGGGTTGACCGATCTCGGAACGGAAATGTTACCAATCGTCAATGCACTTGCAGACTTTGGCAATTACTATAAATCAGTCGTTGAGCGGTCATGATCGATATTATGAAGTAGGGTTTGGGGCAGGCACGCCCCAACAAAACCGCGTTTGTGAAGCAACGAACGCCCCAGTGGGGATTTCAAGCAACAGAACGGTCTTGCGCAGCAAGATGGAGGGGCCTCGCCCCGGCAAGTTCTTGCGGAAGGACTACTCGGAACGGTAAATGAGCAAAGGCAGGGTATCACCATGATGGTGGTACCCTGCCTTTTGATATTATCGTATCCTCGGTTTCATTCAACAGATCGAAAATTATACTGGGGTCTCCGGGCGTTCGAGGTTCTTATGGACCATCAGTCCTTCTTCTCTGCGGTGCGGGCAAAGAAATTGGCAAGGACAGCACCGGAAATGTTATGCCACACAGAGAACACCGCACCGGGGATGGTTGCCAGCGGATACTGTGCAAAGTGGGCAGCGGCCAGAGAGGTGGCCAGACCGGAGTTCTGCATACCGACCTCGATGGAAATTGCACGGCACTTGGTGGAATCCAGCTTCAGCAGCTTGCCCACGCCAAAGCCGGTGAGGTAGCCCAGCAGGTTGTGCAGGATGACCACGGCCAGGATCAGCAGGCCGCTGGTCATGATCTTAGCGGAGTTTGCGGACACAACGGCGCAGATGATGAGCACGATGGCAGTGGTGGAGATCAGCGGCAGCACACGGACGGCATTCTGGGTGAAGGCGTGGAAGAAGTGGTTGACCACAAAGCCCAGTGCGATGGGAACCAGCACCACCTTGACGATGGACAGGAACATGTTCACGGGGTTCACCTCCACGCGCTGACCGGCATACAGCAGAGTGAGCAGCGGGGTGAGGAACGGAGCCAGCACGGTGGAAACAGCAGTCATGCCAACGGACAGTGCAACATCGCCCTTGGACAGATAGGTCATCACGTTGGAGGAGGTGCCGCCGGGGCAGGTGCCCACAAGGATGACACCGATGGCCAGCTCCGTGGGCAGATGGAACACCTGCGTCAGCGCCCATGCAAGGAAGGGCATCAGCGTGAACTGTGCGATGCAGCCGATGATCACGTCCTTCGGGCGGCTGAACACCACCTTGAAATCCTCCGGCTTCAGGGTAAGGCCCATGCCGAACATAACGATGCCCAGCAGGGTGTTGACCCATGCGGTCTTTACCACGCTGAATGTGCCGGGGAAGAACAGGGCCAGTGCTGCCACCACAATGACGATGCCAGCCATATACTTGCCTACAAAGTCGCTTACTTTTTCCAGTGTTTTCATGTTAAACTCTCCTTTTCCAGGTCCTGATTTTTGCGGATGCAAAGGCAATGAAACATCCGGAAAATGGCTTTCCCGCAAACAAAAACGCCTTTGTCCCTTACGGTTTGTAAGAGACAAAGGCGTAAATCCTCTGCGGTACCACTCTTATTGCCGGTGCAAAGCCCGGCCCCTCAGTGCGCATCCAACAATGCGCGGCCCGTGATAACGGGGGCCTGCCGTTCCCGCTTACTGGGGCGCAGATGCCGCCCATTCAGCCGGAAAGCTCGGAGAGGATCTTCCCACGGACACCCTGCACTGCCTTGCACCATCCGGCAGCTCTCTGCAGCATTCTTTCCGGGTACTCTTTCTCGTCATAGCCGAATATTTCACTGCCCCGGAGTATACTCCCCTGCAAGGGGAAAGTCAAGTGATATGGCCCGTCGGATTTTTCATCTGGTTTGCATCCGGAGTGAAAGCATTTCAGACAAGGGCAGTGCTGGGGGCTGCGGCAGGCGATGCGGAGGCAAAGCAGAATGAGCAGCCTTATCCGCACAGCGAACAAGTGATATACCAGAAAGTTCGATCTTACGGCCGATTTCGCAACTTTTTCTATCAAAAAGTGGTTAAGCTGCGGCAAAGATTTTTCTTTTTGTGCTTTCGTTTTTCCGCGGAGCATTCTTTCATCTGTTGCTGCGTGAAGTTGATTTTTCCCAAATTTTCTACGATATTCCGTAAAAATATTCATTTCAATTTTCCGGTTCGTATTTTTACTGCACCACCGGTTTCACCGGACATGCAAAACACGCCGCCAAATTTTGAAATTTTGGCTGTTTATTTTGAAGCCAAGAGATGGTATATAAATTTTGTCAGAACATTTTGCGGGCAGCGAACCTGCATTCATGCAGCCGTTTCAAAGCAGCGTGACAATTTTGATAGAGAGGTGATTGGTGTGTTTTGGTATCATTGTGTTATGGAACGACTTTATCATCCCGCGTGTGGTGCGTATACATCCTTTGGCATCGCCGCATATTCTACATCTCACGGACGACACCGAAAACTTCGGTTCATCTCAGATGTCTCCGTTGCCCCAGTGCAGGTCCTTCGCCTGGCCGCGCGCTGTACCGCGTGCCAGCTCGATCCGTCTCAGCTGATGGATGTGGTGGAGGATCTGCTGGCGGAATAAGGCCGCTTTTTGCGGGAGGAGTTTTTTCTGTCACAATTCTATGGTATACTGGTAGAAAAAACGCCGGAGGATACCACCATGGCAGAAATGAACCAGGCCCAGCGGGAGGAAGAGCTGGCCCGCCGTGAGGCACTGCTTGCCCAGCGGGAGGCCCAGCTGGAAAAGGAGCAGGCAGAACTTGCCGCCGCCAAAGCCCAGAGCGCGGAGAGAAAAAAGACCCTGCTGGACAACAACGACCCGAATTTCGTCAACCCCAAGGAAAAGCTCTACGATAAATTCCCCCTCACGGTCCACCAGATGGACATCATCATTGGGGTGCTGTTTGCCCTCATTCTTCTGTTTCTGGTGCTGGGCATGACACACACCAGCTTTTTCGGGCTGTTCGGCGGCTGAACCCTGCCCGCCCCACCCGCACAGGAACCAATAAACGCACGAAAGCCCCGGCCGGAGCCGGGGCTTTCTGTTTGCTGCAAATGCCTGTTACAGCAGGACGTATTTCAGGATGAACAGAACGGTCAGCACATACATCAGGGGGCTGATCTTCTTCTCCTTGGCCTTGCCGGTGATGACATTCAGCAGGGTCCAGGAGATGACACCGATGGCGATGCCCTCAGAGATGCTGTATGCGGTGGGCATTGCCAGGATGGTCAGGAATGCGGGGATGCCCTCAGCGGGATCGTCGAACTCGATCTTCAGGGCAGAACCCATCATGTAGAAGCCAACGATGATCAGGGCCGGAGCGGTCGCAAAGCTGGGGATGGTCAGGAACAGGGGGCTGAACACCACGGCCAGCAGGAACAGCACACCGGTGGTCATGGAGGTCAGGCCGGTGCGGCCGCCCTCGGTCACGCCGGAAGCGCTCTCGACGAAGGTGGTGGTGGTGGAGGTGCCCAGCACGGCACCGGCACAGGTGGCGATGGAGTCGGCCATCAGCGCGCCCTTGATGTTGGGCAGCTTGCCCTCCTCATCCAGCATGTCGGCCTTGGAAGCAACACCGATCAGGGTGCCCAGGGTGTCGAACAGGTCAACGAAGAGGAAGGAGAACATCACGGCGAAGAAGTTCAGGATGCCCACGCCGGAGAAATCGGTCTTGAACACCTGACCAAAGGTCTTGCCCAGTGCAGAGAAATCGAAGCTGATGAAGCTGGTGGGGATGACACTGTACATACCGGCATCGGGGTTGGGGATGTAGATGCCGGTCAGCTCGCAGAGGATGCCCAGCACCCAGGTGATGAGGATGCCGTACAGGATGCCGCCCTTGACCTTTTTGACCAGCAGGATGGCGGTGATGAGCACGCCCACCAGCGCGAGGATTGCACCCACGCCGATGCTGTGGAAGGTCTCGCCCTTGAAGTGCTGATAGGTAACAAGGGTGGAATCGCTGTTCACGATCAGCTTTGCGTTCTGCAGGCCGACGAATGCAACGAACAGGCCGATGCCAACGCTGACAGCGCTCTTCAGGGTCATGGGGATGGCGTTGAAGATGGCCTCACGCACACTGGTCAGGCTCAGGACGATGAAGATGATGCCCTCCACAAAAACGGCCATCAGAGCCAGCTGCCAGCTGTAACCCATGGTCAGGACGACCGTGTAGGAGAAGTAGGCGTTCAGGCCCATGCCGGGAGCCAGAGCGAACGGATAGTTGGCCAGCAGAGCCATCAGGGCAGTGCCAACGAACGATGCCAGCGAGGTGGCGATCAGGACCGCATTGGCATCCATGCCCGAAGCGGACAGGATGCTGGGGTTGACCGCAAGGATGTAGGCCATCGTCATAAAGGTGGTGACACCCGCCATGAGTTCGGTCTTGACATCGGTGTGGTTTTCTTTCAGGTGAAAGATCTTTTCTAACATGAAAGTTCCTCCTGTGTTATAGTAAAAACAAAAACCGCCGCGTGGGAACCGGCGGAAAGAACAGCTCCCATTGTAGCAGAACTGTTCCCACCTGTCCATGGTCGAAACACAGAAAATTCACGAAAAGTTCAAACTTTCTTGTATAGGTATGACTTATCTGAGGGCTTTTTGGCGTTTTATGGAAATTTTTCTTTCCGGTTATGGAGTTTGTGCCGCTCCGTATATCCCCATAGTCTGTATTTGCGATAAAATCCACCTCCTATTCACAAGAAAGCGCCCCCGCTCACTGCGATCTTGCAGTGAACGGGGGCGCTGTGCTTTTTCATAGAAAAGAGCGGATTTTGCAAGAAAAAATCTCCGTAGGCCCGGGAGGCTTACACCTGATGCGCTGCGATCCACTGGCCCATCTGCTGGGCGATGGCCTTGATCGAGCCATCCTCAAAGGGAACCTTCAGCCCGGCGGTCTGCATCAGCTCTGTGTAGCTGGCCAGACCGGCACGGCGCACCAGCTTGAGGTAGCGCTCCCAGGCATCCTTGTGGTCCTTGAGGCTCAGCAGGAAGAACTGCAGCGCGGCCATGGTGGACAGGCAGTAATCAATATAGTAGAAGGGGCACTCATAGATGTGGAGCTGACGCTGCCAGCCGGCACCGCGGCCATAGAAGGGCAGGTTGTCGAAATCGATCCAGGGGCGGTACTTGTGCTCCAGTTCCAGCCAGACGGCGTTGCGCTCGTCCGGGGTAAGGTCGGGATTCTGGTACATCCTGTGCTGGAACTCGTCCACGATGCAGCCATAGGCCAGGAAGAGGAAGCTGTCCTCGGCGTGGAGCAGGGCGTATTTCTCAGTGTCCTTGCCAAAGAGCAGATGGTGCCAGGGAGCCGTCAGGAACTCCATGGCCATGGAGTGGATCTCGGCGCTCTCCATACCGGGGCACTCGAGGTCTGCAGGGACCTTGGGGTCACGCTCGGCCACATAGCCCTCAAAGGCGTGGCCGCACTCGTGGGTCAGCACGTCCACGTCAGCAGAGGTGTTGTTCCAGTTGGCAAAGATAAAGGGGGCCTTGTAGGTGGGCAGGCTGGTCATATAACCGCCGGACATCTTGCCGGGGCGGCTCTCCACGTCGAACAGCTCATTGTCCTGCATGAAGTCAATGAATTCTGCGGTCTCGGGGCTCAGCTCGTGGTACATGGTGCGGGCGGCGGCCATCCGGGCATCGTAGCCGGGGATGGGAGAGGGGTTGCCGTCCTGAAACGCCACAGGCAGGTCGGAGAAGGTCAGGTGGGAGATGCCGGTGCGCTTGCAGCGCAGCTCGATCACCTTTTTCAGCTCGGGCACCACATCGCTGGCCACCTGGTCGCGGAACTTCCGGATCTCGGCAGGGCCGTAGCCGATGCGGTTCATCCGTACATAGGAAAGCTCGCTGTAATCGTGGTAGCCCAAGATCTGCGCCTGTGCGTTCAGGTTCTTGACGATCTGAGTGTACAGGCCGTCCAGCTCGTCACGGTGGGCATCAAAATACGCTGCCTCAGCCTCGTAGGCGGCGCGGCGGACGGCAGGGTCCAGGTTCTCCTTATAGGGGCCCAGCTGAGGAATGGTCAGCTGCTTGCCATCAAACTCGACCAATGCGCCGCCGTACACCTGCTGGTACTGGCTGACAAGGGCGTTGTACTCCTTCTGCAGCTCCACGGTGCGGTCATCCATGCCCAGCACGGCATTCTTCATGCCAGCCACGCAGGTGGTGCCAAAGGCTTCGGTCAGCGCGTCCACATGGGCGTTGGCCAGAAATGCCCGGCTGATCTCCACCCGTGCGTTCTCCACGGCGGGACCGTTGGCATCAAAGAAATCCTGCTCGGCCTTCCAATAAGCGTCACGGGTGTCGCAGGTGTAGTGGATGCTTGCCAGCTGTGCGGCGGTGCTGTAATCGGCAAAGGCGCGGCTCTGCTCGTAGTAAACATTCACCAGCTCCTCGCCGCTGGCGGCCCCGGCGGCCTTGGCGGCCAGCGCCTTGCACTGGCCCAGCAGGGCATCAATGTCCGGGCGGGTATAACTCATTTCGCTGAATTTCATGGGATTCATCCTTTCGTTTCTTCTTGTCTGAGTGCTGAACCCATATTAGCACGTTTGGGGAAAAAGGGCAATGGAAAAGAGGAACTGCCCCTGTGGAGGAAAGTGTGTCAGAATTGTAAAAGATAAAATATTTTAGCTATTATTCTTGACTTATCCGACGATTCAGATATAATGGTCGTGTTCGCAAGAAACCTCAAACTTTTTAGATAATAAAAATACAAACCAATCAAAGGAGAATATTACCATGACGTTTGAAGAAATGAAGAAGATCGTTGTTGACACCCTGAACTGCGAGGAGGACAAGGTGACCATGGAGGCCAGCCTGACCGAGGATCTGGAGGCCGACAGCCTGGATGCCGTGGAGCTGAACATGGCGCTGGAGGATGCCTGTGGTGTGTCCATCCCGGACGAGGAGCTGGCAAAGCTCAAGACCGTGGGTGACATCTACAACTACATCACCGCACATATCTGAGGAAACATGCGATGAATGATATCCGAGATCTGCTCCCCAACCGGATGCGGGAGCGCACTTTCCAGCTGAAAGCCAAGCGGGATGCCGGAGCTGTCTGGCACGAGCCGCAGTTTGTGGAGTGCAAGCAGTGCGGCCGCCGCGCTGCCCGCACCCTGTGGGGCAAAAGCCTGTATGTCTGCCCCAACTGCGGCTATCACATGCCCATTGGCGGGTATTACCGGCTCAGTCTGGTGCTGGATCACGGCAGCTTCCGGGAACTGGACGCTGACCTTGATCCGCAGGATGTGCTGAACTTCCCCGGATACGGGGAAAAGCTTGCCGCCGCCCAGAACAAGACCGGCCTGCACGAGGCTGCTGTCACCGCCGTCGGCCGCATTGGCGGCGTGGCCTGTGTGGCCGGCGGGGCGGGCCGGATCGCCCGGGCAGCGCGGGGGGGCTGGTGGCGCGGCTGTGCTGGCCAGCCGGTTCTTTATGGGCAGCATGAGCACGGCTGTGGGCGAGAAGATCACCCGCGCCGTGGAGTACGCCACCGCCAAGCGCCTGCCTCTGGTCATCTTTTCGGCCAGCGGCGGCGCGCGGATGCAGGAGGGCATTTTCAGCCTGATGCAGATGGCCAAGACCAGCGCCGCCATCCAGCGCTTTTCGGCAAAGGGCGGGCTGTACGTCAGCGTGCTGACCCACCCCACCACCGGCGGCGTGACCGCCAGCTTTGCAAGCCTGGGCGATATCATGCTGGCCGAACCGGGGGCACTCATCGGCTTTGCCGGCCCCCGTGTCATTGAGCAGACCATCGGTGAAAAACTGCCCGCCGGGTTCCAGCGCAGCGAATTCCAGATGGAACACGGCTTTGTGGATCAGGTGGTGCCCCGCAGTCAGCTGCGGGATACGCTGATCCAGGTCCTGCAGCTTCATGCCGGAGGGAAACACGAATGATAAAAGATATTTTGGAGCAGCTGGCCCCGCTGGACGCACAGATCGCCGCGCTGAAGGGCAGCGGCAGTGACATGGAGGCCATCACCGCCCATGCGTCCGAACTGGCAGAGCTGGCGGTGGAAGAGGACGAGATTCTGCGCTCCTGCGGCCCGCTGACTGCCGAGGATCGGGTCTTTCTGGCCCGTCACCCGGAGCGTCCGCACATCGACGAGACGATCTCTGCCCTGTTCACGGATTTCTTTGAGCAGCGCGGCGACCGGCAGTGCAAGGAGGACGCGGCCATTCTGGGCGGCGTGGCCCGTTTCCACGGGATGCCGGTGACGGTCATCGGCCACCGCAAGGGCTCCACGCTGGAGGAAAATCTGGCCTGCAACTTTGGAATGCCGGGGCCGGAGGGTTACCGCAAGGCTCTGCGCCTGATGAAGCAGGCTGAAAAATTCGGCCGTCCCATCATCACCTTTATTGACACGCCGGGCGCTTACCCCGGCAAGGATGCCGAGGAGCGGGGGCAGGGCGAGGCCATTGCCCGGAATCTGATGGAGATGAGCGGCCTGACGGTACCGGTCCTCGCCGTGGTCACCGGCGAGGGCTCCTCTGGCGGCGCGCTGGCACTGGGTGTGGCCAACCACATCCTCATGCTGGAAAACGCGGTCTACTCGGTGCTGAGCCCCGAGGGCTTTGCCAGCATCCTGTGGAAGGACTCCTCCCGCAGCGGCGAGGCCTGTGAGATGATGAAGCTGACGGCGCAGGATCTGTACCGCGGCGGCATTGTGGAAGAAGTGATCCCGGAGCCGGTGGGCGGTGCCCAGCGCTGCCACGCGGCCCTGTTTGAGCGCATGGATGCCGCTCTGCGCGCCCATCTGAAAGAATTGTGCCGCATGAGCGACCGGCAGCTGGCCGATCAACGCTATAAAAAGTATCGCCAGATCGGAGAAACGAGGAACGCATGAATGGTTTACAGCTGATCGCCACCGGCGGGGCACTTCCCGGACGGACGATCACCAATGACGCGCTGAGCCGCATGGTGGATACCAGTGACGCATGGATCACCAGCCGCACCGGCATCCGCACCCGGCACTGGTGCACCGAGGACGAATCTGCCGCCACGCTGGCCATTGCGGCCGCGCGGCAGGCCCTTGACCGCAGCGGCCTTGCCCCGGCGGACATTGCCTGCTGTGTCTGCGCGACCCTTTCTGCCCCGGATGCCACCCCCAGCGTGGCCTGTCAGGTACAGGCGGCGCTGGGCCTGCCCGAAAACCGGCCCGCGCTGGACATCAACGCGGCCTGTTCCGGTTTTCTCTATGGCATGGCCGTGGCGCGGGGAATGCTGACGACTCTGGGCGGGCAGTATGCCCTCGTCATCGGGTGCGAAGCGCTTTCCCGCCTGATGGACCCCACCGACCGCTCCACCTGCGTGCTGTTCGGCGACGGGGCCGGGGCCGCCATTTTCCGGCTGGCAGATACCCCCTTTGCGTTGACGCTGGGGGCACGCGGCAGTGATGTCCTCCATGCGGGCGGGCCAAGCCGGGAAGGCTCTGCCCCCATCACCATGGACGGCAAGGCGGTGTTCCGCTTTGCGGTGGATGCCCTGCCCAAGTGCCTGCACACGGTGCTGGACGAGACCCGGCTGACCCTCGAGGATCTGTCGTGGGTGGTCTGCCATCAGGCCAACAGCCGCATCATCGACCACTGCATCAAGGCCCTGCAGGCCGACCCGGCAAAATTTTATAAGAACATGGATCGCCACGGCAACACCAGCGCCGCCAGCATTCCGGTCGCTCTCAACGAGCTGGCCGAGAGCGGGCAGCTGACCCCGGGCAGACCGCTGGCCTGCATCGGCTTTGGCGGCGGCCTGACCTGGGGCGGTGCGATTTTTCAATACAAAGAGTAAAAATCATGTTCGGCAAACGGGCTCGCCCTCTCAGTCACCTTCGGTGACAGCTCCCCCAAAGTGGGAGCCTTTGGCAAAACCGAAAAGTTTACCGTACTGCCAAGGGCTCTCCCCTTGGGAGAGCTGTCGAGCAGAGCGAGACTGAGAGGGCGAGGACGCTTACCGATAGGATAAAACTATGAAACTTTTAAATGAAATTTTAGGCACAAAATACCCCATCATCCAGGGCGGCATGGCAAACATTGCCACCGGTGAGTTTGCCGCAGCCTGCTCCAATGCAGGTGCACTGGGCATCATCGGTGCGGGCGGCATGAATGCCGACACCCTGCGCGAAAATATCCGCCGGTGCAAACAGCTCACAGACAAGCCCTTTGGCGTGAACATCATGCTGATGCACCCGCAGGCAGACGAGTTTGCCCAGATCGTTGTGGAAGAAGGCGTGCAGGTGGTCACCACCGGCGCAGGCAACCCGGGCAAATATGTTCCCATGTGGAAAGCGGCGGGCATCAAGGTGATCCCCGTGGTGGCTGCCGCCGTGCTGGCAAAGCATCTGGAGAAGTTGGGCATTGATGCCGTGATCGCCGAAGGGACCGAGAGCGGCGGCCATGTGGGCGAGATGGCCACCATGGCGCTGGTGCCGCAGGTGGTGGACGCAGTGGATCTGCCCGTCATTGCGGCGGGCGGCATTGCCGATGGCCGTCAGCTGGCAGCAGCCCTTGCTCTGGGTGCCTGCGGCGTGCAGGTGGGCACCTGCCTGCTGGTGAGCGAGGAGTGCCCCATCCACGAAAACTACAAGGCTGCCCTGCTCAATGCCAAGGACAGCGATACCATCGTGACCGGACGCATCGGCGGTTCCCCGGTCCGGGTGCTGAAAAACCGGATGAGCCGTGAATATGTCCGGCAGGAAAAGGCCGGTGCCGATAAGATGGAGCTGGAAAAGTACACCCTGGGCAGTCTGCGCCGGGCCGTGTTTGAAGGCGACACCTCCACTGGCAGTCTGATGGCCGGTCAGGTGGCCGGAATGCTCCACGAGGTGCGCCCCGTGGCGGACATTCTGGATGACCTGTGGAACGGCGGGAGGCAGCGTATCCACGCGCTGAGCGAGGAATGCTGACGCTCGGAAAGAAAGTCCTGTCTGTGCCCATTCTGCAGGGCGGCATGGGCGTGGGCGTTTCTCTGGGCGGGCTGGCCGGTGCCGTGGCGGCCTGCGGCGGCATGGGGTGCATCTCCACCGCCGATGCAGGCTACCGGGAGCCGGACTTTGCCCGTGACCCGGCCAGCGCCAACCACCGCGCCCTGACCGCTGAGATTCGAAAGGCAAAGCAGATCGCAAACGGTGCCGGTATGGTGGCCATCAATGCAATGGTGGCCACGCAGGACTATGCCGCCGCCATCCGCACCGCTGTGGAAGCGGGCGTGGACGCTGTGGTGTCCGGCGCTGGTCTGCCGCTGGAGCTGCCCGGCCTTGTGAACACGATGGAGGTCGCCATCGCGCCCATCGTTTCCAGCGGGCGGGCGGCAAAGCTCATCCTGCGCCGCTGGGCCAAGGAGTTCGGCCGCACCGCCGATTTTGTGGTCATTGAGGGCTGCAAGGCAGGCGGTCATCTCGGCTTTGCAGAGCAGGACCTGTTCTCCGGAACCTGCCAGACACTGGACGAGATCCTGCCAGAGGTGCTGGCCGAGGTAAAGCCCTATGAGGCGCAGTTCGGCCACAGCATCCCCGTGTTTGTGGCGGGCGGCGTGTACACCGGGGCAGATCTGGCTCACTTTACCAGACTGGGTGCCGCAGGCGTTCAGCTTGCCACCCGCTTTATCACCACCTACGAGTGCGATGCATCCCAGGGGTACAAGGACGTTCTGCTGAACGCCGGTTCTGAGGATGTGCGCATCATCCACAGCCCGGTCGGGATGCCGGGCCGGGCGCTGAACACGCCGCTGGTGCAGGCTATGGCGGAGGGCAGACGCTTCCCGCCCCGGCACTGTGCCCGCTGCCTGAAGACCTGCGACCCCGCCAAGGTGCCCTACTGCATCACCCATGCACTGATCGAAGCGGTCAAGGGCAACCTGGAGGAAGGACTTTTCTTCTGCGGGGCCAATGTGGGCAGGCTGGACCGGATGTACACTGTCCGTGAGCTGATGGATGAACTTGTGACCGAATGGAGGCAAAACCAATGAAGCTTGCCGTTTTGTATGCCGGTCAGGGTGCCCAGCACCCCGGCATGGGCAAAGAATTTTACGAAGCATCTTCCGCTTTCCGTGCCGCGTTCGACGCTGCAGACCTTCCGTTTGATCTGCACCGCGTCTGCTTCGACGACCCGGACGGCGTTCTGAATCAGACCGAATACACCCAGCCCTGCATGGTGGCCTTTGCCTGCGGCGTATCTGCCGTTCTGGCCGAGCAGGGGGTCAAGCCCGCTTATGTGGCCGGTCTCTCTCTGGGCGAATATTCCGCGCTGGAAGCCGCCGGTGTATTCACCGCCAAGCAGGCCATTGAGCTGGCAGCCTACCGCGGCAAAGCCATGGCCGACGCGGCCAGCGGCATCGACTGCGGCATGACCGCAGTGCTGAACCTCGACCGGGTCCCCCTTGCAGAATGCTGTGAGCAGGCATCCGCGCTGGGCTGTGTGCAGATCTGTAACTACAATTGCCCGGGCCAGCTGGTCATTGGCGGCGAAAAGGCCGCAGTGGACAAGGCCGCGGAGCTTGCAAAGCAGGCCGGTGCCCGCCGGTGCATCCCGCTCAAGGTGAGCGGCCCGTTCCACACCCGTCTGATGGCTCCCGCCGGAGATGCCCTGGCAAAGCGCTTTGCCGCCGAACCCTTTGGCAAAATGAGCGTTCCGGTGCTGTTTAACTGCCTGGGCCGCGAAAAAGCCGAGAGCGACAGCATCCCGGCCCTGCTGGTCCGGCAGGTACAGAGCAGTGTCTACATGGAGGACACCCTGCACCGTCTGGGTGAGCTGGGTGTGGATCACATTCTGGAGGTCGGCCCCGGCAATGCGCTCTCCGGCTTTGTGAAAAAGACCCTGCCCGGTGTGACTTGTGTGTCGGTGGAGACCCCGGCGCAGCTGGACACCGTTCTGAACGCATGGAAGGAAGAACAATGAACGAAGAAACCATCATCCGTACCGCCGTTGTGACCGGCGGAAGCCGGGGAATCGGCCGGGCAGTGTGCGTACAGCTTGCCCGGCAGGGCTGCCATGTGGTGGTCAACTACTGCCACGGCGAAGCGGCTGCTGCCGAGACCGTGTCTCTCTGCAGGGCCGAGGGCGCGCAGGCTGTGGCCGTGCAGGCCGATGTTTCCACCGCCGAGGGCTGCAAAAAGCTCTTTGAGGAGGCGGTGAACGCCTTTGGCCGGGTGGATATCCTTGTGAACAATGCAGGCATCACCCGGGACAACCTGATCCTGCGCATGTCCGAAGCAGACTTTGATGCTGTGCTGGACGCAAACCTCAAGGGTGCGTTCCTCTGCTGCAAGGAAGCGGCCCGCCGGATGGTGCGCCAGCGCTGGGGCCGGATCATCAATCTGAGCAGCGTCGTTGCCCTGCGGGGCAATGCAGGCCAGACGAATTACGCCGCCAGCAAGGCCGGGCTCATCGGCCTGACCAAAAGCCTGGCCCGGGAGCTGGCCAGCCGCAATGTGACAGTAAACGCTGTTGCGCCCGGCTTTATTGAAACTGATATGACCGCCGCCCTGCCGGAGGCTGTCCGCACCGAAATGGCAAAGGACATCCCGGCAGGCCGCGCAGGCCAGCCGGAGGACGTGGCAAACGCGGTGGCATTTTTTGCCGCAGAACAAAGCAGCTATCTCACCGGGCAGGTGCTCTGTGTGGACGGCGGCATGGCAATGTAAAAGGAGAAATTCTCTATGGAAAAACGCAGAGTCGTGATCACCGGTCTGGGCACCGTGAACCCGCTGGGCAACACTGCTGCCGACAGCTGGGCTGCCGCAAAGGCAGGCCGGTGCGGCATTGGCCCCATCACCCAGTTTGACACCACCGATTTCAAGTGCAAGCTGGCCGGTGAAGTGAAAAACTTTGACCCCGAGACCGTTGTGGACAAAAAGGAAGCCCGCAAGATGGCCCGCTTCACCCTGCTGGCACTGGCTGCTGCAGCCGAGGCCATTGCCGACAGCGGCCTGAACACGGAAGCAGAGGCCAAAAACATCGGTGTGGTCCTTTCCAGCGGCATTGGCGGCCTCCCCACCATCGAGGAGCAGCACACCCGCGGGGAAGAGAAAGGCATGGAGAAGGTCAGCCCCTACTTTGTGCCTATGTCCATTGCCAACATGGCGGCGGCACAGGTGGCCATCCGCTTTGGCCTGAAGGGCATGTGCACCTGCCCGGTCACGGCCTGCGCCGGCGGCACCAACGCTGTGGGCGATGCCTTCCACCGCATCCGGGACGGTTACGAGACTGCCATGGTCTGCGGCGGTGCCGAAAGCTGCATCAGCCCGCTGGGCATCGGCGGCTTTACCAGCATGAAGGCGCTTTCCACCGCCACCGACCCGGATGCCGCCAGCCTGCCCTTTGATGCCCGCCGCGGCGGCTTCGTGATGGGCGAGGGCAGCGGTGTGCTGGTTCTGGAAGAGCTGGAGCACGCCCGGGCACGCGGTGCGCATATCTACGCCGAGGTGGTGGGCTATGGTGCCAACTGCGATGCCTACCACTTTACTGCACCTGCTCCCGGCGGCACAGGTGCCATCGACTGCATGAAGCTGACACTGGCCGATGCCGGCATTGCCCCGGAGCAGGTGGATCACATCAACGCCCACGGCACCGGCACCCACATGAACGATGCCTGCGAGACGGCTGCCATCCATGCCGTGTTCGGTGAACACGCAAAGCAGCTGACCGTGGTCAGCACCAAGAGCATGACCGGCCATCTGCTGGGCGGTGCGGGCGGCATCGAGGCCGTGTTCACGGCACTGGCCCTGCGAGACCAGTTTGCCCCGCCCACCATCCACTACGAGCAGCCTGATCCGGAATGCAATCTGGACTATGTGCCCAATGCAGGCCGTGCACAGGTCATGACCTACGCACTGAGCAACAGCTTGGGCTTTGGCGGGCATAATGCCTGCATCGCCCTGCGCAGATGGGAGGGCTAAGCCATGGCAGAACCGCGCACCGTGCGGGAGAACGCAAACGCGCTGAACAGTGAGCAGATCGCAGCCCTTCTGCCCCACCGCTACCCCTTTGCCCTCGTGGACCGTATCCTGGACTACGAGCCGGGTCAGTGGGCCATTGGCCGCAAGTGCGTATCCCGCAATGAAGAATTCTTCTGCGGTCACTTCCCGGGCCAGCCGGTCATGCCAGGGGTGCTGATCCTGGAAGCACTGGCCCAGACCGGAGCCGTGGCGGCGCTGAGCGTTCCCGAAAACAAAGGCAAGCTGACCCTCTTCGGCGGCATCAAAAATGCCCGCTTCCGCAAACAGGTCACCCCCGGAGATGTTCTTACGCTCCATTGTGAGCTGGTGGAACAGCGCGGCCCTGTGGGCATCGGGAAAGCGTCTGCTTATGTGGATGGCAAGTGCGCCGCCACAGCGGAGTTGACCTTTGTGCTGACCGAAGCAAACGCAGAGGCTTAAGGCACTTTGTGCACAGCAATCGCCCCCAATACCATATCATATATAAAAGGCAGGATACCATCGCCATGATGATATCCTGCCTTTGTTCGTTCCTGTTTACCGTTCTGCATACTCTCGGCATAGAGAATATCTTGTGAAACAAAAAAGTACCCGAACCCTTTTTCGTAAAGAATCGGGTTCGGGTACGAACTGTATGGTGGAGCAATCAGGAGTCAAAACGAACATTTTGGCATCTGGCGAATTCCCTCCGTCTGGCGGATCTTCCCCGGTCTCCAGAGGAATCTCAACGCTGTTGTCCTTGCCCATAAAGGAAAAGACCAGCTTCAGACGGTTGTCATCGTAGATGTAGGCTGCGACAAGGAAGTCTTTGAAAAGCTCTGCCTGAACCTCCCTGTCGTGTATATCCTTGCTGCGAAGAACGTGGAGTTCGTCAATCAAGTCCTCCCGATTGATTTTGACCACATCCCTCTTGGCTGCGCTCAACTGGGCGGTCAGCTTTGAGTTCTCAGTCTCCAATTCAACCATCCGGCTGCGGGTGGCCTCTGTGATAATTCCCATCTCGATGGCTTTCAGCATATTCGAGGTGGCCTTTTTGTTTTCGGCCAGCTGCTGCTCCAACGCCTCGATCTGGAGGTCATTGTCGTGCTTTTCCCAATACTGGACCGTCTGATCTGCCATCCACTCGATAACGTCATCGGTCAGGCAGTACATCTTGATGGCCTGTGCGATGGCGGGCTCGATAACATCCCGGCGGACATTCTTCTTGTTGCAGGCGTGTTCGGTGCGCCGCTTCTGGCAGGTGTAGTAGTAATGCAGCTCTCCGTTTCTACTGGTGCCGGATACGCCCGTCATGTAGCTGCCGCAATGCCCGCAGCGCAGCTTCCCGGTCAACAGGTAATCTTCCGCACCAACGCGGTGCCGGGTTCCAACCGGATTCTTTTTCATCCTCATGGCCTCCTGTACCCTGTACCACAATTCATCACTCACAATGCGAGGAATCCCATCCACAATGCGGACGTTGCCGTAAATGTAGATGCCCTTGTACCGCTCGTTCTGGCAAATGCTCTGGAAACTGCCCTTATTCCACGCAGCCCCCTTGCTGGTCTTGATGCCCTTTGCGTTGAGGTCTCGCGCGATATCCACGAACAGATCCCCGGCGGCAACACGGGTGAAGATTTCCCGGACAACAGCCGCTGCGGGCTCGTCCAGCATGACCTTCCCGTCTGCACCGCGCTTGTACCCCAACGGTTGCCGGCCGTTCGCCATGCACTTGTTGGCGTTGTCGTACAGACCGCGGGTGATGTCCTCTGCCATGTTCTCGCTGTAAAACTGGTTGACATTCATCATGTTCCGCAGTGCAAAACGCCCGGCGGCAGTATCGTCAAAATCTTCCTCAGCGTAAAACACCTTTACGCCGTAATCGTCCAGCTTCGCCTCGTTGACCATGGCTTGCAGCATATTGCGCCCGATGCGGTTGGACTTCCACGCCACGACGGCCTGAAACTTCCCTTTTTCAGCATCCCGCATCATCTGCTGGAAACGAGGCCGGTTATCCGTCTTGCCGCTGATTGCCCTGTCCTCGTATGTACCAACAATGCGCAGTCCAAGCGCAGCCGCGTGCTTCGTACACTCTGCGATCTGCTGCTCGATGCTGACCTCTCGCTGGTTATGCGATGAGTACCGGGCATAGATGACGGCATCGAGGCCAGCAGCAATATTCTTTTTTCTGGCCATCAGTTTTCACCGTCCACTTCAACACGGTAGATGCCATCATTGTCCGCAAACAGAATTTGCTTTCCGTTCCACATTCCAACGGCTTCAAGTTCTGGCATGAGTTCATACCATTGCTGCTCTGAAATGATTGGAATATTCAAGGCATCGGCTCTATCAATTTTCTTTTGCGCCGGGTTACTACACACAATCAAAAGACCTGTCTTTTTTGACACACTCGCGTCCGCAGTTAGGCCGTACGCCGAAAAAATATCAAGAAAATCCGTTCTATTTCTCAGCATGACTGGATTCCCGGTCACACAAGCACTCTTGAATTCCTGCAAGCGCGATGCGATTTCTTTCAGATTCATAGAGAAACACCCATCAGCTTAACTTCACAGCGGTTCCAAGCAGCATGAAATTGTTGCCCTGCGTGGCAAATTTCAATCCGATAACGGCATCTGCGCCCAACTTGGCCGCCTTTTTCTCCAAATCATCCTGCGCCTGTTTTGTGAAATTATCGATGGCATTCCCCATCATCTTATTTCCGCCCGGCAGGACGGTCAAAATAACGGATGCAACAATGCCCAGATATTGAGACACATTTTTCCCTTGGATGCTATCAGTTGTAGTCAAAATCATAGTTGTTCCCCCTCGTTTCGGCATTTTTTCACAAACAGCTGAAAATAGCTGCACGTTCTGCTATAATTTAACCAACCTGCCGACAGTAATCTAGGAAAGGGGTAATGCGTATGACCACAGAAGAATGGTCAGAAGTGCTTATCAGGGTCAGAATGCTGTCGGATGCTGACAAAGCACGGCTGATTACTTATCTGCGCGCTCTGAAAGGTAGCGAAGATAATTCAACGCTTCCTGCCGCCGATCAGCCGACAAGTCAAGAAGTAATTCAATAATCTCCGCCGTTTGGCCGTCCTCCTGTTGGAGGGCGGCTTTTATCATTTCTTTCGGTGTGTGTCCAAGCAGAGAATCCAAGGATTCCCCCAGCTGGTCCGCAATAGAGCAGGCGGCGGCCAGTGAGATGGGCTCACTGCCATCCAGTTCTTCTTCGATTTCCTGAACGCTGATGCCTGCCGCCTTCAAGTCGGCCGGGTCCGCATTATTCAAAATCTGCATCACACTATCGCGAAACTTTGAAGACCATTCGTTTTGATGAGATTCCTCGTCCCATCCCATGATATAAGACGGGGTGGTTTCCAAAGCGTCAGCAATGACTTTGATTTTGGACTGCGTAAGGACGCGAAATCCGAGTTCAATTTTGTTGATGGATGATTTCGACTTATAGCCAACTTTCGTTGCCAGTTCTTCTTGGGACATACCCAGCTCTTCGCGTCGAATTTTCACTCTCTGTCCGATGGTCATAGTTTTGTATTCCCCCTAAAATCTTCTGATGCAATTATAATACGGCGTAGTCTTTAGGTCAACATTTTTTCAGATTTTCCAAAAAAATAGTTGACATTCTGCCTACGAGGTGGTAATATACGCCCAGTAGACAACCAGTCTACGCCGAACAGAAAGCGAGGTGAATCTACCATGACCAACGCAACTTTGCTTAAAGCGAAGATTGATGCCTCCGGCTACAAGATGAAGTATGTTGCAGATCGCATTGGCCTTACATATCAGGGATTCCTGAACAAAATCAGGAACAAAACCGACTTTACGGCTCCTGAAATCAAGGGCTTGTGTGAGCTGCTCCACATTGAAACGGAGGAGATGGAGCAGATTTTTTTTGCTCTGTGAGTAGACTCTTTGCCTACTTTGAACAGGAGGACCAAATGAACGCCAACATTCACATCAACGTGGACGAAATACCGCCAGAGGTCGCAGAACGAATCGGCTGCGTGTTTCTCGGATTCCACAAGCGTTTCCAGCAGAATCCCGAACTCATGGCTGAGCTGGAAGCCTACCGAGCCACCAAAAAGGCGTCTGAAAGGAAGTGTGCAGAATGACGAAGATCCTGATGACCGTGTATGGCATCACCGCAGAACAGGCAGCAGCCCGGCTCCCGGCGGCGCAATTCGTTTTGACTGCTGCCGTTGCAGCCGTGTTCGTCTGGCTGGACAGCAACGGCGCACTGGACGGCGTAGGCCGCTGGATGGGCCGGACGCTCCGGGAGGTGCTGGATGCTGTATCCGAGGACTGATGCGGAGGCTGGCTACCCTGACCCTCCTGCGTGCCCCATCTGCCACCAGCGGTGCGATACCATCTATCGCGCCGAGGATGGAACAATCGTAGGCTGCGACCGCTGCATAGAGGCCGCAGACGCATGGGAAGTCAACGAATGCTTCCCGGAAAAGGAGTGATTTTTATGAAAGGATTGGTGTTTGACACCGAGAATCGGATGCAGTTCAAGGACTTCGGCGAGCCGCTGCTGGACAGCCTCCAGAAAGAAGTCGGCGGCTACATCGAGGTGGTTCATCCCAAGTATCTGCCGGAAGGGCTGTGCATGATGGTCGATGACGAGGGGCGATTGAAAGGCTCTGCCGTCAATAACATTGCCAGCGTCATCTACGGTACGCCGGAACACGGTCAGCCTATCGCGGGCAACGCTGTGATTCTCCGCGAGGGCTTCGTGGCTGGAGAACGCGACTTTGTGAGCTTGACCGAAGATGATGAAACAGGCCTGATACTTATGCTCTTTGCACTCGGCATCAGCATCAAGGATGAAAGCGAGGCCGAGTGATGGATCTGGAAAAATTCTACTTCACCTACGGCTCCGATGATGTTCAGCCGTACTGCGGAGGATGGACGGTGGTCTGGGCACCAAACTACCACATGGCGTGTCAGGCGTTCCGGGCAGTCCACCCTGACCGCATTCCCAATGTTCTCAACTGTGCCAGCGTGTACAGCGCAAAGGAGTTCGAGAAAACCAAGATGTTCGGCTCGGAGGGCAACTTCGGCCGCCGCTGCCGGGAAACCATCACACTGAACATCGCTGTCAACAAGACCGAGGAGGTGATTTTTTGAAAGTAAGAGGTAAAAAGCTGACCCGCCGCCAGAAAGAAGCTCTCTCTGCACAGGGATGGGATTTCCGCCTGTATCTCTGCGTCCGGGATGCTCCCGACTTCATGGAGCTGGTCAACCGCACCACCGGCAAGTACGTCATGTTCCGCAAGTAAACCCGCAAACTGAAAAGGAGTAAACATTATGATTCGCAATCCCAACGACATTCAGGACGGCGCAAAGAAGATTCGGATGCTCATTGCTGGCTACCCCGGCATCGGCAAGTCCACGCTGGCCCTGTCCGCCCCCCGCCCGCTGCACATCGACTGCGATTTCGGCATTGACCGTATCGAGCCTCGCTACCGTATGCCGTACATCCAGCCCCGCAGCTATGACGAGATCCTGAACGACCTGAAGCCGGAGAACCTCAACGACTTCGAGACGCTGGTATTCGATACCGCCGGTAAGCTGATTTCCCTGATGGGTCTGTGGGCTATCAAGCAGAATCCCAAGTACGGCCAGCGCGATGGCAGCCTGTCCCTCAAAGGTTACGGTTTCGTAGGCCGTGAGTTCGTCCGGCTGATGGACTACTGCTTCTATGAGCTGAAGAAGAACATCGTTGTCGTGTTCCATGCCACCGAGGAAAAGGACGGCGACAACACCCGCCTCCGCATCAAGGTTGAAGGCCAGACCAAGAACAACGTCTGGGAGCCCATGGATCTGGGCGGTTTCGTGGAGATGTACGGCAACGACCGCACCATCGGCTTCTCCAACTGTGAGCGGTATTTCGCCAAGGGAACCCGCGGCATCCACGGCGTCTATAAGATTCCCGCCCTTGGCCCCGGCAGTCAGAATGACTTCCTGACCAAGCTGTTCGAGGAATATAACAGCAAGGCCGCCGAGGAAGTGGCTGCAAACGCCAAGGAAAACGAGGCGTACGAACAGGTTATGCGGGATGGCAGCAAGATTATTGCCGGCATCAAGGATGCAGATACCGCCAACGCCGCCATGCAGCCGTTCAAGGCTCTGCACCATCACCTAACTTCCAACCGGGAACTGAACGCCCAGTGGAAAGCCAAAATCGCAGCCCTCGGCCTGACGTTCGACCCGAATTCCGCCCAGTACAAGCCCGCAGAGGAGGCACAGTAATGGCTGCATACCTCGTCACTCACTCGCTGCTGTCCTCGTGGCTGCATCTCATTCGGGAGAATCCTTACGAGGATTTGACCACCGAGGGCGACCCGCTGGCGGAGTTCATGCTGGTACTGCGCCGAGAGCCTACGCCCCGGACGGAGGCCATGCAGAACGGCATCGACTTTGAGAACCTCGTGACCGCCATTGTCAATGGCCACGATGACCCCAACAATCCGTGGAACTGGGCTGCTGGGCAGATCGCCGCCATCATCAAGGGCGGGCAGCTACAGTTCAAAGCCCGTCGGACGATTCAGGTGCGGGGCATGGATGTGGTTCTGTATGGCCGCCTCGATGCCCTGAAAGCTGGCACCATCTACGACATCAAATTCAGCAAGGGCTACGAGCGCGGAAAGTTCTATTCCAGCACCCAGCACCCAACCTATATGCTGCTCATTCCGGAGGCGCAGACGTTTTCCTACCTTGTCAGCAACGGCATGGACGTTTGGACGGAGTGCTACCGCAGGGATGAAACGCCGGATATTTGCCCCATCATTTCGGACTTCTTCGACTGGTTGGATGCTTTCGGTCTGATGAACGTGTTCAAGGAGCACTGGAAAGCCTTATGACCGGGCGTCTGGTCGATATGAGTTTCAGTTTGAACCGCAAGCAGCGCATCACGCTGGAAGTTGATTCTGATTTCCGAAGTCTGTGGGACAAGCTGAATCAGGAGCCGCTGCTGGACATTGAAATCAAGAAGCACCGCAACAAGCGCAGCCACAGTGCAAACGCCTACTTCCATGTTCTGGTCAACAAGATCGCCGCCGAAACTGGCGAATCGGATGACCTTGTGAAAGAGCGGCTGGTTGTGGCCTACGGCACAGTTGCGAGGGACAAGGATGGCTGCACCGTGGGCTTCAAACTTCCGGTCAGCGTGGATGTTCACGACCTCTACAAATACACCCGCTGCTTTGATGTGCGGGAAGAGGACGGAAAATGGTTCAACTGCTACTTGGTTTACAAGGACACCAGCAAGATGGACACGAAAGAATTTTCACACCTGATTGACGGTGCGATTGATGAAGCCAAGGCTCTGGGAATCGAGACGGATACCCCGGAGCAGTTGGCCCGGTACAAGGAGGAATGGTCACGATGAAAGGCCGAATCGTCATCTGCGACTACTGCGGAACGCCCGCAGACTTCGTAGACAGTTCGGTGGTTTACCACGGCCACAGCTTCGGCATGATTTACCTCTGCCCTCGCTGCGGTGCCTATGTCGGCGTACACAAGGGGTCTGACAAACCCCTTGGCCGCTTGGCAAATTCGGAGTTGCGCAACTGGAAAAAGGCAGCTCATGCAGCATTTGACCCGCTCTGGAAATACGGTCCCTACCGTGGTCGCCGGAATGAGGCCTACCGCTGGCTGTCCGAGAAGATGGGCACCCCGATTGAATTTACGCATATTGGAATGTTCGATGTGGACCAGTGCCGCAAGGTGGTCAGCATCATGCGAGAAGAAAGGAGCCAGTTATGGCGGACACAGCTTTAAGCAGAACAGCATCAGTTACTATTCCCTTGGACGAATACAACCGACTGCTGACAGCGGAAATTGAATTGAAAATCATCTATGGCAGAGTCGACCTCTGCGCCTATTACGACATCGGTTCCTTTGTGACCGCAATGCGTGACGTGCTTCATCCGGCTTGCCACCCTGAAATTCAGGAGGATCCCAATGCTGAATAATTGCACATTTCAGGGCCGCTTCGCTGCTGATCCTGAAATGCGGACCACACAGAGCGGCCTGACAGTTGCCAGCTTTCGCATGGCCGTTGACCGGGATAATGTCGGTCAGGATGGCCGGCGGGCTACCGATTGGCTGAATTTCGTGGCATGGCGTAAAACAGCAGAGTTCGTTTGCCAGTATTTCCGCAAGGGCAGCACGGCTCTTGTGGAGTGCCAGTGCCAGACCCGCTCCTACGAGGACAAGAACGGTCAGAAGCGCACCGCCACCGAGTTTGTGGTCCAGAAGATTCACTTTTGCGGCCCCAAAACGGAGCAGCGAGTGGATGATGGCGGTGAAGCACCGCCGCCGGGCTATCAGCAGCCGTCCTATCAGAATCAGCAGACGCAGCAGATGGGATTCAACACCCAGAGCCAGCGGCAGCAGTGGCAGCAGAATGCCCCCGGCGGGCAGCAGCCCGGCTACTCGCAGGGTAATCCCGATGATTTCTCCGAAATCGATGACACGGATGACTTACCGTTCTAAGGAGGTCTGCTGATGGCGACTGGCAAACGATACTACTGGATAAAACTCAAGGATAGCTTCATGTCCTCAGACGAGATTGACTATCTTATGAGCCAGCCGGACGGTGCCAACTATGTTGTTCTCTATCAGATGCTCTGTCTCAAGACCATCAACACGGACGGTTGTCTGGTTTCCAAAATTGGCGAAATGCTCATTCCGTATGATGCCGAAAAAATTCAACGGGAGTGCAAATGGTTCCCTCTGTCAACTGTCCGTTTGGCCTTGAGCGTCTATAAGCAAATCGGCCTGATTTTTGAAAACCCTGATGGAACGCTGTCGATTTCTGATTATCAGAACATGATTGGCAGCGAAACCGACTGGGCGGCAAAAAATCGCAAAATTCGTAGTAATGCTGCGAATAGGGAGCTACAGGCCGGACACGGCACTGGACACGCAACTGGACACAATGTGTCCACTGGTGGTGGAGAAAATGTCCCTACAGAGAAAGAGATAGATAAAGATATAGAGATAGAGAACAGAGAAAGAGTAAGAGATAACGGTAGTCCGGCTGTCGATGCCGGACTTGCGGAGATCATCGGCTCTTACGAGGAGAACATCGGCAGCTTCCCACCGGCTGCAAAGGATGCCCTGATGGGCTGGCGGGAGATTTTCGCGGATGACCTCATTCTGCTGGCCATCAAAAAAGCTGCTCTGTCCGGCGTTCGCAAGTGGAACTACATCAACGGCATTTTGAAGTCATGGAAAAACGAGGGCGTGAAAACCCTTGGTGATGTGCAAGCCCGCGACCAGCGGCGTAAGCCCCCGGCGGGTCAGCAGCCAAAGCGTTCCGCTGCCGATGACTACGATGAAATTTTCGGAGAACTTTTAGGAGGCTCGACAACATGACCGATACGAAATTGCGTGAGCTGCTGGTGGTCATCGATGACCACTACGGCCGCGCCCGCAGCTTGGAGGAGCGCAGGGCCGACACGCAAATCTACATCCGGGCGTTTGGCACCATCCCGGACGAGATTGTGGAAAAGGCTCTGTATACGGCATTTACACAGTGCAGATTCCAGAACCAGCTGATTGTGGACTGGTGTGCTGAAATCAAAAAGCTGCTGTCAGCCCAGCAGCCCTCGGCAAATGACCTCTGGGCGCAGGCTGCGGCAGCTGCCCGGAAAATCGAGGCAAATCTGTACTACCAGACCCACGGCGGATTCATTGCCCCTGATGGGCGCAAGCTGAAAGGCGAAGATTTCAAAAAGGAAAACGCGAAAATCTTCGCTGCTCTCCCGATGGTGGTACAGCGGTGGGCTGGTTCCCCGGCGGACCTGTCGGAGATTTTCAGCAGCCGCAGCAGCGCGGATCTGCGCCAGTTCGTCCGGCCGGGCTTCGACCGGGCTGTGCAGGATGCCCCGGTTGAGAGTTTGCAGCCCCCGGCTCTGCCCGGCGGCGCAGCCCCGGCACAGATTGGAGGTGGCACGGCATGAGGTCGAAAAGACCATTCCACAGCCTGATCGTATGCGTTTCGTGTGCGATGGTTGGCTGCATCCTCACAAGCACGGCCTACTCCCGGCGGGTGAACGATTTGGAGACCGAGCGGGATATCTACGCCAGCAAGTCATCCAACTGGGAGCGCATGGCCGGAGAACGTGATGAAACCATTGACCAACTCCAAACCGAGGTAGACAAGCTGACCGCAGAACTGAACGCCCAGACCGATTTGACCCTTACATACGCCGGGGCGTTCAGCTGCACAGCCTATTGTTCCGAGGAATACGCCCACATCTGTGGCGAGGGGCACGGCATCACATCCAGCGGCGCAAAGGTGCAGCCGGGCGTGACCGTAGCTGCTGACATCAGCGTTCTGCCCTACGGCACAGTGGTCTATATCGAGGGCGTAGGCCTCCGGGTCGTTCAGGATACTGGCAGCGCGGTAAAAGGTAACAAGCTGGATGTGGCGGTAAACACCCATGCAGAGGCTCTAAGCTGGTCTGGATGGGGCTCCCGCCGGGTCTGGATTATTTCGGGAGGTATTGAACCGTGAAAAAGCCGTTTGAGACCGAAATGGACGACACCAGACAGGCGGTCGGACAAATCGTGGGTTTGTGCACCACCATTGCGCTGCATCAGGAGTTCGGTGTCGGCAAGACCAGACTGGAGCGCATTAAAGCTAGAATTGACGAGTTGGAGAACCAGAACACCGAAGTCATTATGACCCCGGATGCCTACGGCAGACCCTCCAAGGACAAGGCAGAGACCATCCGGGAAAGCTGGCTGGCTGGATACGTTTCTTCCGACTACCGAATCCCGATGGTGAGACTGCCTCGTGGACGCAAAGAGCAGCAGTACCGCATTGCTGGCGACAGGGCTGCCAAAATTGCTTGGCAGGTTTACGCCAAGGCGGTTATTGATGTGCTGCACTATGGTCCAGACCGCTTGGAACGGCTGCGCAAGGAAAGCCATGCCAACTATGAGCAACTGAACAAGTGGGGGCATGAGGATGGTCTGGACGTTGCGATGGAAAAGCTGCGCCGCTGCGCTGCGGAGGCTATGCAAGCCCCGGAAATGGAAGTTTCTGATATTGATGGCAGCAAGGATGCTGCGGAAGTGGACAAGGAGTTCCGTAAGCAGCAGCTGAATTTCATCAAGCGTGTCCGGGCACAGACCCTTGGGCGTATCGCAGCTACTACGCAGCCCGTCAACGTACTGGCCGAGCAGGGCGTGCAGGACAAGGTTCAGGAGATTATGCAGCAGGTTTCCCAGCAGTCTTTTGAGCGTAGGAGGAGACGTTGATATGGCACAAAATGAATACGGCGAGAAGCTGGACAGCAATGGCTATGCGCCCAGCATCCTCAGCAAGAGCCCCACCTGTCTGATTTGCGGGCGGTATCGCACCGCCCGGCACGAAGTCTTTTTCGGACCGTACCGGGATAAGAGCAAGCGGCTTGGCCTGTGGGCAAACCTCTGCCCTTGGTGCCACCAGAACGGCGTGACTGCCGTACATACAAATAGAGAGGCCGATCTCCGCTTAAAAAAGTGGGCGCAGAAAAAGGCCATGGAGTATTACGGCTGGCCGGAGGCGCGGTTCATCCAAGAGTTTGGGAGGTCGTACCTGTGAGCACCTGTCCGATTATCGCTATCGACCCCGGCAACACCCAGTCTGGCTACTGCGTGATTGATCGCAGCACCCTGCGCCCTCTGGAATTCGGAAAAATCGACAATGCGGAGTTGCTGCAAAAGCTTTCCTCTGCCGGGGCACAGGGCTGGCGGTGGGCGGTCATCGAGATGGTGGCCTCCTACGGAATGTCGGTAGGCCGGGAGGTGTTCGATACCGTCCTCTGGATCGGCCGCTTCTACCAAGCCCTGAACGCCTGCTGCCCGGTACGGCTGCTGTGCCGCATCGAGGAGAAGCGACACATCTGCCACAACACCCGCGCCAATGATGCCGCCATCCGGCGGGCACTCATTGACCGATTTGCAGACCACGACCTCAAAAATGGCCGTGGCACAAAAAAGAACCCGGATTTCTTTTACGGCTTCAAAGCCGATGTGTGGGCAGCCTACGCTGTGGGTCTGACCGCCATTGAAAACCGGGATAACGATTATCATTTTTCTGCTACTTGAAAGGAGCACATACCATGGATAGCTACGAAAACGAAGCCTCTAAGTTCGCCGCCCAGCGCACCAAGCTGAAGAACATCTGCGAGGCGCACGACCTGACCTATACGTTCATCAAGAACAGCTACCCCATCAAGCTGATTATCCGCCCCATCAAGGGCGTGGGCGAACAGATGTCCATGCTGGAAACCGCCAGCGAGGACAGCTACATCTCCCCGGATGCCTACCTCCTGTTCACCATGAAGGATGGTGTGCTGGTCTACCGCATGAGCAAGACCTTCACCATTGAGGATGCCCTGTTCGGCAAAATCAAGAACATCTTTAAGAATATGCACTCCTACTACTGCCAGTTCTTCTTCCGGGAACTGATCGAGAGCGGCCGCCTGAACGCCATCGGCGGGAAGATGCCGGAGATCCCTGAAACCGAAGCCAAGGAGCCTGACCTGCCGCCGGAGGCCGAGCCGCTGGAGGAAGTCGATGCCGAGGAACTGGACGATGCGGAGGAACCCGCAGCCGATGAACTGACCAAGGCCACCGAGATTGCCCGGAAGAACGGCGGCGTTACGCAGGCCATGCTGGAGCAGCAGATGGGCGTGACCGCAGAAAAGGCCATCGCGCTGCTGGATGATATGGAATCCGCTGGTGTGATTGAGTTCTCCAACGGCCACTACACCATCGCCGCTGCTGACAGCGAGGAGGAGTAACCTATGGCAAAGGCAGCAGTGACCCGCAGCATCCGGGATGACCACCAGAAGAACTTCCTCAAAATCTTCAATAGCCTGACTGGAAAGCACAGCCGCTGGGAGATTTGGGAGGACTTCGTCACCCTGACGGCCATCGAGATCTCGAACAGCACGGACAAGGTAAATGCCCCAGAGCGCACTAAGATGTATCAGACCATCGTTTCCAAATACTCCGCCAAGGAGCGGGATGGCATGGTTGAAATGCTGGCTGAGGTAATCATGGGCATGGAGCAGAATCCTGACCAAGACTTCCTCGGTTCGCTGTACATGATGTGCGAGTTGGGCAACGACCACGCCGGGCAGTTCTTCACTCCCTACGATGTGTGCCGCTGCATGGCCGAGATTACGTTCGACCCGAAGCTGCACCCGGACATGGAGGGATTCATCTCGGTATCTGACCCGGCCTGTGGTGCTGGGGCCACGCTGCTTGCCTTTTTGAACGTCTGCAAAAGACGGAATATCTGCTACCACAACAAAGTCCTTGTCATAGCCCAAGACATTGACTTCATCGTTGGGCTGATGTGCTACATCCAGTGCAGCTTCATGGGCTGCGCTGGATATGTAGTCATCGGTGACACACTCGTGAACCCGGCAACGGCATACGATAGCCGCGGATTGCTGCCCGCAGGACCACAAAACCGCATCTGGTATATGCCGCTTTTCTCAACCGATGTGTGGTATATGCGCCGCCAGATAGCGCAGATGAACCTGCTGTTTGAACCGAAAGGCGAACCTGCAAAAATCGAAAAATCCGATATTAAGCCCGCAAATTTGCAAAAATCTATCAAAAATGAGCCTAAAGCCCCGGAAAACGAGCCTCTTAACGAAACCAAAACCGGGCAGCTCACGTTTTTCTGACCCGAAATAAGAAAGGAGTATCCCTATGGCAGACATTACTTACATCCCTATCCGGCAGCTGTACCCTCACCCCGATAACCCCCGCAAGGAACTGGGCGATCTGTCCGAGCTTGCCGCCAGCATCAAGGAAAACGGCGTGTACCAGAACTTGACCGTAATCCCCGGCCACTACCTCAACAGCCGGGAGTACATCGCAAAGTGCGTTGACGAGGGCGGGGATGCAGCCGCAGCAGCGGCAGCATGGACACCCAAGGCTGTGTGGTCCAGTGAGGACTACACCATCATCATCGGCCACCGCCGGGCAGCAGCAGCGCAGCAGGCAGGACTGTACGAACTGCCCTGCGCCATCGTGGAGATGGACGAGCGGGAGCAGATGCAGACCATGATGATTGAAAATATGCAGCGGTCAGACCTCACCGTCTACGAACAGGCGCAGGGCTTCCAGATGATGATGGACTTCGGGCAGACAGTGGAGCAGATCTCCGACAAGTCGGGATTCTCCCAGTCCACTATCCGGCGGCGCATCAAGCTGCTGGAACTGAACCGCGACAGCTTCAAGAAAGCCGAAAAGCGCGGTGCCACCCTGTCCGATTTCGCCCAGCTGGACAAAATCGAGGACTTGGAAGCCCGAAACCGGGTATTGGAAACCCTCGGTACGCAGAACTTCAACCGGGCCATGCAGGATGCGCTGGAGCAGCAAAAATGGCAGCACCAAAAGGCCGAATGGGTTGAGCAGCTGAAAAAATTCGCTACGGAAGATTCGCAGGCCTCCTACCAGACGCATGAGCATGTAAATGCGTACGGAAAGTGGGGCACAAAAAAGGAAGTCGTCATGCCAGAAGATGCCGACAAGATCGCTTATGTCTATAAGGTCAGTGAAAATCAGATTGACTTGTACAAACCTCGCGATACGGAAGCCGAGGATGCCAGCAACTCTGCGAGGGAGGCCGCAAGAGCCACCGAGCAGCTTGCGAGAGAACAGTTTGCCGCTGTTACGAAGCTCATGTACGAGCTGCGCTGGGACTTCGTGAAGGACTTGACTCCCGCAGAGTGCAAAAAGCACCTGCCGGAAATCTTGGCTTATTCCACCCCGATTCTGACCGAATATCGGCACATGGAGGATGACGAAAACGTGTTGCGGCTGCTCGGCATCGGTCTGGATGAGCAGATTCGGGAAGACACGGAATTGGAAGATGCCCTGAAAATGTTCAACGCTTACGATACCGAGCCGGAGAAGATTCTCTTGGCGGTTGCCTTCGATGCGACGGACGGTAGTCGTGAGGGCTATTGGAGCACGGAATGGAATGGACCGACAGGCGCAAGCAAGTTCGTTCACCGCAAAAATGACGACCTCGACAGCACCTATGAACTGCTGACCGCCCTCGGCTATGAAATGGCCGATGACGAAAAGGCCTTGCAGGACGGCACCCACCAGCTTTTTGCGGTGTATGGATCCGGCAGCAAAGCGGACACACCCTGTGATAAGTGCAAAGCTGCTCACCCTGAATGCGACAAGTGCTGCAAAACTTGCGACGACCACTGCAATGCGTTCCAGCTGTGCAGAAAGGAGTATGGCGAATGACCGACCTTGTAAAGTGTGACCGCTGCGGCACACCGTTCAGCATCCAGACAGCCGGCATCCGCAGCACATGGAGCGGCGATTACATGGTGCAGTATTTCACCTGCCCCGGCTGCCACCATCGCTACCAGATTCTGACCACGGACACCGAACTGCGCCAGACCGTTCAGCAGCACAAGAAAATTGCCGCAAAAATCCGCATGGGCCAGAGCAAGAATTTCCGGCCGGGAACTCTGAAAAAGTATCAGGCGGAAATGAAAAAGCTGGAGGCTGAGCAGAAAAAACGGCGGGATGAACTGATGGACAAGGGCAACGAGATCCTTGCCCATCTGGGAGAGGAGTAAACCATGGGCGATTTGAAAGAATACGCTGACCGCCTCAAGTTTGAAATCATGGCGGCTGACTTCCTGACCACCGAAGACCGGGAAATGGTCTTTGACCTCATCGAGAAAGTGCTGGGTGATGACAATGCCTGATCAGATCTTCATCAACATTGCGCTGCTGGCCGTGGGCGTGGCTATCGGTGCCCTGCTGGGCGAAACCAGCCGGCAGCAGCATGACCGCCAGCTGTTCCGGGAGTACATCAACTTTATGACTGAATCGGAGCACAACAATGAGCTGCTGTTCCGGGAAGTGATTCGGTTTCAGACCGAGAAAGGAGCCAACCATGAGAAAGAGTAATCGCCCGCCGGAGCCCGGCGCACGGGGGCTTCTGCGCCTGACCTGCCCCTGCTGCGGCAAGGAGTTCGGTACATATCTCCACGTTCCGCAGATGTCCATAGGCTGCCGCTGCGGGGCTACGATCTCGCTTGAGAGGGGGCTTGCCCCCTATGAGTTCGCCTGCGGCTGCTGCGGGCTGGTGGCCAAAGGCAAGACCAACATCATGGAGCCGGAGATCACCATTCCCTGCAAGTGCGGCAATCCCATCACGCTGCACTGGAACAAGGACACACGGAGGTACACAGAATGAACTGGGCAATTGTGATTCCGGTCGGCATCGCGGTGCTGCTGTCCATCGCGCTTGTCGCAATCAATGTTTCCGGGCAGATCAGCCGGCAGGAAGAGGCCGACGAGGTCAGGTTCTACTGGGACAGTATGCTTATGTACTCCAAGAGAGTCAGCCCTGATGCCCCGCCAGACTATGAAGTCAAAACGCTTTACGAGAACCGCAAGGATTTTTGTGCGGGATGTGCAGAGTACCACTTCTGCCGCAGCGCAACGATGGTTTACACGCATAGCCCGCGCAGAAACGGTTATCCATGGATCTGTCTGAAAAGGGGGTGTTCAAAATGACACTGGAAGAAGCACTGCGCTTTATCGACCCGAAAACCGATATGGACGCTCTGGCCGAGGTCGAGTATTACAATGGCTTCAAGGGCAAGGAGGCCGCAGCGAAGACCCTCCGGGAGGCCAGCCAGATGGTAGTTGACTTCGTGCGCCGGATGCAGTGGCATGATACCAAGACCGACCCACCGAAAAAGGAAGATTCAGACCATGATGGCAAAGTGCTCGTGTGGCACAAAGACTTATGGACGGCCTCTATGTCTCCGTGGTACTTTACGGCAAACAGGCCTGATTACTATCCATACTGGATGCCGCTGCCTGAACCGCCGGAGGTAAAAAATGATTAAATCAGTTCTTCTTAGCATCCGGCCGGAATGGTGCAAAAAGATTCTCGGTGGCGAAAAGACTACGGAAATTCGCAAAAGCCGCCCCAATTTAGAAACGCCGTTCAGGTGCTACATCTATTGTGCAATGCCTGTCGGAAATGTCATCGGCGAGTTTACTTGCGACAGGATACGTTTTTACAGCGGCAAGTCATGGTTGGTCAAGGAAGATGTCGAAAGCGTAACCGCTGGTAGTTGTCTGTCTTTGGAGCAAGTCAAAGAATATGCCGGATGGAGAAAAGCCGCATCGTTTATGGATCGTAAAGATTTGTATGCGTGGCATATCTCTGATTTGAAAATCTATGATAAGCCTCTACCTTTAGGCAATTTCATTCCGAACTGCCGCTACCTTGAGGAAGAGGCTGGATGCCGTGCATACAGAGAACATGGATGCAGCTGTCCTGACCAGCGATATGATCTCAACCCGGATGGAAGTGTCAACATGGCGATATGCCAAAGGAGCGTGAAACGACCACCGCAGAGCTGGTGCTATGTGGAAGAGAAAGATATAGTGGACTTGCTGTACAGCAATAAGGAGGAAAACAATGTCTGATGTAAGACTGATTGACGCAACTGCACTTCAAAATACAATTTCCGAGTGGCGCAAGAAAGAGATGGAAAATGACAACTCCATTACTGGTCCTGCGGTTATCGATGCATTTAGCGATGTACTAGATGCGATCAGCACTGCCCCTACCATCGACGCTGATCCGCAATGGGTGAGTGTCAAAGATAGGCTGCCCGGAGAGGACAAAGACGAATATGACGATGACAGAGGTGATGTCCGGTTTATAAGATGCGAAGTCTGTGTCTTTACATGGCACGAGCATCACGGTATCTATCCAGTGTTTGAGCCTGACTACAGTGAACATAGTTATGTTGACTATGCTTTTTACGATACTGAGCAGAAGATTTTTGAGGTCGGCGAGGATAAACACCATCTAAATGCGATGCTCGACTGCGAACAGATGGATTCTAAAGATGGCATGACGGTCACTTATTGGAGACGGATTCCGGATCCGCCGGAGGTAGCGAAATGAAAATCATCACAGTTGAGCACGAGGTTTCGCCGGAACACGGAAAATGCACATTCAGCGGGGACTATTACGGAAAAGATGTGTGCAAGTACCATGCGCTTCGCACTCAAACCCACGGACGAAAGGCTCCGCCGGAATACAGAAAGCCCAAATGCTTGCTGTTCGACTGTTGGCTTGAACAGCCGTACAAGAAATGCGAGGCTTGCCGAAAAGCCTGTGAGGAGGGCGAGCATGACGAACGGTGATTTTATCCGCTCCATGACGGACGAAGACATCACGGAGAACCTGACACCGGGCATCTGTGACCTTATTCAGCATCGTGATTCGCAGCGTTGCCAGACCCGCGAGCACTGCTTCCACTGCGTCAAGGACTGGCTGAAAGAAGAAAATACGATTCTTGTGAGGGCTGACCAATGGAAAATCTGATTGACTTTTCCGAACCGATTCTCCGGCTGGTGTTGCCGATTCTCCTGAAAGACCAGACCACCGGGAAGAATATCATCTGGGCAACAGACCCGCCGTCCAATGTGGACTGCGGACCAATGGACGAGATCACGATAGAGCAGCTTGCCAGAATTAAGCTGATGCCCCGCGTCCAGAAGCAGCTGTCCGAGCAGAAAAAGCGCGCAAAAGGCAAGGCTGAGGTTTTCACCCCACTGTGGGTGGTCAAAAAGATGGCCGACCATGCCGAACAGGAACTGAACAAGGGCGACTGGGAACGGTTTGTGCATGAGCGATGTTTGGAGATCACCTGCGGTGAGGCTCCATTCCTCACCAGCAGATATGACCCCACCACGGGAGAACCTGTCGCAATCACTGACCGCGTTGGCATTCTGGACAGAAAGCTGAGGGTGATTCAGGAGAACGCAACCCATAAATTCCAGTGGAAAGCACTTGTGTCAAGCGCATATCAGTCGGTTTATGGATATGAGTATCAGGGCGACAATCTGCTTTTGGCAAGGGTGAATCTGTTCTTGACATTTACCGAAAACTGGATTGAAAAGCTGGGATTTCCAATAAGCGCAAGCTGGGCCATAGCGGTTGCGACAAGAATCTCATGGAACATCTGGCAAATGGACGGTTTGAAAGATACTGTGCCCGGCACTGACACTCTCTGCCTGATTTTCGACTGGGAGGAAAACAAGAAAGTGACATTCCGACAGATAAAGGAGGAAAGCGATAATGTCTGACAATGTCAATATTCTTCTTAAGCTGCCATGGATGGAGGAACGCGAGTACATGGACATGGCCGAGAAAATCACAAGTGAACTTATCGAGCGATTTGATTCGTCCGAAAAGGACAAGCGTTTCATGACCATGAACGAATTTATTCAGCGGGTTGGAGGAAAGCTGCGATATTGTGAAGCGGACACCAACGCATTTATTGCCTTGGTGTGCAGATGCGCCATTGAACGAGGCTACTTCGTTGTTTTACTTCCTGTACTTGGCATGAAAGAACCGCTTAGTTACGATGTCCCCATCTTGGATTTGGTATTCAGAGCCGCACCTATTCACGCACCCGAACTTGAATGGGATGGAAGTGTCAAGAAATGCAAGGAAAAGCGGTTTGAAGCAAAGATATATGCGATTAAGGAGGCAAAAGATGAAATATCGCATTGAGGTTTCGGAAGAGCAGCTGCGCGTCATCGGACTGGCTGTGGACGAGTACATGAGGCTGCGCATGGGACAGTTCGATGCTCTGGCGGAAGATCTGACATATGATGGCATACCCCGCGTTGAAGCTTGCAGGGGTGAGTACATTTATGATACCGCTCTCAAAAAGCGGTGCGACAGCATTGAAAAATTGTTTGAGGCCGCCTACAAAATGGCGTTTCCACCGCATGGCTACCGTGGACGGCAGCACGATTCATGGGGAACGTGTATCGACATTGTACACGCCGTCGAGCACCAGCGGTGGCTGGACAGTCCGAAAGACAAGCGGGAAAAGCCACGCACAACAAACCGTTCTTTCGAACCCGTTCCGCTGGGGCATGAGCCGTTCCCGAAAATTGAGAGGGTGGAAGAATGAGCTGCCTGTCTTGTGAGAACTACATACCACTCGACCCGCCTATTCAGCGCACCGATTCGCGCGGCCAGACCTACAAGGTGCCGGGATTGTGCAAAATTGGAGCGGACCACATAATTTCTGGGTTTCCTGTCTATCTTCCGACGGCAAAATGTGATAAAATAACAGAAGCACCGTTGCAAAACGGCAGCTGAATTATGACGGAGGTAGGCTGTGACACTACAGGAATTGTCCAAGTATTATGACATTCAGATGACCCTCGAAAAAGACCGTGAAGCCTTGGAGAATCTTCGGCAGAAAATCAATCCTGCCTCCCCACAGCTGACGGGTATGCCACATACGCCCGGTGTTCGGGACAAGGTGGCGGATCTGGCTGTGGAACTGGCTGACATGGATGAACGTGTCCGCTGGTTGGAGGAACAGGCAGCGGAAGAAAAGCCCAAGGTCGAGGCGTACTGCAAGAGCATCATGGATGCCCGGCTTTATCTGATCTTCCGGCTGCGGTTTGTCCGCTGCTACTCGTGGGCAGAAGTGGCCGGAGCACTCGGAAAGTGTTACACGGAAGCCGGGGTCAGCCGGATGGCCTACAACTACCTCGAATCACATTGACCGATAAGCCCTGCATTTGCGGGGCTTTTTATTTTTGCCCGAAAAACTCAAATTTAACCTCAAATTATCATAAAATACGGCCAAATATAGAAATGAGTTTTACATTTTGGCTGCCAAAAGTTAAATTCAAACTGGAAATATCAAAAGTCAATGCAGATTGTTTCACACGGTGATGGACGGTGTAGGACGGTTTCACACGGCGCGTAATGCCGTGCAATAAACAAGAACGACCAGCAACGAAGAAGAACGAAAGCCAACGAGCAGCAACGGCCAGCAACGCTTTGATATGGATTCAGATGACAACGGATGCTCCCGGTGATATGATTAGGATGCAAAATCCGAATCAAGCCAAGCGGTGCCTGCCAGAAATGGCGGGTGCCGCTATTTTTATACCTGAAAGGAGGATTTCGAGCCGCACGCTGCTCTCCTTTGCGTGTGGCATTACCGCAGCACCTCGAAAAGCTGAGGTGCTGCAAGCTGGACATTTCGCCGTGTCCAGCCGCAAAGAAGGAGATTTTTCCATGTATCAGAAAATCAAGGCGAAATTCAAGGCAAGTCCCACTATTTTCTACGCCTGCTCCATCGTTGCATCGTGGGCAGGAGTAGGCAGCTTGATGAACTTCCGCACCATTGCATTGCGATACGGAGCAGTTCCGGCAATCATCTGGGCAGTGTTCAATTCCCTGGCATGTATCACGTTCGGTTTGTTCGCTGACCGTGTTCCGCCCATTCGGCGCATCATGCAGAGCAAGGCGATGTTCTGCTTCATCGGTCTGCTGACGCTGTTTCAGACGTGGACTCAGATGAGCGGCATCTACGAGATCTTTGGCGATACACCCATTGGAACCAAGGGCGGCATGATTATCGTGTACGTCACCTGTGTGGCGTTCCTGATTATGTTGCTCAAAGATGGCATGATTCGCAACGTGCTATCCGATGGATTTTCATGGGTGGTCGTTTATGGCCTGCTGGCCGTAGTAGTGGCTGCTGCTCTGGTGTACACTGGCGGCACGTTCGCCGTCATCGACCCCGGTGTAAACGCCGCTGGTATTAAGGCTGGCGTGTACAACGGCTTACTTCTGCTGCCCGGCCCATTTGCTTGTCCGTATTACTATTCGCTGTTTGAGTACAACGATGAAAATACGGACGGCACCAAGCACGGCAACATGAAAAAGGCCTTCGTGCTGGCGGGCGTGATGTTTGGCATCTACATGGTGCTGGCTGCGCTGCTCACGTGGGTGCGCTTCAGCCCGGTGCTGAACGTAATGAAAGCTATTTTGATTACGGTCATCGCCGTTTCCTCGCTGTCTACCTATCTCTACTGCGAATATCTGGTTTTCGGCAAGAAGTTTGGCTTCGCACTGGACGTTCTCACCGTGGCCTCGTGGCAGATCCTGATTCCGCTTGGCGTTATGGGCATCTGGCAGCTGATGAGCACGATCCGCATCTACGTTGTCGTAGCCGCCGTCCTGTTCTCCATCGTTCTGGACCTCGTTTCTGACAGGAAGGAGGCCGCACAATGAACATCACGGTAAAGAAGCTGGCAGAGCTGCATAAGCCTACCCACAACATCCGCCGGCACTCCGACAAGCAAATCACCGAGTACATCCGCAGCATTGAGATGTTCGGTCAGGTGAAGCCGCTGGTCGTTGCTGAGGATGGCGAAATCATTGCCGGCAACGGCCTGTACGAAGCCCTGCTCCGCATGGGTCGGGAAACCTGCGACTGTTATGTGATGGCCGGGCTAACCGATGTGCAGAAGAAAAAGCTGATGATGGCCGACAACAAGGTCTACGAACTCGGCTTTACCGATGTGGATGCCATCGAAGAACTGGTCAAGGAACTGGACGGCGATGTGGACGTTCCGGGCTGGGATGCTGACCTGCTGGAAATGCTGAACAGCACCACGGATGAAGCTGATGAAGTAATCAGCTCCTACGGCGATTTCCCGGAAAACGAGATCGCACCCATCAGCCGCCATCAGGCAGAGGAACACGTTCCGTATGCCGAAACACCGACCTACCCGGTGGCTCCCGCCCCGCAGCCTGCTCCTACCGTCTCCGCTGCCCCGCAGCAGCCCTCCACAGTGCTGGAGGTGTCTACACCTTCTGAACCGCAAACAGCTGCTCCAGAGGCGGACGGCGGCGTGGAGCAGCACAGGTGCATCCGTTGCCCGAAGTGTGGTGAACTGATATGCCTGTGAAAGTAGTGGAAAGCAGCATGAACGTGCTGCAAGCGGCGAAAATCCGTATCCGCAATGTGTTCGCGAACGGCTGCAAAATCTATCTGTCGTTTTCCTCCGGCAAGGACAGCCTGTGCATGGCCAACCTCGTGTATGAGATGATTCTCTCCGGCGAACTCGACCCCAAGCAGCTGACGGTGACATTCATTGACGAAGAAGGGCTTTACCCCTCCATGGTCGATGCAGCGCACCGCTGGCGGCGCAACTTCCTGTCGGTCGGCGCGAAATTCCTGTGGTTTTGCTTGCCGTTCAAGCAGGTATGCGTGATAGACCACCTTTCCGCGTCAGAATCGTGGATAACATGGGAGCCGGGCAAAGAAGATGTGTGGATGCGTACCCCGCCCGATTTTGCCATCAGGTACAGCCCATACCTGCACCACCCCGGAGAGATGAACTACCAGACGTTCTGCGAAAAGGCGTTCCGCGACGGCATTCAGCTGGTCGGCCTGCGCACGGCAGAAAGTCTGACCCGCTTTAAGTGCATCGCCAACACCAAGATGGAGCGTATCACAAAAGGCGGCAAGTTCTATCCCATCTACGATTGGGCTGATTCCGATGTTTGGCTGTACATCAAAGAGCGAAACCTTGAATTCCCTGAAATCTATATGCGTTTGTACGAAGCTGGTGTGCATAAAAATGCACTCCGGCTTTGTGCTTTCTTTGGAGATACCAGCACACAAGGCCTGCGGTGGGTTGCAGAAACCGACAACGACCTGTGGGAGCGTATCCAGCGGCGAGAGCCAAACGCCTACCTCGTTCTGCTTTACTGGGATTCCGAGATGTTCCGGCGCAGCACCCGCAAGCGGCGCGAGCTGGAAGCAGATACCGAACAGAAGGATTATAAAGCCCTCTGCAAAGACCTGCTGTTCCTCCACCCGGAGCGGTACACTATCGCCAAGGACACCTTATCCCACATCGACCACTGGCGAGGCCTGTTCATAAAGACCTATGGTATCGCTGAACAGAAGCACTACAAGACCATGTATGAGGGGCTGCTGTACGGAGATCCCAAGATGCGTATCCTGCGCATCCTCTGGACCACCATCTACAACGACCACAACGCCCGCATCAAGGAGGAGCAGAACCATGGAAAACATTGACGTATTCGCACCGCTGGCATCCCTCCAGTGGGTAGACCGCAACACCATCCACGCCAACGACTACAACCCCAACAAGGTCAGTGAGGAGAACCTGAAGCTGCTGGTTCAGTCCATCCTGACCAACGGCTGGACGCTGCCCATCGTGGTACGCCCGGACGGAACCATCATTGACGGCTTCCACCGCTGGACGGTATCAGGCCGTGAACCGCTGCTGTCACTGCTGGGCGGCAAGGTGCCTGTCGTAGTCGTAGACCATCACGGTGACGAGAGTGCCGATGTATACGGCACCATCACCCACAACCGCGCCCGCGGCACACATCTGCTCGAACCCATGAAAGCCATCGTGAAGAAGCTTATGGACGAGGGCAAGACCGTGGACGAGATCGGCAAGCAGCTGGGCATGAAGCCCGAAGAGATCTTCCGTCTGTCCGGCTTCACCAAAGACGAGTTCCTGAACATGATGACCAAAGACCATCCGACATACTCCAAGGCCAAGGTCATCCGCAGCATCTGAGAGAGGAGCGTATCACAATGCCTGTCGTAGACATCTACGTTAATAAGCCTGTACCTGTGCAGGACATGGAGTTCACCTTCGTGTATGACCCTGCAATGGTTGAAGCTGCGCTCCACCCGCCCGACAGCGGGCAGGAGCAGCCGTTCGGTGCTGAAAAGGTACTGTGACGGGGGTACCCTACCATGAGCGGGCTCGTCGACCCCGAAATCGTGCTAGTTAGTAAGGGAAAAATCAACCATTTCGTTACGCTTTGTATAACGAATTTCAAGGAATTTTCCAGATAGTTTTACCAGAAAAGGAGGTGGTTTCTGGATGCCTACAAAAGAAAGACTTGCTGACAGAAACGTGACCACCACCGAACTGGCTCTGATACTGGGAATCACAGGCCGCAGAGTGCAGCAGCTGACACAGGATGGTGTGCTTACCACCGTCAGCCGGGGCAAGTTCGTCTTGTCTGATGCCGTGCAAGCCTACATCGGCAGCATCTCCCGTGGCGGACTGACCAAGGAAGAAGCGGAGGAAGCCAAGAAGATTGAGCGGGTCAAGGCCAAGGCTGAGGCCACGCTCAAGACCAGCAAGGCCAAAATCGCACAGGCGGAAGCCAAGGAATTGTCCGGGCAGATGCACCGCAGCGAGGATGTGGCAGCCATGACCGCCGAACTTATCTACACCATCCGGGGTGCGCTGATGGCGTTGCCCAGCCGGGTGGCCATCAATGCCGCTGCTCTGTCTGACCCTGCTGAGGTCGCAGAGTATATGCGCGGCGAGGTCAATCAGATTGCGGAGGAAATCGCTCTGTTCCGCTATGACCCGGCCAAGTATGAGGCTCGCGTTCGGGAACGCCGGTCGTGGACTGATAAACTGGGCGGTGACGAGGATGAGTGACAACGCCGCAGTAGACCGCCTGAATGCTCTGGTGTCGAAGCTGGTAGCAGCTATTCGCCCGCCGCCCAACGTGACGGTCAGCGAGTGGGCAGCACAAAACCGCGTCCTGTCCCCGGAAGCATCTGCTGAACAAGGCCGCTGGCGCAACAGCAGAACGCCCTATCTGGTGGAAATCATGGACGCATACTCTGACCCTCGCGTCCATCACATCGTTGTCGTTGCGTCCTCGCAGGTCGGCAAATCGGAGTTCGAGAACAACGTCATCGGCAGAACGATTGACGTTGACCCCGGATCTATCCTTTTTATCCATCCGGTTCAGACTGATGCCAAGGAGTACAGCAAGCTGCGTATCGCTCCCATGATACGAGACTGTCCTACCCTGCGGGCAAAGGTGGCAGAGAGCAAGAGCCGAGACAGCGGCAACACCATTCTGCAGAAGTCTTACCCCGGCGGCATCCTGACCATGTGCGGCTCCACCGAGGCGCACGCTCTGGCATCGAAACCCATCCGCTATGTGCTGGGGGATGAACGTGACCGCTGGGCTGCGAGTGCCGGCACTGAGGGCGACCCTTGGGAACTGGCAATGGCCAGACAGACCACGTTCTATAATTCGAAGGCGGTGGAGGTCAGCACCCCAACCATCAAGGGGCACAGTGCCATCGCCAAGTCCTACGTAAAGGGCACGATGGAACGCTGGGTATCCCAGTGCCCGCACTGCAAGGGCTTCCACGAACTGCGCTGGGAAGATATTCGGTACGATTACGACACCATCGAGACCCACGGCGAGAAAACCTACAAGGTCAAGGATGTGTGGTATCTCTGCCCGGAGTGCGGCTGCATTTCGGATGAGGTGACCATGAAGCGGGCACCCGCTCACTGGCAGGCCGAAAACCCGGCAGCCTATGAGAACGGCATCCGCAGCTTCTGGCTGAACAGCTTCGTCAGCCAATGGGCGGCATGGAAAGACACCGTGCTGAAATACCTGAACGCCTTGGGCGATACCAAGAAGATGCAGGTCGTCTACAACACCCGCCTTGGGCTGCTGTGGGAAGACCGTGGCGATGTGCAGGACGAGGATACCATGCTGAGCCGCAGGGAGGAATATCCCGCAGAACTGCCGGAGGGTGTTCTGGTGCTGACTGCTGGCGTTGACACGCAGGATGACCGCATGGAGTACGAGATCGTGGGCTTCGGCCACTTCGGGGAAACATGGGGCATCGAAAAGGGCATCGTCAGCGGCAGACCTGACAGCGATGAAGTCTGGCAGCAGCTGGACGAACTGGTGTTTGACCGCAAGCTGAAATTTGCTGATGGCGTGGAACTGCCTGTGTCCATCAAATTTGTGGACGAGGGCGGTCATTTCACCCAAGAAATACGCCAGCGGTGCCATGACCGCATAGGCAAAAAGGTTTTCTGCATCAAGGGCTTTCCGGGCTCTGATAGGCCGTTTACCAGCCCTCCGAAGCAGCAAAAAATCACGGTGCAGAACCGCTACATCGGGATGTGCTGGCAGTACCAGTTGGGAGTTGACTCCGGCAAGCAAATCATCATGGACGATTTGAAAGTGCAGGAGCCGGGTGCCCGGTACTGCCACTTCCCGCGCCGGGATGATTACGGTCTTGGCTATTTTAATGGCCTGCTGTCTGAGCATTTGGTGTACAAGGATGGCCATCGCAATCCGTGGCAGTGGGAGAAAATCTCCGGCCATGAGCGCAACGAGGCGCTGGACTGTAGAAACTACGCTCTGGCGGCTTTCAAGGTGCTGCCGAAAGATCTCGATGCCATTGACCGCAGGCTGAAACAGCTGCGTGGCAAGGCGGTCGATACCCCGGCAGCGGTAAATATTCAACAACCCATCTCCCGCTCCCAGCCAACCGGCAGGAAGCGGGAGAAACTTTTAGATGACTGGTGAGGTGTGAGGTATGGATACCGTGACCATCAAAAAGCGGCTGGAGTTCCACACGCAGCGGCTTGACAACCTGTACGTGGCCTACAACAAGCTGCTTTCCGGCGGCGTGAAAAGCTACCGTCTTGATGACCGGGAACTTACACGCCTCGACCTCGGCAAATTGAGCGATGAAATCAAGGATGCCGAGGAAAAAGTCGATGAACTGACTGCGCTGCTGAACGGCCAGAGTGCCCGCAAGGCATTTGCCGTTATTCCGCGCGATTGGTGATTTTTTAGGGTGACGGCCCATCCGGGCTTTTGCCGCGGACTGGCTGCTTTTTACTCCTTTCCCCAGCCAGCCCGCTTAGTTTGAAATTTACGGAGGCGATTACTTTTGAGCGTCAGATACCGCGTCACTGCTGCACCGCAAGCCAGCGGATACAGCGAAGCGGGCGCATCCTACAAGCGGCGCGCGCTGCGGGCATTCTTCCCCAACAGCAACTCGCCGAGCAGCGATATACACGACAACGCCGACACCCTGCGGCAGCGCAGCCGGATGCTCTACATGAGCGCGCCGATTGCCACGAGTGCCATCAACACCAACCGCACAAAGGTGGTCGGCACTGGCCTGAACCTGAAAGCAACCATTGACCGGGATGTGCTGGGGCTTTCCCCGGAGGCGGCCAAAGAATGGCAGACCAAGACCGAGGCTGAGTTCCGGCTGTGGGCGGAGAACCGCCGCAGCTGCGATGCCATGGGGCTGAACAACTTCTACGGCTTGCAGCAGCTGGCCTTGAAAAGCTGGCTCATGAGCGGCGATGTGTTCGCCGTGGTGAAAATCCGCAACCCGGACAAGCTGCATCCCTATGGCCTGCGGCTGCATCTGGTGGAGGCCGACCGAGTGTCCACCCCGGACAAGTGCGGCGGTCTGCTGGATGGTCTGGGCTACACCGAGGGCAAGAACCCCGGCAACGGAAACAAAATCTATGACGGCGTGGAAGTAGACAGCAGCGGTGCAATCGTGGCCTACTGGGTGCGAAACACCTACCCGCACGAATGGAAGAGCGATACGACTACATGGCAGCGGGTAGAGGCCGTCGGCGCAACTACCGGGCTACCACAGATCCTGCACATCATGGAATCGGAACGCCCGGACCAGTACCGTGGTGTTCCGCTCATTGCGCCCATCATCGAACCGCTGCTCCAGCTGCGCAGATACACCGAATCGGAACTGATCGCAGCACTGGTCCAGAGCTACTTCACGGCGTGGATCGTCACCAACACGTCCAAGAGCGGCATTCCGTTCAGCGAAACTGGAAGCGGTGACCTTGGCGGTGTTCCTGTGGATAATCCACAGGCCAGCAATGTCAGCCACAGTGATTCCGAATATGAGATGGGGCCCGGTCAGGTTTTTCACCTCGGCCAAGACGAGGATGTCAAGTTTGGAAATCCGAATCTCCCGACTGCGGGCTTTGATACGTTCGTTCGGACGATGTGCAAGCTGATGGGTGGAGCCATCGAGATGCCGTATGAACTGCTGCTGAAAGAGTTCAACGCCAGCTATTCGGCAAGCCGTGCTGCCCTGCTGGAAGCATGGGAGGCGTTCAAGATGCGCCGCACATGGCTGGTGGACAGCTTCTGCCAGCCCGCGTATGAAATCTGGCTGGCAGAGGCCGTAGCCCGTGGGCGAGTAATCGCTCCGGGCTTTTTTGATGACCCGCTGCTCCGTGCTGCATGGTGCGGTGCCCGCTGGATTGGCCCTGTGCAGGGCAGTCTTGACCCCGCCAAAGAAGTCAATGCAGCCATTCTCCAGACGCACCACGCCTTTAAGACCCACGAACAGGTCACCCTTGAGATGGGCGGCGGCGACTGGACCGAAAACGCCGAACAGCTGGCTCGTGAAAATGAGCTGCTGAAAGCAGCTGGCAGTGAGGGCGCAATCGAAACCACCGCCAGCATTACGACACAGGGAGGTAAGCAAAATGCCCAAACCGAATAACGCACCGCAGGTGAACATCCAGCGGCCTTGTTACGCAATGGCCAGCACTGACGGCCAGACCGCCGACATTACCATGTACGGCGAAATCGTGGAAACGCAGCCCATCGACTGGTGGACTGACGAGCCGATTCCGGGACAGTACATCATCGAGAGCGAGTTCCTGTCGGACTTGCAGCAGGTCGAAAACTGCCCGCAGATCATCATCCGCATGGACAGTCTGGGCGGCGATGCGGGCGTTTCCATCCTGATTCACAACAGGCTGCGTGAACTGGCCGCCAAGGGCACGAAGCTGACCTGCATTGTGGACGGCGTGGCCATGTCTGGCGGCAGTCTTATCATGTGCGCCTGCGATACGGTAAAGGTGAATCCTTCCAGCCTTGTGATGATTCACAAGTGCTGGACTCCCATTCGAGGCGCGCTCAATGCTGACGAACTTCGCAAGGCCGCGGAAGCCAATGATGCATGGGATAAGAGCCAAGTCGCCATCTACAAGCGGAAGACTGGCCTGTCTGAAACCGTGCTGCTGCACATGATGGGCGACACCACCTATATGACGGGCAAGGAGGCCATCGAAAAAGGCTTTGCCAATGAGCTGCTGGACGATGCCGAGCCCGTGGCAATTTCCGCAAGCGCAGACCGCCAGACCATCTACGCAAAGGGCCACGCCCTGCGCCTGATGCCCGGCGTAAAGCTGCCCGACAACATCCCTATGGCTAAAGCGGCTGCACCTGCTGCCGCTGCTGCAAATACACCGGCGGCACCCGCCGCCCAGTCCAACGAAGGAGGACAATCCACTATGGCAAACAATGCAAATCCCACCACTGCAACCCCCGCAGCGGAAAACCCGCAGGCCGCAGTTGACGCAGCCGTGAGCGCGGAGCGCAACCGTCTGGCCGAAATCGATTCGGTGGCAAGTCTGTTTGACCCCGCTCTGGTGCAGGAGGCTAAGTACGGCGAGACCGCTTGCGATGCTCGCGAGCTGGCATTCCGCGCCGCCAAGGCTGCTGCTGCGCAGGGTCACGAGTTCCTGAAGAATCTGGCAGCGGACAACGCAGCATCTGGTGCACAGAACGTGGAGGCTGTTCCGGGCGCGTCTGCATCTGGCAGCCCGGAATCTCTGCCCGATGCAAAGGGCAATGTGCCCAAGACGCAGGCCGAGCGCATGGCTGCTGCCGACGCAGCCGTCGGCGAACTGCTCGACGATGACAAGAAGTGAGGAGGAACACTACTATGAGCGAACTGAGCAAATCTCTCGGCACCATGGAATTTGATGGCCTGATTGCCGACATCAACCCCAAGCTGGTTGTCAGCGGCGGCACCATCCGCAAGCTGTCCAAGGCCGATACCATCAAGCGCGGCACCGTTCTGGCTAAGTCCGGCGGCACTGCTGGCGATAACAAGCTGGTCGTGCTGGGCACCGCTGCTGCCAGTAATGAGGTGCTTACCGCTTACTGCATCCTGTGTGATGACGTGGCCGTTGGTACCACTGACGATGTGATTGCCCCGGTGTACCTGATGGGCTGCTTCAACTCCAACAAGGTTACCGTGGCCGACAGCTACACCATGACCGAGGCCGACAAGGATGCCCTGCGCAACGGTGGCATCGTCTTCAAGGCCGCTGCACCCGCACTGTAAGGAGGATATAACAATGCCTGCTGAACTGAATTTCTTTGACACCTATACCCTGATGGCCGTGCAGAAGCGCATTGTGCCCAAGCAGACTTTTTTCCGTGACCGCTACTTTCCCACGGAGGAGGGCGACATCTTCAGCTCCAACAAGGTGCTGACCGAGTACATGGACGGCGACCGCAAGATGGCAGCCTTTGTGTCGCCTCGTGTCGGCGCAATCCCGATGGAGCGCATGGGCTACGAGATCCACGAGTTTGAGCCTGCGTCCATCGGTGTGAGCCGTCCTCTGACCTCTGATGACCTGACGAAGCGTGGCTTCGGCGAGGCCATCTATGCCAACAGCACCCCTGCCCAGCGTGCCGCAAAACTGGTCAAGAACGATCTGGCTGACATGGATGGCCGTATCGTCCGCACCGAGGAGTGGATGTGCGCACAGACCATGCTGGACAACGGATGCGTCATGCAGGAGATGCTCGACAACGTGACCAAGGGCGAGGCAAAGGTCGTGAATTTCTACAATCCCGGCCACGAGAACGACCACATCTACACTGCCGCCCACAAGTGGAACGAGGAAGGCGGCAATTTCTTTGGCGACGTTCCGGCTATGTGCCGGCTGCTGTCCAAGCGTGGTCTGCGCGCTGCCGACCTGCTTCTGGGTGCTGATGTTTATGACGCAGTGATGAATCTCGAAAAGGTTCAGCGTCTGCTGGATAAGAATTCCGGCATCATCATCGGCCAGATTGAGCAGCAGCTGAGCGCATACGACGGTGTTGTCTACGGTGGCACCCTCAACTTCCGCGGCTACAAGTTGAATCTGATTTCTGTTGATGAAACCTATGTGGATTCCACCGACAAGGAGCAGAGTTACTTCCCCAAGACCGATGCCGTGATTACGGCTCCCGGCTGCGGCCATCTGATGTATGGTGCTATCACTCAGATCAACTACGGCGACACCATCCAGTCCACCATTTCTGGCCGCCGTGTTCCGAAGTTCAGCATCGATCAGGAAAACGACACTCGCAAGACCGCCCTGAAGTCTCGTCCTCTGGCTGCACCCAAGAACTACATTCCGTGGATTCGCGCCAAGAACATGGTCGGCTAAGTCCGACCTGAAAGGAGTACACCGATGATTGTTGAAATTCTTTGCGGTGGCTACGGCTGCCCCACCAAGACTGGCGTTCACACTGTTGCGCATGGCGAGCGGTGCGAGGTCAGCGATACCGAAGCGGCCCGCCTTATCGGGCTGGGTGTGGCGAAATGCGCGTTTTCTGCGCCCACTGCCCCGGAAACCGCCCCTGCGGACGTTCTGGCAACTGCGGAAGGTAACGACACCCCTGCAGCCGAAGCCTCGCAGAACGGCTCTGAGGCGGCACACCTCGACCCCGACCAGCTGCACGACATGACTGTTGCCAATCTGAAAAAGCTGGCCACGGATATGGGCATCGACACCAAGCAGCTCAAGACAAAGGATGCACTCATTCAGGCTATCTGCGCCGAGGACGTTGTGCCCGGTGACGAGTGCACCGATGGCCCTGAACTGGCAGCTGCGATGCCCACGGCGTGAGTGCCTTTAAAGACGCTGTGCAGGAAGACCTGAACAGCGTCTTTCTGAATCTGGATGAGTTCGCCGAAACGCACACGGTCTACTATGATGGAGAGGAATACCCTGACGTTCCTCTGGTCCTGACAGGCCTCTCTGAAAAGGAACGTGTACGCCAGGCCATCAGCGACCATGCGCAGGGTCTGTACCGGGTCAGCCGGGTGCTGCACTGCGATATTGCGGCCCTCGGCGGAAAGCAGCCTGAGAAGGATTGCAAGCTGGGCATTGACGAGGATGGATTCGTCCGAAACTACTATGTGGCATCCTCTGTCTGCGAGATGGGGATGCTGCGGGTGGAACTGGAGGCGATTGACGAATGAGTGATGTGACAACGGACACCATGATGCACAGCGTAGCTGCTGGCATCACCGTTGACATTGCAGAGGAAGGATTTGACCGGGTGTCTGCCCTCCTCGCCGGAATTCCCGGAGGTGCCAATCGTGCTGTAGGATCTGCGCTGGCTCGCGCCGCTGCCGCCGGAAAAACGGTGGCGAAACGGGCAGTCACGCAGGAGTATGCCATCAGCAGCAGCGAATTTTCCAACCGCACAAAGAATATCAACAACATCCAGCGGGGCAGCAATGGCGAGGTTTCTATCAACTTCGGCTACCGTGGCAGCGTCATCCCCCTTAGAGTTTTCGATACCAAGGTGGACCGCAGCGGCCGCGTGGTAACTCGCGTGAAGAAGTCCGGCGCAAGACAGGCACTGGACCACGCTTTCGAGGCGAAGATGGGCTCTCACTATGGCATCTATGAGCGGCAAGGAGAAAAACGGTTCCCGGTCAAGGAACTGTTTGGCCCTGCCACCCCGCAGATGATGTACTCCAACGAGAATGTCATGGACTCCATCGAGGAGAAAATGGCATCCACTTACGAGGAGCGCATTGAGCATGAAATCACGCGAATTTTGAACGGATGGGGTGTCTGATATGACCAGTGTTGTTTTGCTTGAGCAGCTGAAAGCATTCACGGAGAAAATCATGGCCGATATGATTCTCCCGGTGGCTATGCAGCAGGGCGATACCGAACAGGCCTACCGTGCCCCGGAAGTCTACCTGATGCGGCTGCCCGACAGCCGTTCAGCCAAGAAGAAAGCTCCGTACATCATCCATCGGGTCATTCCGCTGGAAACGGAGCAGCAGCCCGGCAACGAAGAGCGCACGGTGGTTTCTGTGCGCTCTATCTTTTGCTGCTACAACCCGGATGAACAGGAGGGCGACCTCGCTCTCCTGAACATGATGGAGCGGTTCCGCGTGGAATTACTCAAAGTCCGCAAGGTAGGCGGCACTGGCACCGATGGAAAGCGTCGGTATCAGTTTGCGCTTGACCTGTCTCCCGGTCATAAGCTGGAAAGCGTTCCTTACGACGAGGAAACCAAACCGTATTACGCCGGAGAGATGATTACCTACTGGAAGCTGCCGACCGTGCAGCAAACGGAGGACATTAAATTATGGCGGTAAAAAAGACCGCGGCGGAACAGCCCGCCGAAACCACCGTGAACGCCGAGCCTGCACAGAGCAAGCCCGGCGTTTCCATTTACGTTGGTCCGTCCATTCTGGGCTATATCCAGAAAAACACGATTTACCCCTGCGCTGCTGCGGAGGCAGTGAATCGTGACGATGTGAAAATCGCAACCGAGAAATATCCCGGCGTGGCCGACTTCATCATCGACATGGACGAGCTGCACACCACGCCTGAAAAGGCAAAAGCACGCGGCGAGGCCATCCTTGCGTATGCCCGGATGCTCGCCAAATCCAAGTAAGGAGGATTACATACTATGGCAGATCATGGTATTAACGTCAGCCGCGCCGACACCGCCGTGGCGACCCCGAACGCCGCAACCTGCGGCATTCCCTTTGTCATCGGTACCGCACCGCTGTCCAAGGCAACTGGCACCGCTGCAACTGTTGGCACCCCGGTGCTCTGCACCAGCTACACCGAGGCGGAGGAACAGTTGGGTTACGATGATGACTGGGCAAAGTACACCGTTTGCGAAGTGATGCACTATCACTTTAAACTGTGCGCTTGCCAGCCTGTCATTTTCCTGCCCCTCGCAGAAGACGCGGAAGCAGCAGCCGTGGCAG